>VFQN01002576.1_pt1 | contig 27674 bp, 27 predicted proteins | sample 3512371 | NCBI WGS metagenome assembly VFQN01 (sample SAMN10412370, study PRJNA504923) | tailings metagenome | isolation source: Replicate 2 from Balatoc abandoned mine | place: Philippines: Itogon, Benguet | collected 2017-08-28
GGGAAGGCGGCCATGTCTCTCTCGTATTGTGGGGCGGGGATGCTAGCCGTTACAACATTCGCGGAGCCTGGAGGCAAGCACTAGCTTTTGGCGCACTGGGCGGCTGGAGAGCCTATGACCAACATGGTCTATGCCTATTTCGCGGTCTTTGGCGATTTTGACCCCAGCGACGTTTCGAGGTCGGTGGGGATCGAACCGACCAAATCGTGGAAGAAAGGAGAGCTGGGCCCCGGTGGTCGCTCACGTGACACTAGCTGTTGGACGCTCCAGTCGACGCTTGGTTTTGACGACTGCCTCGAGGCACACGTAGCGAATGTCCTTGATCAATTGGATGCGAACGCGGTTGCTTTTCAGAAGGTCTCCCGCGAGTTCGGCGGGTGTATGCAGCTCGTCGCAGAATTCAACGCGCATTACCCGGGACTGCATTTTGAACGGGCTATGGTCGAACGTCTTGCGCTCTATGCCCTGAGCATCGATTTCGATTTTTACGGATGCGAAGAATCTGGGAACACTAGGGGACATCGTCATCCGACTTAGCGCGATGAGGATCGCTCTTCGGGAGAATGTCGCGGATGTAGTCGCGTGACTTCCATTCGGGTGGCGGTGGGGCGGCCTGGCCTTCGCGAGGGACGTAGGGTGAGGGTGCGCCCTCGACCATGTCCGGCACGTAGCGGGGACAGTTCGGATAGATCTCGCACACGATCCGCACGACCAGCTTGGCGCCGTGGTGGCGTGCCAGGGTCTCCGCGTCGTCGTGGATCGTCGCGGTGCCGTTGACACGGATGCGGCGGCTCTTCCCATCAAGTTTGACGAACAGCAGGCCGACGTTCGGGCTCAAGGAAATGTTGCCGAGCGTGCGGTACATCGAGTTTCCGTCGTATTCTGGATACTCGATGACATTCGGGCCGACGATTTTCACGAAGCCGGGATCGCCGGATTTGATGTTGCCGTCGACATGACCTTCGGCGGCGGACGCGATGAAGAAGAAGCGGGAGCGTTCGATCATCTCCCGTTCGTCATCCCAGAAAGCGTAGTGTTTCCGGTGCTTTTCTATCGCTTCCGCCACGCGCCGCCCGTCGAAGCGGTCCTGCAGGGCGCGCATGCCTTCGTGGAAGAAGGGCCGTTCGGTCATGTCGATCGGTTCCCTCTATCGGCTCAGATCGGATCCCACGAGAACACATCGCCCGAGCGGTCGAGCGGCGTGAACGAGGGACGCATCGCCGGCAGCGCGTGCTCGGCGATCGTCTGCGGCGTCCACTCCTCGGCGCGGTGGACGCTGCGGACCGGACGCGTCTGGCTGAAGAGATACAGCTCGTGCATGCGCGACGCGAAGATCTGCCCAGAGACGCCTTTCGCGAGATCCGACAGCAGGAACACCGCGAGCGGCGCGATCTTCTCCGGCGTCATCTTCTTGATGCGCTCGACGCGGGCCTGCTGCTCCGGCGTCTCGGTCGGGATGGTGCCGATCATGCGGCTCCAGGCGAACGGCGAGATGCAGTTGGAGCGCACGTTGAAGCGCTGCATGTCCAAGGCGATGCCGCGCGACAGGCCGACAATGCCCATCTTCGCCGCGGCGTAGTTCGCCTGGCCGAAGTTGCCGATCAGGCCCGACGTCGACGTGAAGTGCACGAACGCGCCCGACTCCTGCTCCTTGAAGTGGTTGGCAGCCGCGCGGCTCACATAGAACGCGCCATAGAGGTGGACCTTGATCACCTGGTCGAAGTCGACGATCGACATGCGGTGGAAGATGCGGTCGCGCAAAATGCCGGCGTTATTGATCACACCGTCGACGCGCTTGAAGTTGTCGAGGGCGCACTGGATGATGTTTTCTGCGCTCTTCGGCTCGGCGACGCTCTCGTAGTTGGCGACGGCCTCGCCACCGGCCTTGCGGATCTCCTGCACGACTGCCTCGGCCGGCTGCTGGCTCGAGGCACCCTCGCCGTCGACGGAGGCACCGAGATCGTTGACGACGACCTTCGCGCCCTCCTTGGCGGCGAGCATCGCCATGCCCCTGCCGATGCCGCGGCCCGCGCCCGTGACGACGACGACCTTCCCTTCCAAGCAGCCAGCCATCTTCGGTGCCTTTCCTCTACTATGCTTCTGGAGCTGTTCGCGATTTTGGTCCCGGCAAGCTGGCACGGAGGAGGGGAGGGCGTCAAATGACAGCGCTGGTCCGGATTTGGACCCAAGCCAGACGATCATCGACCGCTAAGGGACGCGTCCGGGCGAGAATTTCCGGCCCCGCTCTTGTCCGGCGCCTACTCCGGCAGTCCGGCCTTGCGCATGGCGTCGTCATACTTCTCGGAGAATTCCGGTAGCCGCTGCGTCGCGCTCCGGTCCCGAAGATTGCTGAGGCGAAGTGTGGGATTGAGCGCTCTCAACTTGGCAATAGCGTCACGCGCGCTTTTCATCTTTCCCGTGAGTGCGCTGCTCGCGGCTGCTATGCGCAGCCCAGGTTGAAAATCGGGGCGGCCGCGCAAGGCCTGGGCAGCCCAGGATGAGGCGTCATCATGAGCGCCAATGAAGAAGTGCGCGAATGCAATCGTCGTCTGCATTGAGCACAGCCACGGGTCCATCGGGCTCAATCTTATAGCTCGCATCGCGTGCGCAATTGCCGTCTCGGGGTCACCCCACCAGACTCTGACCCATCCACTATATTGCCATGCCCTGGCGAGGTTCACATTGAGCGCTGTTGACTGATCGATGAAGGCACGGCCATCTTCCAAATCGCCTGCGACACGCGCAAGAACAAAGCCGGCGAGTGAGAGCGCAGTCGCGTCGTGCTTGCCCAGATCTGCGGCGCGGCGAGCCAGTCTGGTCGCCTCTCCGATTTCCACCGGGCGATCGGCCATCCATCCATTCCGCAGCCGTCCCTCGTAGCACATCTTGCCGCGCATATAGTAGTCATAGGCATTCAGGATATCCGTTGGCTTGTGCACGGCGCGTTCGATCTCGGCTCTCGACAACGTGGGTATGATTGCCCCGACAGCCCACGCGGTAATCTGGTCCTGCAGGTCGAATACGTCAGCGATTGCACCATCGAAGCGTTCTGCCCACAAATGCACGCCGCTGACGGCATCGATGAGTTGCCCGGTGAGCCTCAAGCGCTTGCCATCCTTGCGGAAGCTGCCCCCGAGCAGATAGTGGACACCGAGCTCCAGTCCGATCTGCTTGGCATCGACCGAGCGTCCCTTGTACGTAAAGCTGGAATTGCGAGCGATGACGAAGAGATTCGAGAAGCGTGACAAAGCGGTTGTGATTTCTTCGACGACACCGTCCGCAAAATAGTCCTGCTCCGGATCGCTGCTCAGATTTGAGAATGGCAGTACCGCGATCGAAGGCTTTCCCGGCAGACGGAGCGGAGCTGTGGAGGACCGGGCCGGTTCATGCTCGGCATCAGGCGCTTCGCGCGCGATGCCTACGAAGCGAACGCCCTTGCGGGGCAGCGTCTTGATGAGCCTTTGCGCAGTCCCGCTGTCGCCAAGCGCAACCCTGACCGAATTGATGCAGCTCGAGAGCGCCGTCTCCGATATGACGCGGCCTTGCCAGATTGACGTGATGAGCTCGTCCTTGCTCACCACCTTCTCCCGGTGGGCAATCAGATGCACCAGCAGGTCGAATACCTTTGGTTCGACCGCAATTAGGTCACTGCCGCGGCGAAGTTCTCGCCGGTCTAGGTCCAAAGCGAAATCTTCGAATGTGTAGCGCATAGCCTGTCTCGCCACGCAACACCGCAAAAACTAGCACGATACTGTCTGGGAGAGAACAAGCTCTTACCACAGGTGAAGGCGACCTCGTTGGCATACAATCTCGGCAAGGAGATCTCGCGCGACCGCAGGAACGAGTTGGGCCTCTGGCAGTGACCTCCGGCCGACGCAAGGGATTCGCCGACCCTGGCCCACATCTTGCTGGCCTCGTGGGGATCGAGCCCACCCACGGAGCCCTACTGGTGCTGACCGTCAGTCTGATCGGCTGCCTGATGGGCAATCCCTTCATCAACGCCGTCTACATCGGCCATCCCGGCTGGAAAGCGATCGGCGGGCGCATCGGCTATTCCGCCGCGACGGGGATCATGGTGATCGTGCTGTCGTGGTTCGGCATCATCGCGCTGCTGTTGTCACTTATCCCGGTCGTCGCGATCTCGCCGATCCTGCTCTACATCGGCATGTTGATCGGCGCGCAGGCCTTCCAGGAGACGCCGAAGAGCCACGCCCGCCGTCGTCTTGTCGCTGGTGCCGCATCTCGCGGCGTGGTGTCGCTTCGGACGCTTATCCTCGTCATCGGTGCGAGACGCCTGCTGGATGCTGCTGGCGAGCATGGCGCGCAGCAGCGCCTCGTTGGCTGCGATGCCCGAGCGCACGATGCGGTGCATCGTGCGCTCGGCCACAGATGTCCACCCCTAGATGCCTCGACCCCAGTAGCTGCACCAACGGTGGATGTTCCACGGCAGGTTTGCCTCGAAAGCGCCCATGGTTGAGAACTGCTGCATCGTCACTTCCTTGTCGGCCGGCGAGAAGCACTTGCCGGCGTCAGACGCCTTCTTCACATCGTCGGACAGCGCTGTCATGAAGGCGAGCTGCTGCTCCATGTCCTGCCGGGTGCCGAGCCGGCCATTGGGGCCGGGATGTCCGGGAATCTGACGCTCCCACTTCAGCGCCAGCGTGCGCTTGAGCGAGGCTTCCCATTCGACCGGATAGGAGTCGTTCACTGCGAGCCGCGACGGCACTGCGCCGAGCGAGTTGAAGTCCACGGCGAAGATGATCTTCTCCTTGGGCAGCAGCATCACCAGCGACGAGTCGGAATGATTGCGCCCGGTGAAGTGCAGCTCGAGCGTCGTTCCGCCGAGCGAGATCGTGCGCTTGTTGCCGACGCTCTGATCGGGGATGACGACATCCTTGCCCTTGAGCACCTTCAGCCTCTCCGTTGCCCGCCTGTGTGCAACGATGGTGGCACCAGCGTCCTTGAACGGCTTGCCGCCTGCGATGTGGTCGTAGTGGTGGTGGCTGTAGATCAGATATCGGATCGGCGCCTTGGTAATCTTGCGGATCTCGTCGACGTAGGTCACGGCTGCCTGCGGCCGGCCGTAGGAGATCGGATCGGTGGCGATGACACCCGCGGGCGTGACGATGAACATCGCCTGATGGTTCTGGTAGCGGAAAATGTAGACGTTGTCGGTGCCTTCAACCTTGGTGGTCGCGAAAGGCGGCGCAGGTGACTGTGCGACGGCACCAGTCGTCGCTGTCAACACGGCAATTACGGCAATGGTCGAGCGCATGGTTTCCTCCCTGGGCGTCGCCGGTTTCGGCGATCCGTCCCGCGCGAGAACGTACCGGGGCGCTCAGCGTCCGGCTAGCGGGCCGCTTCGCAGTGCACCGGAAGACATATCGAGGAGGTCAGTCGGCAACTTGTCCAGACATATGGCGAACGGCACCAGGATCGGGTACAGGTGCCGTCAGATCACGCACACGTGAGAGGGCGTTCATTCGATGACGAGACCATTTGCCGACCGCCTGCTACGCCCCGAGCGCGTCGCCATCGTCGGTGCCTCGGGCGACGTGAAGAAGAACAACTCGCGCCCGCAGCGCTACCTGCGCAAGCACGGCTTTGCCGGGGCGATCTATCCGATCAACCCCGGCTACACGGAGCTGTTCGGCGAGCCCTGCTATCCGTCGCTCACGGCCTGCCCCGAGCCGCCCGACCACGTCTACGTGATGCTTGGCGCGAACGCGGTGGTGGAGGTGATCCGCGACGCCGGCAAGGCGGGTGTTGCGGCGGCGACGATCTTCGCCGGCGGCTTCGCGGAAGGCGGCGACGTCGGCAAGGCGCGTCAGGCGGCGCTGATCCAGGCTGCGCGCGAAGGTGGCGTGCGCCTCATCGGCCCCAACAGCCTCGGCGTCATCAACACCCACTGGCCGCTGACGCTCTCCGCCAATGCCGTGCTCGAGCGTGAGCGCCTTCCGAAGGGGCGCATCGGTCTCGTCTCGCAATCGGGCTCGATGATCGGCGCGCTGGTCAGCCGCGGCGAGGCGCGCGGCATCGCGTTCTCGACGCTGGTCTCCATCGGCAATGAATGCGACCTGACGGTGGGTGAGATCGGCACCATGCTGGTCGACGATCCCGACACCGACGTGATCCTGCTGTTCCTCGAGACGATGCGCGATCATGCCGGCGTCGCCGCGATGGCCGCCAAGGCCTACGCGGCGGGAAAGCCGGTGCTTGCCTATCTGCTCGGCCGCTCCGATCTCGGCCAGACGCTGGCGCAATCGCATACTGGCGCCATGGTCGGCGAGACGCGCGCACTGGATGTGTTCCTCGCCGACAACGGCATCATGCGGCTCGACAACTTCGAGAGCCTGATCGAGGCGCCGCTGCTGGTCTCGGGGCGGAAGCCGCCGCGTGGGAAACGCGTCGCCGTGACGACGACGACGGGCGGCGCGGCAGCGCTGGTGGTCGATCACCTCGGCTCTCGCGGCATCGAGGTCGTGGGAACTGCGGACGCTCTGAGCGAGAGCCTTGCCGCGTTCAAGATCGAGGTCGCGCCCGGCGCGCCGGTCGCCGATGTGACGATGGCCGGCACCAAGCCTGAGGTCGTCGACACCGTGATGTCGTCTTTCATGGCGGATCCGCGCGTCGATGCGGTGGTGGTCGGTGTCGGCTCCTCGGCGGAGTATTTTCCAGAGCTCGCGGTATCCCCGCTCGGCAAGTGGGCGACGGCCGAAAAGCCGATCGTCGCGTTCTTGTTGCCGAATGCGCAGCGCTCGCTGGAGCTGCTGGCGAAGTCGGGCATCGCGGGTTTCCGCACGCCGGAAGCCTGCGCCGATGCGCTTGGCGCTTACCTCGACTGGACGCCGCCGCGCGAGAAGGATTCAACGCCGCTGCCCGACGCTGCCCGTGCGTGTCTCGATCGCGCGAAGAGTGCTGCAACGCTGAACGAGCAGCGGGCGCTGGAGCTGTTCGCGGCGCTCGGCGTGGCTGTGCCGAGCATCGCGACAGTGAAGGACGCGGCGGGTATCGATGCACTGAAGATGGCTTATCCTGTCGTGGCGAAGATCCTCTCGGCTGACATCGCGCACAAGAGCGAAGTCGGCGGCGTGAAGGTCGGCATCGCCGACGCGGCAGCGCTGAAGTCGGCGGTGACGTCGCTGCTGACCGAGGTGCCAAAGAAGGCGCTCGGCGCGCGCATCGACGGCGTCGTTGTGCAGGAGATGGTGAAGGGGCTCGGCGAGGCGATCGTCGGTTTCCGTCGTGACCCGCGCGTCGGGCCGGTGGTGGTGGTGGGCGTCGGCGGCATCCTGGCGGAGGTCTACGGCGACGTCGCTGTGCGGCCGGCGCCGGTCGATCTGGCGGTTGCCCGCGCGATGGTCGCCGAGGTCAAGGGCTTCGCGCCGCTGCGCGGTTTCCGCGGCCTGCCAAAAGGCGATCTCGACGCGCTGGCCGCCATTGTCGTCGCCATCTCGCAACTCGCGCTATCGGACGCGCCACAGATCGCCGAAGCCGAGATCAATCCGGTCATCGTGCGCGGCGAAGGCGAGGGCGCGGTCGCGGTCGATGGGTTGGTGGTGCTAGGGAGCTGAGTGGTGAGCGAAGCAACTGTTGCGCTGGTCAATTCGTTGGTCGCGAGTTTCCCAGGACTACGCGGATCGCTCGCTGACCACATCGAGGAAAATTACGGAGAGATGCTGCCACACGTCTTCTTCGGCGACGTCACGCGCTACATCATCGACCTCGCCGGCAAACCTGAAGCATCCTCTGAGCTTCGCAAAATCCTCGATCATCTTGAGGAAGCGTTCGTCTGCGGAAGCCGCGATGTGATCGAACTCGTGTCAGTCTCATTCATCGAGAACTTGCCGTGCGAAGGCAAAGCCGCAGCGCGGGTTCGTCAATGGCTTGGCCCCAGTTTGGCGAAGGAGCTTCGGGCCATCGAATAGGGGCTTAGCCTACAACCGCCGTCGCCTCGATCTCGATCAGCCAGCCGGGCAATGCGAGAGCGGATATGCCGACCAGCGTACTGGCCGGTGGCTCGCGGCCGGCGAAGAACGGCGTCCGCGCCTTGCTGACGACGGCGCGCATCTCCGGCTTGTAGTCGACGACGTAGGTCGTGATCTTGACGACGTCGGCGAAACTCGCACCCGCTGCCGCAAGCGCCTTGCCGAGGTTCTTCATCACCTGCTCGGTCTGGGCGCCGAGATCTCCTTCGCCGACGAGCTTGCCCTCGGCGTCCATCGCGACCTGGCCGGAGATGTAGATCGTGCGGGCGCCCGCCGCGACCACCGTGTGCGAGTAGGCCGGGTTCCTGAACAGTCCTTCGGCGACTGGATACTCGAGCTTGCTCATGTCGATCCCCTGGTTGGACGCGCGTGCACGCGATCAGACAGCATAGCGCACGACGACGTACAACCCAATCAATGCCGCGCAGCCGATGGCCGCGAGCGTCCCGAGGCGCTCCTCGATGAAGTGGCGGATCGGTTCGCCGTATCGGTTGAGCAGCCACGCTAGGAAGAAGAAACGGGCGCCGCGGGCCAGGATTGCAGAGGCGATGAACAGCCAGATGTTCACATGCAGGGCACCCGACAGGATCGTCACCACCTTGATCGGCGGCAGGTGCGAGAGCCCCGACGTGACCAGCAGGAGCAGGACGAGGTCGGCATCGGCGGACTGGCGCAGGCGCTCGAACGCCTCGTACTTGCCGTAGAATTCGAGGGCGGGCCGGGCGATCGTGTCGAAGGCGTAGTAGCCGAGATACCACCCGGCGACACCGCCGAGCACCGAGGCGACGGTCGCGACGAGCGCATACCGGTAAGCCCGGTCCGGGCGCGCGAGCGCCATCGGCACGAAAAGCACGTCGGCGGGGATGAGGAAGACCGAGCTTTCGACGAAGGCGATGAAAGCCAGCCAGTATTCCGCCGTCTTGCGGGCGGCGAGCGCCATCGTCCAGTCGTACAGTCGTCGAAGCATGGTCCCTCTCGCAGGTGGCGATCGATTTACTCTGCAAAATGCAGGCCGGACAATGCCCGAAGGGACATCCGAGCGTGTCATTTTGCCCGGTTGTGGTTGACGGGGGCTGTGGCGGCGGCAAGGATGCCGTCAAGAATGGTATACGGAGGCGGAAATGACCGAGCGGGGCGTGCATGATATGGGTGGCGAGGCCGGTGGGCCGGTCGACAACCATGAGCATGTGCCGACGCTGAGCGAGCGGCGCGTCGATGCGTTGATGCAGCTTATGCGGCTCAATCCGAGGAGCTACTGGGTCGTCGACGAGATGCGCCGCACGATCGAGAGCCTGACGCCCGAGCACTACAATGCGGCGGGTTATTATGAAAAATGGGCCTACGCCTTGCGCGGCCTCCTGATCGAGAAGGGCGTCGTCACCGAAGCCGAGATGAACGCGAAGCTCGCCGAGGTCAAGGCGCGGCTCGCCGAGCAGTCGGAGAAGTGCTGATGGCAGCCTTTGCGATCGGCGACGCCGTTAAGGTACGCGAGGAGCATCCGCTCCGGCCCCAGCCGGTGCATATCCGCACACCTTGGTATCTGCGCGGCAAGCACGGCGTCGTCGAGCGGCGCTTCGGCGAGTTTCACAATCCCGAGCATCTGGCTGTTGGCAAGTACGACACGCCGGAAGTGACGCTCTATTGGGTGCGTTTCACCATGGATGAGCTATGGGCGGGCGAGGGCACGTATGGCCCGAGCGACAGCCTCGTCGTCGAAATCTACGAACACTGGCTCGAGCCGGATGATAGCGCGCGGAGGGCAGCATGACCCACGATGACCACGATCATGACCACGATCACGACCATGGCCATCACCATGATCACGACCATCCGCACGATCATGGGCCGTTCCAGCCCGACATCAAGGAACCGTCCGAGGAATGGGAGTTCATGGAGATCGCCATGCGCGAGCTCCTGATCGAGAAGGGGATCATCACCGCCCGCGAAGTCGAAGATATGATCGAGGACTGGGACGGGAAGGTGCCGGAGAACGGCGCCCGCGTCGTCGCGCGTGCATGGACCGATCCGGCTTTCAAGGCGCGCCTCGTTGCTGACGGTAATGCCGGCGTCGAGGAGATGGGCATGAGCGTGCCCGGCTTGAAGCTCGTCGTGCTCGAGAATACGCCCAAGGTGCACCACATGGTCGTGTGCACGCTCTGCTCTTGCTATCCGCGCACGATCCTCGGCCTGCCGCCGCTCTGGTACAAGTCGCGCGCCTACCGCTCGCGGACGGTGCGCGAACCGCGCGCGGTGCTGGCGGAGTTCGGCACCAGCCTCCCCGATAGCGTCGAGGTACGCGTCGTCGATTCGACGGCCGATTGCCGCTATCTCGTGCTGCCGATGCGGCCGGACGGGACCGATGGCTGGAGCCCGCAGGAGCTGGCCAAGCTGGCGACGCGGGACAGCATGATCGGCACCGCCCAGGCGCTCAATCCGGACGGCGTGCGCGGTTAGTGGCCAGCGCGCGTCAGTTCGACGGCGAGTAACGCGTCTCCAGCAGGTCGATCTCGCGGACGAGTTTGCGGATCACGTCGTGCGGGATGCGTCGTGACCTGCCGAGCCGGAACAGCTCGTCGCGCTCGGCCCTGTAGCCCTCCATGCGCAGTTGCTGCTCGATCGTCTCGAGGTGGCGCAGATACTCGGCGTCGCGCCCAGACTTCGTTCGCCCGTCGATCCTGTCGCGATAGAGATCCATGAGGCGCACGCCGGTCTCTGTGTAGAGGTTGGCGTCGCTGCGCCCCTGACCGAGCTCGTGCTGCTTGCGTTCGATGGCCTTGATTGCCGCCCGCGCCGCGGCAACGCGCGCGATGTTTTCCTGGCGCTCCCCCGTGGCCTCGCGCGGGAGGTCCAGACCCTTCAGCAGATAGCGCAGGCCGATCGTGGCAGCCACGAGCGACACGATAATCACGCCAGCCGCCAGGAAGATCGCAAGATCGCGAGCGGGGAACGGCGTTCCGTCGGGCATGAACAGCGGCAGCGTGAGGATCCCGGCGAGCGTAATGGCGCCGCGGACGCCCGCGAGCGATGTCGCCGCGACGAGGCGCCAACCGGGATACTGGAGGATCTCGCCGTTGCGCTGGGCGCGGTACATCGTGAAGCGGAACGATACCCACACCCACAGGAAGCGGAGCGCGGCGAGCGCGGCGTTGATCACCAGCACGTAGATCGGCAGCCAGATTAGGTGGTGATGCCCGGCTTCGCGCACGGCCGCGGCGGCGTGCCCGACGATGATCGGAAGCTGCTCGCCGAGCAGCACGAAGATGATGCCGTTGAGCGAGAACTGCAGCAGATCCCATACAGCGGTACGGCGCACGCGCGTGAGGGCGAGCGCCTGGCCGCTCTGCTCGGCGTAGCTCATGGTGATCCCGGCCGAAACGGCGGCGAGGATGCCGGAGCAGTGCAGATGCTCGGCCAGGAGATAGGCGCCAAACGGGATCAGCAGGCTGATGAGGATCTGCGCGCCGCTGTCCTCGCCGAGGCGCCGCGACGCGTAGTCCTTGGCACGCATCGTCAGCCAGGTGACGCCAACGCCGATCGCAATGCCGCCAATCGCGAGCCACAGGAAGGTGCCGAACGCCGAGACGAGCGAGAACGTGCCCGTCAGCGCTGCCGCTACGGCGAAGCGCATGCAGACGAGGCCGGAGGCGTCGTTGAGGAGCGACTCGCCCTCGAGAATGTGCATCAGCCGCTTCGGAACAGGGGTTCGCGAGGCGATGGCGGATACGGCAATCGGGTCGGTCGGCGACAGGATCGCGGCGAGTGCGAACGCGACCGCCAGCGGCATCGCCGGGATCATCCAGTGGATCAGCAACCCGACGCCGAGAACCGTGAAAACCACGAGCCCGAGTGCCAGCTCCAGGATGGTACCCCTATCCTTGAGCAGGCCTTCCTTCGGGATACGCCAGCCATCGAGGAACAGCAGCGGCGGCAGGAAGAGCAGGAAGAAGATGTCCGGCTCGAGCTCGACGCGCAGCTGGGCGACGCTTGCGATGGCCGCGCCGAGCGCGATCTGCACCAGGGGGAGCGGCAGGGCAATCGGGAGGGCCCTGGCGATGATGCCGCTGAACACGACGGCCAGCAGAAGAAAGAGAGAGGTCGTAATGCTCTCCAAGCGACGCTCCGGTTTCCTGACGAGGTGGTCGAGATGCGGGATTTGCCCGCTGGGCCGGGGAATAGGTTCCCGCAAGCAGCTGCCTATCTCAAGGCCCGGATTTTTCTGGGGCGGCAGTGTCGCGACCGGGGTGAAAAGTATGTCGGGCGCCCGTTGACGGGTCAGGGTCCGCCGCTATAGTGCCGCCCGCTTGCCCCAGTGGCGGAACGGTAGACGCGACAGACTCAAAATCTGTTATCCGCGAGGGTGTGGGGGTTCGAGTCCCTCCTGGGGCACCATCCGGTCTTTTTAAGTATACGCCCGCCACATAGGGTTAGAGTGGCCTCGGAGCGGCCCACCTCAGCATTTCCACATCCTGAGTTCCGTATCGCACAGCGCCGCGTCTCTCGGGTTGATGCGTCCCTGGCATTCGAGCCAGGTCTCGCGACGGCACTTGCCGGACAGCGGCTGCGAGGTTGGCGCAGACCCTGACGATCGGTTCTCTCGCTGGGTCTTGGGTCTCTCGACGGGCTTGGCCGGAGTAGGAAGGTTGACGGTCCGCGCCTTGAGCTGGTTCTGCGCCTTCTCCTTGATCTCCGGGCACTGTGCGGTCGCCGACAAGGCAACGAGCTGGGGCCGGGCCGTCGGACCGCGCGCGGTGATGGCCTTCAAGCGCTCGGCTTCCTCTCTGCAGACCTCGGCCTTGCGGTCGGTCTGGTTGCTGAGAAGCTGATCGATCGGCTTCAAGTTCCGCGCCTCATCCTCGAGACGCTGGCGCTCTGCTTGGGAACCGCTGAGCGCGGCCTGACGCTTCAGGGCCTCGGCCTGTTCTTGCTGGAGGCGTAGTGCTTCATCGGCTTGACGGCGCGATTGCGCATCCTCGGCAAGCCTGCGCTGGCGCAGCTCTTCCTCGAGCCTCAGGCGCTCGAGCTCCTTCGTGCGCCGCGCGGCTTCAAGCTTGAGCTGCTCGATCTGCTCCTGCTGCCTCTGCAGCTCCTCCGAGCGACGTCGCGCCTCGGCGTCGGCGGCGAACTGACGCTTGCGCGCCTCCTCGGCTTCCTGCAACCGCGCCCGCTCCTCCTCCTCGAAACGTCGACGCGTGTCAGCGGACGACGGTCCTGGGGTTTCGCGGACCGCTGGCTGGACCGGCTCACGCTCCACCTGCGGCCGTGCCGCGGCAGACCGGCCATCAGCGATGGTCGTCGGCTGGACGGATGCCGTGCTGGAGCTGAACTGCTTCGACACCGTCAGCGCGAGCGCCCCACCGAAAATGGCAACTACACCGGCGGCGACCGCTGCGATCGCTATCTTCCGGCGCGGCGCGGCAGTGGGTGCCGCTGCGACGCCACCGTACGGCTGCCCGACATTCCCGGACTCCGAAGCGCGATGAGCTGGAGGCGTCGCGAGCCGCGTCGGGGCGAGACCGCCGTCATCGTTGGGCCGAGTTGCGGCGGTCGCTTCGTGGAGCGGCTTGCGTGCCGGTCGAACATCGGCGAACAGCATCTTGCGCCATTCGGCCACGGTCTGCGGCCGTGAAGAAGGCCGAACGATCATGGCGGCATCGATGGCGCGCAGGAATTCCGGCCGGTAGTTTCCTCCGCCGGCTTCGGCGGCAGAAAGCAGCCGATCATCGAATACCCGTTGCGTCGCCTCCTCGGGCGTCACGCCGGAGATGCACCGGTAGAGCGTCGCGCCGAGGGCATAGATGTCGGTCCACGGCCCCTGCGAGCGGCTGTCGGTCGCGTACTGCTCCTGCGGCGAGTAGCCCTTCTTGACGACGCCGGTGAGCGTGCCCGTCATCTCGCTCATGACGCGACGCGAGGCGCCGAAATCAAGGAGCACCGGTGTGCCGTCGGCGCGCACGATGATATTGTCCGGCGCGATGTCGCGATGGATGAACGCGCCGTTGTGCAACAGCTCGAGCGCGTCCAGCAGCGGAACGACCAACTGGTCGAGCTCCTCCTGCGTGGGTCGGCGCGCGAGACCGGCGAGCCACGCCTTGAGGCTCAGCCCGGTCTCGTACTTCATCACCATGTACGCCGTACCGTAGGCCTCGAAGACGCTGAGGACGCGCACGATCGCCGGGTGATCGAACTGATTTAGCGTGCGCGCCTCGCGCAGGAAGCTGGAGCGCAGCCGCTCGAAGATTTCCGTATCCCCATCGGAGCGGGGACGGACGCTATGAGTTGAATCGCGAAGCCCGAACTGGGAAGGAAAGTATTCCTTGATCGCGACCGTCGACGCCAGCCGTGCGTCGTAGGCCTCGTAGGTTATGCCGAAGCCGCCGGCGCCAAGAATGCTTTCGATGCGGTACTTGCCATCGAGAACCGTACCCGGCAGCAAGGATGTACGGTGATCCATATGAAATGATGACCCATATCGACGGCACCCAGGGATGGGCGAGGCTGCGATGCGGAAAAAATCGCGGCAATCGCCGAGGCGCCCGCGATCCGGAGAACCAATAGAGATTAGTGCAGAACGATATAATACGGATGCAGGCTCGAACAAGCGCCTAGAGGCTGTATCGATCAGGCACGCTCCCTTCGCTCGATCAACAGTCTGTGCTCTCGATTGCATCCCGCAGTCGGGATCGTCGGGACCGTCGAGCATGTGATCCAAGAGCGGATGGCTCATGTGGTCGATGCTCGCCCAGTACGGGAACTGCTGTTGGCGACGTTGTTCGATCGTTGATGCAAAGCCCGATGCCCGACATGCCCTTCGTGCCCCTTTCCTGGGCACCAGTGATGCGCTAATGGGCTGGCCCGAAAAGATAATTTCTCTCATGATCACGCCGAGAGCAGCACAGCAGCTGCCACAACCACGGGATCATCATGAGAGTAGCTTCCTTCCTCTTCCCGCAGAGCCAGGACTCGGCAGACGACGGGCGCATCATCAGCGAAACGCTCGAGGAAGCGGTCCTCGCCGAGGAGCTCGGCGCCGACGCGCTGTTCCTTGCCGAGCATCACTTCGACGGCAACTGCGCCTACGTCGATCCACCGACCTTTGCGGGCGCGCTCTGCATGGTAACGAAGCGGATCAAGATCGGCTTCGCCGTTCTGCAATCGTCACTCTACCATCCGCTGCGACTGGCCGAGCAGCTCTCCCTGCTCGACCATCTGAGCCAGGGCCGCCTGATCGTGGGGCTCGGCAAAGGCAGCATGGTGAATCTCTACGAGTACATCGCCTATCAGGTCGGTCCGGAAGAGGCGCAGGAGCGCTTCGAGGAGATCGAGAAGATCATCCTCGCGTGCTGGACCGGCGAACGCGTCGTCCACGAGGGCAAGTACTGGAAGTTCGACATCCCGCACCTGCGCCCGCGCACGTTTACGAAGCCACACCCGCAGATCCTGCGCGCGGTGACGTCGGAAGGCTCGATCCGGGCCCAGGCGCGACGCGGGCGTCCGGTCATCCTGCCGCCGGGGCCGAACGATGCGACGGCGCGCCAGCTCGGCTGGTTCCGCGACAGCATGGCCGAGGCGGGCTTCGGCAAGGAGGCGATCGCGGAGGTGCTGCGCGACTCATGGGTGATGCGGCAGACCGTGATCGCTGACACCGACAAGATCGCGCTCGAGGAGGGCCTCGGCTACTACAAGTCGATGCAGGCGTACCGCTCGGCCCAGAGCCCCGGTTATCGGGATCTCGTGATGGGAGACAGCGCGCGCGAATTGCCGAGGGGTTTGGTGATCGGGTCGCCGGACAGGGTGCGCGAGCAATACGTCGAGCTCGCCAAGCTCGGCATCGGCGGCGTCGCGCTCCGGATGCGCGTCGGGCCGATGCCTGCCGATTTCTCGAAGTACGCGCTGCGGCTGTTCATGAAGGACGTCGCGCCAGCATTGGCCGCGTACAGGTAGAAAGCCGGCCGGCGTTAACCGAGCCGGGACGGATCAGCAAGCCGTCCCCGGCCGGACCGGCGTCCAATCTGTCACAGTTTCGCTTGAATCGAAGCGCTCTAAGCTGCGCCCCGATCCGGGGTTTTTCGCATTCAGGCGGAGGCGGCGGCATGGCCCGTCCCATCGGTCTTACTCCTGGCACGCTGACGCTCCTCGTCTCCGCCTACGTTGCCACCATCCTGAACGCGTCCTTCTGGGGCAAGCTCGCGGCTGTCGTGCAGCCGGCTGCGGCCAGCCAGTGGATGTTCATGGCCGCCCTTGTCGCGGCTCTGATCGCAACGTTCAACGCCGGACTGTCGCTGCTCGCGCTGCGCCACGTGTTTAAGCCGACGCTCATCGCGCTCGTGATGATCTCGGCGCCGATCGCATACTTCCTGTGGGAGTACGGGACGGCGATCGACGTCAACACGGTGCACAACGTCTTGGAGACCGACGCAGGCGAGGCGGGCGAGCTGGTCACGTTGCGGTTCGCCGGCGCCATCGTCGTGTTCGGTCTCGTGCCAAGTGCGCTCATCGCGGTGGCGCCGATCGTATGGCGGCCGCTGGTGCCCACCATGGTGTCAAATGTCGCGCGCGCGACGCTCTCGGTCGTGCTGGCCGCATTGTTCATCTTCGTGTCATTTGCCGATTTCGTATCCGTCATGCGCGAGAATCGCGGGCTGTCGACGCTGCTCGTGCCCTCGAACGCCGCGTTGGCGATCAGCAGATACGCCAGCACCAAGGAGCCCGTTCTCGCCGAGAGAGTACGCCCGCGTGGCGAGGATGCGCGCCGCGAGGCGCCGGCGCCGGGCGCGCGGCCCCTTGTGACGGTGCTGGTCGTCGGCGAGACGGCGCGCTCAATGAATTTCTCGCTCAACGGCTATCAGCGGAAGACCAATCCGCGTCTCGCCGGCATCGATGGCGTGATAAGCTTCAAGCACACGAGTTCGTGCGGGACCGACACTGCACACTCGGTCCCATGCATGTTTTCGGGCCTTGGGCAGGACGGCTTCTCGGCACACAAGGCGGCGGGCCAACAGAATCTGCTCCACATCCTGCGCCGCGTCGGCATCGATGTCCTGTGGCGCGACAACCAGACCGGATGCAAGGGCGTGTGCCGCGGCATCGAGACCGAGTACCCGGGCCGGCAGGCGATGTTGCCGTTCTTCGAGGCGAGCGAAAGCTACGACGAGGTTCTTCTGCTGGGGCTCGAGGACCGTCTCACTGCGATGACCGGTGGCGGCGTCGTCGTCCTGCATATGCTCGGAAGCCACGGTCCCGCCTACTACAAGCGGATACCGACGTCATTCGCGCACTTCCAGCCGATCTGTGCCTCGCGCCAGTTCAGCAGCTGCAACCGCGAGCAGATCGTCAACAGCTACGACAACACCATTCTCTACACCGACCACGTGCTCGCCGAACTCATCGGCGTCCTGCGCGCGGTTGCCGCAAAGGGGATCAATACGGCCATGATCTACGTCTCCGATCATGGCGAATCGCTCGGCGAGAAGGGCCTCTATTTGCACGGGATGCCGCGCGCGTTGGCGCCTAAGGAACAGACCCACATCCCGATGATCACCTGGTTCGCGCCCCAGACGCTCGCACAACTCGGGATGGACATGGAATGCCTGCATTACGCTGCGGAGACGCGCCCCGCCAGTCACGACAACCTTTTCCATATGATGCTCGGACTGTTCGACATCAGCTCCGCGCTCTATGATCCCGCGCTCGACGTCGTGAGACGATGCCGCGCGCGTCCGATCGATGCGCTCTGATGCCGTCGACCCCTCAATACGACCGGGAGTGAAGGCGATGGCCCCACTATCCGCCGACCAGGACATCGCGCCGGTAACACGCGACACCGATGAACGCCGGCGCCGCCGACGTTTCCTCATCCTCCACAATGCGCGGGCCGGCCGGAACCGGATCAGCGTCGTCGATGAGGTCGTCCGACTTCTCGTCGGCCAAGGCGCGGTCGTCGATCTCGTGCAGCGAACGGGCGGCGAGGGCCGTGATCTCGCCGCCGTGGCGGCCGAGGGCTACGATGCCATCGTTGCCTCTGGCGGTGACGGCACAATGCGGCATGTGCTGGCCGACACCCGCGGCGCCGATGTCCCGCTCGGCCTTATCCCGGTCGGTACCGCCAATGTGCTGGCCATCGAGCTTGCCTTGCCGCGTCGCGCCGACGCCATCGCTCGCATGCTGCTCGAAGGGCGGGTCGTGCGGATTTCGACGCCGCGTATCAATGACGCGCCGTTTCTGCTGATGTGCGGCGTCGGCTTCGACGGCGACATCATTGCGCGCGCGCCCGAGGCGTTGAAGCACCGCGTCGGCAAACTCGCATTCTGCTGGCCGACAGTGCGCGCATTCGCGACGAAGCCACGGCTGTTCGAGGCGACGATCGACGGGCGCGTCCGCGAGATGTCGTGGCTGATCGTTTCCAATGCGTCGCGCTATGGGGGAAGGTTCGTGCTCACGCGCCGGACAGGCGTGCTCGAACCCGGCTTCAGCGTCGTGATGTCGCGCGCGCTCAACCGCCACCAGCGTCTCGCCGAGATGCTGGCGTTGGCGACCGGCCGCCTCGAGCAGTGCCCGACGATCGAGATCGTCCCAGCGCACAGTGTCGAGATCGCCGCGACGGCCGGTCTGCCCGTGCAGGTCGACGGCGATGCCTTCGCCGCCCCATCGATCCGCCTGGAGGCCGCCGTTTCAAGCGCTTCGCTGCTCGTTCCGTGAACGCACGGCAATGGTGCACAGCTAGCTCCGATGGCGTGAGTTGATTCGCCCGATTCGAGCGCGGTATATTCCCCCATCGATCCAGCTAGCCGAGGTGCAGGCCATGACCATGTACCATGATGGCAATCGCGAGATTCAGGATCAGTTTGCCTCGAGGGCGCTCGCCGACCGCTTGGTTGAGCGGCTCGAGCGGCAGGCTTTCAAGAACGAGGACAAGGCGTTCATCGAGAGCGTCGGCTTCTTTTTTCTGGCGACCGCGGACGCCGAAGGGCGGCCGGACTGCTCGTTCAAGGGCGGGCCCGCCGGCTTCGTGCGCATCGAGAAGCCGGACCTTCTGATGTTTCCCGACTACGACGGCAACGGGATGTTCAAGAGCCTCGGGAACATCAAGATCAACCCGCACGTGGGCTTGCTGTTCATCGAGCTCGGAGAGAAGCCGCGCCGTCTGCGCGTCAACGGTCGCGCGACGCTCCATTTCGACGATCCGGCGATGGCCGGCATTCCCGGCGCGCAAATTCTCGTCCGCGTCGTGCCGGAGCACATCTTTCCGAATTGCCCGCGCTATATTCCAAACCTGAGCAGCGGAGATCCGTCACCCTACGTACCCTCTGCCGGGGTGCCGCCGAAGGAGCCGGCGTGGAAGACGTTCGACCTCTTCAAGGACGTCGTGCCGCCGCGCCGTGACGGCAGCAGCAGTGCGACAGATTCGTCGGAGACCAAGTAGCCATGTTTGGAGGGACGAAGGAGCGGAGGGCAGTAAACGCCCTCGCGTCGGCTTGCGCTGCGGCGATGATATCTGGCGCGGCGATGGCGTGCCCCGGCACCGAAGAGGGCGATGGAAGTCTCCCGGTCTTCGCGCATCCGATGCCTGGACCAATCAACGCATCTTTCGGCGTGCGTATCCATCCGCTGCTGAAGGTTCAGCGGATGCACACCGGCATCGACTACAAGGCAGCGATGGGCGATCCGGTGCGTGCGGCACACAGCGGCAAGGTCGTGAGTGCGGGTTACGAGGGCGAGTACGGTGTCTCGATCCTCGTGGAACACGGCGATGGGTGGGAAACCTTCTACGCGCACCTCGCTCGCCCGTCGGTCAAGATCGGCGCGTGCGTGAAGGCGGGAGACGTCATCGGCGCGGCCGGCATCAGCGGATTCTCGACGGGACCGGGGCTCCATTTCGAAGCGCGCAAGCGCGGGACGGCCATCGATCCGCTGCGCGTGCTGCCGCCTGAGCCGGGGCGAGGCGGATAGCGGCGCCAGCCAGGCAGCTCGCTGCTGTGATGGGGATGCCTGCGCCCGCAAGCCCCGCTATAGTGGCTACACGCAGCATAACAACAATCGACAAATGGGATAGGAAATGACCATCGGATTCCGCATCAAGCGTTCATGGACCCGCGTCGGCGCCGACGTCGCGACCAGGTTTCGCGCGATCCCCGTCGCCAACGTCAGCGACTGCATGGCGCGCATGACGGCAGGCGGGCCGGGCCTCAGGCCGATGCATGCGAGGGGTGTCATGGCGGGGCCGGCGTTCACCGTGAAGTCGCGGCCCGGCGACAACCTGATGCTGCACAAGGCGATCGATCTCGCCGAGCCTGGCGATATCATCGTCTGCGATGCGGGCGGCGACCTCACCAATTCGCTGATGGGCGAGATGATGCTCGCGCATGCGATCAAGCGCGGCATCGCCGGCTTCGTCCTCAACGGTTCGGTCCGCGATCGAGACGCTTTCCTCGAGCGGAACCTGCCCGTCTTCGCCGCGGGCGTGACCCATCGCGGCCCCTACAAGGATGGCCCCGGCGAGATCGGCTTCCCGATCAGTATCGACGGCATGAACATCGAGCCGGGCGACCTCATGCTTGGCGATGCGGACGGCGTGTTGTGCGTACCGCGCGCCGACGCCGAGAAGGTCTTTGCGGCGGCCGAGCGCAAGCACACGACCGAGATCGAGCAGATGAAGGCGATTGAGAGCGGGCGTTCAGACCGCTCGTGGGTCGACGCGAGCCTGACGCGGCTCGGTTGCGTCTACGTGGATTGACGGGACGATCGATCGGGTTGTGCCGGGCAGGTGCAACCCGATGCGGCCACAGTGCGTTCCCGGAGCGAATAATCGGCCAAGGCCGTTGCGCCAAGGCCGTCGCAACCGGAGCTCGCCCATGAAAACCCTTTCCGATGCTTTCGCCCACACGCTGCAGGATGTCTACTACGCCGAAAACGCGATATCGAAGGCGCTGCCGAACGTCATCGAGGCGGTCAGCCAGGCCGAACTGAAAAAGGCGCTGCAGGAGCATCTCGCGGAGACCAAGGAGCACATCTCGACGCTCAAGAAGGTCTTCAAGGCCACTGGGATCGAGGCCAAGGGTGAGAAGTGTGACGCCATCGAAGGCCTGATCAAGGAATGCGACGGCGTGATCAAGGAAGCCAAGGGGGCTGTGGCGCGCAATGCGGCCCTCATCGGCTGCTGTCAGGCGATCGAGCACTACGAGATCGCCCGCTACGGCACTTTGCGAGAGTGGGCCAAGGCGATCGACCAGCCCGAGGCGCATGACATGCTTTCGGCGATCCTCGACCAGGAAAAGGCGGCCAACTTCAAGCTGACCAATATCGCGGTGACGGCGATCAACAAGGCATGACAGAGCTGGCGTGTGCGCCGATGGAGTGTCGCTTGCCGATCGGCTTCTGCTAGTCTTCGCGAGCCAATAGCCTCGTGAGGAGCAGCAGTGTGGATCAGGCCTCGATCGGCAAGCGTTCGGATGCCCGCGGCGATGACGGCGATACGGCGCGTCTGCGCGCCGCGTATCTCGACCTGATCCGCGACAGCCTGGTCGGCCGGCTCAACCGCGATCCGCCGCTGCCGTCGTCGAAAGTCGACGCCTACTACGAGGACTATCGCGAGCAGGGCTGGGACTGGCCGTCCGCGGCGCCGTCGATGATTGGCGTCAAGCGGATGGAGAACGTGCGCTACGAATGCGAGCGCGTGATCGCCGCGGGCGTGCCGGGTGATTTTATGGAGACGGGCGTATGGCGTGGCGGCGCCGTCATGATGATGCGCGCCGTGCTCAAGGCCTACGGCATCACGGACAGGCGCGTGATCGCGGCCGATTCATTTGCGGGACTGCCGCCGCCGACGGAGGGCGTTGCGCCTGATGCCGGCGCGGAGTTCCACACCTGGGCCGACTTCGCGGTGCCGCTCGAGGAAGTGCAGCAGAACTTCGCGCGCTACGGCCTGCTCGACGATCAGGTCGTGTTTTTGAAGGGGCTGTTCAAGGACACGCTGCCGACGGCACCGGTCGAGCGGCTTGCGGTGTTGCGCCTCGACGGCGACATGTACGAGAGCACGCGCGACAGCATCGTCAATCTCTATCCCAGGCTGATGCCGGGCGGCACGCTGATCGCCGATGACTACCACCTGTTCGAGGCGCACCGCCTCGCGATCGACGAGTATCGCGCGGCACACGGCATCATCGACGCGATCATCCCCATCGACCAGTGGGGTGTGTATTGGGTGAAGAGCTGAGCACTTCTCGCTCTCCCCATAGTCTTAAATGGGGAGAGGGTCGGGTGAGGGGCGGCGGCAAACTCTGACGTCGGCGCCTGACGCCGCCCCTCACCCTAACCCTCTCCCCGTGAAGGACGGGGAGAGGGGATTCTGGGTGGCGCTCGAAGAGCGCGGGGTGAAATCTCCAACCGGCGAGGCAGTGGCGCGGCGGCAGTAGGCGAAGCCGTTGCCGACCGCGCAAATCAGAATCCAGTCCACATCGTGTAGGTGCCGATTGCGGCCTGGCCGTTGAAGGTGAGGGCGCGGGTCGGCGCGAACTCGGTGAGCTGGATCTGGATCACCTGCACGCCGTAGCCATTGAGCGATTTTCCGACGACTTCGTTGAGCTTGAGATTGAAGTTCGTGCGATCGATCTGGATCTCTTCCATCGTGTGCCGCGTCACCTCGTTCAGGATTGCGCCCTGCGCGCGCTCGATGACGTCGGAGGCAAGATCGGCGATGTGCGCTAGCGCCGCGACGATGTCGTCGACGTAGTAGGTCACCATGGCACCGACGATGACGGTCTTGTTGTCCTTGGTCATGACGACCTTGGACTGGATCTTCTGGGTCTGGCGCACCGTCATCATGGTCCGGTAGGTAGTTGCCACGGGCCAGTACCAATGGAGGCCCGGCTTCCACCGCTTAACCCGATGACCGTGTACGAACGCGACGCCCTCGTGCGTCGCCGGCACGATGACGAGCCACGGCATCAGCCGCAACAGCGTCTGGAATATCTCGCCGATCCAGCCGAATGCCTTATCCACCGTGGTCTCCTGCGCACCGCGAAACCTGAATTGCCAGAGCAACGGACTTGAATTCACGCCCCGCGTTTTCGGACCTTGAATGCGACGTGGAGATCAGCTCCGCCGTCGGGCGCATCCAAGGTCCGACGCTTTAGTGCCGATTGCCGCACTAGTCCAGTACGGTCGACGCGGCGGCATTGGTCACGATGGCGATGCCATAGCCGTCGAAGCGGATCGTGCCATCGAAGACCTCGCAAACGACGCGCTCGCCGGTGCCTGTATCGAGGCGCAGAACCGCGTCGCAGCCGAAGATACCGCTGTCCCACTCGATCGGGCTCACCGCACACGGCTGCCGCGACGTATTGACGAAGATGGCGCTCAGCCGCCCGTCGTCGTGCCAGGCCACCAGCGCATCGATCTCAGGATCGCTCGGCTTGAGGTTTGGGAAACGCACCCAGTCGCCGAAGCGGACATGCTGGGCGAAGATCTGCTTGGCGAGACCGGCCGGCATCGGCTTGCCGTCCATTCGGATGAGGCCGTAGGCGTCGTTGCCGTGGGCCGTCGCGGTCCAGCGCATCTCGGCGTCGGCACCGCCGCGGATCAGGTGGATCAGCGCGGAGACGTAAAAGACGGCGCCGAATACGTTCTGGTTGAGGCCGAGCGTATAGTAATTCTCGTGGTGCGAGATGGTGTTGAGCTCGCCGCAGATGTTGAGGATGTCGCGGCCGTGCAGGAGGCGCGCCACACCGCGGGCCATCGCCTCGTAGCTGGGCGTTTGGCCCATGAGCAGGGACTCGAACTGGTCGCCGGAAGGCGAGTCCGGCGAGCCCCACATCTTGAGGCCAAGCTGCTCGCTCGGCACCGCCGGGCGCCAGTCGCCGTAGCGATGCCAGGAGACGAAGCCGATCAGGCGATCGTCGATGTCGTCGACGAGCCGCGCGATCCAGTCCATCCAGTAGGCGCGGTGATTGCCGTCGATGGCGGGGCCGCCGATGCGCGCCTTGCGGCCGTCGAGGTGCGGGCTCAGGAGTTCGTAGATGCCGGTGGCCGCCGCGAGATAGATGCGGCGGTACTGCTCGTAGGTGAGGTCGCCGCCCACCACGAGGTTGTTCGGCTCGTTCCAGATGCAGAACAACCAGTCGCGGACGACCTCGCCACCCCACTGCTCGATACAACTCCAGACGACCTCGCGGCAGCGCGCGACGTAGCTCGCGATGTTGCCCTCGCTGTCGAAAGGCGGCTCGAAGCGCGCGAACGTGATCATCGGCACCGCGCCGGCGTCGAGAACGCCCTGGACGTAGATCGAGAAGCCGTGCCAGTTGCGGAACGGATCGGGCACCGGCTGGTCGAAGGCGAAGATGCGGATGATGCGGGTGTCCATCAGGCGCAGGTGGCGGCGCACCTCGGTGTTGTGCTCGCCGCGCGACATGTTCCACCAGCCGTAGATCTCGTTGAAGCCGTAGCGCAGCCGCATGCGCCGCGCTGGTGCGCGCGCGTCTTCTGCGAGCTGGTCGACGGTCGATCGGAAAGCGATCCCGGTCATGGCGCGGTTGGCGATCCTGCCTCGAAGGCTACTTCTCGATGATGGCGATGAGGTCACGCAGGCGGGCCGCCGGCGAGTGACGCCGGCGGAAATCATCGCGAATGGAAAGCACGATATCGGCGTAGTGTTGCGGGCGCCTGACGACGTCGGCGATCTTCTCCTGCGCGTGCTCGCGCTCGCCGAGCACCAGCTCGGATGCGGCATCGCCGAAGACGGCGCGGACGTAATCGTCATCGAGCAGGAACAGCGGGATGGTGCCCGACGCGGGGGTCTCGAACGTGCGGCAGGTGACGAAACCGAGCTTCTCGAACAGCGGCCGGTAGATCACCGGATTGAAGATGCCGCTGCTCATCGTGGCGATGACTTCCTTGTATGGAATGGGCGGCAGCGCCTCGATGCCGATCTTCTTGAGGTAGTCGCGGTCGACGAAATAGTCGTCCTGGATCTCCTTCCACTGCGTCCACTCGAGCGGCGCATCCCAGCCTTCGCCGACGAGGCCGATGCGACCGAGCTCGCCCCGGATCGGCTCGAGCGCGTGCAAGACCTGCGACATGCCGTGCCAGCGAAACTTGGTGTGGCCGACGTAGATCATGCCGAAGGGTTTAGCCGAGAAGTCGAGCGGGGTCTCCCAGTCGGGATCATAGATGTGGAACAGGAATGGAATGACATTCGAGCGTAGCGGCTTCACCGTCGGCTGGCAGATCTTGTCGGCGAGGCTATCGCAAATATCGATCCAGGCGCGACTTGAAGCCTCGGTCTTGTGATTGTAGTCGCCGCGGAACGCGATGGGCTCGTTGTAGGCGCCGTCGCAATCGATGACGACGCGGCGGTTGCGCGGCACTGAGGAGATGAGGCGCACCCAGTCGAGGCGGTCGCCGAACTGAAGCTCGGTCGTCCATTCAACGACGAAGACGACGGCGTCGGCGTCAGCGAGATCCTTCGAGTAGTCGAGGGCGTAGACGTGACCGGGCGGACCGTAGACCGTGACCTGGTGGCCGGCTTCCTTGGCAGCGCGTGCATAGCCCTTGAGATCCAGCATGCTGCCGGCGTTCTCGAAGCCCCAATAGACGAACACCAGCTTCATGTGTCAGGCGCCCATTTCTCTCAAGCACCGAGGGCTGCAGAGAGCTCGTGCATACGCCGCTCGTAGTTGTGATGTGTCGCGAGATGACGACGCACGTCCTGCACGACGCCGCGATAGTGGTCCGGACGCGCCAGCGCATCGAGGATCTTCTCGCTGGCGCGGCCCGGCAGCGTCAGCTCGCGGGCGGCGGGACCGTAGACGTCGGCGGCGTGATCGGCATCGAGGATCAGCAGCGGGATCGTGTCGGCGTAGAAGATCTCGAAGTACTTCAGCGTCAGGTGGCGGAGGTGATGGAGCACCGGGCGCTGAGTGAAGATGTTGATCTTCGCCGAGCTCATGGTGCGTATGACCTGGTCGTACATGACCGAGTCCTGGGTCTCGATGTCGAGCCGCCGAAATGCGTCCGCGTCGAACTTGAAGGCGAGCGGATTGCCCGAGTTCTCCTCGACCGGCGGCTTGTCCCACCACAGACCGATGAAGCCGACTCGGCCGATGCGGCCGCGATGCGCCTCGAGCGCGGGGATCAGCGTCTCCTCGATCGCGCGGCCCCGCCACCAGTTATGGCCGAGGTGGAGGATGTCGTACTTCTTCTCCGGTGCGTCGGCGGGCTTCGTTTCGAGCGCCGGATCGTAGCCGTAGAAGGGGAGCGCGACCTCGCGCGGGTTGGTCGGCGTCGCGATCGTCGGCTTGTAGACCTTGTCGGCGAGGGCGTCGAAATGCGTGATCCAGCGGGCGCGTTCGGACTCGGTATCGTGGTTGCGGTCGTAGCCGTCGAGGCAGATGACGGGGTTATACATGCCGTCCATGTCGAGGATCATGCGCCGGTTGCGCGGGATCGCGCCGATCATCGTCGTCTCGGCGACGCGTCCGACGTCATAAATCTCGGACTCGAAGAGAAAGACGATACGGTCGGCTTCGGTAATCCGTTCCGAGAAGTTGAGGCCGGGCAGCCACGACATCGGCCGGCCGTAGAGACTGACCTTGTGGCCGAAACGCGGCGCCACGCGCATGTAGTCGGCGACGGCGTGGGTGTTGCCGGCGTTGCCGCGATGCTTCATCACGAACAGGATGTTCATGCGGGCTTACCGGCGGTGAGCGCCTTGAGCTCGTCGAAACGGCGGGCGTACGAGTGATGCGCGGCAAGATGGGCGCGCGTTTTGATCACGGCATCCCAGTAGCGCTCGGGAGCCTTCGTCGCATCGAGAAGGAAGCCGGCAACGTCATCGCCCGGCACCAGCGCCAGCGCGGCAGGGCCGTAGATCGCCTCGACGAAAGGCTTCGGCAGCATGAGGACGGGGAGTGTATCGGCGTGGAAGGTCTCGAAGCTGCGCCCGGTGACGAAGCCGAGCTGGCGGAACAGGGGGCGGTGGAAGATGGGGGTGAACTTCGACTGCGAGAGGTAGCCGAGCACCTTGTCGAAGCGGACGCCGTCCTTCACGGTGATCTCGTTCTCGAGCAGCCACGCCGGATCCGTGTCGATGCCGACGAGGCCCTGCTGGATCGCCCATTCGGGCCGCGTCTTCCAGTCCCAGCCGATGAGGCCCGCCCAGCCGACGGTTTTGCGATGGGGAGCATGGGCGGCCAGGAAATCGCGGACCTGCTGCCAGCGTTGCCAATTGCTGCCGATGTAGGCAACGCCGAACCAGCGCTCGCTGTCCTTCCAGCGCGCTGCGGCCTTCTCAGCGGAGGTCTCGGGTGCCATTACGGCCTCGGGCGCGAAGCCGTGGAACAGGAACGAGCCGACGTCGGCGCGCAGTGGGCTCAGCGTCGGCTGCAGGATCGTGTCGGAGACGGCGCGGAACGCCTCGTCCCACTCCCAGCCCACATGGCCGTCGAGCTTCTCGAGGTGGTTGAAATCGTGGTCGACGAAGATCGTCTCATTGTAGCGACCCCACAGATCGACGACGGCGCGCTTGCTCTTGGGGACCGTATCGAGGAGCCGTGCGAGGTGCGGCATACTCGGGAGGTCGGTCGGCACCTGGACAATGAACAGCGCAAGATCGATGCTGCTGACGTCGGTGGTGTAGGGGAGATCGGGCAGCTCCGGATTGGGTTCGCCGAACAGTGCGACGTCGTGGCCGAGCGC
>VFQN01002577.1_pt1 | contig 27666 bp, 22 predicted proteins | sample 3512371 | NCBI WGS metagenome assembly VFQN01 (sample SAMN10412370, study PRJNA504923) | tailings metagenome | isolation source: Replicate 2 from Balatoc abandoned mine | place: Philippines: Itogon, Benguet | collected 2017-08-28
TGGGCATCGACCATCACGGGGATTTCATAACGCTCTCTCCAGCTGGATCCGACGCCGACCGCTTCCGCGGGAACGACCGTCAGGAAGTTCAGCTGCGGATCAGCCCGGTTGCTGTTCGCCAGCATGCCGGAGGAAGCTCCTGCTAACAGGGTGACCTGCAGCAGTTCTCCTTGCGGCGAGACCTTCACCTGGGCCACCGGCTTTTTAATGGTGGCCATGACCTGGGCGAACTCGGGTGCTGCTTCGTCGGGTTTGTCGCTGTCGCAGGCCACTGGCGGTTCTTCATCGAACTGCGCGCTCATCACCACCCGCTGGACGACGGGTTCGAGCAGGGCATTCCCCTGTTCATCGACAGTCACCACGCGAAACTGTTTCCAGGCGGTCGATTCGTTTTTGACGTTCTGAGTGATCGCCTGATATTGCGTCGTCATCGCCATCTTGTGGGTCACTTCATAATGGGTGAAGTGACCTGGCTGAAAGCGGTAGATCAGCTGATGACGCGGCTCTGCTCCCGCAGAAACCAGCGTGATCCCGCTACCTTTTTCGGTGGCGGCGCCGGTCGCCGGCTCCTGACCTTGCACCGGCAGCACACAGTTCGCAAGGCACCCGGCCGCAACCAGTGCGGCAAACAGTCGGCATCGTGCCTGCATTGCTCAATCCTTTGGCAATTTCAACAGTCCCTGATCTGCCGATCCACGCCGGCATCCGATTCGCAGCTACTTTAACAGAGGTCCGAAAATGGACCTAGACCGGAATTTTCTGCCGGAGGCCCGTTATCGTCCTGAACGAGTGGGGCACGTCCTGTATCAGAGTCTGCGAAACCCCGGCCCCTGCACAACTGAACAAGCAAACAAAGCTATGACGGATGAATGCCGATGCTGGAATCCGCTCAACAAGCGGAAATGAACTGCGGAAGACACGGACCACCCGGAAGGATTCTGAAGGCAATTGTTTGGCCGCAATGAGGCATAAAAAGACGCAAAATGATGGAGCTGCCTTAACTTCTTTTTTGCGCCTTATGTGCCTCTTTGCGGCCAGAATGTCTTGTCTATCAAAGTTTCTGTGTGGTCCGTGCCTTCCGTGGTTCCTTGCCTGAATTGAGCAGTGACCATTCACCAGTGAAGGGCGTAGCCACCCGGACTCCGAGGCAACCTACGATCCGATTGCGTCCCGCAGCGAAAAACCGCCATCGACGACGAGGGTGGTTCCGGTGATGTAGTCTGCTTCATCGGAACAGAGGAAAGCTGCGGCATGGCCGATGTCTGCCGGTTGGCCAATTCGCCCCCAGGGCAGTTTGGGGCCTTCCGCGGCGATGGCCGCTTCCCCGAATGTCTTGCGCTCGCCCGGCGTCTCGATCCAGCCGGGGTTGATGACGTTGACGTTGATACGATGTGGCAGCAGTTCGACGGCGATCGTTCGGGCCAGATGGTCCAGACCGGCCTTGGCGGCGTTGTAGGCCACGGCTGTCGCGTAAGGACGGTGCGCATGCACGCTGGAAATGAAGACAATTTTCCCGCTTCCACCCCGTTCGACCATATGCTTCGACACATGCTGGCCCATGGAAAAACCGCCGGTCAACGTGCCCTCAAGCACGCGTTCGAACAACTCCCGGGGATATTCCAGGAATGGAGTCCGCTTCGAGTAGGCCGGGCAACTGATGAAGATGTCAATCTGGCCCAGCTTCGCGAGTGTCTCGTGGACGATGGCAGCGCCTGACTCGTGACCAAAGGCATCACCAGCGATGAAGACCGACCCGGGGCTGAGTTCCTGCAGGGCCGCCAGAGCAGCACGACTGTCGTCGGACTCCTGCAAATCATTAATCGCCACCGTGGCGCCGGCCCGGGCCAGTTCCAGGGCACAGCCCAGCCCGATGCCATTCGCGCCGCCCGTCACCAGGGCACAGCGCCCTGCCAGATTCTTTCGGGGGATATCGCTCGTCTGTGACCCGGTCATTAGTGATCCGTTCTGTGTCTGACACCGTTCGCGTTCAAGACAGGAAGACCGCCGGGCGCACCGCAGGAACCTGCCAGTTGACTGACACATATCTTAGGCAGGTCGAGTCGCAGGTTGTATGCAGAGGCAGATACAAGCCTGAAAAGTTACAAGCGACTGGCGTCAGAAATACCGAACGACGGAAAGGCAGACGGCCGTGAAAGACGGAATTTGCGTCAAGTGTGGAGCTGCCGCGGTGATTCCGGAATTGCACGTGGCAGGGGACCAGTACTTCTTGCCCGTGTGTGTCTATCTCGACGAAAACCCGCGAGTGATGTTCGGGAAACGCACTACCCAAAGTCCGCTGCGCGCGTGGGTCTGCGGAGACTGCGGCTACACGGAACTCTATGCCACCCAGGTCAAGCGAATCGTGTCACTTCATCAGCGAATCCAGCAGAAACAACGCAAGGCGCGTGATCAACCGGAGACCGGCACCTGAGATGCCCAGAAACTATCCGGCGCTGGCACTTGTGGTACTTGCGGCAGCTGCGTTCGGTGTTCGCGAGAACCGCAATTACCAGCATGTTTCAGCAGCCCGACAGATACCAGAGGAACTGGATGGCCAGCTGACTTCGCTGCCCTTTGAGCCGTTCGGCCGGGTGTTCTTCCTCGATGTTCTTCCTCGATGTCCTTCCTCGGTGTCCTTCCCCGGTTTTTCGGACTGAACCTTCTGGCAGGAGTAATGGCCGGGGATTCTTTGCGCATTTCACGATGAACGCGTTATTCCTCTGCCTCCGTCGGCGTTCCGAACCAGTAGCGATAGGCTCGCAAGGTTTGTTCGGCTGCCTGCCGGGAATCCGGCCAGGGGAAGGCTTCGGCAGAGACATAGCCGGTGTAGCCCATCTCATGGAGTGCTGCGACGATCGGGCCGAACTGCAGGTGTCCGCAGCCGACAGGCCGACGATTGCTGTCGACAAAATGAACGTGCCCCACGAAACGGCCGCCGGACAACAGGGCCGACGCCACGTTCACTTCCTCGATCTGCATGTGGAACAGGTCTGCCAGCAGACGGACGTTGTCCGTTTGCAGCGACTGCAGCAGTTCGACTCCGCCGGCGATGGTGTTGGTCAGATTGGTCTCATACCGGTTCAGCGGTTCATATAACAGCGGCACGTTATAGCGACGGGCTTCCTCTCCCAGTTCATCCAGAGCAGCCCGCAGCCAGTCCCGCGCCTGTTCCGGAGCAACGCCATCACCATGTCGCCCCTGCATCGAACCGATAATCGCGGGGGCTCCGAACGGTCCACCCCATTCAATCATCGACTGAATAAAGTGGATCGCTTGCCGACGGTTACTTTCATCGGGACTCGTCAGCGACAGGCGGTGGATCAGCCACCCGGCCCCGGTGCCGACCGCCGCCAGCTGCAGGCCGGTTTCCTTGAGCAGACCTGACAAATTTGCAGCTGCCGCAGGCTCGGGAGCGAAGACCTCCACGGCATGATACCCCAGTTCTGCAGCGAGCCGGCAATGACCTGCCAGGTCTCCATGCAGCACAAACGGACCGCTGCGTGCCTGCTCGACCAGACTGACGGTAACGGCGGAACGGATCATGGGCCGGTTCCCTGAGGAGAAGCAACGGGAGACTCTTCGTGAAAGCAGCAGCCAACGCGGAGTTGAGCGCAGCTCACGATTTCGCGACAGACACTGTATCGCACCGGGCGTGATTCGTCATGAGACGAGGCCGCGGGCAGACGACTGCACTTCTGCTGCCCTGATAGAGGAGTTACAGAACGGGCTCTGTCAACTGGCAACAGGCGAGAATTCTCCGGCGAACAGTCGCTGGCCGAGCAAGCGGGCGGAGGCAGCAGCCGGATCATCGGTGGTGGCGATTTTTTCCAGCAAACGGGGATCGACGAACAGCATCACCGGATCGGGCAACTGGAGTTTCACTGCCAGGTCGGCGAGCGTTCTGGCATCTTCAGGCGAGAGAGCATGAGCTTCGGATAACTGCTGGGCCAGCGTGCGACGTTCGGGTTGCGGTCTGGCCTGCTGCTGCGGCTGTCGCTGTCGTTCCCACGCCCAGAGCAATGCCCAGATCGACGCGGCTGCCACGACCAGCAGCAACAGAACCACCAGCTCCCAGACGGAAGTGGGACGGCCCAGATGCTGCTGCATCCGTTCAAAGGGATTTCCTTGCGCCAGCAGCCAGATCGGGACCATCACGACCATCCCATCGATTCGAGATTCACGGAACGAAGTCTTTGTTGCAGTGTTCAGGACGAAGCTTTGCTGATGCTGTGCCTGCCGGCTGCGTCTGCAGGATTGTTCCCATCTTTCCGGATTGTGCCTGTCTACCAGTCCTCCAGCGTGATGCTGTTGATCGCTGCCAGGTCGCTCTCGCGGGTGTCGGTTTCACCGGCTTGCTGATTCCAGCGTGCCAGCGCTTCCTCGACCGTTTCACGGACGCGCGGATGCGTGTCGTTCCGCAATTGCGACAGGGCCCGGTAGGCCTCCATCTGCGGAATGGTCGCCAGAATCTGGGCGGCCGTCCGGCGGACGAAGGAATCGGTGTCTTCCGTCATCGCTGCGAAAGCAGACACAAACTGGGCCTGCAAACCCAGCCGTGCGACTTGCCGGGCTGCCTGAATCCGTTTCTGCCGCACGGGATGAGCCAGCGACCGCCGGATCTTCGCCGGTGCGTCCGGGTCGACCTTCATCAGCAGAATGCCGGATCGCAGGGCGTCGTCCAGCGGCAGTTCGTCCGCCATCGCCAGCACCCGGGGAACGCTGAATCCGGAGAGCTCCGACCGGGCCGCCGCCTGGACTTCGGGCCAGGGACTGCTCAGTCGTTCGATCAGCATCGTGAATGTTTCCGGCAGAGCAAGTTGCCGGAGCTGGGTGGTCGCCCAGGCCTGAACTTCCGCGTCTTCGGAGTCCAGGCTTTCACGCACCACTTCCTGAATGATTTCTTCCTCGACCAGCGACAAGCCCGTGGTCGCCGCCCGTTTGCCTTCCGGAGAACCGTACCGCAGCATCCATTCCTGCACACCGGCCTTGATCTCGCGGGAGATGCGGGTCGCATTCACGAACTCGACAAGTGCGGCCTGCAATGCCGGCGGAATGGCTTCCAGCACGTCGTATGGTGGAACCAGCCAGTCCAGCGTCTGCAGTTGCTTGAGGTTTTCGATCTGCCGCGAGGACCGCTTGCGACCAAAAGCAGTCAGCAGGGCGGACAGAAACTCGGGATCGTGCCGGGTCCGGATCGCAAGAAACACTTTCGGATGCGGATAGGATTCCAGTAACGATTCGGCTGTCAGTCGCATCACGCCCGGATGACGACTTTCCAGAATCCGCTGGGCGGCGATTTCCCGGCAGGGCGGCGAACCATGCCAGAGCACCTGTTTCACGGCGGCATGTCCCGGCTCTGCCAGAGCGAGGATTCCCTCTATCAGTTCGTCCGGCCGCAACTGGGTATCCCAGAGCGAGACCGCCTTCTGCAAGTCGCCCAGCACCTGCAGGCGATATCCGTCGATGCGACTGTCAACCGTTCCGTCGACTCCGGATTGCCACTGGTCATAGAGCGAAGCGATCAGGCTGCGCAATGTATCGACGGCAGCTTCCGCAATCTCTCCCTGGGACTGGTTCATCAGTTCGATGACGTTGGACAGTTGCTGATACTGTCGGCTGACGCGGACGGCCCGGAGACTGATCGCCCGGGTTTCCTGCGTGCCCTGCAGCATTAACTGTCGAAACGTCGTCGACAGCGTCGAGCCCGAGCGATGAACAAGGGCCTGCACAGCAGACGGCAGATCCTCGATGCGGCGAAAGACTGCCAGCCGGCCCTGGGACGCAGGACGCTTCAGCAGGATTTCGGCAGCTGCCAGCTGGATATTGGGACGCGGCACGTCGAGCGCGGATTCCAGCGCTTCGAGAGCCTGTGCCGTTTCCGCCTGAGCAAGAACAGCAAAGGTCGCAGCAACGGGCATGGCTGCGGCTTCCGGCATTCAAAACTTTCCCGAGCGGGCAACAGTCTCTGCAGGGAGAAAATCCCGGATCACCAATCAGGCTACTTTGGGTGATACTGCAAGACTGCGGGGGCCCGCCATCTGCTCATCGGGGAATCATGGCCATTCACTGAAAGACCATATTCTTCTGCGATACAGGCGATTCAATCCCTAGATTCCACACGCCCACCCGGTGCGTCCCCGGACGTGGACCACGACCTGCAGCACTCCGGATGGCTCCCCCCGAAAACCGGTCTCAGGCATGCCCGCAGGTTCAGGCCAGCAGTCGGTGTCAGTGATTGCCAGGGACAGGATCTGGACAGCTTGCACGCGGGAGTGGCAGGACACGCGACTCACCAGGCGGAAGGACCGGTCAGATCTTCAGAAAAACCCGTTGCCGGTAGAGCCAGAACACGAACAGCCAGAAGACCAGCAGGATGGCGCTGGCTTCGACCATCGGCACGTACTCCGGACCGAAGATTGCCAGCCAGCGGTCACCGAAATGCCGGATGAGCGTGGCCTTCGTCCACGGACGCAGCAGCTGGCTCAGCACATACAGGGCGATCGAGTTCATGCCGGCGACGCGCAGCGGAAACGACCAGGCTTTCAGGCCGACGCCGTCGATCACCGCGTAAAAGCAGGCGAGCATCAGCAGGGTCCAGCCGGTGCTGTAAACTGTCCACGAGGGTGTCCAGATCCGTTTCACCAGCGGGCAGAGCTGAAAATAATCCAGCAGCCAGCCCGCCGTGATTCCCAGCAACCCGGCGAAGACCAGCACCGCGACCACCCGCGCATGACTGGCGGTGCGGCGAATGAAACTGCCTGCCATCAGTCCATACAGCATGGTCACCAGTGAGGGAATGAAGTTCAGCGTCTGATATCCGCCCTTGTTGAACAGGAACGGTTCGGGACGCGGGAAGAGATTCAGAAACCAGACGTCAAAGTCAGCAGCGGCGTTTGCGTTCTTCTGCCAGTGCGCTTCGAGGCCGGTCAGCAGCGGCCAGTCTGCCGGAAGTCCGACGCTGGTGTAATCGAAATCCGCAGGCGGCAGGGGGTAGGTCGCAAACCAGGCCCAGTAGCCGGCCAGCAGTACGAAACCTGTCGTCCACTGCACCCACGTGGGCCAGTAAGCCATCAGAAAGAGCAGCCAGTACCCCAGGCCGATCTGGGTTAACACGTTGACGAACGTGAAATTCGTCATGTCCTGGCCGTTGGAACTCAGCATAATCCCCAGCAGGACCAGCACGACGGAGCGCCAGATGGCATGTCCCCACAGGTGGAAGAACCGGTCTCCCGCAGCCCGCCGTTTCTCCAGTGAAAACGGGAGTGCGACGCCGACCATGAACATGAACGACGGCTGAATCAGATCCCAGAAGGCACAGCCGATCCAGGCGATGTGTTCAAACTGATGACCGAGGGCCTGCCAGAACGCGCTGTCCGGCAAATTGGCAGCGGTGGCCGCGATGCCAAAACCATTCGCGGCCAGACAGATCATTACGAAGCCGCGGTAGGCATCCAGGGATGCCAGTCGCGCTGGGGCAGCGGGAGCGACTTCAGCCATGATCCCGTTTTCCTGAGCTACGAACACACCCGCATCTGCGCGCCGTACAGCATCGTCATGTCGGCAGAGTTATATCAGCGGCACTGGTGGGGAAACCGACTGCCGTTGGAAAGTTACTGAAACTCGACTTCGCTCTGGGCGTCATTGCCGGTGCCGCGGGCTTTCATGTCGACCTCGACACGCGTGAGCGGCTGGAACTCTTCCCGAGGTTGTTGGGCGTCCTTGATGGACCGCTCGATTTCTGCCTTCCAGGCGGCGACGCCGAACGGAACTTCCGGGCTGGTCCAGACCTTCACTGTCATTTTGGTCCGGCTGCCAGGACGTTCCAGGGTCGACGTTCCGGAAAGTTGCGTCGCAGAAACCGCTCCCAGACCGGTGCCGGGATCGACGTTTTCCTGTTCCACCTGCATATCGCGACAGAAACTGAACAACAACGCCAGGGGATACAGCTTCAGCGCGGGTTCAGCCAGCGGCTTGACGTCCGCTTCGCCCAGCACCCGCGCCCCCTTCACGATCGGCAGAAATCCGACCGGAATCCCCTTCTCCACGACCGGATCGTCCAGCACAGCTTGCTCGGGAACCAGAACCTTGTAGATTTCCAGCCCGGTCTTGCCGACGGCAATCTTGCCATCAACCTCGCGGCCGCGTTCAATCTTGATTTCGATCCAGCGGCAGGGCACCGATTCCCCGCGGAAATCGGCCATCGCCGTGCCAACGGACTTGAGGGTGACATGTTCCGTCCAGGGGGGAATTTCCAGTTTCCCCAGTGCAGAGTCCGGGCGGATTTCCGTCTGCGTGTACGTCCCTTCGTAGCGCACCCAGGTTCCATCCGGCGGCAACTTCAGAATCACGCCCTGAGCCGGGGCAGAGCCGCCCAGCAGTGCGAGCATCGTCCAGGCCGTCATCCAGTTCCACAGGTGCATGTCTCGTTCCCGCTCGAATGCCGGGTCAATCCGGAGGATCGTGTTCGTCGTGATGAGTCCGCGTTCAGGATTCCGGGGGGCGTGAGGACGCATGATCCCGGGAAAATCATGTCCGTGCGCTGCGTCGGTGACTGCAGGAGCAACGCCCTGGACGTGATTCGGAAAATGAGTTTGACAGGCAGATGATGGGGAAACAAGCCGAGTTCCGGTTGTGAAACGGATCTCTGCAGGTTTCTTTTGGCACAATCTGTGATTTACGATTTCCCGAAAGACTCGCCGGTGACGGTCAGGGCGGCCATAGCGGTCTTGCCGATCAAGGCCGGATTCGGCAGAGTGTCGTCTGTTCACCGGGGGCACCGCTCGCACTTCGATGAATTGACCGGTTCCGTGGCAGCCGATGTCACTGCTCACGGGAAGTTTGCAGACCTGGTCCGTTCAGACCGATCCAGGGTCCGGAAGACAGCGGAGCGCAGAATTGTCGGCAAGCGGACGTTCACAGTGTGGTGCCCAATCCTCCGGACGCCTGATCTTCCGGAGTTTTCCGGTCGCAGTCCTGCTGCTTCTGACCGGATTAACATTTCCGCGTCCGGCGGGTGCACAGTCAGCCACTGCAGATACAGACACTACCCAGCCAACCGCCGCACCGAAGACCGCCGAAGAGCCGGTCGGGCGGACTCGCGTCGTCCGATCAACGGAAGCCAGGCTCAGAAGTCACGTGGGTTTCCTGGCCTCGGACACTCTGGAAGGCCGGCAGGCGGGGTTGCGCGGCGGACAGGCTGCTGCCGCCTATCTGATCAGCGAACTGAAACGGATCGGACTGCAGCCGGCCGGCCAGGGAAAGGATTTTCGCCAGCCGTTCGGTTCCGGCTTCAACAACGTGCTGGCGATCCTGCCGGGAACTGATCCGCAGCTGGCCGGGGAAATCCTCCTGGTCGGCGCTCATTACGATCACGTGGGATACGGGAACGCCAACAACAGCTACGGCCCCTACGGCCGGATTCATAACGGAGCTGACGACAATGCCAGCGGAGTGGCCCTGCTGCTGGAGCTGGCCGAATCACTGGCCGCAGAACCTGTGCGGCCGCGAACAATCCTGTTCGGCTGCTGGGACGCCGAGGAAGCCGGGTTACTTGGCAGCCGACACTGGGTGCAGTCACCGACCGTCAGTCGCGATCAAATCCGGCTGGCCATCAATCTGGATATGGTCGGCAGGCTCTCTGGAGAGACGGTGCATGTCATGGGCTGGCGGTCTGCAGCCGGCCTGCGAACCGGGATCGCCCGGGCGAATCGTTCCTCGCTGCGATTCCAGTTTGCCCCCACGGTGACAGACGACAGCGATCACTATTCGTTCTATGCGGCGCGCATTCCGATTCTGCATTTTGATACCGGTAAACACGACGACTACCATCGGCCCTCGGACGATGCTGACAAACTGAACTGGTCGGGCCTGCTGCGTTTACGACAGGTGATGCTGGCGATGATCCAGGCATTCGTCAAAGAGCCGGAATTGCCGGCCTTTCGTGCGGCCAGCTGGAACGAACGTGTTGCCACTGAAACCGGTCTGCAGAAAACACCGCCAGCCCCGCGTCTGGGGGTTTCCTGGAACCCGGAACTCATTCTGCAGGGAATTTTTGAAGTCCAGCAGGTGACGCCCGGATTTCCCGCTGCACGCATCGGGCTGCAGGCCGGAGATCGGCTGCTGCAATTCGGAACCTGGGACGGCGGCAACTTTGACGACCTGAAGACGGCCATTACGACGTCCGCTTCCGAAGTGACGCTCGTCTGGCAGTCACCTCAGGAATCCGGTCCGAAGACGGCGACTGTCCGACTGTCGGGGACGCCAGTGACCCATGGGCTGACGCTCCGGTTTGATCCCGTGCTACCCGGTTGCGCGATCGTCGAAGCCCTGATCGAAACCGCCCTCGCCGATCGCCAGGGACTCTGGCCGGGTGACGTCATCATGGGTCTCGATAATCAGCCCATTTCCAGCCAGGCAGCTTTTGACGAGCGCTGCGAATCAGCAACCCGACCGGTTCTGCTGCAGGTGGAACGTCGCGGCGAGCCGTTTCAGGTCCGGCTTCCGGTGACCAGCAAACCGGACGACGTCCGGGCGCGCATCGTGGGGGATGCCCCTTGAGACCTGCCCTGAACAGCGGGGTTGACGGTGTGCATTCAGGAATGCTGCCGGAAATCGCCGAACCTGGATTGATTCCTGGTGTCCCGGACGACATTGTTGAGAGCGGAGATCGTTCTGGCGGCGACTGCCTGGTCCGGAATCGCCCCCTCGATTGTTGATCCGCCTGCCTGTTTGTTCCTGGCGATTCCAGGGAGCCTGCCATGACCCCGGAATCGCAACAAGACCTGGCTGTAACGTCGCGGATCGTCATTCCCCACAGTGAATGGGAGTGGTCGTTTGCCCGCAGCTCCGGGCCCGGCGGACAGAACGTCAACAAGGTGAACTCGAAGGCGATCTTGCGGTGGCGACCTCTCGAATGTGCCGTTCTTCCGGAGGAAATGCGGCAGCGGTTCATGACCCGCTATGCCTCGCGGCTGACGACGGCCGGTGAACTGATCGTCGAGAGCGAGGAATATCGGGACCAGCCGCAAAACATTCGCCGCTGCCTGGAGAAACTGCAGGAGATGCTGGCGACGGTCGTCCAGCCGCCGCGGAAACGCAAACCCACCCGCCGCACTGCCGGTTCACAGCGGCGCAGACTGGCCGATAAAAAAGCCCGCTCGGATATCAAGGAACGCCGCCGACCGCCCGAGTTCGATTGAGTTTCAGCAGGTTCTCCCCGTGAGCTGAGAAAATCGGTGGGTTGAGAAATCGCCAACCCGCGAGCGGTCTTCATCACTACGCTTGCGGGTTCGCGATTTCTCTCAATCTCCCCGGAAGCTCGCCTCAGCCTTGCGGCAGAGTAACCCGGACACAGGTCACCGGTTCCGGGCCGACTCGTTCCCACTCAAGACTTCCTGCCTCCGGCAACGTCATCAGCACCTGCCCCGCTGCCAGTTCACGGACACCGGAACGCGGAGCCCGCATCACCTGACATCCCTGAATCTGAATCCAGATCGCCAGTTCAGCGGCGTCCACGCGCCAGGTGCGATCTGTCACCTGAAAGCGGTCGATCAGAAAATGTGCATTGGCCACCAGTTGCTCGTGCGTGACTCCCGGAGAAGACATCTCCACGGTCGTCGGCATTTCTGCCACCACAGGCCCCAGCGACCAGTTGATGCAGTTGAGCGCGGCAGGAATATGTAACGGACGGGGACGCTGGGGATCAACGGGCCGGTTCCAGTCAAACAGGCGTAACGTCGCATCACTGCATTGCTGCACTTCCAGCAACATCAGTCCGGCGCCAATCGAATGCACCATGCCCGACGGAATGACAAACACATCACCCACGCGGGGCTGGATCCGATGGAGAATTTCCGGCAGCGTCCCCGCCTGCAAGTGTGATTCGACCTGCTGCCGGTCGACACCGGCTTTCCAGCCAGCGAACAGCTCGCTGCCGGGATCTGCATGCAGGATGACCCACGCTTCCGATTTGCCGACCTCGTCAATCCCGAGTCGCTGCGCCTGAGCACTGTCGGGGTGCACCTGAACCGAAAGCGCCTCATGACAATCGAGCAGCTTGATCAGAACGGGAAATCGGTCCGGGTCCGCCGGTTCATAGAAGCCGGTCCAGGAAGAACGATGCTTCTGCCACAGCTGATTCAGGGAGACGCCCTGCCACGGCCCGTCCGCCGCCTGGCTGACATGCAGGGGATGTCCGCTGATTTCCCAGCTCTCTCCGATCGGCGTGCCGTCCGCGGGCAGGCATTTCAGATACTGCGACTGCAGCCGATGACCGCCCCACGCACGGGGACAGAAATAAGGCTCGAAGGCCAGTGAAGTCATCTGCACCGAAGCATGCCCGTGTTGTCAGCTGCTGGAAGTCAATCGTGCATCTTGCACTTGCCTGTGGCGGCTATCGAACGAATTGTCCCGTTCAATCCTGTGTCTGCACCCCAGTGTTTGCCCGCCAGTGTTTGCACCACTGTTTCTGCACAACTGAGTCTGCAGTACCAGAACTCGCTACAGACTCAAAAAAACCGATCTCAACAGAAAGATGTCAAACAGAAGCTATTACCGGACCTCACGTCCCGTCCCCCGATCTTCGCACGTCATACCTGCCGTGAGAATACTGCCACGGGATTCATCGTCATAATTGCTGCGGGAGGGTCCGGTCATCAGGATCAGGCCTGAAGTAACTGCAGATCAGCTCCATGAGCGCCTGCGCCAGCGTCTTGAAATGCACAGATTCCGCACGCCTGTAAAATCCTCTCGAAGTTCGGCGATCGGATTGATGTCGCCAGCTAAGCAATCCTTCGTCCGCACCGGAAGACGGCATGGCGACAATGTGGCAGTGCCGTCACTGGTCCATGCGATTGCCCCCCGGTTAGTCCTGAAATCGCCCTCAGGAACTTCCCCGGGTAGTTTCTCCTATAACAATGAGTGTGTTTTCCCGCTGTTTTCAGGCAATTCAAGTGAATCCACCTACCCCGGCGTCACACTGGCAAAAAATTTTCAAAAACATCCCATCATATTCCTCAAAGTCTGCATTTCCCCCAATCAACCAGCTTGAATTCGGTCTATAGCAGCGATAGAAACTGAACCGGTGGCTCCTGAATTTCACGGGGACAACATTGAAAATGGTTTCAGTGCTGACCGATGAGGTTGGGAAGACACGCCAAGGGGGATTATCCATGTCACGTGCTGCAGTTTTGGGTCTGGTTGTGGCTTTCGGAGCCATCATGGGGAACACTGGCGACGCGCTGGCTCAGGCCGCCGGTAGCACCTATTTCATCAACGTCGATTCGACCTACAGCGGCGATTTCGACGCAGTGCTGAGCTTCACCGGTACGCCGACTCCGTTCCTGGGGATCTTCTACACCGCCAGCGGAATCACCTCGCTGGTGGCTGACGACCTGTCGATCGGTGCCGGTTCCTACAGCGAATTCGGGATTGCTCTCGGCCCGATTACCTACAGCCAGGTCGATGCTCCGATCATCGTCGGCGACGGCTACACCGGCAGCTACTCCGCCACCCAGTTCAGCATTGGTGCGTTCTACGCCACGATCTCGGGCGAAGGCTCGGGCAGCGTCGGCGATCAGTTCACCTTCTCCAGCTATTGAGATTCGACCAGGCGTCGCTCGTCCGGAAAGCCACGGCTGCCGGGCAGTTACGTCCGTCCACTGATCAGAACAAACAGGGTTGCAAGTTCGCTTGCAGCCCTGTTTCGTTTCCCGACCGGGAAACGGCCCACCGGGCAGGTGCGAACTGTGCCCGGTGTCCGGACGTCGGCTGAATCTGCATGGCAGGGGTTGCCTGGTTACGATATGCTCCGCACCCGCTGGTTCTGGCACTTCGGCTCCGCGATCTGTAAATTACCCGTATGGAACTTGCAGATTCTGCCGGAGAGGAGTCGGGGCTGGCCGCTATTCTCACGGAATCGAGACGGATTCAACGGAAAACGATGGACGTGCAGCGAATTGCCGATGCCTATCGGCCGGGACAAATCGGCCTTTCTGTCGAGATCTTTCCCCCCAAGTCGGCGGAAGCAGATACCAGCCTGCGCGAGACGCTGAACGAACTGGCGACGTTTCGTCCGGAATTCATCTCCTGCACCTACGGCGCTGGCGGTTCGACCAGCAAGCGAACTATCGAGTGGTGCCGCGAGATCCAGCAGACGTACTCGGTTGCCGGCACCGCTCATTTCACCTGTGTGGGCAGCACCTGTGAGGCTCTCGAAGACTGGCTTCAAGAGGCTGCGCAGGCAGGAATCCGTAATATCATGGCGCTCCGCGGTGATCCTCCGGCGGGGACGCAGGATTTCCAGCCGGTCGCGGGAGGACTGCGTTACGCCAATGAGCTGGTGAGTTTTATCAGGGAGCGCTTCCCGGACTGGGGAATTGGCGTCGCAGGCTATCCCGAAAAGCATCCCGAGGCTCCGTCGGCGGAAAGCGATCTGCAATTTCTGGCCGACAAGGTGGCGGCAGGCGCGAACGCGGTATTTACACAGCTGTTCTATGATAACTCCCGCTTTTTCCGGTTTCGGGACGCCTGCACCCGTAGCGGCATCCAGGTTCCCGTCATCCCCGGAATTATGCCCGTTACCGAATTCTCCAGGATCAAACGCATCACAGCCCTTTGTGGCGCGACCCTGCCTGCGCATTTTTCAGAGCAGCTGGAATCTACCCAGAACGACAAGACTGCCCAGTTTGAGATTGGTGTTGAGTTTGCTATCCGCCAATGCGAGGAACTACTGCAGAACGGTGTGCCCGGACTGCATTTATATGCCCTGAATAAAAGTCATGCGTGCCGGGAGATTCTTCTCGCCCTCGGTTTCAAACCGGCAGGCCTGAGTGCAGGTTCCACGGTGGGACAGCTCTGACAGGGCGATGTCAGGTTAGTCAGCACGTGATCCGTTATGGAAATGTGTCGTTATTACCGTCAGAATTTCACAACATCGCTGTGACAGCAGCACTGACAGGATCGGCTGCCAGGAAAATCGGTCGGAACCTTACTCACCGCTCCTGGCAGCAGCACATCAGGAAAATACGGGTTTTGTCATTCAGCAGGGACAGCCAATGACACCGGAATGTGTTCCGGCGGAGCCGGACAGCCCCGTCGCGGGTCAATCCCGCTCCGAACACCGTTCTGCGAGATTAACGACCTCGGCAGACAGGCCGCCAGACGACCTGGTTCTGGTTCTGCTACCGGGCCTGGATGGGACCGGCACGAACTTCGACACATTTGTGACGCAACGTCCAGCGGGTGTGGAAGTACAGGTGATCAGTTACCCCAGCGATCGCCCCGCGGGCTATGAAGAATTGCTGGAGTTGATCTGGGAGCAATTGCCACTGGACCGGCAATTTATCCTGTTGGGAGAGTCCTTTTCGGGTCCGCTGGCAGTGCGGGTGGCATCTCGTCAGCCTGCGGGCCTGCAGGGCGTCGTGCTGTGTGCCAGCTTTATTCGCAGCCCGACCCCGTGGTATGTCCGCTGTTTTCCCTCGTTGTTTACACCGGTCTTTGTCAAACGGCTGATCCGGCTGGAAGCGAAGATCATGCGGGCGCTGCTGGGAAAACGTCAGGACGCATTGCGTCGATCCGTGGGGAAATTGCCCGCCGACGTCTGCCCGGAGGTGATCGCGGCCCGGGTGCGTGCCACCTTTACCGTCGACGCTTCTGCCGAGTTGCGATCGGTCCAGGTGCCGCTGATGTATCTGGGAGGCCGCTGGGATCTGGTCATCCCGCGGCGCTGTTCGCGATTGATTCAACGGCTGTATCCAGGCGTGGAACTGCGCTGGATTGACGGTCCGCACGCGCTCCTGCAAACGCGTCCCTCGGAAGCCTGGGGGATCCTGCAAGCCTGGCTGGACAATTTGTTGCTGAACCGGATCTGAGTTGCCGTGGCTGAACTGCGGCGTCCGACCGCCGTATTTAGCCAAACACGGGGATTGTGCTGGGCCGTGATCTGCCCTGCTGACGGGCAAAAGCTGCCCGCAGGAAATGCTTCCCCGGATTCACACGTGGCCTGGATAGAAAACGTGTGGGTAACGCGGCCAGGTCGTGGACTCTGATGCAGCCGAAATCCACAAGGAATTCTTTGCTTCCGGCTGATCGCGAGCCGTCCATGGGTCAGCCGCCCTGATGGATGTCGCCGGATTGAACCGGCAGATCGTCACACCGGCAGGGTGTTCCGTCTCTCTCCGCCCGCACAGCCGACACATTCCGGAAGCCCGGAGAATCCGATAACTTCCGGAATATCGATACAGTTTACCAGTCAACCTGGCCGATACCCTTCGCAGGTGCTCGGCTTTGCGCGAGCGCGAAGTCGGAATCGTTCCGAGTACACCGCGTCGATGGCCAGGGAACGACAATGCGGAAACGGCACTGGTTAACGAAACTTCTGAGTGGCGCACTGTGGGCAGCCCTGCCAGCCGCGGGCTGGTCTCAGGCTCCGGACATGGGCTACACGCCCCCCATCAACCCCGACATGCCTCCGGCGGGAGCACTGGCTGCTCCCACGTATACGGGCATGGAAACCGCGGGTTGGCCGCAAGGTGCGACGCAATGGCCATACATCTCGCCGTACTATGGTCCGCCAGTCGACCAGCACAAGTACGAGAATGGCTTCTGGTTCAACGAGAAGACGTACGGCGGGCGTGAGTATTTCACGTACCTCGGCGCCACGCTGAACGAGTACGCGAATCCCAAGAGCGATATGGTCGGGGATGACAACGCGCCACTCTTTTATCAGACCACAGCGACGACCGGCACGAATAACAACACCACCGGTTCTCAGATCATCTTTCCTCCCAAACGCTGGTCGGATATGAAAGACCGGCTGAGTGGGGGGGGATTTCGCGGCATCACCGGCTGGTTCAATCCGGATGAAACCGGTGTGTACTTCGACGGCTTCTGGGCTGAGGAAGGTCATGCCGGTTACAATACCGGTCAATTGATCGGTCTCGACGACCCGGCTGAAATCGAACGCCGTGCTCCCGACGTCCTGCGGGCTTATGCCGGGGTGCCGTTGTTCGATGGACTTTCCGGCACGCTGTTGCCGATCCAGCGTCCGAATGCTACCGCCGTCAACGTCCCGGGCGGAGGCACACAGCCTTACGACCTCTACTATCGCCTGGGCTGGCAAACGCAGACTTACGGTGCCGGTGCTGGTTACTATGCCAACCCGATGTACGAAGCCGGTACGCTCACGATGCGGCCGATGGCCGGGATGCGGTATCTGAATGTCCGTGAAAACGCGACATTCGATGCGGCGGACAGCGGATTGGGCTACACCATCGATACGCTCACCGGGCGACCGGTCGTGGGCTCTGTGGTCGGGCCAGTGGACATTCTCGAGTCGCACCTGCGATCGAACACGACGGCTCATCTCGGTGGTCCGGAAATCGGCTTCCGGATGGACTTCGGTGGCGACAAGCTCAAAATCTGGACCCAGTCCAAGCTGGGGATCATGGCCAACCACTCGACCCGCGAAATCGAGGGTTACGGGATCGGCCGGGCTCTGGTCTCATCGACGACGACGACCACAACTCCCCAGGCGATGCCGACAGATCCGGACCTGACCCGGTTCCATCAGCAGGAAACCACGACCAGCGTCTCACCGACCTTTGAACAGTCGATTTTTGTCCGGTCGCCATTACTGCAGTTCGTGCCTGGAGTCCGCAAGATCCGGCTCTTTGAAGAGGCCCAGTTCCAGTTCGGTTACACCTGGCTGGTCGCCGGCGGCATGTATCGACCTGGTACGATTATCGACTGGCGGGGATATCCCAACTACCCCTCCATCAATAACGAGAAAACCACGTTCTGGGTCAACAGCTGGAACCTGGGTGTGGAATGGACTTACTGAGTCCCGTTTCCGACTGAGTCCGGCTCCCGCCTTGACCGTCTCATGCTCTGCTGCCTCCCGACGTTCCGAACGTCAGGGAGGCAGCGTCGTTTTCCGCCCTGGTTCAACGTTTCCGCCCTGGCTCAACGCGAGTGTCAGCATTCCCGGAATGCCTGTCTGAAGCCTGCGAAGACGGCGATCTTCTGAGAGGTCAGTTCCCATGCCTCGGGACGACTCTCCCATGTCCTGGGGACGCTTCCACGCGAAACAGGCTTGCAGAACGACACCCTCTGATCGGCCAGGGAACACACAAGACTGTCGCACGGGTGCTACAGTTTGACGAGGAATCCGGACGATCAGCCGTCCTGCACGACGAGCCAACGCGGTAGATTCGCGAAAGCCTTGCAGCACAGGGCTGTTGTGGCCGGAGTGGCGCAACAGTCGGCTGGAAAGACAAAGACACCGCACGAGTTTGAAGACTCGTGCGGTGTCTTGTGGATAAAGGCGTCACACTGAAAATTGCCAGCGATCGCCCTGTAAGCCTGATGGCGTGCCGGTTAAAAACCTCTGTCTGGTTTGTGCCTCTGCTACCGCGGGATGAGGCATGACCAGACGGAGAACCGCCAGTCGACTAGACGGCTGCCGGTTCGCAGGCGGAGACGGACTGGGGACGAACCGAGCGATTGGTGATGCTGGACGGAAATACGCCCCGTGTGAGTTCTTTCACTTCACAACGTGACGATCCAAACATCTTTCGCAGGACGTCTGCAGCTGCCCGCGGCGAGGTTGTGTCGCCACATGTAAAGACATCGGCGGCTACATAACCGTACTCGGGCCAACTATGCACCGAGAGATGGGACTCAGAAAGCACGGCGACACCAGTGACCCCGTGCGGACTGAACGTGTGGACGTTCAGGCTCAGAAGTGTGGCGTTGGCGGCCTCCACGGCATCGACCATCGCCTTCCGAACCTTTTCAGCATCATTGATGACGCTGTGGTTACACCCCCACAATTCGATGATGACATGCTGACCCAGGTGCTCCATCAAAACGCTCCTCTAAAGTCGCTATCCAGGGACTGTGAATTTACCAACGGAAAGTGCGGCAATTCGCCAGGACATACAATCCTGTTCCTCGTCTGCTGCAAACCGTCAGCAGAGCCTGTCAAACCCGTGTCGGGACAGTAGCTCTCACGCGGGTGAAAGCGCTGCCGTGGTCCCACGCACACAAGGCAGCTAGCAGCGGCCGGTCTGGACCGCATACACTGCATTTCCTCGGAAATGCTGTTGCGCAATATCGACATTCCCTATATCGACGCGATGTCGATCGGGAAACGGGTAATTATCGACACCAGGACCGGGGGAGTCAATTCCCGCGCGGTTCCTGGGGGCGGGTATTTACCAACTTCAGTGAAATCTCATGCCAGATTTGCCGGAATTCCCGCTTCGGTCATGAGTTGCATCCCGTATCAGCGGCGGCTGTTGCGGAATGAGATCCCCTGCAATCGTCTCAGCCTGCAAATCCGGAAACTTCCCCAGGAATTTCATAACTGTCCGGATGCCGGAAGATAGCGCAGTCAATTGGGCATTTCGTTCCGCCGTGATGACAAAACTCCACACGTCCGCGACTCGCGTGGTAGGTTTGCGTGTTCGGTTGCGACCTTCCGAACAGTTTCACGCCCCCTGTTTACGTCATCGGGCAAGGCCTCCCGTCACGCGTCAGTCGTGACGAAACGTCTGGAAGCGGACCGGGACTTGCCAACAGGACACTGTTGATTGCCATGTTGACTTCACGCAGCCTCCCGGATTCGGGATCGATCCTGTTCCGCCTGATCATCATCTTCGCCGTGACCGGAGTGACCCGACTGTGCTCGGCAGATTGCAACTGCCAATCCTCGGCCGGAAGTTTTAATCCGGCGGCCTCCCCGACCTACTCCCCGTTCGGACTGGACGAATCCACCGGATTGATGCCGGGAATGACGTCCCTGAATCCGCCTGTCATGCAGCCGGGCTCTACAATGCCGGGCTTGATGACGCCGGGCGCTATGCCGGCGGGAGGCCAGTTGACGGGCGCGGGCCTGGGCTACCCTGCCCCATTCGCGAATTCTTCCGTGGCTGCCTTGCCGGTGAATCCGGGACACAACCGCTTCGATGTTTCGCCGCCGCCCGGCACGCTGGGACGGACCTATCAGCAACGATCGCGCTTGCTGGAAGAAGACGAGCATCCGCGGATTGGGAAAGTGGAAGTGCGGCTACCTGAAGAAGTCGACGTCTCTGCCCGCGGACTGAAATCGACCTGGACCGGTGAAGTCTGGATCCTGGAATCCAAAGATCCCCTGGTCCCCGGTCTGCCCCATGTGTATGCAGTCAAGGCCGAACGTCGTGACCCACAAGGTAAAGTCGTATCAACCGACGTCCGGTGGGTGCGTCTGATTATGGGCCGGGTTGTCGAACTCGATTTCAAGTAGCCTGCTGCCGTCTCAGCCCAGACCGTCTCAGCCCTGGTCATTTCGGCCCCGGTCGTTTCAGCCCGGTTTGTCGCAACGCGTGGGAGTGCTGACGCACATCACTGCAGGACGATCGATACCGCGTGACGATCGATCCGGCCGATTTCTTCCACATTGAATTCTCCCGGTGGCACTGACAGGAAGAGGCCCAGGTAGAGCGGCACGAGTCCGGCAATCTGGAGGGCGAAGGGCCGCCAGGCCTTGTCAAAGTGCATGATCAGAAAGATCAGCGATACCAGCGGAATGATCAGGCAACCGATGCCCCAGAGGACGCTCTCCTGAAAGGCGACGACGAGGAACCAGATGCCTCCAATCGCCACCGCAATTCCACCCACCCCCATCAGCAGCAGCCCGAGAATTTCCACGTTCATCTCCCGAAAAACAGCCGATTGTCTGCCCTGCCCTGTTAAATGATCCTTGCGGACCCAGGAATCAGATAGCAGACATTTGTTCGCATGTCGAGTTGAGGTTGTTACGAAATCTGCGTTCTGCCCGACCGGCTCAGCTGAATTCGTCGCAAGCGGCTCAACTGCTGGCTGTACGGCGATGGTCGGTTTCGGAGCAGCACGGGCAGCCAGTGCGGACGGGAGACTTTTTTGCTCGCTGGTGCCGACAAGACCGGCAACCGCGGCGGCGTGGCGTCGGCATAACTCTCGGCAGCGGTCGGATGCACATAAATTCGCCGGTTGGCGATCAACTCGATCAGCACTTCGCTGAACTCCGGGCTCAATCCCACCCAGAGGACCGTCTGCGGATCGGACTTCAGGGCCAGCCCGATGTCGCCCTCTACCGTCAGAAATTTTCCAAACGCTTTCGCGATCGCAGCCAGCGTGATTTCCCCTTCCTGACGGACAAGCTCCACAATCGCCGCCTTCAGCTGACCGGCATCGGCCAGCAGTTCCCAGCGGGAATGGCCGACTGGCACCTCGTCTTCCCGGACGATGGCCCCGAGTCGGGTTTCTTCCTCCAGCATCTGCGCGGCGCGATTATCGGACGTCGCCCGGCGGCAACGGTCCTGCGCCCATTGACGCAATTCAAAAATTCGTTCTTCCATCGTGCGGGACAAAGGCACCAGGCTACGCCGCGTGCGATCCAGAATCTCGTCGGACAGCACCTGGCCATGACCGAACGCATCAATGATCGCGGCGGCGACCAGTTGCTCCAGTTCTGCTCCGGAATAGCCATCGGTCCGCTGCGCCAGTTCGGCGACTCTCAGTTTCTCCGGCTTCCAGCCGCGGCGTGACAGATGGATATTGAGGATCTGCAGCCGCTCCTGATAGTTCGGCAGGTCGATGAAGAACAGTTCGTCAAATCGTCCGCGTCGGAGCAATTCCGGCGGCAGGTTCTGGATCGAGTTGGCAGTGGCGACGACGAACACCTGCTGCGTCTGCTCCTGCATCCACATCAGGAACATACCGAGAATGCGGGCCATCGTCGCATCGGCAAACTGATCGCCATCCACGCCGGCGAAGCCTTTTTCCAGTTCATCGAGCCACAGCACCACGGGGGCGATGGATTCCAGCAGGTGCAGCACGTCCCGCAGGTTTTTCTCGGACGCTCCCTGGCCCGACTCCAGCAGGCGCGACAGATCGAGCCGCAATAGCGGGAACGACAGCATCCTCGCAGCCACGCGCGACGTCAGGCTCTTGCCGCAGCCCTGGACGCCGAGCAGCATCACACCTTTGGGCAGCGGAATTCCCTGCTCGCGGGCCTCCGGGCTGTAGGCAAGGGCGCGTCGCTGCAGCCAGGACTTCAATTCGTCCAACCCGCCAACGTCATCTGCTCCGGCATTCAGGTCGTGAAACTCGAGGAAGTTGGAGGCAGCGGCCAAATGCCGCTTTTCGGAGATCAACAGGTTGATGGCGTCATCGTCAACCTCCGTGCGCCCCAGCAGGGCTCGCTGCCAGGCACGCCGGGCCTCATGAATTGTCAGCCCCAGAACCGATTTGATCATCCGGTCTTCGTAGACCGGTTCCACCGTGCAACCTGCAGCGGCGGGACTGGTCAGCATCTGCTCCAGTTCGCCCTGAAGATCCCGGTAATCGGGTGGCGGCGGGACGATCAGGACCACGTCCTTCTCCAGTTCGACCGGAATACGGCCAACGGGATCGATCAGCAGAATCACCTGCCCGTTGGCGGACAGCAGCGAGGCCAGATCCCGCAGGGTCCGTACGACGGCCGGGCTGGCGAGTTCCGGATGAAAGTCTTTCAGCAACAGCCAGTGATCCGGCGGACATTTAGCGACTGCATTCAGAACCGGTGCTGAGGGATCTGCTCCCATGTCAATCGGCGGCTGCCAGCCGGCGGTTCGTGACCAGGTCACCAGACCGCGATCCAGTTCCTCGGCCAGTCCCGCGATCAGCTGCTCCCAGCGGTCTTCCTCCCAGGTTCGCAGCATGAGCAGAGGATAACCTGCGAGAATCCGGTCCCGCAGATCAGTAAGCAATGTCTCGGTGGTCATCGTGGCCATTGCGGACCGGTTCCTTCAGAAGAGCGGCGAATCGCAGTCGGCTCGGACAGAAGTTCAGAGAAAGGGCTGGTCACCGTTGTAACAGGATCGGGAACTGTGTGCATGCCGTTGACAGCGTGAATCTGTCAGCAGGCTGACACCACACGGATCAAAACTCGTTGATGAAGCGGGTGCTGTGAGTTCCCGCAAAATTTCCGGGGAAACGCACGAAAACCAGTAACCTGACACGCGGTTCCCGACAACTGGGTGACAGCACTTCCAGTCCGGTTGCGCTCAGCGGCGGTCCGAGCCGGCACCTCGCGGTCCGAGCCGGCGCGTCAGGGGGCCTGTGTGCCTGCCGATCTTCCGGACGATATGAGTCATTCCCGTCCCCGACAGCAATCCAAACGACAATTCCACGGAATCGGGTCGGCCGGTTTCGGGAAATTTCCCGGCAGCTTAACATAGAGGCTGACCCCTGCGGATTGCAGTGTCCGTAAGTGGTCAGTCCTGGGCGTCCGCTTGCCCCGGACAGAAACCGTCATCAACCAGAACACCACGCATGCAGGTACCTGTGACCGCCCGACGCCGGAACCTCTCGCCGCGCAGACTGGCGCGGACGACTCTCCTGCTTGCCACTGCTGTGGTGCTTACTGTCAGTCCTGTTGTTCAGGCGCAGACACCGCCGGTGACAGAGGTTCGAGCGGAACGTCTGATCGAAATTACTCCGCAGAGTGAACAGGCCCTGGAGCGGGGACTCGCCTGGCTCGCCCGGAATCAGTCCACGCAGGGTAACTGGGATTCCGATGATCTCGGTCTCGTGAGTCTGGGAGCACTGGCGTTCCTCTCCGCCGGGCATCTGCCCGGGCGCGGTCCTTATGGCAGCAACGTCGACCGGGCGCTCAACTATGTGCTGGATCATGCCAACCCTTCCGGTTTGCTGAATCGGGCGGATGCCCAGCGCGACATGTACAATCACGGACTCGCCGCCTTCGTCCTTGGTCAGGCGTACGGGATGACCGATGATCCTCGCGTCGGCCGCGTCCTGGACCGGGCACTGAAACTGATTGCCCAGACGCAGTGTGACGACGGCGGCTGGGACTATCGGGCCCGGCGGCAACGTCGGGGCCACGATCTCAGCCTGGTCGTGATGCAGGCGAAGGCGCTGCGGAGTGCGGTCGACAGCGGCTTTGAAGTCCGCAGCGACGTCATCCGCCTGGCGATACAGAGCGTCCGCGAGCATTACAAGGCGGAGAACAACGCCCGCGGGTTCGATGACCAGGCACGGTCCGGCCCCGGACAGTTTACCTACGATGGACAGCGGGCCACCCTGGCGATGGCAGCGTGCGGCGTCGTCTGCCTGCAGGAATTTGGACAGTACGACGACTGGCGGATCGCCAAGAACCTGGCAGCGATCCAGCTGGAAATCGACCGGATGCGGGCACCTCGCGGCAATGGCGAGATCCCGTTCGATGCCTACACGCTCTATTACGTGGGACAGGCCCTGTACCAGGTCGGGGGCGACCCCTGGGCTCACAATTACCCCCGGCTGCGTGATGCCCTGGTTCAGGCCCAGTTGCGACGTCCGGAAAATCCCGCCGAAGACGGTTCCTGGCGCGACACCCGCTGGGTTCACGGCCGCCCCGGGATGCTGTATGGCACGGCCGTCGGCTGCTTCCTGCTGTCGATCCCGAACCGGTATCTCCCGATTCTGCAGGAAGGCAAGATTGAAAGTCTGCAAGCGATCGGAGGCGAACAGGAGTGAGATTGCAGCCTCTGAAAACACGGGTGGCACGCCCTGAGTCTGCGAAGGGCATGGTAATTTTCACTCCCGAAGAACACGCCCTTCGCAGACTCAGGGCGTGCCACCCGCTGTCATCGGACCACCTGTTCCGGAACCGGGCTGATCAAAGTCTTCCTCGCTGACCCGGCGGTCTGGCGAGGGAGCAACGGATGATAGCGGATTATGTTGACGTTTGATGCACCGTGGTTTGCGTTTGCCGGGCTGGTTGCAGCCGCCGGTCCGCTGATCGTGCATCTGCTCAACCGGCGGCGGTTTCAGGTGGTGGCCTGGGGCGCGATGGAATTCCTGCGGCAGGCGCTGGAACGTCATCGCCGGGCGTTTGAGTTAAGGGATCTGCTGGTGCTGATCCTGCGGATGCTGGTCCTCTGCCTGTTCGGCTTTGCCCTCGCTCGTCCATTTCTACAGGGCGCACCCGGGGCGGGAATCGTGTCCGGCGGGTTGCTGTTGCTGCTGAGTCTGGTCGCAATTATCGCCGGTGCTGCCTGTGCTCTGGCACGCAGCCCGCAGCAGCGACTGGTCTCCGGCGGTCTCTCGGCCGGTGCCTTGCTGGGAGCGGTGGCGCTGTGGGGCTGGAGTGCGTCTGTCGCCGGGGCCAGCGGCTTGTCCAGCGGCAATGCCCGGATTCCCGTACATGCCGTCCTCGTGATCGACAACAGCCGCAGCATGGGCGTGGCCTCGACAGCCGGCACACGTTTCGACCGGGCCCGGCAGCAGGCCCGTGATTTTCTTCAGGCCCTGCCCGCCGGCAGCCGGGTGTCCCTGATTCCCGCCGCGGGCAGCGATCAGCCGTTTCCGCTGGATGCCTTTGTGAGCCGGTCCGATGCGGAACGATCCCTCTCGGAAATGACTCTGGTCGACGCAGCTGATGACGTAGTCGCCGGTCTGGAACTGGCGGAACTCGCTTGCCAGCAGGTCTCCGAGCCGGAAACCAAACGGGTGGTGCTGCTCACCGATCTGCAGTCACCGCGCTGGAACCAGGTCGACTGGTCGACATGGGCACAACGTCTGCCCGGTCTGCAGGTAGCACCGGTGGCGGAAGGCGGGGCGCCGAACATCGCAGTCCTGTCACTGGAACTGGAAGACGGCTTCGCCGGAGCCGAGGCCACCAGCCGGTTTCTGGCATCGATTCGCGGCGAGGATCTTGGAAACAGCACCTCCGTGGAAGCGGTCCTGCGGGTGGACGGCGTGACGATCGGCAGCCAGGTCGTTGAACTGGCTACCGGCCAAACCCGGGAACTGGAATTCCTGCATCATTTCGAGGTCGGCGGCGAACCGGGGCGGCCGAACTGGTCGACGGTGACTCTGGACCTGCGTCCGGATTCGCTCGAATCCGATCGCCTGGCTGCCGACAATTCCCTGACGATTCTGGTGCCGGTGCTGGACGCCGTTCCGGTGGTGTTCGTCGATCAATACGGACCGCGGGAAGACTTGCCACGCGGTCGGATCGGGGAAACCTATGCCCTGCGGCATCTGCTGGCCCCGCGTGTGGCTGATGATGAAGCGCCGCGGCGGCTGATTCATGTCGAGCACGTTTCGCCGGAAGCGGTGACGCCGGAACTGCTGGAGTCTGCCCGGCTGGTGGTAGTCGCCGGCGTGGAATCGCCGGAGATGCTGACCGCCACGCTGCGGGACTACGTGGTTCAGGGCGGTCCGCTGGTGCTGCTGGCGGGCGGGGATTTCAATCCGCATGCCTGGCAGTCGCTCGCCTGGCTCGAGGGACGGGGCATCCTGCCGCTGCCACTGGCCGATCGCCCCGTCGGCGACTTGCCGCAAGCCGCGGAGACGCTGCAACCATTCTTTGTGGATTTCGCGACGCTCACTGGCCGCGATTTCCAGATTGAAGGCGAAGATCCGGAACTGCTGGCCAGCCTGTTTGAAACGACGCCGTTCTTTCAGGCCGTCCAGGCGGAAGCCGATGCCCGCACCCTGGAAACTCTGGCAGAGAGCGAACGGGCGGTGCGCACGCAGGATCTGGAATTTCTGAAAGCCCAGGCAGCGCTCGCGTCAACGGACGCGCGCTCGCCGGCAGATCGGGAACGCTGGCGGCGACTGGAGCCGAACTGGTGGCTGTGGCGAAGTCCCTTGCCGATCTATCCTCCGGGAGCGACAGCGGATCAGATTGTTGAACGGGAATTGCCGCAGGTACGGGCCCGCTTCACCGGCAACGGTCTGCCGTGGGTCATCGAGCGCAAAATCGGTCGCGGCACAGTCCTGTTTTACACCAGCGGCGTCACATCCGACTGGAACCTGTTGCGGACGTCCGGAGCGATGTACACGTTCCACCGGGCCCTGTTCCGGCTGATGGCGGACACACTGCCCCGCCGCAATGCGACGGTCGGCGAACGGACTGTGCTGCCGCTCGCCGCGGCGACTCAGCAGCAACTGGAACTGCAGCGGCCCGGCGGCCGTTCGGAAAACGTGACGACGGAAGTCCTGGAAGCCGGGGTGACGGGCATCGTGGTGCGGCGAAATGTCACCGCCGGAATCTACACTCTGCAGGCGGTGAAAGAGTCAGCTGCTGTGACTGATGACGGCGAGTCTGCAATGACGTCGATCGCCACCTGGGCCTTTCAAGGAGCCGCCTCAGAGTCGGACCTGGATGGCAGCAGTGTGGCCGCGGTTCGTCAACAGGTCGGCGCTGCGGCCGTGAATGTCCTTAACGTCGGAGAAGCAATCCAGCTGGAGGGCGGAATTCGCCGCGGCGAACGTCTGTGGCAATGGGGGATCGTCGCGGTCCTGCTGGGCCTCGTAGCAGAGATGGCGGTTCTGGGCGGTGGTCGCTGGCGGAGGCCGGCGGCATGAACCTGACCTCCTTCTGGCAAGGCTGGATCATTAACGGAGACGTGGCCCAGGTCGATCGCTGGCGGCCCGTATTCGGCGCGGACTGGGCGCACAACTCGCCCGGCAGCGTGGTCCTGTTGATCCTGCTGACGCTGGCGCTCTCGTTTGCGTTTTACTGGCGGATGCAGACCGTCAAGCAACGGGTGGTGTGCGGATTGCTGGCGGGCTTGCGCGGGCTCACGTTCGCACTGCTGATCCTGATTCTCACCGATCCGGTTCTGGAAGTAACTCTGGTCCGTTATCCGGAGC
>VFQN01002578.1_pt1 | contig 27656 bp, 54 predicted proteins | sample 3512371 | NCBI WGS metagenome assembly VFQN01 (sample SAMN10412370, study PRJNA504923) | tailings metagenome | isolation source: Replicate 2 from Balatoc abandoned mine | place: Philippines: Itogon, Benguet | collected 2017-08-28
CCACCCCTCTCGCTGTATGGATAGGAGCAACCAGCTCCGTCAAAGGATAGGCCACGACGAGCGGGCCGGCAGTTCTCCTACCACAGCCTGGTCCCACCCCTACATAGCTTCTCGCCAAGACGCATCCACAGAACACAAGCAGGCCCCCTGTCGTGGCTCCCCACCACCCTCATGCCCAGGAGGAACCGGATACGAGGCAGTTGTACGGGGGAGTTAGCCAATAGCGCCCCCCCGGATGCTGCCTTCGCACCTCCTCCATCGAAAACCCAAGGGCCTCCCACGAACACAGGCCCCACTTGTCCCATAGGTAATGTGGTTGCACTGGGCTGCACGCTTGCACCTAGCTATCTATCCTGACGAGCTATTTAGTGTTGTTGGTATTCTCCGTGTGGCCTTACAGCGGAAGAGCGGATAGTGATGGCATCAGGCCACCGGCGGACTGTGCCTGCCTTGCCCCTGCCCTGCCCCCAGTTGCTCGTGGTGCCCCCGCACTCCTTTTTGCCCCGCAAGACGTCGCCCATGCGCATCTCCGCCAGCCATTCGGGTGGATGCACCAGCTGGCACGAGGCCACTCAGCAACCACATCCAAAGACCACTGCCAGCGGCACAGTAATGGCCGCTGCATACCGGTAGCTTCACCAACCAGTGCGCCTGTCCCAGCCTCTCCGGCCTAGAGCCGTAACGCCACCCTCCTTCCTATAATGACGACTACCGTAGGCTGTCCTGCTGCGAAACATCTCCCTTGTCACAAGTTTCCATGCCAAGCTTGCGCGCACATCACAGCTGTGCTGCTCACTGACGCATCTGCATGCAATCGCAACAACATGCACCGTACTGCGCCATACACACATGTACCACATGCACTCAATACCCTCCCGAGCATCCGGCCCCATGCCATACCCGAAACCTGGTTTGCTTCTCAACGATATCGCGGTTCGATCCAGTCCTCTCCGTTGCAAAATTGCTCAACCCGCACCAGCCCATATTCCTCCCTAGCCATCTCCACCCAGCCTCCAGCCCTACTTCCCTTCTGTCCCTCTCGGCAGTAATCGCGCTTCCTGCCTTCCGCTGGGCAGCAGTCGCGCTGCCCCCCGTCACACGGCTGCCTCCCCTGCTGCCTTGCCTCACTTGCCCGCCAGCAACGCCTCCGCCGCCCTCCTGCCGCTCTTGATGGCTCCGTCGAAGGTGGCGCTGTCGCGGTGGTCGCCGCACACGTACAGCCCGCCGCCCAGCGACACGGGCCGCTTGAAGTTGGTGGGAGGGGACTGCGAGATGAACAGGGAAGGGCAGGAGAATGCAGTGTGGATTACAGGGATGACGCACGTTCGGCTGCAGCGACTGTGCCACGTGCTGCGACGCGTGGGGCGCTGCCGTGCCTGCGGCCGCTCACCGCCGTGTGTGGCCTGCGCGACGTACCAGCCCCGAGCCCGCTCACCTGGTTGGGCTGCGCGAAGGGGATGCGGTAGGTCCGCAGGTGGCTCCAGCTGCCCACCTCGGCAGCCCCGAACCAGCCCGCCAGCTGCTCCCGCACCGCCGCCTCCAGCTGGGCGTCTGTCAGCTGGTCCTGTGTGCCGATGGTGGACACGGACACCAGCGCCTGAAGGGGTGGGGGTGGGGAGGGGGTGCAGAGGGCGGAGATGGGGGCGGGGGGGCTGATCAGAGATAAACGTGAATCGAACCCTGGCAGGGTGTGGATATGGGTCCAGGTGATGTGGGAGAGGGGTGCGCTAACAGGTGCAGAGTGGGCCAGGAGCAGGGGAGGCGGTTCAGGGAAGCCACCGATGGCCGCATGGCGATACAGGTCAGGTGCCCCACCTGCCCCCTCGCCACCCTTGCCCGGTGCACACCTGTCCCACCGCTCCCCTGTGCTGCAAACCCCAGCCCAAGCAGCACCCATATGCTCCGGTAGCCCGCACGCGAGCGCAGTAAGATTGGGATGAGCGGACCCCAGCCCCTACCCACAGCTGCGTCCTGCCGCGACGGGGCAGGGAGAGGCCTGGCACATGCCCGTCCCTTTCCTGATGCTTTCTTCGATGCCCCGCCGGGCCCCTCACCGCCCCTGCGCAGCACGCACCTGCCCCGGCGGCGCGTAGGATGGCGCCACCGTGGAGGGGAAGCAGCAGTTGTTGACGATGCCTCCGTCCTCCCCGTTGAGGTACAGGATGTTCTCGGGGGAGGGCGGCTTGGGGGCGCGGAAGTAGAGGCAGCAGGTGCCCACGCCCTTGGCGGGCTTGGAGGGGGCGGACTGGCCAGGGGAGGGACGGGTGGGATGGGGGTTCACGAGGCGAGGACCAATGGCAAGTCGCACGCAGCGCGCCTACCGTGCTTTGTGTGACCGCTTTGAAGGAGAGCTGGCCCTGGAGGCTTCACCCTGAAGGTGGATGCGGAGTGGGGCCCCACGGACGCACCTACTAACAAAGCTGTGCCGCGAGCCCTGGAACATACTTTGCTAACAGTCATCCCATCGGCACGCCCTGGACGCCCTGCCCGCAGCCCACAACCCCAAGGACGCAACCACTTGCATGATGCACTCGTTCCAGCCGCCCACCCTCGACCCCCAGCTGCGCGGCAACCCACGCCCCACCCAACTAGCTGTCCCTCCTCGTGTATGCCAGCCCGCACACCGTGACGTCCCACCCAATCATGCTCCCCTCACCCACCCCTGACCCCACCTGCATGTCGCCCCCGATGAGGCGCTCCGCCTCCGGCCCGTCCACCGCCACCACCACCCCACGCCGCGCTGTGAGGGCCGTGCCGTCAGCCAGCGTCACGCCCTTGCCGCCGGAGATGGACGACACGCGCGTGTCTGCAGGCACGTGTGTGGGTTATGGGACCAGGGCACACTTACCGTTTGTCACGTGTACAGGGCCCGTAGGCCATCAGCACAGTGTTGCCGAGGCGCCAAAATCTGTTGCACCCTCCGCCCAGCCCACCCCTGCTCCATGCACGTCCACATTGTCTTGGACAATGTAATGTATCCTGCTCTTCTAATGATCGTTGCCACTCACTGAGCACGATTGCGTCCTGCGGCAGCTTGCCCGCCAGCTGCTGGCTCATGGCCCCGATGCCGGCGGCGGGCAGGCAGTTGGAGCCGGAGGCCAGGGTGCGCATCACGAACTCGAACAGGCGGGACGAGGTGGACAGCGAGCGGTCGAAGAAGATGCCGCCCAGGAAGGGGCGGAAGAACTGCCTGCAAGGGGGCGGGCACGAGGAAGGAGGTGGTGACCGTGGGACGGGTTGGGTGGAGTTTGGGGTATGGGTGGGGCGGGAGGTTCCTGGCGTTATCCCGATACGTGCCTTGTCGTGTGTGCGTATTGCATTTTGGCAGGCACACGCCACCTCAGTAACGCGATCGGCACAAGCGCACGCACATGACCATCAGATGCCGTACGCAAACACGTGAGCCCCACGGCCACCCACCGGATGATGGAGTCGCTGAAGCCCTCGGCCTACGGCACGGCGAGAGGAGTGTTCCGGCAGGTGCACAGAAAAATCAAGCAAAGACCAAGGTTAGGTCAAATGTGGGGTCCAGGCCGGCTTGCAAGTCCTATACTGGGTAGCAACTCGGACCCAAGGACAGCAGCTGCAACCTCGCAACCAGCATCAGTAACACGACCACTTTCCCGGCCCAAGCCTTCAGCCCGCAGCCTGCAGCCCTTGCCCCTGACAGAGCTCACGTGCTTGCGCCCCTTTTTCATCGCACGGTGTCCCCAGCCACCAACCACAATGCAAGCTCGGCCATTGTCCCTCCGCTGCGTCCCTTTTGGCCCCGCCCGGAGACCACAATCAGGCGTGTGAAGGCTGGTTTCCCCTGTCACCACCCACGCTAACCTCCACCACGAGCCGCTCCAGTGTGGTGGCCTTTTCAACAGCACGTTGTGACATGCAACCAACTGACTTGTAGACGAAACCATGCTTGGGTCTGCAATGCCCCCTTCACGGCCCCTGCCCACCTTGAGCCGCTCCAGGGTGGTGGTCTCCGGCCGGGCGAACATCTCGTCCACCGTGCCTAGCAGGCACTTGAGCCTGGGGGGTAGTAAGCACATGGGTAAAGGCCCTGTGAGCATGGATTAGGAGGGTTGAACAGTGAGGTCCAGCAGCACACCTCCCGGGGGCAGCAGCAGAGGCCCCCGGCTCCTCCTGCGGTTGCCCCTGACACGGCGCTGGACGCCAGGGCGCACCAACACAGGTGGCCGTCATGCTGCACCCTCCGGTACCCTCCGCATGTGCTTGTTGATCCTCTGGTGACCGTTGGCCTGCCACCGCTGGTCCATGACCTCTGTGGGTTCTGCCCTCATCATTCTGCAGCTGTCCACCCGCACCAGCTTCAAACGCTGAGCTACACTGTCCCGACCTCCCAATGCGGCCCTCCCCACCCCCACCCGCCTGCACAGCCCCACCAGCACCCTGCCACGGGACACAGCGGACAGCCACGCACCCCTGCATCCCCTCACCCGCACCCCCCACCCCGCCCACCTGAACAGCCCCACCAGCACCTTGTCCACGGGGCTACCCACGGGGTTGCCCAGGGAGGCCAGCCCGTCAGCAAAGTGGCGCAGGGGGTCGGCCACACGGTGGAAGCGCCCCCCGTTCCACACCAGCGCACCGGCGTAAAAGTCCTTGAGCTGCAGCGCCTCATAGTCCAGCGCGTCACGCGTCTCGGGGTAGCCTGTGCCACGTGTGGGGCGGATTGAGAACGAGGGTGCGATGAGGCAGGGGAATGCGACGGAAACCCCATATGCGTTTCACGTCGTGCAGAGTAACCCCTTACACGCGCTTTGGGCCCGCGTTACTACACCGCCCCGCTCCGCAGGCTGGAGTAGCGTGTATTGGCACGGAGGTGCTTCCGTCGCCCGATGCACAGCCCCCGTGGGTGCATTAGTCTTGCCAGTGCGTTCTAGGGAGGTCTTTCCTGTTTAGATGGCGCACCTGTGAGGAAGATCTGGAAGCCCCTGTCCAGCAGGAATCCGTCCACCACGTCGGTGCGCACACGGCCGCCCACACCGTCGCTGGCCTCCAGCAGCAGCGGCCGGACGCCGCTCTGCTGCAGCTTCACCGCGCAGCTCAGGCCAGCGATGCCCGCGCCCACCACGATGACGTCAGCCTCACGGTCAGCGGGCAGCGCGCGGGGGGTGGAGGTGGCGTTGACCGCCGAGGGGTTGCCGCTGGCGGGGTTGTGGCGCGCAGGCGCGCGGCAGGGCGCGACGGGCCGGAAGCAGCGATCAGCGCGGCCTGCGCCATGCCGAGAGCTCGTGTGATGCAGACGGAGTTTGCAAGGGGCCAGGGCCATGGCGCCGCTGCGATATGTGCTGGGTCCGAGGGGTCTGCCCGCGAGTGGTTGCAGGGGCACCAGTGGACTTGGCCCTCTGTCCTACTGGGCGATGTCTCGTAACAGTGTCAATACCGAAAAGTAATGCCTGTTGTCCAACCCGCATGCGCGACTTTGGCGATTCCGTGCTTGCATCAGACTGTCGCGTACAACCAAAACTGTAGCGAAAGCACTCCGTTGCTTCAGCTTTTGAACTTTACAATCATGTCTTTGATATAATGGACCGAGGCTTGTGTAATGTAAGCGAAGCCTACCAGGGGCTGTCACGCGGGTCGCTGGGTCACCAGGCCTGCACGTCCTTCCATAGCGGTTGACGAATTTCCTTTGGAACCTTGGGACGGCAATATGAAGTCTACACATGATGCACTGCGGTTGTCAGCAGCGGTCACGTGCTTATGCTGTTTCCTTTCAGCGACGGTGTCGGCAGAAATGCCATATGCACAGCTCCTACAAGACGCCCGTGCTTCGGCAGAGCAAACAGTCAGCTGGAGGAGACAGCTCCACCAGATGCCGGAGCTGGGGTTTGAGGAGTTCAAAACCAGCGCCTTCATCCAGGAGCAGCTCCGGGACCTGGGCATACCCTTTGAGGCGCCCATTGGCGTGACCGGCATCCGCGCCATAATCGGTGCGTGACCTCACCTCCGCGACCATCTTTCTTTGTAAATGTCCTGAAGCAACCGAGGAGACCTGTGGTGGCAACTTGGACTGCAGCACCATGCATGGCCTGTTCCGTGTGACCTATGCCCCACACCAGGTGCTCCATGCACCTTCCCGTCCTCCCCAACCCAGGCGGCAACGCCACAGCTTCCCCCACCTCCCTCGACGACAGCTCTGCGCCCACCATCGCGCTGCGGTCGGATATGGACGGTCTGCCCATCGAGGAGGACACGGGGCTGCCGTACGCCAGCACGGCACGTGGCAGGATGCACGCGTGCGGCCACGACACACACATGGCCATGCTGCTGGGAGCCGCCAAGTGGGTCGCCAAGTGAAACCGTGCAAAGCACATAACGTCACACTACTGAGGAAAAAGCATGACCGCAACATGTGCACGCCCCCAGTCCCGCCGTCCACCGGTAAGGCTGGACAGTTCCTGTCCAGTCTAACCGGCACCACACATGTCATCATGAGGCATCTGCATTTACTGGCTCAACCCCTGTGATTCGCTGGCTGCGTCCCCATGCAGGCTGCTGCAGGCGCGCGCCTCCTCCCCGGGCGGTCTGCCTGGCGGCGGCCGTGTGGTGCTGCTGTTCCAGCCTGCGGAGGAGGGCAGGGGCGGCGCGGCGGCCATGGTGGCGGGCGGGGTGCTCCGCGGCGTGGAGGCGGCGCACGGGCTGCACGTGTGGCCGGGGCTGCCCGCGGGTGGGTGCGGGCACGTGTGTGTGGTGGAGAAGGTGGTGATGGGCGGGTAGTGGTGGCGGCTGAACCGAGCTGAAGACGGGAGGCTAGGCAACGCAGGCGAAGCTCCCAATACCGCAGGACGGAAACCTGTGTTTCAGGCCCATGTGCACCTTTGCGAGTGCCGTTCGAGTACCGATATTGGCGCTTCACCGCATGCCAACGTCGCGTCGCGGCAGCCAAGCCCTACCTACTTCGCCGCGTCTTTGCATCCTCGCCACCCCGCCCACTGCTCGTGCCCCCGGCCCCCAGGCACCATCGGCACGCGGCCGGGCACCATGATGGCCGCCTCCGACCGCTTCTCGCTCCGCGTGCTGGGCGTGGGCGGGCACGGCGCGCTGCCGCACACCGCACGGGACCCCGTAGTGGCGGCGGCCGCCGTGGTGATGGCGTTACAGGCCATCGTGTCAAGGGAGACCTCGCCGGTGGACGCGGCGGTCATCACCGTGTCGCGGTGGGCGGGCACGTGGCGCGTGGCATGTTGGCCGCCGCGGTGTCACGTTGGGAGGAATGGGTTGCGTAATGTGTACCTGCGTCGCGGTTGCATCGTCCGGACCAACTTTACTTCCCCGATCGGGAGGACAGGCCGCTGGGCTAGCCTAGACCAGCCACATGGGTGCATTGCACATGATTCACTGTTATTAGGTACCTTACCACGCTACTGTGAGTGCAACACGGCGGCACCGTCCACCATTTCCTGCACCTTCCGCCACCTTCCCGCAGCTTCAACACAGGCCCGGGCGCCGCCAACGTCATCCCCGACAGCGTGGAGCTGCAGGGCACCGTACGGGCGTTGACCACGCCCACCTTTGACCGCCTGCGCGCCCGACTGGAGCAGGTGGCGGCGGGCGTGGCGGCGTCGTACGGCTGCAGTACGACAAACGTGACCTGGAGTGAAGTGCCGTACCCGCCGACGCAGGTGCGAGAACACTAGGTGGCCTCCAGCACAACACGGGCCGCTGGGCCGCCCAGAAGGTGTTCTGCCCCCACCTACCCCGTTTCATGTCTCGCATGGCTCGTTACGGGAACCCCTTTCCATGTTCCACCCCTTGCCTCAACCTACTGCTTTGTTACCAATGCCGGCCTCACACGGTGCCACGGTTTCCTTTTCCTTTGTCGCCTGCCCTCGTTCTTCGCCACATGTCCTTGCCCATTTCCTCCGCCAGAACGACCCCACCATGTCCCAGCTGGTGGCTGACGTCGGCGCACAGCTGGCGGCGGCGGACGCTGCTGGCGGCTCTCGCGGCGGCAGCGTGCGGGTTGCTGCTGGCCTCGAGCCCTGCATGGCGGCGGAGGACTTCTCCTTCTACGGCCGGGAGGTGCCCGCCGCCTTCACCTTCCTGGGCATCGCGGACGAGGCCAAGGGCACCACCACGGGGCTACACAACCCGCGCTTCATGATGGTGGGAACACGGCCCAAAAATAAGTGGGGGAGAGACGGTTTGGGGGGCTGGATGGTGGTTGGGCCCAGCGGGGTGTGGGCGTGGAGGTTGGTTTGACAGTATGTTCGGGCAGGATTGGCCGGGTCGGGGCGGAAGTGGATGGGAGCATGCATGGGAGGCCCAAGACTACCTTGCCCATTGCTGCTTCTATTCCTGATGCCGTGTTTGTCCCTCCCGATTGCCCAGGACGAGGACCAGCTGCCCCTGGGCGCGGCGCTGCACGCCGCCGTGGCGCTGGAGTACCTGCAGCGCCGGGCGGATGGCGGGCAGGCAGGGCAGGTGGCAGGGGCGGCAGCAGCAGCCGCGGGGGGGACAGCGGCGGCGCCGGCAGGGACCCGGGATGAGCTGTAGCGTGAGCAGGAGTGCATGGTATGAGGCGCAGCAGCTCAGCGAGGCCTGGCCTCTGGCGAGCGCAGCCTCACACTGGGCCGTTGCCAGCGGTCGAGGTCTGGTTGCGCACCATTGCCCTACAGTACCACCTGTACGTCTGCTGCATGGGCTGGATGCGCTGCCTGGAGGAGTCACCGTCTTGAGGCCCTTCGCGCTGGCCTCCCGTACGTCTGCTGAGTTTGCATCACCCTCGAGAGGGAGACGGCGTACAGTGGGCTGCTGGGTGGTGTCCTGCATGCAGGGTGTTGGAATGGCTGGACTCTGTGTTGCCTAAAACGTAACGTTGGGTTGCCCGGGGTTGCCTTTCGCGGGAACACACGGCTTGTGGTGTTGTGCATTGGAGACACTGATAGCCGCGATTGGGACCTCACCGTAGTCCTGCTTCACCTGCATTAACGCAGCTGGACTGGAAAGGTTGGCACCTATGGCACGTGTGCAGAGGATGTTGAGGCCAGGTTGAGGCGGTGGCAGGGAGTTGTGTGTGCCGTTGACTTGGCTGTACTGTGTGCCGTTGACTTGGCTGAACTATGTGCCGTGGACTTGGCTGTACTGTGTGCCGTTGACTTGGCTGAACTATGTGCCGTTGACTTGGCTGTACTGTGTGCCGTTGACTTGGCTGTACTGTGTGCCGTTGACTTGGCTGTACTGTGTGCCGTTGACTTGGCTGAACTATGTGCCGTTGACTTGGCTGAACTGTGTGCCGTTGACTTGGCTGTACTGGGCTCCCAAAGCGTGCGGGCAGGACCAGACACCCCTGCGCCCCGCCCACATGCGCACACGCCTTGTGCGGACTGGCACGTGGCATGCGTTGGGTGCTGTAATATTTATGCCATGGAGACAGCTGGCAGCCAGCCAGGCAGCATGAAGGGGCCCACTGCTTGTAGTGTTGATTGCCGTTGGTTTGGCTGCATGTCAACCAGTCTCCCAGCAACGGACGCTGGTCTCGGAGCAGGTGCTGGTGGCGCGGTGTAAGCCTTTCAGCAGGATTCAAGTAGCTCATTGCATTTGTATATGAATCAAAGCTGTTACAAGCCGCGTGTCGTCGGATCGTGCCATAACCCGTCGCGGGCGTAGACGGACGACGCGAATACCACAGAACCTGACAGGATTCTGCGCCTTGGCAAGGCTGTTCCCACGCAACACGGCGCTGCGTAACAAGCAGTAGAATCTGATAGCACATCGTGCCACTATGACGAATGACATCAAGGTCATCGGCGCCGGGTTCGGGCGGACCGGCACCATGACGCTGATGACCGCCCTCAACACCCTGGGCTTTACATGCCACCACATGAGCCAGGTGGGGCCCTCACCGCCGACCTCGGAACAGCTCTGTTGCATAGGTGCATGCTAGACGTTGCTCCTAGGCTTCTGGGTGACGCCAGAGCCCGGTCCCAGGAGTACAGGGTGCTTGTCCAGCATGTCGATTTGGGGAAGGGGCGGGGGGCTGACATGCATGTAGTCAGGTGAACCAGGACTAGCGCTGCAAATCCAGAACCATATTTCATGTTCAATGGGCAATAGGGCAACTAGGCATATCCTGTGTAGCACAAGGGTCGCTTGTTCCTGTGACGCACCGGTATCGTAGTTGCACGGGGACACGCAGCCCCTGCAGCCCCCCGTGTTTCACATGCTCCCTGTGACTTAAGCTCAAGCGCCTGTCTGACAGCCTTTGGCTTCATGTTGACAAACTGGACAAGCCGCTGCACCCCGCTCCGGTGCTCTAGGTGGTGAAGCACAAGCAGGCCAGGCTGTGGCGGCGGGCGGTTGCCGACCGCGCCGCCGGCCGCCGTACGGACTGGGGCGCCGTGTTCGGCCCCGGGGGGTACGACGCGGCAGTGGACTGGCCGGCAGCCGCCTTCTACAGGGAACTCATGGAGGCCTACCCGGTGAGTGTTACTTGACAGTAGCATGTAAAGAGGGACAGCAGCATGTAAAGAGTTACCAGGTAAAACGATACAGTGCATGGCCAGTGATCAACGAGGTTATTGCCCAAGTCGGGGGCTGGTGGTTGCAGGTGCGCCTTGAAGGCACCGTTTCAATGGGTTTACGCAGCTGGCTATCGTCGAAGGAGTGCCGCCATTTGGGTGCATGGCAATGACATCTGCCGCGAGTGAGGCACAGCACGCCCACTTACCATGCGTTGGTGCGGTGGAGCTTCCGGCTCGTTGACCGCACACGCGAAGAGCAACACGCAGTCGCCCTGATGCCGCCGGGTGCTTGCAGCCGTCCAATGACTTGCCCTCCCCGCCCGATCCCCATCCTGCGCACCGATCTACTTCCCCTGGTAATCCACTAAATACGGACTACCCGTTCAGCGTGCCCTAAGCCACAACCAGACCCTTCCGCTCCTACGTAGCCGTACACCTTACGGGGCCTTCCCGCGCGCCTGCCCGCTCCCATCCGGCCCCTCCAGGACGCCAAGGTGATCCTGACGGTGCGCGACTTCGACTCCTGGTACACCAGCATCCGCAATACTATCTACGCGTCGGGCGCCGTAGGCATGGCGGAAGAGGGCCGCATCCCTGCAGCGCTGGCAGCCTCGGTGCCGTACCTGGCCGCCTTCAAGGACCACTACTGCATGGTGCGGGAGGTGATATGGGAGGGCACCTTCGCCGGCCGGGTGGAGGACAAGGAGTACGTGCGCAAGGTGGGTGATGGTAGGGTGGTGGTAGGGGTGGTGGTACAGATCATGGCAGGGATGGTGGTGGGTTGGTGGCTGGGAGGTGGGGCTGGTACGAGAGGTAAGGGGTTACATGCCCAAGGCTGGCGGATAGGATGGATCGGTGGGTGAGAAGTGGCGGCCAGGGGTCCCCTCGTGGTGGTCGCCGTCCGGAGTTCCCTGGTGGTGGCGGGGTTTAGAAAATGCGCGGCGATGGCTGCGGCGCTTTCTCATAGGGTTGGCATCAGGGTGTGAGGATAGACGGCAGCAGGATGCGCATGCCAGGTGCGCGGGGCTGTAGGGGATGGGGCGGGCGCTGGTGCTGTGGTGGCGAGGGAGTACGTGCTTGATAAACATCGAAAAGGTTGTCAGACGGTGCGCAGTTGGAAGTGTATGAAGCTGCTACTGCCGCCAGTACCAGGCCTCAACGCTGTTGCACGTGTCGGTAAGTGGCTTGTGCACGTGCCGCCCCAGGTGTACGAGTCGCACCTGGCCGAGGTTCGCCGCGTGGTGCCCCCCTCTCGGCTGCTGGAGTTCAGTCCGCGGGACGGCTGGGCCCCGCTGTGCGCCTTCCTGGGGGTGCCCCTGCCGCCGGAGGGGGAGCCCTTCCCGCACGTCAACGATACGGAGGAGTTTGGCCGCTACATAGAGAGTGTGAGTGGTAGGGGCCTGCCGCGGCGCGTAGTATGTTGGGCGTGCTCATCCGTCGCCTTGCTGCAACACCTCGTGCCCAGGCCTGAGGTCAGCCTGAGGCTGCAGCATCCCGCGTCCCACCAAATGACGAGCAAGCAATGGTGGTGCCGGGGGGGAGCGCTGTGGTGTGTTGCAAGGTGTGCTCTGTGCCATGCTCACATTCTCTACCACTGTACTGTACCGCACACAGGCTGCCCTGCATGCCGTCAAGATGCACAGGGATAACATGGTCTCCACTGCTGTGGCTGCTGCTGCTGCTCCTGCTGCTGCAGGTCAAGGCCCGGGCGCGGCGGTGTCGTGCCATCGTGGTGGGGCTGCAGGGGGCGGCGGCGGCGGCGGCGGCGGCGGCAGGGGTGGCGCTGGTGGCGCTGGCGGCGCGGGTGGTGCGGGCGCGGGCGGCGGGGAGGTCGTGATTCTTGAGCGGTACAGCACTAACGGACGGACACGAGCAGAGGGTGTGGGTGCTTTCCTGGCGGTTGCTGCCGCCAGCAGGCCTTGATGCTGCCACCTGCTGTGGAGAAGGGCAGACGTGCATGAGCATCACGTGCAGCCTCGGTGCATGCGCCGCCTGTGGTCGGACTGACGCCTGGGTGCGTTCCTGTGTGTAAACCAACGCATCCTTTGCTAGGAGAGGTCGGAGAGGTCGGCGTGGCTCATGCGGCCTGGCGGCAACGTCAACAACAGGCATCAGGGGCCTGACAGGCATGCGGACTGGCATCTGGAGGCAGTCCCGGTTACAGGGGCGCAGCGGGAACCTGTTGTGGATTAACGCGGCCGGGAATGGAGCTTGCGCTACCGTGCATGTATCAGTAATGCACGTGTCCGAAAGTGTACTCTTTTTCCATCCGCAGTGCTGGTGCAAGCGGGTGCGGGCGGCGTCATGCGCCTCATTTGCAGCAGGCCAGGGGAGACCTGGTCACCTGTGGTGCAGGCGGCACGAACAGCAACGTCGAACGCAAAGGTCACCAGACGCATGAACCTTCAAGCATCTTCTGCATGTACAGCTTGAAAGCTACGAGATTGAGTTTCACGCCCCACCGACACGCGCCCTCTCTCCCCTACACCGCCCCTGCCGTGTGGCCACCACCACGATCGCCTAACAGCCGTCCCCCCGTCCATACCAGCTTACACCCAATCACCCAACACGGCCGTCCCCATCCCCATGCCCAGCCAAACGCACATCGTGCGCCTGCCACCCCGCACGCCCCCTGCTCCCCACCAACTCCATCCCACACCTGCCCTCCCACCGCCGCGCCCTTACACGCGCGGCCTCACTAGCACCTCCTCCTCCCCACTCCGCACACCCCCCGCTCCCTCACGCGCCCTCGCCCTGCCCCTGCCCCTCCCCCGCCTTCTCAATCCTTCTCCTTCTCCTTCAGCGCCATGGCCTTGAGCTTCTCCTCGTACGGGTCCGCAATGGTGGCCACCGGCCCCGCGTCCCAGCCCCTGAAGTGGCAGGTGAAGAAGGGCGGCTCCTGCCCCGCCTCCACCTCCACCAGCGCCCCGGGCACCAGGGTGCGACCCGTGGCCGCCAGGTACCGCCCCGCCACGTCGCGCGCACGTGGCCGCTCGTGCGGCTTGCACGTGCGGCCGTACCACACGTACATCTGGGGACGGTGGAGGGGTGCGGCAAGGGTGAGAGCGCGCAGGTGCTGGTGTTGTAAAAGGGCTCGCGTTGTTGAGCAGGGGCCAGGCAGGCTGCCCTGCATCAATGTGCGCAGGTGCGCCAACCCTGTGAGCAACTCCCTTCCGTGGTCATGCTGCAGATTCGCCATCCCGCCCGCCTGGCCAACCGTTTGCCACGCGATCCTGCTTCACCTCCCCAGTCCCCATTCCGCCCCCTTTGCCCTACACCTCCGCGCCTGTGTCCCGCCATTAGGGACTTTGCTCCCCACCGGGCTGCCCCAGGGCACTACAGCTTTACGTGACCACACACCAGTCACGCACACCCCTCCCCTCACCCCCTGCCCCCCTGTGCCCCCCTCACCTCGGCCCCCGTGTCCAGCAGCAGCACGTCGTCCCCCACCAGGTGCTCCTGGCTGAACACGGTGTACACGTCCACCTTGAGGCCGCGGCCCGCGGCGTCGCGCAGGTGCAGCAGCAGCGCGGGCCCCGACACGTGCCGCCGGGAGGAGGACGACGCGTAGTCCGCCCGCCCGCCCAGCGCAGCCCAGAACGACTCGGGCTCCTCGCCCTCCTGCGGGAGGGGAAAATGGTGCGGGGTGCGTGTAAGCGTAAGACAAGGTGCAGGGCGAGGTCCGTACGCTGACAGGCTAAGGGTGACGGGCTTGCCGTCGCTGACAGTTGCGGCGCGGCTTTGTAGCAATAGCTCAACAAGGCTGCCGTGCACGGCATCAACGGTGCCACAGCCCAGGGGAGCAGGCGCGTTGCGCAAACGTACAAGGTTGCCCATTGTACACCTCCTCCGGAACCACCGCCCGCTGGCAAGTACCAAGGCCTTAGCTATTTCCCATGCAATTACGGTAAGGACAGTGGCCGTGCTGCACTCCCACGCACCTTGACCTCCGTGACCTCCCCGCCGGCCGCCAGCGTCGCCGCCACTGTCCGCGCCACGTCCCGCTCCGTGCCGCTGGCGCCGCCGCCAACCCACAGCGTGGCCGCCGTGGCCGCCCCGCCGCCCGCCGCCTCGCCCACCGGCGCCACCACCTCCAACACGAAGCAGTCCCCGGAGCACAGGCTGGCGGCCTTGGCGTCAACCTCAACTGCAGGGCACCGGGGGGTAGGGGTCGGGGCAGGGGAACAGTGGACGGCTGCGCGTGTAGCCCGTACGGCAAGTCACATAAAACTACACGGCGCATGGCGCAACGTGCACGAGAGGTTCAGAATATGGTTGCATTTGCTGTGAGGCGGTTGAGTTGTTTTTGGCCCCAGGCCCAGCTCCGTCTGCCTGCTTCCCTGGCCCCCCGCCCCCACCTGCGTGCGCCACCGCCACGGCGTCTCCCTTGACCTGGTACAGGTGGGTGCCGGGGGGCGAGCGGCCGGGGGCCACGTTGGCGGGCCGGGCGCCGCGCCGCACGATGAGCGCGCCCCTGGGGGTGGGGAGGGGGCAGCAACAAGGTGCTGGGTTGACGAGATGTTGCGGAGGCGAGGATGGCAGGGAGACGTGGACGGGAGTCCAGCAGCGGCAAGCAAGTCGGCGCAAGGGACAGCCGGAAGGCCACGACATACCGTAGACCGCACGACTTGGTGACACTCGACTCCCGCCTGCACAACCTACATCCCGGCCCAGGCCCCAACCTAGCCCACACCAGCCCAGGCCCCCACCCACTTGAACAGGCGCACAAAGTGCTCCGGCTCCGTGTTGGGCTCCAGTCGCACCAGCGTGCTGCGGCCCGCGTACTTGGCCTTGTGCAGGTCGGCGGCCATGAGGGCGGCGGCGCCGGACTCGATGGCGCCGCAGTGGCGGCCCTGCCACGTGTACACCGCGTAGCGCGCGTCCGACGCGTCTGCAGCGAGGTACGGGTTGCGATTTACGGGCAGGCGTACGGGTCGTCCAGGATCAGGCTTGAAGCGAGGAAAGGTTTGGAGCTGGGGGAAGGGCTGTGAAGTGTCGTACAGCAGGCCAGGCGTGTAACGGCAAGTGGCACAACGTCACCGGTACGACTGCAGCCGGGACGGTATGCGTTTCTGCCGTCCAGAGTGCGCCTACGCCACTCCTTTATCCGAGGGACGTGAGAGGGGCGCGCCCTTGCGCAGGAATGACAAGGGAGAGTGGTGCTGGACCGGTAGCAAGGTGTAGCACTGACTGTTGGTGGCACGTGGCCCGGGCTGTGGCGTCGACGCCGTCATTACCCACGCACCCGTGCTGGTGCTGTATGTGTGCAGCACCACGTAGGAGGAGCCATCGTAGAAGTGGCCGATCTCCTGCTTGGGCAGCTCCAGCCAGGAGGTGGCGCTGCACAGAGCCCACACCTGGGGGTGCGGGGGACGACAGGGGGAGTGAGTAAAACTCGACCAAGTAAAGTAGGCGAGGGGGAGGTAGCACGCGGGCGGGGAGCGGTTAAAGCAGAAGCACGCGCCTCCGGCAGTTCGGCCTTTTGCTGGTGTACGCGTGCTCAAGGCAAGCGTACTGGTAGTCACCGGTGAACAAAGTTTCAACTTCGCCCTACAAGCATCCGGCAACCCCAACCGTCAAGCACCTCCCCATCCCCACGTTGGCCGAACCCCTCGCTCCCGTTCTCGCCCCCTACCTGCACCCTGCTGGATGTGTACCTCCCCGCCGCCGCCTCCAGCGCCCCCTTGCCGTTGGCCGCGCCCGCCTCCGCCTTGGCCGCCGCCTCCAGCGCCTCCCGGGCCTGCGCCGCCATGGCCTGGGCCGCCTCCTCCGGGTTGTAGGGGTACTCGTCTGGGGGAGGGGGCAGGCGTGGGGAGCAGGGGTCGTGGGGCACAAGGGGTGGAACAGGTTGCAAACGTGTGGAGGTAGGGAGCGCGAGCCCGCAGCTTGCGATGTGATGCCATTTCATCCAGGGCAAACATGCCAGTCACGGTGTAGGCGTGACAGCATGAATGGAGCAAGCTGGCCTCCGCAATTCGCACAGCCCGCTGCTGTGCCCCAGCTGCCCCGCCCGTCCCCCAAGGCCACCCACCCGTGCCCTTGCCCTTGCCGGGTATGAGCACACCGAACGAGTCGCGCGTGGGCAGCAGCCCGTCGTCCTCGCCCGCCTCCGCGGAGCGCCACCCGGCAAAGTACGTGGTGAACAGGCCGGGCTCGAACCTGGGTTTGACCGCCTTGACCAGCGCGTTGGCCGGCAGGCCCTGCGCCGCGGCGAAGCGGGCGCCCACCTGCGCGCGGTCACGACCGCGAGGAACCCGTCAGCATCAGCGCATTACACGCAGTGTGCAACATGCCCAGCAGTGATGGGAGTTTGGTGTGTGACAGGGCTTCCGCAGCACGAGGTGATGGGAGGGCAGGGGAAGTAGGCACCCTGGTTTGTGTGCCGTACTGCCTGCACAGCGCATTACGGTGTCGGGTTGCCGCACCTGCAGCGGCGGCCCCGCGTCCTTGCCCGCCTCCAGCCCCGTCCACACCCACACGCAGCCGCCGGCGTGCAGCACGAACTGGCCCGCGGGGTCCAGCAGCGACTGCAGGATGGGCTGCCCCTCCAGCGACAGGGGCGTGAAGGTGGAGCCGCCGCCGGAGGCCTGTGGGAGGTGGGGGCGGGCGGGTTTGCGGTGAGAAAGCCACGTACTAGGGACGGGCGGACGGGGTGGGAAAAGTTAAGTTGGGCGTATACCACGAGAGCGGTGCTGATTAGTACTGATGGGAGCATTGTGCTGCACGGGCGGCTTTTGGGCAGCAGGCGACGAGGTGCGCGGCATAACCTGCCGGGCATCCCGGAAAGCCGCCCAGCACCCCAATGTGCACACCTTGTACAGCGCTGGCGGCGCCATGACGGCCGGCGGCGGGCGGTCCGTGTCCGCGTCCTTGATGTCGGAGTGCGCGGGCGGCGCGGCGCAGCCCAGGCAGGAGAAGAAGGCCAGCGCCTCGTTGCTGACGGTGTCGCCGTCGTCGATGACGCACATCTGGGGGGACCACAGCGGGATGTAGGAGGGGGGGTGCGGTGTGCTGCCTGGTCCCACGTCATCCCCACTGCTGCGTGTCTGGTTGCCGACTGTTGAGGTAAAAGCACCTCTGTCTTGGCCACATGATAACGCCTCGATGGGGAATTCCCGCAGGTTGCGCAACGTGTCATAAGGAGAGTTCTAAAAATACTTCGGTGAGCAGGACGGGCGAGGGGCAAACGCACTACCCTCTCACCCGCCCACCCTGGATACCCCTGCCTCTACATTGGGCCCCCATGGCCCGCACCTTTGTCCCCGTGCCCTCCTTGAACGCGTTGGCCGCCTCCACCACCCGCATCTTCTCCCTCATGTTGGCCTTCTCTCCGTGCCACACCCACAGCGAGCGGGTCGCGGGGTTCTCCAGCATGAAGCAGTCGCCATGGTTGAGCGAGGACAGCGCGCAGGGCACCTCAAACACCTGGGGACAGGGAGGGGAGGGGCGGATGAGGCGAGGGAGGCGGGGGCCGGATAGGAGGCCAGCAGGCGCACCGCAATGCGTGTGGGCGAGGGCAGCTAAGCACGGCCCACGAGAAACTTGGTGCTTTCTGCTCTGCTCTTAATGGTGGCATACAGTGAGCTTTCAGTGACCCCGGCGCCCTTGGGTGGATATGGTCACACCAGCTGTTACCGGCCACAAGCCGCGACGCAGTGAGGCAGCAAGGCGACCGCCGTGCACCACGCATACCGGTAACCCCAACCTTGTGAGCACCCCTGCGCCCCACCTGCACGCAGGTCTTGTTGGGGGACTTGACCTGGTACAGGCGCGCAGGCCCGGCGCGCGCCGCCGCCGCCGCGTCCCTGAAGCCCGTGGCGTAACCTCCGGCCATGTAGCGCAGGCGGGGGAAGAGCTTGAGGAACTCGGGGCTCTCGGAGCCCTGCGGCGCAGCACGGCACAGCGGGGAGCGCCGAACCACCGCATGGACTTTGGTGCACATTTTCCCTTCGGTCCTCGGGTTTCACGTTTTAGTGATCGTACTGGGCGATACCGCGCGAGAATGAGGTCGCCGTGCCCGCTGTGCTGTGGCCCAGAGGCACTGACGCACAAGGGGCATCAACGTACGTGACCTGTCACATCCCAAATCGCGTCCTGGTCACGGTGTGCGTCCCGCACACCGACAGCCCGCGGCTGTGGGATCTGCATTCGTTCGTGGGCACCCTGTTGCAGCAAACACGCTGCTGATCCCGACTGACCCACCGCTGACCCCTGCCGCAACACGGCCTTCCCTCATGGTGCCCCCTGCAACTGTGTTACTGCATTGCTGCCCTGCCTATCCACAGCCCCGGCCGCACCTCCGGCTGCCGGAACTGCACGGGGCCGCCCCCAAGTGCCTCATCCAGCTGGGACGCGAAGATGGCCACACTGCCCGCCTCGTCCTGAAGAGGAGAAGCCAGGGTGAGTGCAGAGGCGTAGGAGGGGGAAAAGGGGAGACTGCGGTCAGCGTGCCGTCGCGCCTCAGCCTTCACACGTGGCACAGCAGTGGTGGTGGGTCATGGCTGGCAACACAAACCCAACGCGCCGGTAGCGTGAAGCGTGCAAATGCGCTTACCTGCGTTGCATCCTTTCCTAACCAAAAGTGGACATGGTGTCTGGGCACGCCCTCCGCCAGGAAGGTGTCCAGGACCAGGTAGCAGTCCCCTGGTGCAGCGGGAGGGGGCCGTGGATGGCAGTGCACTGTGTTACGACCAGAAGTGAGGGGTTTGGTGTCGACATGCTGGTCATGATTTTGGAGAGCCGATGGGCAATCGGTTCGATGTGCAAACACACCGGCAGCCCCAGGATATCGGAGTCGCATGGCACTGTAACGGGCATACTCCTCGCAAGCCTGTTCGTATTTTCCTGTACCTGCTTTCCCGTGCAAGCACTTTGTTGCAATATAAAGTACTTGACAAGCTAGTCACGACCGAGGCCTTTCGGGGAAAGCTGAAAGGCAAGGATCCCCAAGTATCGCCACACGAGCAGCCACGTGTTGGCCTGGTAATGCTCTGTACCTTGGAAGAAAGATCCAATGTCTTGCTTCGGAACAGCCTCCAAGTTGAACTTGTGCACTCGCCAGACTTTGAGGCCGGGCTGATTTCCCGCGTCTCTTAGAGCCGAAAAGGCTGCAGGTGGTGACGACATTGTGGCAGGTTTCCTACAAACCGTGCGACTGGCTCACTAGGCCGGCCCACATGCTTGGCTGTTGATATTCCGTATGCTCACTTGACGGTACGGCATCCACATCCATCATGCCTCCATCACACACAGCATCCTGCGAAACCGGCGCACCGCCGCACACCGTTGCCGCAGGGAATCTAGCAGGGCGATCAGCGGTCGTGCGCGTCCAATGGCATGTCTGACGAGACGTTGTAACCCGCAGGGGGGACCAGGGGAGCTCCCACGGGAGCCTCCCCTGGCGCCTGAGGGAAGTTGGATTGCAGCGTGACGTACGGTCGCACGATTCCGGTGCCGATACAACCACGTACCGCTGTACCACCGTCAGCAGTACGGCTGCATGCGCTGCATGGCACTCGTGCTGCTCAGCAGGGAGTACCCAGCGTGTCCCATGCAGCGCCTACCCTCGCCAGTGCGCAGGGGCCGGCACCAAGCCACCACCGTCTGTGGGACATCCCACAACCAACCGGTACACCATCCAGGCATGATACCAGGCGCTTCCTGAGACACTCACATTACCGCTACTGCCATCCTGCACTGTGGACTTGCAGCCCATAGCACGCCGTCAATGCAGCTGGCTTGGGGGAAGCCCCCGCGCGGCATCGCCAGCATGCCTGCCACTGGACACTCATGAGTGTCCGTCTCAGCCTCATCATTAGTAACTATAATGTCGATGTCCTCACTCCCTGCCCTGCGCGCCACCGCCCTGCTCGAAGCCCAGCCATCACCGCGGTCTACCTGCACATCCCCATGCCGCACGTGCCAAGCCCATCGCTGTTGTCTTGCAGCCCACCGCCGTGGCCCAGGAAACAAGGTACTCTTGTTCCGTCTTTAGCAAGTCCGGCGTGACACCCACATAGCGCGGCATGCATGCCGGACAAACCTATATCTCCTAATCGCTCGCAGGTCCCGCCTCTCTTCCCCAGTACCCCTCCTGCCAGCCTCCCTCCCCTGGCTAATTGCGTCCCGACCTCATGGGTTCCCAGCAGCTCTGCGTAAACGCCTCTGGTCCCAACCCCGTCAGCTCTCACTGTCGGCCTCGCTCCCGGAGGTCTCCCCTGCCGATCCCCCGGCCCCCTGCAGCGCCGCCAGCCGCCGCACCAGCCCCACGCCGCGCTGCCCCAGCTGCTCCCCGCTGGGCACCACCGGCACCAGCGTGAAGTGGTGGTGCCCGCGCACCACGCAGCCGGCCGCGGCGCGCGCCACGCCCGCGCCGGACAGCGTCAGCACGTCGCCGGGCTGGGAGCCTGTGGGGTCAACAGAGGGGCCGATGTCAGTAGAGGCGAGTGTGAGCATTATGTTCTGCGCAGCCATCCAGCTCACATGCGATCTGTCTGCACCATTCCTGTGCAAGCACGTAGCCACGTGCACCTTCGCGACCAAGGGTCAAGAGACGTAGGCCCTGCCCGAGTCACCCTTCCTCCGCCCCCGTCATTGCCGCTTCTAGCAAGCCCCCATCTCCCCCGTAGTTCAACAGATGCACCCATGCACGCCCCGGCTCCCCCCCCCCTGCCCCCACACCCACACCCACACCCGCCCCACTTCCTCCGCCCCCGCCCCCGCCCCCTCACCCGGCGGCACGTCCAGCAGCCTCCTGCCGCGCACCGTGTGCACCGGCACCGTGCCGCCCAGCAGGCAGCTGAACACGTCCAGCTCCAGCCACGAGTGCAGGTCGTCGCCGCGCCGCTCCAGGCCGCCAGACCAGCCCACGTCGGGGTACACCTGGGGGCGGGTTGGGGGCAGGCTGGTCGGAAGCGGCAGTGCCAATGTACAAATGTACACCGCCTTCACGCGGGCCAAGGTAAGACTGTCAGGTGATTTATGTCGACATGCCCCATACCCAACGCAGCGAGGGACTGGGCTTGCTCCCCGTCGTCCTTCGCTTCCCCACACCGTCACCAGCACCCAACCTCCCAGGGACAACAAATTAACAGGCACCGCCCTGGACCCGCCAAGGACGGCCCTACGCACGCAATGCGCAAACGCACCGCTGTCTCTTGGCACCTCACCTCCAGCCGCACTGGCAAGGTTCCCCACACGCCAACTCCCCAAGACACACCATCACAAGGCGCAGTAGTATGTGTACCAAAGCCGGGTCCACGTACCCCCGCCGTCCTTTCCCCCCTGTGGCCCCTCTCACCTCCAGGCGCACCAGCAGGTCCCCCGCCTCGCCGCCCCGCCGCCCCGCGCTGCCCTCGCCCCGCAGCCGCAGCAGCGCCCCGCCCTCCACGCCCCCAGGCACACGCACGGGCAGCTCCCGCGTCACGCGCCGCCGCCCGCGGCCGGAGCAGCTGCGGGATGCAGGCAGCGGCGAGCGCGGTTGCGAAGGTAAAGGCGGGGGTGAAGGCGCCAGCGGACTACCGTACAGACATGCGCAGGCAACAGTGTTGCCACAAGGTCAACGTTGCTGTGCCAACCGGCCCACCAGGCCGCTTACCCCAGAGGCCCCTAAGCCACCCGCACCTGGCGCACTGCCGCAGCAGCGGGTCCTCCTCCGTGCCCCTGCCCCCGCACCCGGGGCAGGCCGCCAGCGCCACCACCCGCCCGCCGCCGAAGGAGCCGGTGACCGCCGCGCCCGCCCACTCGGAGCGGAGGACCTCCCCTGTGCCGTTGCACACGCGGCAGGCGGGGGGCAGCCGGCCGGCGTCCAGGCCGCTGCCCTGGAGGGAGTGACAGCAATGCATGAGGAGTACCAAAGGGTTCAAGGGTTGAGCGGTACCAAAGGGAAAATCGGAATAGCATAGTCACACACACAGTACGTTGAACGCCGCCTACGCAAACGCGACCTGCCGAGTGCGCTCGACCCACCCCCGCCGTTGGCCCCCGCCTCGATTGCCCCCCCGCCATCACTGTTGCCATGCATACGCGCCGCAGGCTCCTCATTTCCCCCCAATCCCAACCCCTGCACCGCACTGACTTATCCATTCGCCTTCCTCGACAAGCCCCATTTAACTCTTCCCACCCCTGCATGTGCCCCCTCAATAAGCGCGTTACCCACCTTGCAATCCTCGCACACCGCGTGCGCAGTGTAGGTCACCGTCTTGTCCACCCCCGCCGCCGCCTCGCTGAGCATCAGGCCCAGCACCGTGTGCACATCGCGCCCGCGCCGCGCCTCCGAGGCCCGCCCCGCCGCCGGGCCCTGGCCCTGCCCGTGGCCCTGGGCACGGCCCGCACCCCCCGCCGGGCCCCCGGGGCTCCCCCGCCCTGACCCCAGGTACTCGCGAAGGGCGTGGAAGCGGGGATGGGTTAAGGCCCCCGGGCCCATCTTGTCGTACGTCCGCCGTAGCAGTACATCGCAAAGGACCTCGTACGCGTCCACGAGAAGCTGGTGGAAGGTGTGGGGTGGGGGCGAGGGCGGGCGAGGCGTGCGGGTGAGAGGGTATGGGGCGTGGGGCACGGCAGCGTGCAAGGAGCCCGTGTGAAGTGAAGTAAGAGAATTAAAGCGTATGTAGGCGGGAGCTGGGGGGCGGCAGCAGGTTGGCGGACACAGGCAGGGTTGCGGGCAAAGGCAGGTTGCCTGCAACCGGCCCCGTGTGCCCTGGCGGGTTGGCACCTCGAGTAGCACCAGCCTCTCTGAGCCCCCTCGAAATGCGGTGCGTTCGGCCCTACCTGGAACTCTTCTTTCGCTCGCGGTGATGTGTTCACGTCTGGGTGCTGTGGGGTGGGAGCAGGGGCGGGCGGGCGGCACGGTGGGGGGCAGTCTGCATACAAGGTGAGGCGCTGCACCCCATCTGCATGGCAGCGCTAAACTCCAAGCAATATGATGTTACTTCAGTACTTGTACAACGAACTGCTGGGCCCATGTGCACGTGGCTAACTGTAGGAATACAGCACAGACGTGCTGGTGCCCACACACGAGTTACGACCCACAATCCCCACGCCTGCCGCACCCCTGAACCCTCACCAGCCTGGCTGCCTCCTTCCTGTACGCTGCCTTGACTTCTGCCAGGGTAGCATTGTGCTGAACGCCTAGTAAGCCGTAAAGCGTCGGCGCAGCGGGTTGCTTGCGGGACGTGTCCGCGGAGGGTCCACCCGTCCGCGGCGATGCTCTAGGGCGACAGCACGCAGTGCGGCTGCCCGTCGGGACACGCCAACCCCGATAGGAAGCAGCTCTATATTGAATCCGTTGGTGCTGGGGAACAGGGGAGCGAGGTGCCTGACAAGGGCATGCCGTCCTGGCCGCGAACATTAGCAGGCTCGCGCAGCGCTGCTATGTCATAACTTATCCGTACCTATAGCTATATCTAACCCCTAATAGCTATACACACATGCAAGGACAGGTGAAGCTGTGCTGACGAGAGAAGCAAGCCCCGACCGTTTACCGTTGCAGTGCTTCAGTTGTATTCTTGCAGTTTTTTGGCAGGCTCTCCTTGGCCCCGCATAGAGTATGTAATTTCTGTGAAAACCTCCAGCTGTACCAAGGGACTGAGCGCAGTTCAGGCTTGGACAGGAAAGGTGCTGGTTGCATCGCTTCACACGCTCACTGCGCTGGTCATTTCCAGAGCTCCTGACGCTGCCGGTCCATTCCTTGATGATGAGCGCGCGCTGCGCGCCATCGGGCGCGCCCGGCAGCTCGCGCACGGCTTGGGCTGCCGCGTCGCATCTACCCCTGGCCCTGCCATTCCCCATACCCACACCCGCCTCACTCCACAGCCATCCGCCGCAGCCCCTTCGCGTCCCCACAACCCACCACTACACCACCCAATACCACCGGACCCTCACCCGCGCCCAAGGCAGCTCCCGTCAAACCACCCAAACAACCACCTCAACGACCACCTCAACCAGCAGTGCTACACCCCCCGGCCCCTCCATCGCCCTCCTCTCAGACCGCCTCTCCGCCGTAGGCGCCAGCCCCCACCTCGTCCTCTGCGACCCACAGCTCTCATCCGTCCTCGGACTCCCCCCATTCCCATCCTCCTCCTCCTCCCCATCCTCGCCACCAACACAACAGCCCTCCGAGACCCCCAGCTTCTCGCAGCTCCAGGCGCTGCAGGAGGCGTTGACCAACCTGGATGCGTTGACCGACATTGTGCCCCGCCGCTCCCTGGGCGGCCTGCTGGAGCGCCACCCGCCGCTGTTGCTGGCGCCCGTGCAGACGTGGGTTGACTTTCTGTTCGGCTTCGGCTTCCAACGGCTTGCCGTACAGGACCTGCTCATCAACTCCCCGGACGTGCTCACCTCATCATCGGTGTTCCGGGCGGGGCAGGTGCGGCACGGGCATTGAAGCTTGATCTGAAAGGCACGGACTGGGTCACGCTGACCAGATTATGGGCCTGTTTGTCCACTGGCACTCCAAGCTGCGGCCCGCCCAACCCGCAAGCACGCCCAGGGCGCTCTCCTTCCGCCCGCCTGCCCCCTGTGAGCCACCCCTTGCCCCAACAGCTCTCCAACGCCCCCATTTCCTGCTTCCCACACCCACGCCTGCAGGTGTTCCTGTTCCTCAAGCGCATCGGCCTGACCACGCAGCAGCTGGTGGGCCCCATCTTCCAGTGGCGGGCGCTGCTGGCGGAGGGCGCGGACTTCGAGTCTGTGGCCGCCTTCCTCACCGCGCCCACCGCCCCCTTTCCCAACCCCTCCGCCCCGTCCTCTCCCTCGACCCCCTCCGTTTACCACGCCGACACCCTAAGCGCTGCCAGCACCATCAGTGACACAACCACCACCACCACCACCAGCAGCCCCACCGTTCCAGAACCGGAAACTAGCTCACAGGCGCCGGCAGCGGCCCCCACGGCACGCCACGGCCTGGGCCTGCCCCCCGAGCTGCTGCCCCGCGTGGCGCTGACCTACCCCGACCTGCTGGGGCGCAGCGTGGCGGGGGAGCTGGGGCCGCGGCTTGCCTTCTTCACCAGCCTGGGGCCGGAGGCGCCGCAGCAGCTGCGGGGCGTGCTGTGGGAGGAGTGGTGCTCCTGGTGAGGTGGGGGGTGGGGTTGACGAGGGAAGGCCGACGGGAGGGAGGGGACGCGGCTCTCGCGGTAATACTGTATAGCGCTGCCAAGGCATTTGGTGCTGGCAAGGAACCGATCGGGAGAAGGGATGCGACGGAGCGGGGCGGAGGAGGCGGGAGCTGGAGAAAGGGACCGCACAGCGGCCTGCGTTCGCCGGGAGATGCGGCATGCGGGGGCAAGGGCAAACGGCTACCGTTAGCTGCACGCAAAGACTCTACATGCCCTTCCATTCCCCCCGCATGCCCGTCCACGCCCATTCATGCTCCTCCATGCCTCGTTGCTTCTCCTCCTTTTCGTTTGTCTCCCTCGACCCAGGGCGCACGGTCTGGTGAACTGGGGCACGGTGGTGGGCCCCAAGCTGGCGGCGCTGGAGGGGCTGCTGGGCTCCCAGGCCGCCGCCCTGGCGCTGCTGCGGCGCGTGCCCGAGGCGCTCAAGCACCCGGCGGAGAGCCGCCTGGTGCCCAACCTGCGGCTGCTGCGGGACACGTGCGGCCTGGAGGGAGAGGTGGGGAGGCGGGGGAGTGTGGGGCAGGCGTGGGCGTGGGGAGAATGAGACCGCGATGCGATTGACTCCTTTCTGCCAGCTGTGGTGGACCACATACCGTGTGTGGCCCCCGTCTGTTGCCTGAACCCTGTCCCGCCCTTTGCATCAAGGCCCTCGCCCCGCTGCTGCACTTCATCATGTTTTCGACCGCCGGCCGATCCACCTGATCCCTGCCCTCTTGGCCTCACCCCTCTCGCCTGACTCCGCAGGCCCTCACCACGCTGCTTCGCGCCGCCCCCGCGCTGCTATCCCTCCCGCCCGAGCAGCTGGAGAGCCGCTGGACCTTCCTCACGGAGGCCCTCAACGGCAGCGAGGCAGACATCGTGTCGTACCCGCAGTACATGCAGACCTCCCTGGCGCAGGTACGGCCGTACGGAGGTACATGCACGGACACTGCCGCCTAGTTGGATGCGTGCGCACGCTTTCAACGACGGATCTCACGTGCCTCCAACCCCTCCGTATAAACCGCTGCTTGGTCACCACGCGCTCGCACCCTGCCCCTCCCGCAGGTGACCGGCCCCCGCACCTTTTACCTGGCCATGCGGGGCCTCACCAGCCGCCTAACGCTGCCGCAACAGCTGCAACCCACCGCTTCCGACCCAGCGCCCACCGGCAGCAGCACAGAGGAGGGCCAGGAGCAGGCCCCCGTGGGCACCCTGGACCTCCGGTGGCTCTGCGAGGGCACGGACGACGAGTGGCTTAGGCGAGTGGCGCTGGAGCAACAGGCACGGGCGAGTAGCAGCAGCAGCAGCAGCAGTGCAGGCACGGGTAGCAGTGATGGTGCGTTTGCAGGGGTTGTGCTGCCGGGTCTGCCGGGGCGTGTGGCGCCAGGGCAGGACGAGGCGGCGGTGCTGGCGCTGCTGCGAGGGGACTGGGACGAGGTGGTGGCTGAGTGGCACAGCGTGCTGGGGTGGTGCTGCGACAGGGCGTTCACGCGCGCGGGGCGCAAGAAGCACGAGGAGCAGCTGTCGCTCTTCTACCTCATGGTGCAGGGGTGAGGCGTGTGCTGCAGGACCTGTATGCCCGTGGCATGACCATGGTGTGTGCTGTTATACCTCATGGTGCAGCAGGGTTGCGGGGTGAGCAGTCAGCTGCTGTGGATTGCTGCGTCGGCGCGGACCGAGAGTTGCTATAGGGCGCAGAAGTGGCAATGTGGTATGATGGTGCCGACCGAAGTGTCTGTTGTGTCTACCTAATGTTGCGCTGGTGAGGCGGGTGCTGCTTTTTGTCCGATGGTGCGAGTCCTGCGACTTACAGTGTGGAATGTGCAGCCTTGTAGTGCATGGGTGAGGTGCCAGATATCGTGGCTTGCTTCGCGGGTGCAGTGGCGAGAGGGTGGGAATATTGGGAAACGGTGCGGGTGCCGAGTTGCGTGGGGTGCCATGGGACAAGGCGAGCTGCAGGCAGACGTACAAGACTGAGGGTTCCATGGGCGTGAGCCGAAGGAAATGAGAGCAACACTCATGCATATTTAACTGGTGGGCCCTTTTCGGGCCTCTGTATGTTCCATATCACACGGGT
>VFQN01002579.1_pt1 | contig 27648 bp, 45 predicted proteins | sample 3512371 | NCBI WGS metagenome assembly VFQN01 (sample SAMN10412370, study PRJNA504923) | tailings metagenome | isolation source: Replicate 2 from Balatoc abandoned mine | place: Philippines: Itogon, Benguet | collected 2017-08-28
CACTCGCAGCATCGGAGCAGCAGCGACAACTCGTCCGCGGCGGTCTGGTAATGGGTTGGGTTGGGTTTATCTTATACGCTCATCATCGACTTCGTCGATCTGCAGACTTCGTCTGTCGTCCTACCGCCTAACCCCCCTCCTCCTCTCCCCTGTTGGCTGTTGCTGCTCCCCCTGCCCCCTGCATCCTGCCCCTCCCTCTTTGCCCACCTCCTTCGTCCTTACCCGGCCCCCGGCCCCTGCCTCTCCCTCGTTGCCCCCCTCCTCCCCTCCCCCTTCCAACCCCCCTCTTCCTGTCCCCTGCTGCTCCCCCGTGCGCCCCCCCTCCCCCTTTGCCCACCTCCTGGTAGAAGTCGTCCTTTGGCGCCGCCTTCCACTTCATGCCCGCCAGGATGGCCATGTTGAAGATCTTGACCACGTTGGTGCCGTCGGACGCAGACACGAAGAAGAACGGCAGCTTGCGCTTGGCCGCGAAGTTGAACGACTTGGACGTCACCTGCGCGGCGTTGCCAGCAAGGCGGACGGAGGTCACCGTACAGTATGTCGTATGTCGATCCGGGTTTGATGGATGCTTGGGGGCGGAAAGCAGTGGGTTGGTCAATGTAGAGGGGTGCACAGGGCTGGCGGTTTGGTGGTGCACAGGGCAAACGTGGGATGAGCTCACGAGGGGTCGGGTATGGTCAGGTGGGCGAATGCCGCGTGGGGGCTGGAGGCTCCTGGATTCCCACTGGACGTCGTGCAGTGCTCTTGTAAGGTGGCACCCTGGTTGCCGTTGCCGTGTTGAGCTGCTGCGTGTTGCGTTTCCCAGCAGCCCGACAGTAGGCGACAACGGTACGTGCTGCGTGTGCCGCCCCGTACCTTGTAGTCAATGTCGATCTTGTTGGCCACCACCACCGTGGGGATACCCTTGCAGTGCTCCTGCGGGGCGGGCGCGGGAGGGCGGGGGTTGGCTGAGCGCGTGTACGGCACGGCGTCAGGAAGCCTCTTCTAGTACGCCTGTTTTGCAACGAGCCCCACGCAGTGCTTCTCTGGGGCGGGTGCAGCGAAGGGAGCGCCGCCCAGCGCGCTCAAACTGCGTGTTCAAGTGCGGGCGTGGCGCAAGGCCAGCGACACGCCGCCAGCCATGCACTCCTCGATCGCCACGCACGTGCCACCGTGGCCTGGCCAGCTGCAGCTATCTCCTCAACCACAAACCACCCAGCATCTTCCTACGCTGCGCCGAAGACTCGCCCTACACAACCCCTTGCGTTCCATGCCGCGCACGAATTCCCGTGACCTGACTCGCTCGTGTGGGGCCTGTTCGGCTGGCCTCGCCTTGTGCACGGCGCAGGGGCACCAGCTGCGCCAAATTACGACGAGCTGGCGCTGCTGCACCAGCTGCTGCTGCTGCTGCAACTTGCTGTACTCTGCAGAACGCGCCACAATGGCACGTCCCTGGGGCGCCGGGCGCCCTCTAGCGCGGCATCCGCGCTTCCCATACGCCAGCGCCTGCTCCTGCCCCTCCGTTGGCCCCAGACAGCCCTCGGGTCCCTGCCCCTGCTGCTTCCACGTACTCCGTGCACCTCTGTCCCCACCCCCAGCCCTCAGCTTCCATCGCGCTGTTCCTCCCCGACATGCACCCCGCCCCTAATCCACCCGCGTTATCGCTCGCAGCCTTAACCCACCGGCCTCATGTACAGTACCCTACCCCCAGGGCTGGCATCGGTCTTCCCCTGTAACCCATTACCTACCACCGCCCTCACCTACCACCCTGGTCCTGGCCGTCCAGTGCATATCCCCTGCACCCGCCCGGATAGTGTTCCCCCACCCGCACGAGGTTCCACGCCGCCCCGATCCGCACGTGCACCCACCACGCTCGCCCTCCGCCAGCCGTGCCCCACCTGCTCCCTCCTCTTCTCCCCGCTTCCGCTTTCCCCCGCCCCGCCCTCCTGCTCTTCCCTTACCCTGCCCCACACAATTTGCCGTTCCCTCCTGGCCCCTCCCTCCGGCCCCCACTCCCCACCTGCAGCTCGTCGTACCACTTCTCCAGGTTCTTGTACGTCACCTTGCGCGTCACGTCAAACACCATGATGCAGGCGTGCGCGCGGTAGTAGTAGGAGGCATGCATGGAGTTGAACCGCTCCTGCCCCGCCGTGTCCCAGATGTCTGCATAAGCGGTAGGGTGTTTTGGGGTTTAGTGGCGTGAGGCGCATGGCCTGTGAATGGCACCTGCAAAGGGTGGCGTAGATCCGCCGTGTCCCAGATGTCTGCAGGCGAAGCGGGGGCATGAGGCGCACGGCTTCGGTGTTCGGGAACTGCAGAGAAGGAAGGTGTGGATCTGGGTGGTAGGTGGTGCTGGCCACAGGAAGGTGGTCCGCTTTGGGGTTTCCATTGGTGGTTGTAGCGCGGGCGACGGCATGCATCATGCACGTGATGTGGATGAAGGGCGGGACGGTTGGCTGGCCGCTGCAGCGAACCCAGGCGAGTGTGTGCAGCCGAATATGGATGCGGCAGGCACGGAATACCCTTGCTGAAACACACGTACAGCACGTGTGGCCGCAACTTGGCAGGCACGGGCGATCTCCCCTGGGCGCTCGCTACGGCGGGGTAGGACAAAACCACAGCTGTTGCTCACCAACGGGTACCGCTTTGCCATCTTGCGTCTTGAAGTTGTACCGGTAGAGTGTCAATGCATACGTGGAGAGCTGGTGCGGCTTGTAGTTGTCGAGTAGGAAGCGCTCTACAAGTCTGTGTGGAGCACACAGTCCAGGCAAGGCGGTGTGAGTAGAGTACGGCCGGGCACTGCAGCACTCCAGGGTGACAATGGGACAGCCGGCATAGCAGCATGCAGCAAGCATGCATGCCCCTTTTCCTTGAGAGCCGTCTATGCAGAGGCGCTGGCCATTGCCAACCCGCATAAGGACCCTAGCGCGCAGGACTCAGCGCCCTTCCACGTTGCCTCACTTGGATTTCCCGACGGCTGAGTCCCCAAGGAGAATAACCTTGACAGCGTCGGAGCCAGTGAGCTGCAGAAGGGGACATGAGATGAGTTGGAAGGCAACTCACAGACTTGTCCGGTTGCCATCACACATGCCATGTCCCAGGCCCTGGCCTAGCACACCCCACTTACCAGCGTCAACTCCTCTCCTTGAGGGCCGGCACTGTTCGCCCCTACACCCAATTTTGGTCACGTCGTTGTCAATGGCCCAAAGCCCGCCAGGAGCCTGCGACCCTTGCCCTGCCTTCCCCGCCCGAAAACTGACCGTCCATTCCAGCGCTAGATCGCCTTCAGTACAAAAGGCCTTTTGCAATTGATAGGTGTGGCGCTATGGAATTCCGCCCAAAACGGCTTTTATGGAATGTTTACAAGCTAGATGTTTTGTGCGGGCAGCTGTCACCAAAGACTACTTGATTCTTGACAATAGATGTTGTGCTGTATGCAGTAGACATTAGGAACAGCGAAGTGAAAGTGTGCTCGGTGACCTTGAGTCGGGCGGCAGTACCCGCCAATGCACAGGGCTGGCACAATCGCCTTGCTCGCCCTGTTATGAGAGCATGGGTACACCACAGTCATAGCAACACCTGCACACTGTCTTGCTCATTTGGCCTCACGTAGGGGTGTTGCGTACAGCCAACCTGACATGCACATGGCTCTTGCGCCCACCTGAAGCGTGCTGGCCCCCACCTGAGGTAGAACGCCCCTGGCCAGTAGCTTTACAATGATATGGGCATGAACGACGCATAAAAGGAAGGCTGAACTTTCTCCTAGCCAACATGGGGGGGCTTGATGACCTGCTGAAGGAGCTTGATGACCTTCCGTCTGGACATAAAGCAAACGCAAAAACGCAGCAGGTGACGCAGCACCAACACGGGCGCTCTGGCTCCACTGGGCACCTTGCCCCCAGGCCGACAGCAGTTTCCAACTCAACAGCCCAAATAACAACATCACAAACATCTCATAGCCATGGACGTTCAGCTAGCGTCTCTGGGGAGCCTCGCCAGGCGAAAAAGAAAGACGACCTTGAGGCGCTCCTCAGCGAGCTGGACTTCGGGGGGACGCCCAACAACAGCATTACCGGGCGTCCTGGAGTGTCGACATCATCGGCATTGAACGCTGCGGCCCAGAAGCTGTCGCAGCCGCCCGGCATGTCGAAGACATCCTCGCAAATCGGCTCAAAGCAGAAGTGCACGGGCGTCTTTGTCGGGGGGACAGCCTTTCCTCGGGGGCGACAGGGGGCGGTGGGGGGTTTGACGATGTGCGACGCGCTGCGTTGCACCAAGTGCGACTTCAGAGTGGAGCAGTTCAGCAACAAGGAGTGGGACTCGGACGTGGACTACCTCTTTTTCCGGAACAACTTCCCCACGGAGTCGAAGCTGGCGCCAAAAATGCGCCAGCGGCCAGGGTCCGTGGCGTACTGCTGCCAGTGCTCGTGGCTCAGCGCGAAGGCGGAAAGCAAAGTGGATTTCGCCAGTGAAGTGCGATGGGTATGCGCGGGCCACCTGACGGAGTGAGGCGGCGGCGTGGGAATGCAGGGGAGGCGGGGGCAGGAAGCAGGATTGTGCGTACATATACCATATGCTACGGTGCAGGAACATAGTGATTGCTGCCGCAGGTGCTCCGCTTCGCATGTGGAGCAGTCGGCGTGCTGGGCGATGCGAGCGGCTGCCCTGCATGCACCAACCGTGCAGTAGTCTTCGGATGAGCAGCAAGGGCCAATAGCTAGGTTCCCTTACGGTATGGCCTGTGCATGTGTCATGGGGTGGGGGGGCTAGCGGATGCCACCTGGTGCGGGGTGGCCGCGGTGATGGCGGCAGGTGTTTTTGTGCTGGACCGGCAACGTTGCCGTACGCAACCTTCGTGGCACAGCGTGACTGCATGCCTATAGATTACAGCAACTTTTCGACAGCCTCTATCTATGCGATCCCAAACGGTACGCACTGCATTGCATGTAATAACGTGCGGATAAGGGACTGCTGTGCTCGTGTGGCACGAGGTATGGCCTGAGGCGTGTATAAGGAGGCGCGGATGTGTGGATTGTGTGCACGTTGCCCTCAGTTGATCAAAGCCTTGATGCAGCAGCACACTCGCTTGCGCTTTAGGCAAGGCTATGTGAATACGCTCAAGGGCAGTGCGTAGTACGGGAAACAAAACGCGGGTGGTGGTGGTGGTGGTGGTGTAACGGCAGTTGTTGTCACAGTGCCTGCCTTGGTTGATGCAAAGGACGTTTGGACACGGGCTACGAACATGGTGGTGGCGAACTAGGCAGCGTGTGTAACGTTTGCCTTCCTGCGCGTTCTGCTCGAATGCGACCCTGCCATGTAAGCCTTGTGATTGGCTGCCAGCTGCTGTGTGCCTCAGCCTCACCAACCTGCACAAGCACATCTTAGGTAAACGCAGGTACGCGCTGCCAGCAAACGATTACATGGCAACCCAGTACCACGTGCCAGCCAGCAGGAGTCGTTACGTGTTCAAAACTGCAGTCTTGCCACTTCTCATCCACTTTCATGGTTGGCCAGGTTCGCCTACGTGCCGCTGGTGCGGCCCTCTGCCGCAAGCAACTCAACGTTTTCATACAAGGACAAGGCACTTCTGTGCAACGCTTTCATACTAGAACAAGGAAATGGTTTATGTGCAACGTGACGGTCCAACAGGGGCACCTACAGCTAAGGAATGGTTTACCCCACGTAAAAGCCAGCATACACAACGCTACACCGGCCAGCAGGCCAAGGCCCCAACGAAGGCACGCTCCTCGCTCACACATTCGTACACTGCCACATCAGCTAGCAGGCCAAGGGCCCAGAGGAGTCACATAGTCTGCTACCGCTGCATTTGGCAGCTGGTCAAGAGCCCAGCCGCAGGCGTGCAGTGTGTATTAGCAGGCGAGCCGCGCGCGCTGCTCACGAAGCCAGCAGGCTGGGGCTCAAGCGCGTGAAGTCCACTAGGAACTCGAATTCGCCCAGCCTGGGACACGGGCGGAATTCGCAGTTGCAACACACAGGAGCTCAGGCCGTGTGGCCAAGCACTAGACTATGGGGAAAACAAGCGCATTGGCCACGCTGCAGGTACTGCAAAGTAGTTGGCAAATACTGGTGAGCGATGCTGCTGCCTCATACGGTACGTGCACGGTACATGTTGCCGTGTCTAGGAGGGGAATGAGTCGACAGCAGACGTCAGCTTGCAAGCGTGCACAACACCAACGGTGGCGCGGTCCCACTGGGCAAGGCGTGCTCTCGCACAGAAGGGGACCCAGCGGCAGCCGTTCCTGTGGCACCACTCACCACAGGAAGCCGATGCAGCCGTTGTCGTACACCCACAGCCGCCCCTCGATCCACGCAGGGTTGCTGAAGCCCGGCCCGGCGATGCGCCCCTTGCCCTCGAAGATGGCCACCACACGGGGGGGCCCTCGCCGCTGTGCCTGCGCCCCGGCACCCCCTGCACTGCCCCCCGCCCCCCCCCCCGCCCCCGCCCGCGAAAGACCGTCCGCCCGGCCCCCTGCGCCAGGCCCAGGTGATGACCCCTGCCCCGCCCCCCGCGCACCCCCGCCCTGCCCCGCGCCCTGCCCTGCCCCCAGCACCGGCCCCGACCCCGACCGCGCCATGCGCCCTACAGGGGCGGCAGGCAACGCCGGCTGCCCCGCGATAGCCCACAGGTCCACCGGGCCTTGCTCCTGTGCCACTGCTGCCGCTACCTGCACCGCCACCGCCGCTGCCGCCGCTATGCCCCCCACGCCCACAGCCGCCTCCTGTGCCCCCGCCCCTGCCCCCACCGCCGGTTGGTTCACGTGGACCTCCACCTCGTCCTCCAGCACCAGCTGCTGCAGCAGCCCCTGGATCATGGCGCCGGGCTCACCCAGGAACCACGGCCGGCGGGCCACCAGGTCCGTCTCACGCTGCGCAAATGATACATGGGACATGATATGGTACGTACGAGCTGCATGAAAACAATGCTTGCTTTCCGTTCATCATGCCGTGGAAGGCGGGAGAGACGCAGGGACGACTGCGGCCACTGTTTGCACATGATGCACGCGTGAGCCGCTCTTTTGCGCTCCGGGGACACGCGAAATGCGGGGCGGCGGTGGCCCAAAAACGTCGTGGACGTGTCGTCACAAAAAGGCTTCCTGACTTATCGACACGGCCGGCGGGCCACCAGATCCAGCTCGCGCTGCGTGGAGGAGTGTGGGCCCGTGCTAGTGAGACAATGTGAGCTGCTAAGAGAGCAGTGCGTGAAGTCCGCTCATCAGGGCCACTAGGCGAAGGAAGGTACACAAGTATGGCACCACCTGTTTGCTTATGAGGCACCATGAACAGCCGTGCACGGCGACGGGTCGAAAAATGGCATGCGTGCGTGCGTGTGCGCACCTGCGGCCAGGGGTGCGGGAGCGGGGTGGAAGCTGCCCAGAAGGTGGTTTGGCCGGCCGGCACGTTGGGGTCTCCCGTGAGCTTGGTGGCCATGATGCGCGGGCCCTCGTACGACACCGACACCGCCTCCAGCCCGTGCGTGCCGTACTTGCCTGCCGCGTGGGAACACGGCACACAGGTAGATGGGCGCCGAGTTTCAGCAGCTGGCGCGAAGCCGCCGCCGTACAGTTCTACTGCGGTTGCAAGCTCTCCCGCTGTTGCCGGTTCCCGGACGTGCAAACGCCGCCCTTAGTGCCATGGCGAGGGCACGCTTTGCGCCATGCCAAGTGTGCCGTGCCGCCCTTAGCCGTGTGTCGCATGTTAGCTGACGGGCAGCAAGCACCACCACGCGCCAACCCATATACGCTCCTCCCACACTCCTCACCTGTCCACACGCCCGCCAGCGGTCGCTGCCGAGTGCTGGGTGGCGGCCGCAGGCGCATCAGGTGGTGCATGATGTGGTGCGGCGGCTGCACCCCCGGCCGGCAGCCCCCGGAGCCGCTGCCGCCGCTGCCACCGCCCCCAGCCGCCCGGCTGCCGCGGTTGCGGTTCTTCTTCGCAGACGACCTGCGGCGACCCAACACGCACCGCGTATACAACGGGACACACCAAGCTGTGAACGACCCATCCAACCTGTACCACATCTCTCTCTTTCGTCCCAGGGGAAGGCCATACTGTACCCCGCAGACACTGCTGCGTACCAGTGCGGCCAATGACGGTCATGTGACATGAGCAGTTCATGAATCCCTTCTATGACTGTTGCTTTCTTGCCGTATGGTATTGCGCACCCATTACCCACGGTGTCCACCATCCTGCCCACACGCTGTGCGTCCGCCGCACCTGCTCCCCGCCACGCTGGCGGCCATGAAGCGCAGCATCTCGTGCCCGAAGGAGCCCTTGGGCGGCGAGGCGCCCAGCAGCCCCGTCAGCACGCCGCCGCCCCCCGGCCCGCCGCCGCTGCCCAGGGAGCCGCCGCCGCCGTCCCGCTGCAGGAACGCGTGGGCGCCTGCCGCCCGGGGCACACACGGCAGAGGACCGACACCAGCGGCAGCGAGTGAGGCGCGTTGCGCATCGGGCACGGCAAGGCGGCTTCGCGCGCTAGAGGGGGTATTGTTTGTCGCATCAACCGAGGCGAGGCAGTCATATGCCCGGCAACCGCCTGTTCTGAGTCAGCTTCGCCTTAGTCCCCTACCAACGGCTTTTGCATGCGCACTGAAGACTCTGCACCCCGGACCAGCCCATTCCGGCCACAGCGAAGCCCCGGCCCCCGCCTGCAACCTCTCCACCCACCCGCCGCAACCTCCGCGGCAGCCACAGCCGCCTCGGATGCGCCCAGCCCGTCCGCGCCGTGCCCCAAGCCCCTGGCCCCTCCTGCCCGCTTCACCACCGCCAGGCCTGACACCTCGTCCACCAGCTGCAGCTCCAGGCCCGGGAACCCCGGACCGATGTGCAGCAGGCTACTCGGATCCGGAGCCAGCTCCTCCCTGACCGCCGCCCCCGACCCAAATGGCACGCCCCGGTCCTCGTCATCATCATCGTCGGCTTCGTCCGCGGCTGCGGCTGGAGCTGCGCCGGCGGCTGCGGCTCCGAAGGGTGGTTCCGGAGCACGATCGCGGTGCTGCGGGTGGGTGTGCGTGGATGTGGGTCGCAGCTGCGTGATGGACAGGTGGTCGGGGGCCCAGGCGATGCGGAAGAGCGAGCCGCGCGGGGCGTCCCCCACGCCCTTCCACAGGCCCACAAAGGGCTGAAGGCGGTACAGCAAGGCGTACACCGCCCTGGGGGGAGCGGGCGGCAAGTGCAGTGAAAGGCGTGTTGGGTTCTGTGAGCGTTCCAGCAGCACTGTTGACGAGAGCGGTGTTGCCCACATGTCGGAGCCAAGGCGTATCATGCATCTGCATGAAAGCAGCTGTAGTAAGCTACAGTAGCTGCATGTAAGGGCTCTTGCCTGTAGGAGCAGGGCGGTGTGTCGACCTCGTCGTCCTCCTCCATGGACGCCGACAAGGGAGAGCCCCACGAACCCCAGGGCACGCGGCTCGCCGACCCTGCTGACCCTACAGGCGGGGACGCGCCTAGGACTACAGGCGCATTCTGTAGCCATGCTGACGGCGTCGTGACTGCTGCCCAGGCTGCAGTGCAGAGTGGAGCCCAGACGCGCGCATCGTCGGAGGCTGCAACCCTCAGTCGGCGGCAAGTCAGCGAAACGTTCGCCAGCTCGCGCGGTCTTAGCTGCAGCAGTACGCGTGACATCACGTCAGGGGACATGTCCAGGAGACCCGTCGCTCGCTCTGTTGCTGCCATGGTGCGCTTTTGTATGCAGCGGCCGAGGGGTTCAATGCTTGTTATTCTATGGGTTGTATTATTTCATAGTTACGAAGTCTGCGAAGACGGAAGGTCTCTGACGGCATAGGACCGCACGACCGCTCGCCGGGCAAAGGACCGCGCGATCTGGCTTCTCATTCGGTTGTTTCGTCGAGCCACGCCAGTCTAGATCCGCTTGCAAGGCATATAAAGATCAAAACCAAGAACAACCATTTGGGCTGGTGGGGCCTCGTCAACCAAACGGCACGACACCCGACAGCCAGCCCCAAGACGCCAAGAGCCAAGACCTAACAAGCATGGCTGACCTACTGGCCACTGCCAAGGTGGCTTTCCAAGCCATTATAGAGGAGCATCGTATGCCCGATTCGGATGTGATCAAGCTGCTCGTCAGCCAGGTGAAGAGCCACAGCCCCCGAGGGCAGTGCACGTTGCGAGGGCAAGGCGGTACGCCCCTGTTGCGTACCGCCTCGGCAACCTATGTCCACCGACACTGCCTCTGAAACTGGCCTGAAGGGGTGTGATGTGCATTGCGGTCCTTGGCAGCGTCTCAATCGTGCGCACACCTGTACCAAGGACAAGGGCAGCAGAGAGGTCGGGGTGTTTCGCAGGCGGTCGAACAGAGGGTGCCAAAGGCAAGGAAGTGCAGTTTGGGAAGGAATGCCGCAGTGCATGTGATGTAAGCATGCAGAAAGCGTGGATGAGCAACCCTAGAGCACCTGCCTGATCCCCGAGCACCTAGTCCGCTGTCCCACCACTCCGGTGTGCGGGAGTCGATCCCATCGTACGGAACAGGTTGGCCCACGCGTGACCCGCATCCCCCGCACCCTCTTATCCCACTCCACCGCAGCTGCTGGGCTACGCCATCCTGGCTGGGGCGTGCATCACCAAGCTGCCGCAGGTAGGAACCTGGCAGCGTTCTCTCCTGCCTTCCTTGGCCCTGGAGTGTTACCTGCGGGGCGCTCTGCCCCTGAGTGTAACGCAAGTATTGTATTCTGGTCAGAGTAGTGCTTGTTAACAGTTGGCGCACAACGCTGGGTGGCATGCACGCGGCAGCTGTGTACGGCGCCCAGCATCCCGACTACTGGCATGGCTGATGGGCCGGAGAGCTGGCTGCTCCAGGGACGGGAAGCACCCACACCGGGAGGGCTGCGGTATGCGCTGCATGTGATCACCCTTGCGTACACGTGGCGGCACGCAGCAACACGCACGGACACGCACACCCGAAGCACAATGACCATGGTGTCCTCCTTGCCCGCCAGATCCTCATACGGCCTGTGTTGCAGCGCCTTGCCAGCACACAGCAGATGCGTGAACATGAAACTACCACGCTTATGGCCCTTTCCTTGCCCGCCAGATCCTCATCATCTGGCAGGCGCGCAGCGCCCAGGGCCTGAGCCTGGAGATGTTCGAGATCGAGACGTACACGCTGCTGGTGTCGGCGCTGTACGGCTTCAGCCAGGCGCTGCCGTTCAACACGTACGGCGAGAGCCTCATCCTCGTCGTACAGAACGTACTCATCCTGGCGCTGGTGTACCACTTCAGCAGTACCGGGTGGCTGCGCCGTACGGCAGTGATGGCAGCATACGTGGCGCTGGTCTTGGCCGTCGTACAGGGTGAGCCTCTGCGATATGCTTTTGAGGTTTGAGCAACAGCCCTTGACATGTTTGTTCGTCTTAGCGGGGCAGCTGCAGCGGACGTTACCTTCAAGCTATATCGGTGTGGCAACGGGCCAGGGTGGCCGGGCACAGCCCATCTTGTAGGGCACAGGGGCGTGGGCGTTGCCGGCGTGTTCGTGCCATCATATGGAGACGCTGGCTGGCGGCGCGTCGACAAGTGTGTTTATGCAATCCCACAGGCCAGATCGACACCAAGACGATGACCACCATTGCGGAGGCCAACACGGTGGTGGTGATGGTGTCACGGTTGCCGCAGGTGCGCAACACGGTGCATCAAGACCCCCTACGCACGTACTCCTCGGTTATTCTCCACAGATGCCACTACGGGAATTGCGTAGCCTCTTTGACTGCCTACGTATACAACTCCTTTCCGCCACTGTTTATTGACTGTGATGCTCCCTTGGTCCCATATCAAGCCCTGGCGCGGCACCCCTGAATCGCCCGCATGCCGCATCCCCAGTTACACTTCCACGCCTATCTTTACCTCCTTGCGGGCATGTTACCCTGCTCACCTACGGCTGCCTTGCACGACCCCGTGCGACCGCTCTGCCATGCAAACTGCACACTTCACGCGCTACGTCCCCTTTTGTCCACCGGTGCTGTGCGCACATGCACATTTCAACCCGGCTAAACACAAAGCCACACGGCCTGCAGGTGTTCAAGAACTTCGCGGCCAAGTCCACGGGCACGCTGTCGGGCATCACTGCGGCCATCAACGTGGTGGGCTGCCTGGTGCGCGTGTTCACCACGCTGCAGGCCAAGGCGGGCGCAGCCATGCTGCGGAGCTACCTGGCCAGTGAGTGCCGTACCGATAGGCGGGTGCGGGCCAAAGGGAGCACGAGGGCCCGGGGTTGGTACAGCGGAGACGTTGAGTCGGGGCCAGGCAGTGGACGTGCCAGGGGACGGAGATGCTGCGAATGGCAGGATGGGAGCATGCTTGCGTGGGGAGGAGTGCTGAATGTTGCTGTCGGGCAAAGGGCACAGCGTCTGGCGCAGGGCGCTGGCGCGTTGCTGCCCTTCACTCACACTCACTCCTTCCCATTTGGACCCTGGCCTGCGTGAACCCCTCCCTCCCTGCCCTCCGCGCTAGGCCTGCTCATCAACGGGATGCTGGTGGTGCAGATCATCACGTACAGGAAGAACACTGCAGCGGCGCTCAAGGCGCAGAAGGATAAGGCGGCAGCGAAGGCAACCGGCAAGAAGAAGCAATGAACGAAGCTAGAGGGTTTGCTCGTTGAGGGTGTGCCGGTGTCGGTGTTGTCACCGTTGTAGCTCAGGCTGATGAGTGGATGCGTTATTGTGCACGAGACTGCGCTCGAGCGCTGGCTCGTTCTTTGGGGTATGAACTGTAGTGCGTCAGCAACGCGCCGTTCGGCAAGGGGTTGGTGGTATCTGGTTGTGTCAAGCCAAGGTGACACAAAAGCTGCTCGCAAGTGCTTATGGAGGTCTGCGGGTCCTTTGAGATGCTACGCACTACTTCACAGTAAACACATTGCCGCATCCGCAAGCACCGTTGCATACATGGAGGGGGAAACTTTAGGTAGCATGAGTAAACAGGTGCTAGCTGCCAACCCCGGTTGCCAACTTGGTCGCCAGGTTCACGGTAGCGAGAGGGCCTCATCGGCTCGGCTGGCAAAGGTTATGCATCCACAAGGCACAATGTAACAAGCCTTCAAGTTGGTCTCTCTTCCCTCCACCTCTCTCGCTCTTTCGCACTACTGACCCAAGAGGAGCACCCTGATGCACGCCTATGGCACTGAGCCACTTACTCCTCATGCTTTGTTGCACGACGGCAACCGACACCTGACCATGTATCACAATATTCAGCAGCTTCCACACCGGTTCGCATGCCGGTATGCCCTATGCTACGTACAACACATGGGGCTCCACCGCCGTCCTACAGTTCCCCCTATGCCAACCAAGTGTTGGACAGCAGAGTCCTGCTCAAGGCCCTACCTCCGCCCATCGAGCTTTGCACCCTGGTACGGCGCCACAAACAACGATCACCGCAGCACTCCGTTCCCTTCCCCGTCCTCTACGAACAACCAAATTAAGCGCCGCCCACGGCATGCAGTGCAGCAGGCGACTCCAGCCCAGACCCCAGCATCCCACAGAGGTGGCGTCGCATGCACACCTGCCCATGCACAGTGTATTGCTCGTGCATCAGTACTGGAAAAAGTAGAGCTTGAGGCCCAGTCCCAGGCCGATGTGGCACGCCACGATGGCCAGCAGCACCAGCGTCGCTCTGCGCAATGAGAATGGCCAAGGTCAGCAAGCGGGGTACTGATTGGTAAGCAAGGGGCCAGCCGGCAAGGCAGCGCGCAATTCAGGTTGCAGGCAAACCATGCCCGCAAGGTTAACCCTGGTCAGGCGCTTGCAGTGCGCTGCGGGTCTGCGCCGCAATGCGCGCTGCACACGAGTGCCGGCCCGATGGCCAAGCGACTGCGTGCTGCAGGCGCCCCACAGCCACCAAGTGACCAAGGCCTCGCTCAGGTGTTACGCTGGCGCTGTGCTGCACAGGAACGCGGGGTGCAGCGCGCTGCACCCGAGTGCCTGCGCGAGAAAACGATGGGCAACTGTGTGTCCTGCGTCCTTACTTTGCGGGCGCTGCGCTGTATATGGTTGCTCTGAAGTTCATGAAGAGGAAGCCCGCGCTGATGGCCGTGGCCACCATGACCAGCGTCCAGCGCAGCCAGTCGATGGGCACCACGCACGCGATGGACACCGGCACGAAGATGGTCAGGCAGTAGCCTGCGGGGAGTGGGTGCAGGTGTACAGTACGGCGAGGTCGAACGGGAGGGATGCGGTCCTCTAGCGACATCATGGGAGGGGTAGCGATTGCCAAGCGTCTGAAGGGAGTCGGGAGCTGCATTGTGTTGATACAAAGGAGTCTGGGCAGCCTGGGCACACGCCAACTGCAGCGAGGGTAGGTCCGGGAGCATACAACTCTTCAGCACATGCCCTGGTGGCGGGGGCAGTGATGGCGGGCTGTAGTGGAAGGTGTTTTCCCGCGCAGCGTGCAGCCCCGCGCACCGTAGATGCAGAACACGTTGACGAGCTTGATCTCCCCCTTGAACCACTTGACCACGAAGAAGAACAGCAGCCCTATGATGAAGATGTAGCCGTAGAAGATGGCCGCGGACGTTGCTAGCTGCGGGCGGGTTACAACAGGCGTTGCGGCGCGTGTTCAAGTGTGCAGGAAGACGCTATGGCTGAACGCAGGGGGACAACAACCGGCAGTAAGCCACAAAGCGGGTGTAACTCGGCGTTTAGCCACCCACTTTTGTGTAGTCGGTGAACCACTGGTCGTCGGTGATGTGGTGCGGCTCCACGGCCTGGCCCTCGGGGGTCAGCGGCGGCGGCGGCGCGGCGGGCGGGCGGTTCATCTTGAAGTCGATGTAGGAGGAGAAGTTGCCCGCCACCGCCGTCACGAAGATGAGCGTCGTGGCCGCCCAGAAGGGGCCGTACCTGGCAGTTGTGCGGGTAAACCAGGGGGGAGGAGGTTACACGCATGGTTTGGTGCGTGATTGTCCGGCGGGCGGCGCACGCGGAGGAGTACTGCGCAGCGAGGGCACACCGCTTTCACGCATGGCCGGGCTAAGACGAGTACTGGTCTCCCCCAAGCACGTGCTAGTTTCCTGTTTCCACACGCTGTGACACGGAGCGTGTGGGCGAGGCCCGGCGGGTGCCCTTCCATCCCGCCAGCAGAGCGCTCGAACGCCGTAAGGCATACTCAACAGTGCAGCAACCGAGGAGCTGACCATTGCTACTGCAACGTCAGGCTCTACCCGTGTTGCCCCCTGCTACCCCGCAAGCCCCGCTGCTGCACCCAGCCACCCACAGGTCGGGGTTCTTCATGGTGACCTCCATGAAGTTGGGCCGGAACACGCCGATCATGGAGTTGCCCACGCGCCACAGCACGTCCTGCGAATGCGTACATGAGGAGGTGTCCAGGCAGGTTTAGGGTCCACGCCCAAGGACGGGCAACGGCGCGCTGCAAGCATTTGTATTGGGTTTTGTGAACAGGGGTAGCTGGGCATCGCCATGCGGCATGCCCCCGGGCTCGCCGACCTCCAAGGACCGACGTGTATCCAGGATGGCATCCTGAGACCCCCCAGCTGAGGAGAAGGCCCAGCCCCCTGCCTTGCCATGCAGGGCCAGGTAGCATCCTGTTCCACCAAACCCCGTGTTGGCAGTTCCCGGTGCAAGCCAGCCCCAGCGAGGCCCAGTTCGCGCACCGTTGTGTCCACGTCGAACCATTCCCGGTATCGCCGCGGGTTGTAGAATGGGTATTTGGTGTAGTCCTCCTTGTTCGCGTTCTGGCCCCCTGCGCCGGTGGGCGGCGGGGGGCCGCTGGGGCCGGCCGGCTGCATCGGTGCCCCCGGCTGCCCGAAGCGTGCTGAGGAGCTGCCCGGGTCATCGGAACGCCCTCCAGGGGCAACTGTAGACGCACACAAGTGGGGCACGCGGCGAAAGCGTCAGTCCATGTCTGCCGCTCGTGGTTTGGGGGTAACCGCGGAGCAGCAAGGAGTGGTTTGGGGGAGGAGGCCCGCGATGGCTAACACCTTGTCCCTTTGGCGCTTGGACAATCCCACTAGGCGGGGTTTACCGCTCCTCAACATCCCGGGTTGCACGAAAACAGACTCACCCAGCCCTTGCCGCTCCTCAACCCTTTGGATGTTACCAGAGACGTACTGCGGCGCGGTCGTGTCTGCAGGGTCAACATGGAGGACACGTGCGTACGCGTGGAGGTGAGTGCACAGCTTACACCAGCTCGCATAAGTACAATGGTAGATTGTTGTAGGCATCCTGCCGCTCTTACTCATGATGGCTTAATTGTCCCGGTGCCCTGCTGCACAGTGTACGTTTTGGGAACCGGGCTTCACCGTGTGGTGCTGGCGTGGGGCCAGACTGATAGCGGTGCATCACCCGTCGGGGCTGCCGGCAGCTGCTGCCCCAGCACCCGCACCCGAAGCCTCCTCTGGGTGTGCCCATCACCCTGCCCACCTGTGAACTGCAGTGCTACATGCTGGGGAGCCGCCGAGCCAGGGGGAGGGCCCCAGGCCCCCCCTTGGTTCGCAGCAAAGCCAGCTGTCTGAGGCGGGTGCTGAGGAACAGCCGGGACCACCTCGTCGGACGGCACATAGGTGGTGTCCACATTGTACGCAAAGGGATTTTGCCCAGGGCCAAAGGGGTTTGGGCCCCCGGGCCCAGCTCCAGGCTGCAGGCAGGGTCAACACGGTCGCGCGCGCAACATCGATCGGCCTTTGCGCCCAGGAGTCAGTGACAGGAATGGGCCTTCTGCAATTAATACCTACCTGCATATGTCCTCTAGCCTATAGGGTTGTCGAAAGCTGGATAAGTCTTGTCACGGTGGAAGTGCAAGAGGGAAGGAAGTTGGCAGAATGCCCCACTTCTGGCCACTGTGACACAGTTGTATCAAAAATCCATCTTACTTCTACTGCTACGCAAACTATGGGGAATAGTGCTCCGCTGCTTGACTCTGCATGAGCGAGGACTTGCCTCCGGAGCAAGCCCTGAGGGCTTGCGATCCTACTGAACGAGACCGAAAACTGGGTTAGGTGCTGTGGCGTATACATTAGTGCATTACCACCATGGGGTCCTCCACCACAAACCCCGAAAATGCGCTCGACTTCGTGCCTCGCTTGAGCTTTCTGCCCTTCGAATGGCGCAACTTGGGTGCTGCATTTGGGATCTCAGATCGCACTGGACAGGCTGCGTCGGGACGCTGCAACTTTGTCGTTCGGCGGGCAGTGACACCCGGCGATGAGTCTGGCACGTCCGTGGAGGGCCGCTCGGACGTGGGCGTGTCCCTGAAGCAGGGCACCCTCGCAATTGGGCTGACAGCCGGCAACCTGACCTTCCGCTCGGGGCTGGAGGACCCGACGGCGGCTGTCTCGCAGCGGGTCGGCGAGGCGTCCGTGCCCAGCCTTAAGATATCAGCCGCGAAGGTGTTTGACGGGGAGAACTACGTCGGTGTCAGCTATGACCTCAAGCAGCAAAAGCCAGAGCTTTCGGCTTGCTGGACCGGTCGCGCTGACAACGACCGGGCCACGCTGCTGGTCAAGGTGGACCCCGTCATGCGCGCGGTCAAGCTGTCCGCTGCGGTCAGCACGCCCGGCCCGGAGTGGCGCAAGGTGCTGTACGACGACGAGACCAACACGCTGGAGTACCCGCAGGATGACGGGGCGCGCCACACGCTATACGTGCAGCACGATGTCCGCGGGCGCGACCTGCTGCACCGCACCCGGGTCGGTTGCCGCCTGGACCTGGGCCGGCTGGTCAACTACATCACCGACTTCGTTGACTACCACATCGAGGAGCGCATCCCGTCCTTCGTGTGGCGGGTGCCGGGCCTAAGGCTGGCCTACGACCTGCTGGTCCCCGGCGAGGATGACCAGCAGGTGCGCCACAACATCTCGGGCTGGGAGCTGGAGGTCGCGCAGGACTTCAGCAAGGGGCCAAAGCCCTCGCTCGCGCTGGGCAAGAAGCTCAAAGGGATCGGGACGCTGTCGGCGTCGTACGACCTGGCGGAGGAGGAGGCGGGCGTGGCGCTCAGCCGCAACGGGCTCACGGTGGCGGCGCGGATGGGGCGGCTGGAGGGGCAAGGCTGGGCCAAGCCGGTGCTGCACCTCATGGTGGAGCCCCTCAGCCTGCTGGGGTAGTGCTGGGGCGGTGCAGCGGCCGGGAAAATTTCGGGCGGTAGCGGGTGAGTGGGTGCAGTCGGGCGGTTAGGGCGGCTAGGGGTGGCCGCAGCTCAGAGCAGCAGGGGCGAAGTCAACGATGGAAAGGTGTGTGGGCCCGTTTTAGGAGTGCCGGGAAAGCGCGGGTGGGAGAGCCAAAGCTGGGCGTCGTGTTCAGCGGTTTTGGGTGGCCTGGGCAATTGCTGGCATGTTGCTGCGGGCTGAGAGGAGGGTATGCCGCCAACGGGCAAGCAGCGGGGCAATGGCACCGCCCTGCTGTAACGGTGTGCCGGTTTGGCCTGCGAGGCGGCGCAGCTCGTGCCTGATACGCATTGCAAGAGGTTGCATTTGTCGGGATGATAGTCAGGGTTGCGTGGCAAGGTCTGCTTGTTTGTCCACTAGGCTGCTGGGACAACCGGGATGGTGGTACCCACATAGGTCATGGCCAGGGGACCGCGCGCAGAGGCGTTACGGCAGTGGCAAGTTTTGGTATGGCGCACACAACGTTCGTTCACCCAGTGGCGCAGCGGACAAGCTGCAAGCTGGTGCTGCTGATGTGTGCCTTTGCCATCTGCCGTAGACAGGCTTGAGCAGCTCCGACCCATCGTCTGGGATGTATAGTCGGCACATACCGGTGCGTGCAAGGATAGTGTGTATGGCAGCGAGGCTTGGTTGGCGTCGCATGACTTGCGTAAGGGCCGTGACAAATGGCATTAAGCTGCATTATGTCACCTGTCACCAGCAGGTCGCTGCCTTGGCCGCTTGCTGTGCATGTGCCGTGCCGTGGCTCCCATGGCACTGCTGTAAATGCCTGCAATTTTTTACTGTTGCTGTGAAGAGCGCATGCAATGCCACCGGAGACGCGTGCCGGCTTCCCTAGGGCGCAAGGCGGAAAGGGGTGCTGTTGATCAGGGACCCCCTGCTGTTAACCGCCAAGTACGTCCTTCGTGTAGCCACGGTTAGGGCAGGTTAGGGCAATGCACATGCAAGTGTGTAGTGTCCGGCCAGCGCCACGCCAGAAGCAAGCAGACAGTGTCAGCCATACAATACAGTGTCTTTATTTGTGACGCTGTGAGCCAGGGCTGTGTCCCAGAAGGCGTAACCGCCCAGCAAGAACAGCGGATGTTTCAAGGGTACGGATTGATGTGACTCGATTGTGTAACAGGGGAAATGCCTCTACCAGCCTGGCTCATCCTCGTCACAGTTATATGCATCATTTACTTACAACCTGCAGCGTCACCTCGCTTTGCGCTCCTTTGCGACATCAAAGAACCGTTGGCATGCACTAGTGCGACCTTGGTGGGCTGGCGACAGGACACAGGCCTCGGGCAGCATACTATGACATTGTCACGCGCATAGCTGCTATAATGCGTTGCTTCCAGCGTTCCATTCCACTGAGGAAGCTCTGAGGCGGTAGCGCTTTGTCCTGGCACCGAGGCTTCCTGGCGACGCCAACCGAACAAGAAAGTAGGCAAATTGGACCCTGTGAACCGCTGCGACCATGGGTGCCGGCTGTTCTACAGAAAAGAATGCACAGGTGAGCGTGCGACCCTTTAACTACCTGCCCTGACCTTCGTTGGGCTTTCAGGCGAAGTTCAATGCTTCGATCGTTCATGTGACCTTAGCACAGTCTATTGTTGTTTACTTGGGCACGTTCCCATAGACTGAAGCCTGCTAGCTTTGCAAGGCACTGGCATGTCCCCCCTGCGTTGTCTCCCCTGCGTGCTATGTCAGCAAGGGCTGAGCCGCGGAGACTGACCAGTCGAAAAGCGTGTAGCACGCTGCAAATACGTACGCTAGTGGCTGCTAAGAGCTACACAACAAGGCTGCTGAGGCCGCCAATTCCACGACCATTGCCATGCACAGGCCGACCTGGCGTCTCCAACGGCGAGGACCCCCAGCACGAAGAACCCACCCGTCAAATCCAACAGTGCGAAGTCCTTTGCTACTGCACGAGGCTCCGTCACAAGCGCCCAGCCGAGCAGGCGGACTCGTGAGGAGCTTGCTGCCCAGTTCGTGGCGGGTGGGTACTGACACATGTGAATGTTGCCTTCCAGTCACTGCTGTACATCGGAGCAGGATACACAGCCTCCACAGTGCCCACGAGCGGCCATTCGTGGCGCATATGCAAGTCCTTGGCTGTATGCCAGATGCACTTCATGATCAGGCGTGGCTTTGACTTGCGGTTGCATGCCGATCATGTACTACGCTACGGTTAACCGCTGTGTGCGCAACCCTAGGTCCGACAACTGCAAGGACGACGGATGTGTTGGCAGAGTTGCATAGCACAACCACAGCTCTGCATTCTCTTTGGCGCTTGCACCCCTCAGAATACCCGCAAGATGACGACGCAGCGCCCTCCTACCCCGAGGGCTCTCGTGAGGCCACGCTCCTGAAGATCTTCAACCTTCTCGACAAGGGGGGCACCGGGTACGTACCTGACGCTGAAGCAGTCCCACGGGACTACGGTGTAGACCAGCCAATCCGCCCTGTGTGCAAGTGCCAAAATGTGTGCCGGTGCTGCAGGTCCACAGACGTCCACACATGGCGCGAGTTCGTGCAACAAGCAGTAAGTGGGCCTCAAAGATCGGGCCCGGCAATTGGCTTACATACTGGGCTACTCAACTCACGCACTTGTACTGGCATGCCGTGAAACTAGCAAACTGCAGCAGGACTCTTGATCTCAAGCCAACGTGCACGCTGCTCATAGCGGCCAAAGCGCTCTTATCACCTGCATGGCACCACATCCCACATCTGCATGGCCATGCCTGCAGGGGGTAACCACGGAGGAGCTAGCGCGCGAGCTGGCCATCATCGTGGCCGACCAGCCCGCGGGCACGGAGGGCGACCCGCGGGTCAGCGCCGCGCAGTACGTGGCAGGCATGGCGCGCATGACGGCCCACCTAGATGACCCGGCCTTCGGGCGCTTCGTCGCCCAGTCCCTAATGGCATACAGGTGCGTTTGCGGGAGCAATTCAAATGTGGTATTCCTGCGTAGCCCAAGGCGTAAAGCCACTCTGTCTCCGTGCCCAGGGCCAGCTCCTCCAGGCTGCAGGACAGCCCCGAGGTTCTGTTCAGCCACTCGGACGGGAGAGTCCAGGCCCCTGTACGCATACTTGCACGCGCCTCCGGCTAGCTAGGCCGCCAACCTGAACGGGTGTTGCAGTGTCCAGAACTGTGTCGCACCTCGCGTTGCCTTGCGCTGCAGGACGGTCAAGCAAGCAAGCCTTGTCGCAGACGAGCCGCCGGCCGCATAGCCCAATGGAGGAAGGGACTCGGGCCCTCATAGTGCGCGCGTGCAGAGCCGGATGGCATTTTTGGTAACATGAGGCGTAGGTGCATATATGGGTGTACTAGGTGCAACCCGGTGCGTTGTCACCACTTCATTGCCGACACGGCCCCAGAGTCCTGCCCGATTGCGCCTGCATTTGCAAATACCACGCAGTGGGCCTTAGACTGGGTGCGCCGCTGCCGCGTTGTCCCACATTCTTGCGTTCTTGTCCTTTACGTAACTTACCAGTGTGCTTGGTGCACGCTACAACACTAGCGGTGGGCCAGGGTCTAGCGGACTAGGGAGTGCGATGGGGACGCATGAGGGCGGGAAGACGCACTGATCTGCAAGGTGTTGGACCTTAGACGCGGCGAACGAAGGATTTGACATCAGTGCATGGCACCGTTTGCTGCATTCCTGCGCAAGGGATGCAGCCCAACAAGATTTGTCGGGCTGAATAAGTGCGATGCATCGCCCGCATTTCGCATGAACGTGCAGACGAAGGGCTGCCGGGGCTGCCTAGGTGGGCAGCCCAGCGCGGCTTGGGAGGATTGCGCTGTGGTGCCTGTCTGCCTGAACATGCACATACCACATGTACGATTGCATGCTTGGAATGCGATGCAGGAGGATGCATTCCTGCCGTTGAAGTACTAACACTCAAGTGCAAAAGCTGGCCCAGTCACGAAGGTTCTTGCGTGTTCACAGTCGGGCCGCTTAAACGGCTGCTGCTTGAACGGCAACCTGGCATCAATTACGACCAAAAAACAGGGGAGCTCCCATGCAACGAAAATTGCCTCATTGTCAACTCGCCTGCGTGCAAACTGTATTGCTCTTCTGATTGCGGGTCACACGTACACCTAAGAGCAGCTCACCGCCAAGCGGAACAGCCTTCCTTCCTTAGTGCCGTACAAGGCACCGCGCTACAGCGCTCTTTTGCGAGTCCGTACTCAGCCGGCTTAGCCAGTGGACCCACTGCAGCTCTGGCTGACATGCTACCGCTTATGCGCGCCCAACGTCAGCGACACTGACTTCTTGGCGCGCGTCACAGATGCTTTGCTGCCCGCACTCGCGTGCCCTGGCGTCGTGGCACGGCCGCCCTTCGGCGGCACGGCCGTCCTCACGTCCCCAACACCCAATTCCGCAGACGCGCTCCGTGGCCCCCGCCCCAAGCTGCCCCTCTGCCCTGCAGTTCCCCGCCCGATCGAGCTCCGTAGCAGCGCAGCCACCTCGAGAGCCCCCAGGGGGTCCCGTACGCCACCCTCCGCTCGCTCGCAGCCTCGAGATCCGGCCCAGACGCATGCCTCATCTGCATCTGGGACTGCGTGCCCCAGTGCCCCGCTGTCCATGCGGACACCCGGCAGCTGCCCACCAGGCTCAAGCCGCTCACCCGCCGCCGCTGCAGCCCCAGTTTGGACACGGCCTGACAAGGCAGCGACAGCCGCCGCCCGCGCGCTGCACCACGTGGCCCCAACCTGCTCCTCCTCCTCCTCCGTCAGCCAGCCCCACCGGCTGCCCTCCTCGTCGCTGCCCAGCCCCCGCCCCGCGCCCCTCGCGTATGGGGAGCGTGCGGAACGCCTCTGCGACGACCCTGCCCCCACGGCAGCCTTCTTCAGCGCGCTCCTGGGGCCCGTGGTGCAGCCTCCCCGCGGGCGCTGTGCGCTGCCGCTCCTGCACCCCGCAGAGCCCTTGGCGGAGGAGGCGGCTGTCGTGACCAGCCCCTGGCGCTGGGGAGTGCCGTGGGGTACACGGTGCTGCTGCAGGGCCCGGGGCGGGGAGCCAGTGAGTCGTGCCGGGCTGGACAGAAGTGGTCCGCGCGTCTGGCCGTGCCGCGGCCCCGAGATGCCTACGGCCTGTGCCGATGAGGACCGGCCCTTTCGCGCGGCTGGCGAGCTGTTCCGTGCATGGAATGTGTCCGTGGGCAGGGGACACAGCTCCTGGACTGGTGGTGCGCGAAGCTCGGACAGGGACAGGATCGAGGGGGGAGGTGAGGGGCCCAGGGGCCCTGCATCCGCCGCTGCGAGCCGTTCTGGCTGTACAGGTATGCGTGTGGGCTGCTGCGGTTCCATGCCCGTGGCGTGGACCGCTGCTGCTGCCGGCTGTCCTGGTGCGGCCCTTAGCAGTACTTCTGTGGCTGCAGCTGGCACCTGGCAGGGGCTTCCAGGCTGCATGTCGCTGATGTGTGGTACAGCGGGGAGCTGCACGGTGCCTGGCTGCGCGTGCTGTGGCGCCTGTGACGTGGGAGTCGATGAGGCCTGAGCCCCCGGTTGTCCAGCTGCAGTTGCAGTTGCGGCTGCGGATGGTGGCTGTTGTGGGGCCACAGTGAGCGTGGCAAGGCGCTCGAGGGGCGCCAGCAGGGCGTGGTGTGCGAGGCCCAGGCTCTGCACAGCAGCAGCGCATGGCAAGAGGTGAAGCAGAGCGTGTGTGTCACGTACACTGATGAGTATATTGGGCCCAGCGTACTGAGTATGTGTACATGGACGTCTCCTTCGACCATGCACAGTGCCGGACAAGTAATACGCGAATGCTTTTAGGCCGTGGCAGGGGCCTGGCCGTGTTCGCCCACTGTCTCCTTCCTACCTGCACCATTGCGAGGAGCGCCTCGGTGTGGCTGGCGTCCCGTGACGTCTGCTGCTGCAGCAGCATCGACAGCGCCACGTGTGGGGGCACCCGCTGTAGCATGCCGGCCAGCGTCTCCGTCATGACCTCCTCTGCCGCTGCTGGCGGCTGCGACGGCGCCGACGCCCCTTCCTGCAACCCACACGTCCCAACCGGCAATCCTTGCTGCGCTGCCCCCACTACCGCTCCTCCATGCGCACCAGCAGGCCCCGAACTGTGGACCACAGGCCCTCCCACAGCTGCTGCTCCACCCGAGCCCCACGTCGTCACGCAGGACCGCCCCTGGCCCCACCGCTGCCCCCGCTCCTCCTCTTCCTGCTGCTGCTCCTGCCGCCGCGCAGCACACTCAGCGGCGGCGTCCGCCTCCTTGCGGTGCATGGCGCTGACGCAGGCCATGACGGTCCCCAGCTGCGCCTCCACCGCCGCCAGTCGCCGCTCCAGCCCCTGGCCGTGCTCCTGCTGCTCCTGCGCCGCCCGCTCATGCTCCCGGGCCTGCTGGGCCGACGCGGCCAGCAGCGCCCGCGTGCGGTCGGCCGCCGCCTCCGCCGCCAACAGCCGCATCTCGAATGCCACGTTCCGCTGTTTGAGTTACGCAGGGCAGTAGGGCGACAACAGGGAGACAGGATGACGGAACCATAACCGGCTGGCTCTGTCGCGTGCTACAGCATTTTAGACAAGGTCGTACTACAGCATGTCTTCAGCAGGAGCACGTGACCCAATAGAAGATAGGTACAGCACCAGCACCCGCCTCAGCACAGCCAGCTTCCATGAAAGCAGTAAGCTCCTTGAGAAGGGCAGGCTCACCTGTGCTTGCTCATCCGCAGCCTTTTGTGCTGCAGCCTCCGACTGCTCCTGTAGGTGCTCTAGGGCCTGCACAGCACCGTTGCAGGGCAGACCGCTTTCTTGTGAGCCTGATTGGGCACTGTGCAAGGTGCGAGGCACTGGCCCTGTCCAGTGGCCAAGGCTGGGCCCAGGTGTGCTGAGGTTGACAGCTGGGGTCAGGCACGTGGGGCCGTGGCCCACCTGAACACGCTGGGAGAGCGTGAGCAGGTCATCCGCACGTGCCAACAGCAGCTGTGGCGTTCCCGTGTCCGTGCCACAGCGACGTGCATCGCCAACGCCATGATGGGACATCGCGCTCCCAACCGGCACTCCAGCGCCCGCTGTAAGCGATGTCCCTGCTCCCACGGGCCCGACACCACCGCACAGCGCGTCATCAGGCTCCATCACCACCAGCCTGCACAGAGCCTGCAGCTGCGTGCTCAGCAGCTGCAGTCCGGCTGTAACCTGCTGCACCTGCGGCCGGTAGCGTGAAACGGCAATGCACAAGAGTGTCACCCTGGCCCTGCTTGCAGAGCCGCACTCTTGCGCCTTTGCTATGGGGCCACGCGTGGGGGTCACGTCTGGCCTTTCGCCATGAACGTGCATCAACTAGATGAGACGTTGCCTCACCTGGAGTTCCCGGAGCCTGTCGCTCTGTTGCTGGCAGTCCTGCATCGTTTTGACTAGCCTGGCGAGATCCACAACCTGTTCCTCGTGGCCAATGGCAGGTGGTGACGGAGTGGTGAGTGTGATGACAAGTGGTGTGAGTGAAGCAATAAAACAAAGTACATATGTGATTCTGGCTGGTAGGCCGGGCCACTGGACTGTGTCTGTACCTTGTTCTCCATGGCGCTGCCCTCATACACCTTGCCAGTAGAGGCCTGCACGTCCATGAGCATGGTGCTGGTCAACGCACTGCATGGTCAACAGGAGAGGATCGCCCGAATGAGCATTGTAATAAACTACAGTCATGTATTACCGGCAAGAGCTGGTTTTTCTGTCCATCGGTAGCTGTCGCGTAGCCCATGGCAAATTTGCAGTTCTACTGTAGCACTCTCAGCCTATGTTGTCATTATGTGTACTATAAACTTGTTCATTAGCAGACTGCTCCTTTGGATGCGCGCGCTCGTTTTCCGGGGCTGTGTACGCTCATATGCTCGTCCCAACAACGGTAACAACGGTATCATGTGTAAGTCCTGTAAACAGTGCGGACCCGCTGTGTAGGCTATTCTTCGTCAACCATTTAGTGCTACAGCGTCTGCCTGTTCCAAACGAGAGTACCTGACGTGATATTGTCCGTCGTTTTAGCCCTATTGCCATAAGCGCGTGAGGATGAGGAACCCCAAGAAGACTAAGGCGAAATCAAAAGCTAAAGCAAAGGAGAAGACTAAGAAGGTCAGCTTGTGCAGCGAAAGTAGCCGCCGCGGCGGCAGCGACGCCATAGTGAGCAGCAGTCGCCGTGCCAACGCGCTATCAACATTACTCGACGCTGGTTTCTGATGCAGGAGGAAGAGGCCATGGAGATGGACGAAGAGCCAACAATATCAAACGCCAAGGTGCGCGGAGGGCCAACGGCTCTCGCTCCCGTTGTACATGAAGCCGGACACACACGTCGACGCTCGACGGTATCCACCCGGACTGCCCCTGGCCCCACATCATCTCGGGAAGGTCAATTAGAGCGTGTGATATCGCTCCTGCACAGGTTTGGCGGCCTGGCATCGACCCCATTGAGGAGGGCGAGGAACTGGAGTACGACCCCACAGCCTACGACTGCTTGCACCGCTTCCAAGTAGACTGGCCGTGCCTCAGGTACCCAAGCGTTCACCGTGTGCAATCAAACATAAGCGCCTTGCGAACTTCTCTGCGCGAGCGCGTATCCTGCTGCGCACACGGTGGTGTTGCACTCCTTTGATACCCCTTTAACTGCCGGTCCCCCACGCGTCCGCTGGCACTCCTTACGCTTGACGAGTGCTGCAGCATACCGTACAACGACCCTAACTGCTTCACGCTTCAACTGCCTGCAGCTTTGACATCCTCCGAGACGACCTTGGCGGGCCCCGCAGCGCTTTCCCACACACCGTCTACCTGGTGTGCGGGACGCAGGTGCGCGCCAGGGCCCGGAAGCGGTGGGCACCCCACCACACCTTGCACACCCCATATCTCCTCCCACACCCTGTCCCCATACACACCACCTTGACAGCCAACCTCTCCACCATGAATTCTAGCACCATGAACCCACATCACTCTCCACTACGAGCCACCCCAGGTCCCAATGGCCCAACGTGCATCACACTGCAAACAGTATCACACGCGCAAACAGCAATTGAACGACACGGCACGGCGCGGCACCCCGCCCGCAGGCCGCCACGGCTCGACAAAACTACGTTGCCTTCTTGAAGCTGGGCCGGCTGGGCCAGGGCCGGCACGGCAAGCGCGCAGCAGCAGAGGACAGCGACGATGACGAGTCGGACGAGGACGAGACGGACGACGAGGAGGAGGGCATGCAGGAGGGGGAGGAGGCGATGGGGGAGGGCTCGGAGCCGCGGCCGCCCAAGGAGCCCAAGCCGGGGGCGGAGCCTCCCGCCACCTTCCACTACCGCTTCGTGGCCATGAACTGCGGCGTGAACCGGATACGCAGCATGCCGCAGCAGCCGGCGGTGGTGGCGGTGTGGGGCGACAACGCGCAGGTGGGGGCGAGCTGGGGTGAGGGGGTAAGGGGAAAGGGTCGGGGGGGAGGGGGAGGGGCAGGGGGCGGAGGGTGATGGTAGAGGGACAGGGGGCGAGTTTTAGTGAACGTGGGAATGGGGGTGACAACGCGCATGTGGGGGCGGGGTGAGGCGTGGGGATGTGGGTGGATGGTGATGAG
>VFQN01002580.1_pt1 | contig 27638 bp, 44 predicted proteins | sample 3512371 | NCBI WGS metagenome assembly VFQN01 (sample SAMN10412370, study PRJNA504923) | tailings metagenome | isolation source: Replicate 2 from Balatoc abandoned mine | place: Philippines: Itogon, Benguet | collected 2017-08-28
CACCAGCCAGGTGGTACCCACCCCCACACGCTAGCCCACACGTGCCCTGCGGCTCAAGGTCTCTGTGTACTTGATCTTGATGTACTTTATTCATAGCAAATTGTATGGTATGTACGCACACGAGTCCATTCAGGGGGGATGCAGCACGTGGGTTGGGGTGTGGGGCACAGGGGCTCTCCACAGGTGGGCTGAGCTGCACAGGAACGACATGTGTGTGCGTCAACCGTGACACCGATGAGGGGGTGGAAGGCCTGGGATGAACAAAGGACACATTTTGACACGATAGCGACACCTTAAAAGCCGCGTGCAGAGCCTGAGTAGTTCGGGAGTGCGTATCCTGCTGCACCGCTCACATCCCACCAGCCAGGTGGTACCCACCCCCACACGCTAGCCCACACGTGCCCTGCGGCTCAAGGTCTCTGTGTACTTGATCTTGATGTACTTTATTCATAGCAAATTGTATGGTATGTACGCACACGAGTCCATTCAGGGGGGATGCAGCACGTGGGTTGGGGTGTGGGGCACAGGGGCTCTCCACAGGTGGGCTGAGCTGCACAGGTACCACGTGTGTGCGTCAACCGTGACACCGGTGGTGGGTGGAAGGCCTGGGATGGGCATAGGAAACATTTTGACACGATAGCGACACCTTAAAAGCCGCGTGCAGAGCCTGAGTAGCTTGGGAGTGCGTATCCTGCTGCATCCCTCACATCCAACACCAGCCAGGTGGTACCCACCCCCACACGCTAGCCCACACGTGCCCTGCGGCTCAAGGTCTCTGTGTACTTGATCTTGATGTACTTTATTCATAGCAAATTGTATGGTATGTACGCACACGAGTCCATTCAGGGGGGATGCAGCACGTGGGTTGGGGTGTGGGGCACAGGGGCTCTCCACAGGTGGGCTGAGCTGCACAGGTATGACGCGTGTGTGCGTGAACTGTGACGCCGGTGGTGGGTGAAAGGCCTGGGATGGGCACAGGACACATCCGGACACGATAGCAACACCTTTAAGGCCGCGTGCAGAGCCTGAGTAGTTCAGGAGTGCGTATCTTGCTCTGTCTTTCGCGTCTAACACCAGCCAGGTGGTACCCACCCCCACGCGCTAGCTTACACATGCCCTGCGGCCCAAGGTCACTGTGTATTTCATTTTAATGTACTGTATTGATGGTGATGGCTGTATGTGTTTGCATGTTACATGTGTGCACCTGATGTCAGCAGAAGCAAGACCGTTGGTAACCACACCGGCAAGTTGGGAGGGCATAAGTTGCCATCGCGCAACCAGGCGTTACGCCAGTACCTAGCGCTACCTAGCGCCTGGAAGTGGCATCAATGGGGCGCACGTCTGCAGCTCTGGCGCAACCTCACAGCCGTCCAAGGACAGCCACCTCTGCAGCCTGTATTCCAAAGTCTAGCGTGTACTTAGCAATCAACATTAGCAAGTACAAGCCACGGCCGTAAGGCGGCCGTCAGTACCGCGACCGTAAGCAAACGTCACCGCTTCCACCAGAGCCCAACCTACCCCCAAACCATCATGTCCAAAATGTACTGGAGCCCTACCCCAGATCGCGCCGTGCTCACCCAGCTACGGCACTTCTCCTACGGCCCCCATGCTACGCCCGTGCCTGCTCACCTCCCAACCAAACAGACCTAGCCCCACTCCCAAGTCCCAACCTCCCCCGTCCTTACATCCCCCCCTACCACGACGTCCACTTCACAACTTCATAACACCTCACCCATCCCCTGCCCCGCCGCCACCGCCACCGCCACCGCGGCAGTGGGTGTCTGTGATTCGCTTTCGTCCCCTCATGCCGCCCCCTGGGCCCCCGCCTGCCCCATACCCCCCGTCCCCGCCGCCGCCAGAACCATCGGCTGCACCCTCCTCGCGAACAGCCCCGCCAGCGCGCGGTGCACGTCCGGCGGCGCGTAGTCCGCTCGGATGAGCTGCGTGAGTAGCGGGAACAGGTCGCCCAGGTGGCGCCTGAACACGGCCTCTTCAAGCTCCCCTAGAGCGCAGATGGAGGACAGGGCGAGCGGCGAGAAGGACGCGAACTCCACGGCGGGGGGCGCCATGAGCACGGGCGCGCCGGAGCTGGTGCGGCCCACCACGATGTAGCGCGGCTGCGGCAGCGCGTGCGGGTGCGGCAGCGGCGGGGGCGCGCCGGAGGCGGAGTTGCCGGAGCGGGGGAGGAAGCCGAGCAGCTTGGGCCGGGGCACGGGGGCTGCGGCAGCAGGCGGCGCGTCCCCGGCGTGTTGTTGCTGCTGCTGTTGTTGTAGCTGCTGCTGGTGCAGGGCGTGCAGCTCCTGCCGCACGCCAAGGGTGTACCTGCTGAGGGTGGTGAGGCACAGCCCAACCAGCCGCTCCTGCGCGTTGGTCAGCCGCGCGATCGCAACCGCGTCGGCAGCGGCGCCGGCCGGCGGCGCACCGCCGGGCCCGGCGGCGGCGGCGGCGGCCGCGGTGGCGGCGGTGGCGGCGGCTGTGATGGCCAGGGACACGGACAGGTAGGCCGCCGCCGCTTCCACCTCCAGGCGCAGCAGGGGAGGGTCCGCCACCGCCCGGTCCTCCGCAACGCGGTCCTCGGCCTGGGCAGAGGGGGGCACATGGAGTGCACGCGTCAGTGCTCCTTGCAGTACGGTTGTGTATCGTAATCCCTTTTTTTGCCCAAGAGCCGGTACCCGGCACCTCGCCCCTTCGCCAGCTTCCTGCCCCTACGTGCCGCACCCAATATCATTCTTCACCGCAGAGTTCCCTCGCACCTCGCTCCCTCCCTCCGCCCGTCCAGCCAAATCTGCTACCCCCCGCCACCTGCTAACCCTCGGAACCCCCCTCCCTTTATGTCCCCTCGCCCTCATCTGCTGCATTGCCTCCCTCCCTCTGCCCCTCCTCGCTTCCCTTTGCCCCCTAGCAGCGCCAGCCTCCCTCCACCTCGCTCCCTCTCCGTCCCTCTCTACCCCTGGCCCCACCCACCCCACCTGCTGCAACGCCAGCCTCCTCCTCAGCTCCATGTCGCAGTCCGCGGCGTGCGCGTGGCGGTGCATGGCGGCCAGCGCGTCAAGCAGCCCACGCACAGCGCCGGGGGGGAGCGACTGCGGACACGCAGCATGGGAAAGGGAGCCAGGGGGGCAAGTGACCGGGAGTTCGGATGAGTAGGAGTCATTGGGGCGATATTGCTTCCTGCACTGTGCAAAGGAGGTGCTGCCCGATCGGAACCATATGCCATCGTGCTGGCGGCTGTGAATGGAGGCCAGAGCGTGGCAGGGCATGCGGCCGCTTCACACGCGTCTCCTCCCGCGCCCCACCCCTACCCACCCGCGCTGCCTTTGCGTACACCTCGCTGCACCCCTGCACCAGCAGCAGCTGCGTGGCGGCCTGGCAGCGGAACTTGGCCAGGCGCCGCGCGCCCACGCCCTCACGCAGGCTGAACGCCCGGCCGCCACCGCCGCCGCCTGCCGCCGACACGCTGGGGGCGCTGTGCAGCCCCTCAGCCGCCAGCGACGGCGCCGCCGACGCACCGCCGCCGCCACCGGCGGCGGGCGTGATCTCCGTGACGCCGCCGCTGCGCCCGCCGGCTGCCGCCGCCAGGGGCGACACTGGCGCGCTGCCGCTGCCTCCGCTGGCAGCCCCCGCCGCCGCCGTCCCTGCCCCCGCCGCCAGTCGCTGCGGCGGCGTGACGAGCTCCCGCACGTCAGGGGATATCTCCTCCAGCAGCGCCAGCAGCGCGGCAATGACCTCCTCCCAGCACGTCTCGTTCATGACGGGGCCTGGCCGGGGCAGACAGCGAGAAAGTATGGCGGTACGTCAAACCCACAACCTGACTCACCGGCGCATCCTACCCACAGCTTAACGTGCACACAGCCTGCACTGGACACCGCGCACTCCGGGCTCCTCTTGCCGCGCACTCCCCCTGCTCCCACTCTCAGCCCCTTGCTGCAGCATGCAGGACCTTAAAGGTCATTTGTAAAGCACGTCCCGCCCCGTCGACTCAACCGCAGACACCCGCCGTCCGCGTCCCCCGTCACCGCTCTTACCCTTCTTTGACAGCCAGCCGTACGAATGCCGCCACGCCTAAAAGCCCCACACCCACCCCCTTGGTTCGCGTTTCACGCGTAGCCCCCTTGGCGCCCCTTTTCCGCCCCCACATCGCTCCCTCTGTCCCTCACGCCTCCATTCGCCACCCCTTACCCGCGTTGATTGCCAGCTTCTACTGTACGCCTACGCCTTCCCCTAGCTCCCGACAGCTCCTCATTTCTCCCCCCTTCCATCTCCCGCTCTTACCCGCGTTTATGGCCAGCCGCACGAACGCCGCCACGCCCACCGCCGCCAGCGCCTGGTGGCTGCGGTTCATGAAGCCGCGAAGCAGCTCCAGCAGCCGCGACAGCAGCGTGAACGCCTCGTCGTAAAACTGAGGGGGGATACGGGGACGGGTGATTGACTTGGTGGAGGAAAGCCTATAGGGCATCAGCCAATGAATTCCAGCAGCCGGGACAACAGCGCGAACGCCTCGTTGTAGAACCGGTTGGATGGGCACAGGGAGGATGGTGGACATTGGGCACGGGTGGATGCCTTGGTAGTTGGTAGTTCGAAGACCACCTTGAACGCGCGTCTGAGGCCCACAGCCGTACCCTGTGCATGGTGCTGTACCAGAGACACCATATAACTAGTATACACACATGCTGAATCCTGCCTACGCCTTCCCCTCTCTCCCCCCCCCCCCTGCACTGCCATGTCCAGGTACACCTTCTGCTTACACACCCCACCCTCACGCACACCCCCCCTGCACGAACCGGTTCCCCAGGTGCTCGCGGCAGCGCCTGCACGTCTCGTACAGCCATTGCTCCTCCTGCTGCCGCCGCTTCTCAGACGTGAAGGTGGTGGTGTCGGTGACCTGGGGGGCGGCAGGAGGCGTTGTGGCGGTTGGTGGGTACGTGTTGGTAGGTGTGGTGGTAAGGTACGCCGGTTGAGCAAGCAGGGCCCCCGGGAACGTGGCTCGGTCCGTGAGGAATGTGCGTGCAGGAGGCACGCCCCCATGCCCTGTCCCTACAAGGAGAAGCCGCACACTATGCTTCATGTCGCTCATCGTGCTCCCTGGCCCACCAGCCTCCGCCTGCACGTGGTCGAAGATGGGCAGCCGCACAAGCGGCACCCCAGCCCTCAGCGACCCGCGGGTCACCGCCTGGCCCGCTGGCCCCACATGTCGACGATGGGCAGCCGCACACAGAGCACATGCCCGCGCCCCAGCCCTCTCCTGCGACCCACGGGTCACCGCCTGCCCCGTGCACCCACCTCGCCGCGCACGTGGTCGAAGATGGGCAGCAGGAGCGCAGGGGGCACGTGCCCGCGCCCCAGCCCTCTCCAGCGACCCACGGGTCACCGCCTGCCCCGCGCACCCACCTCGGCGCGCACGTGGTCGAAGATGGGCAGCAGCACAGGTGGCACGTGCCTGTACCCCAGCCCTCAACAGCGACCCACGGGTCACCGCCTGGCCCGTGCACCCACCTCGGCGCGCACGTGGTCGAAGATGGGCAGCAGCACGCTGTCGAAGATGCGCACCCAGAACGACTGCGCGAAGGAGCCGCCGTGGTAGCGCAGGATGTCGAACAGCACCTCCAGCGCGCTGTGCCGGATCTCCTGCGGGTAGGGGGAATAGGGGAGAGCGGGACACAGGGAGGCAGGTGTGAGAGGAAGGTAGTGGGGGAGGCAGGCATCAAAGCAGCACCTCCTGCGCGATGTGGCGGATCGCCTGCATGTGGGGAGGGCGAGGGAGGAGCGGTGGTGTTGGGGCCTGGGGTGTGGAGCGGCGCTGCCACGGCACCACAGGAGCAGGCGGTTGGCAAATCCTGCATGTACACATACGGCAGAACCCCCCAAACCCCCCGGTCGCAACAGTTTGTACTACGGGTGCCCGCACACCCGCTACTCCTGCTTGATCATCCACCTTCCTGCATTGTCCCCCCCTTGCCTGCCATGCCCTCCCTCGCCCACCTGCCGCGGGTCGAAGGTTAGCTCGCTGAGCCCCGCCAGCAGCGGAAACCAAAAGTACACGTGCTCGTCGCGGTCGATGAAGCGCAGCTTGAGCTGGGGGGGAGCAACAGCGGACAATAGTCAACATAAATGGTGGGCGGGATAGCGAGAAAGCGATCAAGGGTTGAAGCGAAGCTTAGAGCTGGGCAAAGGGTTGGACAAGGAGGCGGTAACAGTAGCAGGCACAATAAAGTAAATCATGATGGGTGCGGCAAGCTCATAACGCATGCGCGTCTCGGTCGGTTAAGCGAAGCTTGAGCTGGTGGTAGGGGTGGACAAGGAGGTGGCAAGGGTAAGGGACGAAAGTCCTAATGGTGCGGCAAGCTCACAACGCATGGTCGATGCAGCGCAGCCTGGGACCAACAACAGGGAGTAGGGGACGTGAATGTATTGTTGGTGAGGGGTAGCGGAGGAGGAGTGAGGTCCCGTGGGAGCAGCAACCAACTTCACAACCTCCCACAGGTGCAGTCCCGCGCTCATGCCGAATCGCTCTTTCCCTACTGCCCAGGCCTACTGGGCCCCTGTCCACCCCTTCATCCCCTCTCACCTGCGACCCTGCGGGCGCCGAGTGCAGTCGGTCGGCCATACTGGCCATCCGCCCAAACGAGGCGGCCTGAAGGAGGGGAAACGGGATTATGGGTTTCTGCTGTAAAAGAGGGCAGAGGGCCGCCACCAGGGCGCCGGAGGGCATGCCGTACCTAGCTCGTCGACGCAACGGCTGTTGCACGGGCCACTAGATTCAGTGCGTCGCCGACACAATGCCCTTCCCGCTTTCCAAACGGCGACAGCTTCCATCAGCACTACCTGTGCCCTCCCTGCCGCGGTACTCTCCCCCACCCACAAAATCACCCACATCCCTGCCCACTCCCCCACCCACCCCACTCACCGCCCCGAAGCTGTTGGCCGTCACCAGCTGGTTCACCCGCCGCTGCACCGCGCTGTGCGCCTCCGCCCCAGCACCCCCGCCGTTCACCCCTCCACCTCCAACCCCTCCCCCTGCCCCAGCTCCCCCTACCCCCGGCGACGCCCCCGCCTCCAACGCCACCCCCACGTCCCCCGAGCTCTCCCGGCTGAGGGACTCCCCTGGATCGTCCCCCTTGCCCCCACCGCCCGCCCCCGCGCCGCCGCTGCTGCCCGCCTCCCGCAGCCCCCCCGAGCCCTGCCCCGGCCCCTGCGCGAAGGAGGTGGAGGCCTCGGGGTTGGAGTCGATGGCCACCACACGCAGCGGGTGTGTGTGCGGCAGGCCGCCGGCGGGCAGGGTGCCCTCGGGCAGCGCGTTCACGTCGCCGATGGCACCTTCCGCCAGCTTCATGGCGCAGAAGCTGCGGGTAGGTGGTGGACAGCAGGAGAAAGGTTGGAAACGAGCATGCAATCGGTATTCGGCAGTAAGTGAAGTAAGCACAGGGGCTCCGCCCAGCGCGTCACCGAATGCACCGCGCTTAGCCTTAGCCTATAGAGTGAACAGAGCGTGACAGCGACCGTCCGATCTCCTTGGCAAGCTCGGATTGCACCGAATGCGGCGCCCCCCTGCCTCACCGCAGGAACGCTATGCTGTTGAGCGCCACGTCCAGCGAGTGCGGGTTGTTGGTGAAGGCGATGAGGCAGTTGACGCAGTCGGTGAAGGTGGTGGTCTCCGTCTCCGTGATGTGCGTGAAGTGCTCGCGCACGATCTTCTCGATCGTGTCGAACGCGAGCCTGCGTTGGGGTGGCGGGTAGGAGGGAAAAACCATGTTCCAGAGGGCCAGTCTTGAGGCAGCTTCAACGGAATGGACATGCATTGCTCCTAATAAGGCCCCTTCTGCACCACATAGGTTACACGACGCAGCAAGACCAAGAACGCTGTGCTTTCATCACCCTCGTACCCCGTGCGGGTCGTGTGGCTTATAGCCCCCAACAGCCCCTGGCTGCCACCCACGGCCCACCTGACGATCACGAGGTCCCTGTCCCTGCTCCGGTATCGCACCTGCCGCCCCCGTAGCCCCTACCGCCTTCCCCACCATGGCCTGCAACCGTCGTGTTTGTTCCTGCATCTCCACCCGCTTCCTCTTTGCGTGCAGGCACTGGTGTTCCCGCGATTCCCTGACGCCTTCCACGGTTCTTCGCATCTTACGCGTACCCTCCATGGCCTGCTGCTGCCGCCCCCCACAGCCCCTAGCTGCTGCCACCCACGACCCACCTGACGATCATGGGGTCCCTGTCGTTGGCGGCGGTTGTGAAGACCATGAACATGCTCTTCCATCCCGACTTGACGTTGGTCACGCGCGCCAGGATCATCTGGCTGAGGCAGCGGATGATGAGCTCGCGGATCTCAACGGCCTGGGGGGAAGTGGTGCGTGGTGGGGCGGGCAAGGGGAATGGATCGGGGGCGGAGCTCCCAGTGCGCAAGTTTGGCCAAAGCATAGGAAGGATGCGCTGGCATGAGCTCGCGGATCTCAACAGCCTGGCGGGAGTGGATGGGGTGGTGGAGTGGACGAATGGATAGAGGGGAGAGGATCGTGGGTTGACAGACTTCAAGCGCGCGACGACGGGGCGAACCCGCGAGCGAACGTTATGGGGAAGATAGAAAATGCTAGCGGGGGTCTGAAGCAAGCTGATGCCGCATCCCTTTCGTCCCGTACCATCTCCGGCCACCCCAACGAACGCCCAATCCTCCCGCCTTCCCGCAACCCTACGCCCCTGCCCGTCCCTTCCCGCACCTGGCTCTGTCGCATGACCACCACGAACGGTCTCAAAGAGTTCGTCCTGTAACCCTGACTCCAGCTCGACTTCCGTCCGCAACCGCACGCTCCACACTCCCCCCTGGCCCCCTTTTACTAGCACTCTCTTCCGCCCCCCTAGACCCGCCCCCGTGCCTCTGCACCACACTCCCTGCCGCTGTCCCGCACCTGGCTCTGCCGCATGACCACCACGAAGGGGCGCAGGAAGTCGTTCTGGAAGGTGTAGTTTGCCAGCTCGTCGCGCTCCAGGAACTTCATGGCCAGCTGCCGCAGCGCGTCCACGGCGTACATGGCCAGCGCCAGGTTGGCGTGGCAGCCCACGCAGATAAAGTACTCGGACAGCACAGCCCAGATGCGGCTCCACACAAGCCTGCAGGCATGTAAATAACAACATACCGTATGATACACTCATGAACCTTCAATGGGAAACGTGCACCCCTCTTCTCAGTCAAAGAAGCAGGCCCTCCAGCTCGTCATGGCATGTAAGGCTTGCGTTTCGACACTCAACCTGCCTGATCTCGTCCCCCGCTCCGGCCCTCCTGACCTAGCGTGTTTCCCCGTTGAGATGTTAGAGCGCCAGCCCCTGCCCCCGCCTGATGCATGCCAGGTCCACCCTCCCCACCTGATGCGGTCATGTTGGCCCCTCCCCTGCCCCACCTGATGCGCGTCATGTTGAAGCGCGCACTACGCCGACCATCACATGATTATCCGAATCCTTAGCACACAATGTTCGCTACGCGCGCCACCGCACCTGATGCGCGTCATGTTGAAGTGCGCCACCTCCACAATCTTGGTCAGCGAGAAGACGCGAGGGGCGCGGGCGTCGCGGAGCTCGTCGTACGACACTGACGTCAGCGCGCGGACGAACTGGACACGTGGGAGGAAGCGGGCAGCAGGGGTCACAACAGGGGTAACACGTATCGTGTTGTACCCTGGCATGGATGCCAGCGCGCGACAGACTGCCACATGAAAAAAAAGGGCGGGCAGGGCGGGGTACCAATGGAAGGGCAGGATGTCAGCGTGCCGACGCAGAAACAATACCCCTCTTCCTTCTCGCCCCCAGAACCCTGCTACTACACCCGGCCCGGCAATCATGCCCGCTTCCCCCGCTGCACTCCCCTGGCCCCACCTCCACAATCGCCTCGCTGTTGAGCTGGCTGCTGTTGAGGAACACACGGTTGAGGTCCCCGCTGTCCACGCTGTTGATCACCTCGGCCGGCACCGACTGCGGGTCGGAGGGCCCGCCGGGGCCGCCCTTACCGCCGCCGTGGCCGTGGCCGTGACCGCCGCCGAACATGGCTGCGGCAAGAGGAGGAATAAGATTGAGTGTGGGCGGGAGTGTGGGTCAGCATGTGACCACGCTGCTTGCGCCGCTTGGAGGTGCAAACAGAGCCCTGTGCCTATCTGCGCCTCCTCGCGCCCCGGTCTCGCAGCCCCGCATCCCGGCGCCCCTCACCTGACCCCCCGATGTGCACACGCTTGATGTTGCTCTCCTCGTGCCCCCCTCCCCCTCCGCCCCCCGGCCCTGGCGCCATGGTCCCGGAGCGCAGCAGCAGGGCGGATGAGGAGGCCAGCGAGGAGGACAGACCGGGGGTGCCCAATGCGGAAGGCATGCTAGAGAGCGTGGACACGGAGGAGCTGCGGGGTATGCGAAGTTGGGGGGCATAGGTTGCCTTTAGGTGTTGATTGGCAAGTTTGTGGGCGAAGGTAGAAAAGCAAAAGGCGCCCGAGGTGGAGGGCATGGTGGACAGCGTGGAGACGGAGGAGCTGCGGGGTAGAGGGCAAAGAAGGGTAGACGGACAGACTAGGTCAGTAGCGGAGGAGGCCAGCGAGATCGACAGTCCAGGGGTGCCCAGGGACACAGTAGACAGCAAGGAGACGGAGGAGCTCCGGGCATGCGAAGGGGCCACGCAACGGGGCCGTTCGGCACCGATAGGACCGTGACGAGAGGCCAGTTATAGGCGAGGGTGGCACTGTGGGCAGGTATGGGTGAGCGGCAGCCAGCCAGCTGCGGAACGCGCTTGGCCCGGACGCCCCACGAGGTGCGTCCCCCCGCTGTCCAAATGCTGCTGCCCCTCACCTTGGTATCGACGTGGGGTGGAAGAACGAGTCCGCGAAGTCCCTGCCCGGCAGCTCCGCCACCACGTTCCGCAGCTTGGCGCCCACGGCGGCGGCAGCGGCCTGCAATAGGAAGAGACAGCAATTGGCCCAATATCTGAGTTACAAACCAGTGCCGGTTTGCATGTTTGAGTGGAAGCGAGATGTCCGCAGCTTGGCGCCCACGGCGGCGGCGGCGGCCAAGGGGGGCGAGGGTGTTGCAGTAGTGCCGGTGGATGGATGAGTATGTACGCAAAGCAGAGCCGCCCACCTGTTATGGCCGTTGGCTAGTCCCTTACAGAACAAGCTACAGCCCTGCAAAGGACTCTCTCTCCTCCCCCCCATCTTGGTGGCCCCCTTGGTAACCAATGCACCACCCATCCATTCCCACCTTGATTGCCCCCTTGTTCTGCTCCGGCGGGCTGAACCAGCCCCAACCCACCCACCCACCCACCCACCCCCCACCTTGATTGCCCCCTTGTTCTGCTCCGGCGGGCTGAACAGCGCCGCGTCCGTGGGCATGCCGCTGGCCACCTGCTGCAGCAGCTCCCAGCGGCTGATGCAGCGGAGCACGTCAACCCACCTGCGGGGGAAGGGAAGGGAGGGGAGCTTTGTGGTGCATGTGGTGAGGTGACAAAGGACACGGCATATTGCTTTGACCGGCCGCCAAGCGCACTTGTTCTGCAGCTGGCCGCCTACCGATTCTGCCACCCACAAACCAAGCTCAGCCCCTAAGGTTCCTTGTTGTATCGCTTCCTGCTTCCCCCAGCACGGTCGACACACGCACCTCTCCTGCAGCTGGTCGCCCACCGTCTCCGCCACCCGCAGCATGGCCTTGAACGCCAGCGCATTCTTGAAGCGCATGCTGCCGGGCGCGTGCAGGTGCGTGAAGTTGCACAGCGCGTTGAGGAACACGTCGCGCAGGTGGGACATGGACGTCTGCGGGGTGGCGGGAGGGAGGGCAAGGAAAGCACCAACAGGGGAGAAACGGTTAACAGGCAGTGAAATTCTGGAAGAGGGTCAGACAATGATGGCCTCCCCCGCCGGGGCACCTCTACACCGCAGGAAGCCTTCCCACGCCTCCTCCATCCCATGTTCTCTTCGGACACCCAAAGCGCCGCACATCCGCCCAGCCCGCCTTGCCGCTGGCCTGGACTTGGAGCACCTGCTTCTGCCGTAGTACACTGAGCCCAGCCCGACACCGCCTGATGCAAGTACCCACCAGCGCCGCCAGGCACGCCGCCGCCGTGAACCCGCCCAGGCATGTGGTGACCAGCCGCGTGTCGTGATACTCGTCGTACAGCGTGGACAGCGCCCCCAGCAGCGGCGCCCAGATCACCTGGGGGGCAGGGAGGCAAACATGAGAATATGGCACCGTATGTTGATTTTGGCTGTGTGGTGCGTGGTACTCATTTTAAGCTAAGACAGCACGCACAACAACGGGACCCAGATCACCTGGCGTATGGAGGGAGGCAATGGTGGTGTTGGAAAGGGTAGTTATCGTGGATGGGGGAACCAAACACCCAGGTAGGCCATCGCAACATCATGGCAACCTGAGACGTTGGGCCAAGGGGCAAAGGGACAACACCAGTCCCCCAAAAACCTGCCGCCCCGCGGTTGCCTCCCGCCCCCGGCCCCACCTCCATGAGCGGCCGCACGGCGTCCGGCTCTGTGACGGTTACTGCCGTTGCGCTGGCGGCCCGCTGGTGCAGGTAGTCCAGCGTGGCCTTGATGGCCGCGTCGCTGGGCCCCCCCGCGTCCACCGCCTGGCCCCGGCCGCCCATCATGGACAGCAGCGTGTTGAACAGCGCGCGCGCGGGGGCGGCAAGACCGCCTGTGTCTGGGAGCAGAAGGAAATGACAGAGTAAGGATAGGTATAGAGGCATGGGGGATACAGGTCGCGGCGAGGTTTTCAACGTACTAGGAGATGGGGGCTTTTGTGTGCCTTGGCTATACTGCTGGACAACGCGGCAAGCTGTGTGCGCGTTGCGCGGGCGGCGCGTAACTCCACAGTGGCACACGTGCGAGGTACATCGCACTCACCCTGCGCCGCCGCCGCCCCCGACGCGCCCACGTCGTCCTTCATCTTGATCTCGTTGGTCACGATCCTGCAGCAAGGGGATGGGGCAATAAAAGCAGCAATTTTTTATCCGGTCGCCGGTACCTTGACGTCCGTAGACCACACGACCCACGCGCCGGTGCTTCACGGTGCTCTCCGCATGAGCTGTTTGAGCCCCCGGCCCCTACCTGCCGTACACGTGCTGCACTCGTGCGCCCGTATGCCGCATGCTCTGCGCAAAGGGCTGTGCTGTTATGGATCCTGTGCCACTTCAATTTGCGGCAGAGAGTGCCCACGCCTCATACCCGGACTGTCGTACACGTGCTGTACACGTGCTGCGCACCTGTCGTACAGCGAGCTCATGAACTCCTCGGGCAGGTCCGCGCCGTCGTTGATGCCGCGGTTGTTCTTGAGGAAGGCCGCCTTGCTCATCTTGTTCTTGACCTGCGCGGGCATTGCATCATACTTGAGTACAGGTAACAGGTAAGAAACACCGCGGAACACCCAGTACCAACTATCACGCCCACCTGCGGGTTGTGCGCGTCGGTGTTGAGCATGATGACCGAGTAGGCCAGCACGTAGGCCACGTCCGCCGCCTTGAAGCTGCCGGGGTTGCACTTGAGGTAGCGCTCCGCAAACTTCTCCATCAGACGGTCGATCTTCTGCGCCTCGCCGGGGAGCCTTTGGGGTGGAGGTTCAGGGCAACCAGGGAGGCGAAGCGTTTTAGCAATAGCCAGTAGATTGACCTTTGGGTCCTAGCTTCACGGGCATGCACTCTGGGCCTCGCCACGGAGCCTGAGGTGAGGAGCGGAGGCCGCCGGCGAGAGACAGGGTCATCAGGGGGTGGCCCGCCGGATACTTGTGGTGCCTCCGACCCAGGCCGGCCTGCGCCTGACTCCCTTTGTGTCAGTGCCATTGTGCAGCACGGCCGTCCAACCCCCAAAGACTCTTCGCACCAACCCACCTGAATCCCTGCAGGAAGGTGCGGATGGCACTGTCGAACTCCATCTCGCTGAATTCCATGGCGTCCACGTAGGCGTGCATGACCTGGGGGTTACGGGGAGGGTGGTAGTGGAGTACAGCTGGGAAGGGCGGTCCGTCGTTAGGGTGTGCCGAACCCGTGTGGCACCCTGCCAGCCCGCGACAGCGCCCCTGTAGCCCTGCTGCTGCCCCTGCCTGCACACCTTTGAGAGACCCCAACACATCGCCTTATGGCTGGCTCTCCCGCTCCCTCACGCGCCACCCCTCTGCCCCGCCTGAGGGCTCCCCTGCGCATGTGCCAAACCGCCACCCCGCCGGCAAGCCGCAGTGGGCTTCTTGAAGCCCCACCTTGAGGCTGGTGTCCTCCCGCTCGCCCATGCGCCACCCCGCTGCCCCGCCTGAGGGCTCCCCTGCCCTGCCCCACCTTTAGGCTGGTGTCCTCCCGCTCGCCCAGGTAGTCCCCGATCATGGTCTTGTCCAGCCCCTCGGTGCGCGCCAGGAAGGACGACACATCCTCCGGCGACCGACCCAGCATGCCCTCGCGCTGCAGGAACTCGATGCCTGGGGTGGTGCGGGAGGAGCGCGATGCGTATGCGTCACTTGTTGGCTAGACACGGCGGGACCGGGGTGCTTTTTGTTGACAAGACACCGTACAGCCTTCCGAGCTGCTCGAGCACCAATGCCGAATGGGTCATGTGAGAGGCTTGAGGCCCTAGGTCCCCATAACCGCCTGACTTTTGGAGCAGTGCGCATGCCCGCCGCCCCACAACTGCCACCTGCGAATCCCCTCCCCGAGCCCGCACCCACCTTTCTTAGGCTTCTTATTGAAGAGCGCAATGCCCTGCTGGAACTTGAGCTTGTACGCCCGCCGCGCAACCAGGTCCTCCGACCCCACCACGCCGCCAGCACCACCGGCGCCGCCGCCGGCCCCGCCGCCGCCGCCGGATCCGTCCGCCGCCGCCGCCGCTGCCGCCGCCGCCGCTAGGTCTGCCTCGTCCAGCGCGGCGTCGTCGTCGGCGGCGGGCGCGGCGGCGGAGGGCGGCGTGGGTCGGCGCATGGTGGCGGCGGCGGTGAGGGAGCTGCTGGCGTCAGCCATGCCGCACGCATGCCTGGGGACAGGGAGGTGACGTGGAGAAGGTATTGCGGAGCACATGAGCAAAGGAGGAGAGCCGGAAGCACAGCGATGGGCAACAGGACGGCGACAGGAGTCTGGTCTGTCCATGGCCCGGCGCACGAGGCATTGACAGACCGGCCACAGCCCAAAGCATGCTAAAGCATCTCATTAGATGTCCAAGGGCTGGCGCTGACCAGGGCGTCCTGCTTATCATGCACATGCCTACCCATACATAAGACACACGCACCCCGCCGAGCACCCACCTGTACCAGCTCCAGATGGCCTCCATGGCGTTGACCAGGCACACCAGCGCGTCCTACCCCCAATCCCTGTCCCCACATTAACCCACACGCCCCCTAACCCACCTGTACCAGCTCCAAATGGCCTCCATGGCGTTGACCAGGCACACCAGCGCGTCCTGCCGAAGGGCCTGCTCCGCCGCCTGCAGCCCGCCGTCGCCAGACAGCCCAGACAGGCCGCTGGTGGGAACCTGGGGGGCAGGGGTAACCGGGGGGCAGACAGGCCAAGAGTGTAGTGATGGCATCGACGGCTCGGGCAATAAGTCAATGACAATCTGCTAGCAGGTTGAAAGCGTTGTAACTGGGCTGCTTTCGAGCCATGCTCGTCAACAATCGTCCCAAACACCCGCTCACGCAACCGACTGCGCCGCAGCGTTGGTTCCGGACCTTACACGCCGGCCAGCTTACTGGCGCGCGAAGTGGCAAGTCGGCGACAAGTGCATCCCCGGTGCTTCAATGTGTGGCTTCCGCATATCGTCCCTTTGAGTTCGTTTCAGTTGTACCCTTGCACCCGCACCTGCACTGGCTGCTGCGCCTGTCGAACCAGGCTGTTGATGAGGCGCTCAAACAGGTTGGAGGACTCCACGTCGCAGTCGAAGTTGACAAACAGGTCCATCAGCAGCTGCCCGTCCTTGGTCAGCTCCCGCAGGCAGCGCAGCACCACGGCCTACAGTATGTGGGCGTGTGGATTAGGGGTGCGTTAATACACAGGTCCATCAGCAGCTGCCCGTCCTTGGTCAGCTCCCGCAGGCAGCGCAGCACCACGGCCTACAGTATGTGGGCGTGTGGATTAGGGGTGCGTTAATACACAGGTCCATCAGCAGCTGCCCGTCCTTGGTCAGCTCGCGCAGGCAGCGCAGCACCACGGCCTACAGTGTGCGGGTGCGTGGGTTAAGGGTTCAAACACACGAGGCTGGAGGCCTTTCCGGTGCCCGCAACGTTTACATGGGGACGGGCTGGACCCTATGCACGCTGACAGCGGGCCCACCACCAGCTTCCACACCGACGCAACGCTGCTTGCTCAGGTGGCTGGTACGTCCCCCGGCCGTCAAGTTCCGCTGAGTTGCCGCCTATGCTACTGCTCTCTCCTTACCCGGCACATGTACCGTACTGCTTTTACCACCATTTCGCACCTTTTGCTGCGTGGCTGCTGCGCTGGGCGGCGGGCCCGCCAGTATGACTGACTGGGAGCCGGAGGCCACGTTGGTGGGGCCGGCCTGGCCCTCGAAGGGCTTGAGGATGATCATGGGGAAGAACACGCCAACCTGGAGGAGGGGAGAAAGGGAGAGACAACGCGGCGGTGTGCGGGGAAAAATATGCAAAGCACCTCCCGGGCCGGGTGACACGTGCAGCCCTGCTGCCAGGCGGAACAAGCAGACGAGATGTTGTGTCATGCACCCCGACCCGCCTCCGCAGCAGCCCGCGTCGCATCGCCTCCGCCTTAAGTGCGCCCTGCCCCGTACGACAAGGCGTTTGACATTCCGGCCCCGGAAAGGCACCCCGCCCAGTACGGCATCCCGGCCCGTAGATCATTCCGCGTTGTACGGCACCCTGCCCCCACCTCCACCTTTTGCGCGCCTCGGCCAGTACGGTATCCCAGCCCGTACACCATCACCACCCGAAGCGCGCCCCTCCCCTTACGGCACCCCGTACCCCGGCCCCACCCAACACCCCACGCCGTGCAGCACCTTGCCCTACATCCCGACCCACACCACGCCTCTTAGGGCATCCCGACCCCTACATCATCCTGCCCTGTACGGCACCTCGTGCCCCGCCCCCACCTCCGCCTTGAGCGCGCCCCTGAACCGCTGCAGCAGCGACGTGAATATGGACACGCTGAGCGACTGCGCTGCGGGCAGGCTGCTGCCGCTGTTCTTGAGCAGGCTGAGGCACAGGTACTGCCGGATGGCGGCCAGGAACTTGTCGGCGCGGCGGAACACGGGCCCGCTGTTCTCCAGCAGCACCTTGACCAGCTCAAGCGCTAGGACCTTGCCGCTGCGGGGTGAAAAGGACAGGGATACATTGCTGCAAAGCATGGCCCTACGTGTCGCACTGCGCAGCACGGCGAACGGCTGGCAATACCTTGGCCAGGGGACGGGCGAGGTCTGGTTGCCGCTGCGCTGCTGTCCGGCATCTGTGCTAGCCCTTTCCCGACTTGCCCCGGCCAATTCAATTCCGTCGACCAAACCCCCACTCTTCGGTCACAGCGTCGACATGGAGCTACTGGACACACTCCCAGAACTTCAACCCCGAACCCGAGCCCTGGCTGCCAGCCCCCGGCTGTCCAACCTACCGGATGGCGGTTGGGTCGTTGCTGGTTGCGCTCTCGTTGGTCCGGATGGACAGCTTGCACAGCGCGCGGAACACCAGGAACGCGTCCCGCTGCAGCACCACCGTGCGGCTGGCCGCGTCCGCCACCCCCGGCCCGCCGCCGGGCGGCCGCGCCGGCGCGCTGCCCGTGCCCGCCGCCGCCACAACCGCCGCCGCCGCCGCCTCCACCGCCACCGGGTGACCCTCCGCCGCTGCCGCGACGGCGCCGCTGGCGGGCAGGCCAGTGCTGTCCGTGGCTAGGTCGATGCCGCTGGGGCTGGTGCCGAAGGCCCCGGAGCCGCCGGGGCCCGCCGCCAGCGGCGCGCCTGCCGCCGCCGCCGCGGCCGCGGCCGCCGATGAAGGCTGCCCCGACGTGTCCTGTCCCGGCAGTGCCATGGAGGTGGCTACGCGGGAGTCCACCATGACGGCTGCGCTGACGGACGAGCGCACGTCGTCGGGGCTGGGGCCCTGGGGATATTGCGTGGAGGGGGCGGACTGGTGTAAAGTGCCAAGGGAGCGCACAGCAAGCTGATGCCTGCACGGAAGGAAGGTTTAGCCGGCAAGCCTGGGGATGTGAACTGTGGAGCATAGTGAGTTGGAGTAAGCAAGGGGCATCGGGGCGAGGCCCTTTCCCCTGCCTGCAGCACCTGGCGGACCGGAATGCATAGCTGCGCCCCCGCCCGGCAGGCCCCGGCGACCCTTGATACCCCCCCTTGCCCCGCTCACCGTTTGCATGCCTGCCGTGACCATGACCAAGACCACCGCCTCTCGTGTCCCTCACCGTCCGCACGCCCCTCTCGGTCTACATTCCCGTCACTGTCTGCAATTCCCTCACCGCCTGCAGTCCCCTCACCGGTTGCATGCCCCCTCCCCCCGCCTGCGTTCCCCTCACCGGCTGCATGCCCGCCGTGACCATGACCACGTTGTTGAGGAAGGACTGCACCACCGAGGTCAGCGACCCCGTGTCCTGCGGCCCGCTGCGCGGCAGGCCCAGCACGTCCGTCACCGCGATGGGCCGCACCTCGACCTGGGGGCGGCGGTTGGCATTCTCATATGGCGCAACATAATGGGTCAGCCATGTAGGCCCCAAAGTGAGCTGTTCATTCTTGCAAATACGATGTCCGCCTCCATTCGCTGGAACACTACGTTGAGCATTCAGCCTAGATGGAAGAGGGCCTCATACCCCCACTTACAAACACGCTGTCCGCCTCCATGCGCTGGAATACCACGTTGAGCATCTGCGTGAGCGTGGCCTTGGCGGTCTGCTGGTTGACCTCGGAGCGCGACATGAGGAAGATGTTGTAGCAGGTGCGCACGGCCAGCAGCAGCGCCTGCGGGGGGATGGGAAGCGGGCGCGGAGCGGCAGGGAACAAGGGATGGGTGGAGTGGCCGAACACCAGGATGCTCGAAAGGGCGTCCGCAAGGGGAATTGTAGGTGAGAAGTGAGGCCTTTCGTGCTCATAAGCACCCTTACCCCGCGCTCTTCCCTCCCTGACTGCCGCACCTACTTGTGCCCCGCTCCGCCTGAACACCGCTGTCCCCCCCTACCCTATGCAGCTCCACACCTCGTACATTGCCCAGTCCCTTCCTATCATATAGAGCCACGCAGCTGGCAGCCTGTAATCCCATGCCGCAAGCTCGTGCCTAGGGACGCACTACCGCTCGGCTTCCTCCCTACCAGCCGCACCTACTTGTACCCCGCTGCCACCCCCACCCCGTCCCCACACTCGCCTGCCCGTGCACGGTGAACGTGGTGCTGGTGGTGGCTGTGAGCAGCGCCTTGAGAATGTGCAGCTCCACCTTCTCGTCTGGGATCTCGTCGCAGCGACAGATGAGCTCCACCGCCTGCGCCTGCGGCTTGCGAGCACCCGCCTCCCCGATCAGCCTGTTGGCCGCGGCGTCACCTGCGGATAGCAGCATGACGGTCAGCTTAGGATTGTCATAGGAGCACCCCTTCCGGCTGAGGTGTCGCACCGTACTCACCATCCCGTAAAGACAGCACGGGCTTTGCGGCGGAGCGGCCGCCGCAGGCCGCGCCTAGGCAAGCCGCAGCATGGAACACAGGTCCCCTTGGCGCCGCTCGCTCGGGTAGGGGCCAACCCCTATTACTGCCTAGACCCCCTTTGCGGTCGGTTGCCTGCCCTGTTCCCCAGCGCCGCTCCTCAGCTTGCTCCGAGTGCCGCCGTGGCCAATCGGCACGCTGTTTAGCACCGTAGGACCCCATCCCCCAGTGTATCGAGGGCCCGCCCAGGCTGTACGCCCTGTCCCTGCCGCACGTGCAGCGGAGCCACGCCCCGGGCGTACACGTCCTGCGGGACGCTGTGGCCCCGAACGTAGCCCGCCTATTTTTTCACGCCTTCAATCACCCCGCGCGGTCTAGGCGTCCCGTGTTGCATTTTATACTCACCCGCGTCCGCCTCGTCCTTCCCGCCCGCTGCGCCGCCCGCCTGCGGCTGCTGCTGCTGCCCGCCTGCTCGCTCCGCGTTGACCGCGTACACCGCGCCCTGGCAGGCAGGGAGGCAGGGGAGGGGTGCGTTGAGCACGACGGGCAGGGCAGGAAGGGGGGGCAGGTAACAGGCGTGACCACATGGACCCTTTCGGTGCTTACCGCTGAGAGACCAGGGGCCCACCGCTTGGCCGACCGCCTTTCGCCTCCTCAGCAACCACACCCTCTAACCCTTTCCGGTTGGGCTCCCGCCACTGGCCCCCCGCTTCTGTTTGCCCATCCGATTCCAGCCCCCCCCCCCCCATGGCCCCCACCTGCATCAACCGGAACGCGATGAGCTTCTGTGGTTACCCCCACCCACTGACCCCCGGCCCCACCTGCATGAAGCGGAACGCGATGAGCTTCTGCAGGCAGTCCACCGCCACCTCGATCACCTCCGGCCGCTGCGTCTCCACCGCCAGGCGGAAGATGCCCACAATGCGGTCGCACACGGGGTCGGGCAGCGCACTGTCTGTGCGGGGGACCATCTCGGGGAGGTCCAGCTCGGGGGGAGGGGTGGAGGGCGCGGTGGCGGTGCGGGAGGTGGCGGAGGGCCCGGCCGGGGCAGGGGGTGCAGCGGCCGCTGGGGGGGAGGAGCCCTCGGCGGCATCCTGCCCCGGCGGTGGAGGTTGCTGCGGCTGCGGCTCCTGGGCGGTTGGGGTTTCGGGGGCAGGGGCTGGCTCGCTCCCGCCGGCACTTGGCCGTGCGGACTGTTGTCCGTGGGCAGGGGCGGTGGAGTCGGTGGGCTGGTCGGCCGCGTCAGCGCCGCCTGCGTCAGCCCCTTCGGCCGGCTGAGCAGCTTTCGGGGTTCCCGGGGGTCCCTCCTCGGGAGGTGGGTTCCGGCCGTCCACGGAGCCCCGTTGCGACCTGGGCGCGCTCTGGGCGCCCCCGCCCAGGCCAGGTAGGTCTGCTGTGGACGCGCCAGCCCCTTTCCCATATATCAGGAGCCGCGATCCTCCGGCTGTGCCTGCTGCTGGGATTATCAGGTGGAGCTCGTCGAGAAAGAGCTTCGCCTCCTCCTGCAGCTGAGCATATTTGCGGGAGTTCGCGACCTTGCATATTTTCCGCAATGCAATCGCCACTATTTCCGCCGCGGGGTGGTACACTGATTCGCCCGACATCCTGGGCGCGCCTGCGGGGAGTAAGAAGGCAAACAAGGCGCATTCCCTTGTTGACCTGCAACAAACTCCGCCCTAATGGCTTCGCCCTTCAATTATTGATGTAGCTCAGTAATGCAACCCAGCGACACAGTGTAGGCGATGGTCAAAGCTCAGCAACCTGGCGAAGAGCATCGTCCATTTCGCACCTGCCGAGCCCCGCAGGCAGGCTCAGTTGCTCCTCCTCTCAGCGGTTGAACCAGCTGATGCGTTCTAACTTTAATGGTGCCATGGCCCCATGCTTTGGGCCACAGCCTCTCCTACGATCGACGAAGCTCTTCTGGTGAGGGAGTGATCGCCTAGTATACTTTTCTGTTACAATTGGCAGCTACAACCTATGTGTGCTTTCAGTTTGCCTGTGGCAGTGGCTCGATAAGCAGTTGATGGCAGTCAGCTACCGTAACGACAGCAGTTATCACCTCTGCCATAAACAAGATGTATGAGACTGTTCGACATTCCCCTGTAAACAAGCAAGTGCGTCCTCGGGCATTGTGCCAGGTGTCATCAGGTGCATGCACGACGCACTTTCCGCGCGTGTCAGCCACAACAGGCCCTATGAGCCACGCCCAACGCAAACCCAGTTGCTTTAGCCCCGGGATTGGCCGTCTGAGTGCCAGCCGTCTGACTCTTGGCATTATAGCGTTGGGGAGCAACAGAGCACGGTATGCAGGCGCAGCGGCAGGGTGGGTTACGAGGCCTGACCCAGGGGCGCGGGAGCTCCCCTGGCCTGACCTGATGTTCCGTGGCATCCCCCAGGGGCATTCCCTGGCATCCCCAGCACCACCTGGGGACGTATCACAAGAGCCTATCGGTGGCCCCACGCTTTGCTGTCGGAACTCGGAAGGCACGTGTGCGCCCACACCGGCCCACAGCTGAGCAGGCAAAAGCTGCCCTACAGCTGTACGTAGGATAGAACGGTTTCATGAATAGAGGGCCCGGGACGGTGCATCAGGCATGTTGAAGCTGACGATGCGCCACCGTGTCTTACATCAGGGGAGAAGTCAGGGGATACTCTCCCCTATCGTACATCATGTTTGCCGGTACCCGAACACGTTCTTCAGGTACGGGGTCCAAGCCACGTCAGCGGTCGCCTCGAAGGCTAGCACGCACCCAAAGCAAGCTGCTGGTCAACAGACGCAGGCAGAAGCACATCTATGTGACAATGACACAGCCATATCGTGGGCCGAATGTTAGTTGAAGCCGAAACAAACCGGTACATCAACACCCCGACGCCAATTCATCAGCACACACAGCACGGGCGGACGCCTGCACCACATCCTAATACACACAGCACAGCACATAGCTTTACCGACCAACCCTTGCCGATGTCCTTGCGAGCACAGTTTCCGGAGGCCGGTTAACGGCGCAGTTCCCTCGCTAGCATAGGGCCTCTCACTGTCTCACACCGGCAAACGTACGACATCAACATCGGCACTCGCTCACACATGTCTGCACATGCTGATCACCTGCGTCCGCCATGGCTTGTAGCAGACCGATACCCGCCAAAATCTTCTTCCCGTCCGCATGGCCAACTCACCAAAATTGGTATCATACACAGGTGGCATGGTCGCACGTATGTTGCCAGCCGGGGCTACCTAATCAGCTCGCACGGTTGCTTACTGGTAATGCTGTAAGCCATGTTCCGACTTTACCCTCAGCTCACAACACAAAACATTGTCTCGGGGGCTTTGGGGACCAAAAAGGTTCACAACTCAGTAACATGGCTCGCAAGGGCGCAGGAACACCTTGCTATCCATGTGCCACACCTGGCCACACCACCACAAGCAGTGTTGCCCACCTGGCTGGGCTCACGAGCAGATCACTGAAAGGGGTGCCAGATGCATGGCGGATGCATGCCGGATGCATGGCGCAGTATCACAAACTCGCCAGGGCGCAGTATGAACTCACCAGGCGGCTAGAGCATTGTCGTCTACAGTCCACCGCTACAAGCAGCGCCGCCCAGGCGGTTGCAGCATTGTCGTCCACACATCCACAAGCAGCCCTGCCCCAGGGAGCTCGCTGGAGCTGCCTGCACCCCGATGACCCAGACCCCTTACCTGTACAGCACGCGATTGGACGCGCAAGGCGGAATGCGAAGGAACCCGCCAGGGCTCGTTCAAAGCATATCTTCCACATCATGAGTCCCACCCAGATCCCATCCCACCCCACACTGATTAGAAGCATACACAGCGAGTATGCCCACCTCTATATCATGGGGCAGGTTCCCGTTCTCTGCTGCTCATCACCACGCACGCTCTGCTCTCTGTCACAGCCTGCTAACCATTCACCCTCTGCCATGCTCCAACCGCACGCTGCCCTACGAAACCCACAGCCACAACCCACATCCGCACACACAATCACTCCCACACCCCCGGACAGGGGTTGTGCTCCTGCCCCTTACGTTGGCACGGCACCACGGGACCCACAGCCACATACGCATCCACAGCCATGACCACATCTCCCGCCCCTCAAGTCGGCCGCAGGAAGGTGAGGCGGCCGCACAGCCTCCTGTCGCCCCCGGGCGCAGGCAGCAGGTACTGGCCCCAGGCACAGCGGCCAGCCGCATCATCCTCCGCCGCAGGCCCCGCCTCCAAGCACTCTGCATCGCACGACGCCACCCCTCCGCTCGCTCGCCCAAGGCCCACAACGCTCACCTCGTCCCCACCGCCACCCGCCGCTGCCTCTCCGACACCAGCAGTACCCCCAGCCGCCGCCAGCGGCAGCGCCCGACGGTTGCCCCAACCGTCACCGTACCCCACGAAACCGTCCCGCCCCCTGTACTCCATGCCGTACACCACCTCCCGCTTTCCCTGCAATGCCGTACACGCCCGGTCAGCGCCCCCCGAACACGGCCTGCCATAGACCTCCAGCCGCGCCGCGACCTGTGCAGCGCCGTCCAGCGGCCCCGTCTGCTGCTGTACGGCGTACGGCAGGTAGCAGTACAGGAAGACGCCCGCAGCCCGGTCCCCTTGCTTGGCCTGGATGCCCACCCGCCACTCGTAACCACCAACCGTCACGCGCTCGGCGTGCACGGGCGCGCTGCTGCTGCTGCTGCTGCTGCTGCTGCTGCCCGGCTGCTGCTGCTGCTCCGTGTGCGCGACGCACCGCAGGCAGCAGCCCTGGCAGGAAGGCCTAGCTGTGCCATCGAACGTCGCACTGCAGACACTGCTAACGCTGTTCCCCTGGTCGACCAGGGCAGACGCGAACACTGTCTGCGCCTTGGGCTGCTGCAGCAACCCCTCAAGCTGCCCCGCCGCCACCTCCCACTCGAACGACAGCCCCTCCTCCGGGACGCACTGCTGCCGTACCTCCGTACTGAACCACGCCTTAGTCATGTCGTACCGCTTGCCGTACAGCTCCGCCAACCGCTTCCGCTCCTCGCCCGTCGCGCGCGCGTAGCGCCCCAGCAGCAGCGCCAGGTCAGCCGCCGCCCCCGATGACCCCGCCCACGACTCCATCCTCGGTACGACATCAGTCATGTACGACACATTCACGTTGACCAGCCGTACGAGCTGCCGTAGCCCCCCCCGGCCCGTCGTCAGCTCCCGCCCGGCGAAGCGGCCGCTGTGCCCGTCCACACTGCTGACACTGCTGCTGCTGTTGCCGCTGCTGTTTCCGCTGCTGCTGGCTCCGTTGGCCACCGCCCACTTCTCCACCAGCACCAGCACACTGGCCTCATCGTCCGTACCCAGGTGCCGGGACAACAACAGCTCCTCCATGGCCCCGTACGGCAGCCCGAGCACCTCCTTGAGCTTGCCAGGGCTGTTGAGGATCGCCAACACGTCCCCGCCCAGCAGCCACGCCAGCAGATCCCCCCGGCTAGGCTCCCCTTCAGTGCCCCCCTCCCGCCCCTCCGGCGCCTCCGCCGCTGCCCCTGCTCCTCCGCGCCCGTACCCCGGTGCCACAGCCGGCGGCGGTGGTGGCTGCACCGGCGCCGCAGCCAGCCACGGCCGCCACAGCTGCCCCGGCACGTGCTGCTGCTGCCCCAGCGGCAGACCCACCAAACCCCCGACCCCGCCCGCGCCGTGGCGGTGCCCCACCTGCTCGTCCAGCACCGCGGTGCGAACGTCCTCAAAGTCGTGCAACACGCGGCACAGCGCCGCCGCCAGCACCCTCCCCGCAAACTCCGGGTCCTCCCTCGCATCAGGCAGCACGTGGCGACACGCGTACAGCTCCCGCACGCACCGCAGCGCGTCCGCGTGCTGCCCACAGCTTCCGCCGCAGCACCGCGCCCCAACGCCGCCGCCGCTCCCACCGCAGCCGCCGCTGCACTTGCTGCTGCCCCTAACCCCGTCTCCGGCCCCTGCTGCTGCTGCAGACAGCACCAGCCGCCCCGCCAGCAGCAGCTCCCGCATGGCTTCATCGCACGCCGCGCCGCACCCTACCACGTGTAGGTAGGCCCCGGCGTGCCGTACAGCCAGCAGCTCACGCATGGGGCTGCTGCTGCTGCCCTCGCCGCAGCCCGCCGGTCCTGCCGTCAAAGTGGTTGCTGCCTCCTGCTTGAACCCCATCGCGTGCACCATGTGCAGCCCCTCAAACACCTCCAGGCCGGACAGGTCAACCCGGCCGGTGTACATGTAGCGCAGGGAGGCCAGGGCGGGTCGCAGCTCGGTTTCGGAGCCCAGGGGCACGAGCAGCTCGGGGGCGGAACGGAGGTGGGGAGGGAGGGAGTCCGGGTGGGGGCAATGGCACTGGCAGCGGCACGGGGCTGTGGCGCTGGTTGCAGAACAGCTTGAGCAGCGGGCGGTTGTTGCGCTGGACAGGTGTTGGTGGTTTGAGGGCCGGTTGCGTGCGGCTGATGGGAGGTCGGATGGTGGTGGGGCTTGGGGACGCGGGAGCACGAAAACGTGGGCCCTGACCAGCAGCTCTCCCGATTGCTGCTCCTGCTGGCGGCAGTCTGTGGCAGCTGCATCCTCTATGCCACGTGCGAGGCGGGTGGTGGTGGTTGTGGCACCTGCTTCCACTGCTTCCAATCGCAACCTAACGGTGCCTGGGCCGTCGGAGCCGCAGCCCTGGGGTGCGTGTTGGACCCATCCTTCGTGTTGCTGTTGCTGCTGCTCGTGGTGGTAGTGCTGCGGGTCACTTGCGTTGGTGGAGTGGCTGCGGGCAGGTGGGAGTCTCCCGTGCGGCCGTTGGGAGTTGTCCCCGGGGCCTCCGTTTGTGGCCAGGCAAGCATGAGCGCGGCCGCCGGGGTCTTGCCACCGTTCAAGCTGTGCTTGTAGCAACTCAGAGCCACCGCATATTATCAGTCTATGAGCCGGCAAGGGAGCCCCCAAAAAGCGGCGCGCATGCGGAGTCAGCACGTCGCCATTCGCAGCGGCCGCAGGCGCGCCGCGCGCTCGTGGACTACATTCGTGCGTGACATCTGTTTTTGTGTCGTGTACTTCGTTATGATTGGTTGTGTCGTTGGCCAAGTAGAAGCGGACCACGCAGTCGGCCTGCCGCGGGTCCCCGAAGGAGTCAGCAACCGCAGCGCGCACGGACCGGCTCATACTTTATACATCACAGTGTTACAATGTTACCTAAATAATATTTTCGCATTGACGCTTTTAGCGCCGCTCTAAGCGGCGCACGGCGGCCGATACTGTGACTAAAAAGTGAATGGAGGGGATCTGACACGTGTGGTGCGCTTTCTCCTGCTGGGCCGCACACCTGCGACACCAGCCTTGCGGTTAAATGGCTTCGTGGCTGTAACGTTTAGCGACGAGGTATATGCAATGTCTTAGCTGAGCCTGCATCGTGCTGAGCACGTTGGTGCACTCCGTCCTTCCGCTCACGCCAAAGGCAGGTCTTCCGTCCGCAGTCGCTCACCTCCCTAGTAACCACACATGCCATCGCGGTCTAATCTGGTCTAATCCTCGTACCTTTGCTCTGATACATGCTTTGCGTATCCCCTCAACCGCATCCTGCTGCACACACCAAAGGCAGGTCTCAGGACTCTGGCGGCGTGGCGCTTGACAGCCGTTGAAGTCAAGCTCTAGGCTGGCTTGCGCGAGCTAATGCTCGACAGGTGAGGCACTCGGGGCAGGCCTGTAAGCCCCATGCATCAGTAGCTGAGCCCTGATGGGTGACATCGCTGCTCTAAGCCATCAAAGAGCCCCAGCTGCTCCCAAATGGGGAAGGGGGGTGAGGGCGCCATCCAGCAGCAGCTGCGTAAACACTGCAACCTGTTGCGTGGCAGGGACCTCACGTGCGGCGGTGCAGCGTGCTGCAGCGGGCTGCGGCCATCCAAAGGTACGTGACCCTGGTGACAAGACTTATCTGCTGCGATGCCACAAGACTGCCAATACACAGCCGAACTGTGGTTCTTTGTGCGGTCAGAGGGTGACATTACCGGCCAATCTGCCCCCCCGGCTGTCAATCGCTGGGCACGCAATCTCTAATCGCGTTACCCCAGAGGT
>VFQN01002581.1_pt1 | contig 27629 bp, 45 predicted proteins | sample 3512371 | NCBI WGS metagenome assembly VFQN01 (sample SAMN10412370, study PRJNA504923) | tailings metagenome | isolation source: Replicate 2 from Balatoc abandoned mine | place: Philippines: Itogon, Benguet | collected 2017-08-28
AAAGAGGTGCGGGAGTGGGGAGTTATGGGCAAAGAACAATAGGGTTGGTGTAGGTTGGGAGCGAGCAGTAAGGGGAACAGGCGAGAAGGGCAAGGAAACGGGTGAGGCGTACAACAGGCATGGGGTACAAGCAGGACATGATGGGCAGAACAGGGGCGGAGCGGGGCTCAAGTGAGCTCCCCAAAGCAACTGCATGCATGGGAGGGGTGGAGAAAGGGGCGTGCACGTGGTGATGGCAATCGCAGTGTGTGGTGCCAGGTGCGTGAGGCATGCGTGAGGCATGGTGATGGCATGGTGCTGTGCGGTGCCAGGTGCATGTCAGCGCACGTGGGACGCATGGGCGGGGCTGGCTCTGGGCTGGGAGAGGCTCGGGGCACGCACGGGGCATGCTGCGAGCCAGGGCACCCAACGCCTCCGTTGGCACATGGGTACGATGATAGCACGTGGTGCAGTGTAGGAGGTAGCACCGGGGCAGGAAGATGGGGCTGTGGGAGAAGATTCAGCAGGTACGGGACACCTGCCACCGCACCCCCTTCGCCCTTCCCTGTCTGCTGCTGCATCCTTTCCGAACCGCCTGCTCCCCTGTCCGACTCCACCCCACCCCGCTGCAGTTCGACAAGCAGCAGGCGGGGCTGGCGGGGCTGGCCTTCGACGAAGGTGAGTTAGTGATAGCTGCCCAATTTTCGAACCAGCCAGCCTTCAAACGGGTTGACGAGCGGCTTTCGCTTGACCTGCCCCCTTCTGTCCATTTTGATCTTGGCTTTGGGACTGGCACTATAACGCGCAGAGAGGCACGCCAGTCAGGAGTCAGCATGCACCCAAACGCACAGCCCATCTGGGAGGCACCCTCGCAACGCCCTTCTTACCACCGCAACCGCCCTCCCACATGCTGTGCACGCTGCCCGCAGGCACGTTCGGCGTGTTCGGGTACGTGACGGAGGGCATGGAGGCGCTGGCCAGGGTGGAGCCGGGGGACGTGGTGCGCAGCGCCCGGGTGCTGTCGGGGGCGGACAAGCTGGTGCTGCCGTGAGGGCCGGGGGAGGTGGTGGTACCTTGAGGCGTGTGGCAGGCAAGGCTTGGGGTTGGGGTTGGGGTTGAGCCAGCGAACTGCCGGGACTGGGGGAACCAGGCGGCGTGCAGTCGTGAGCCTGTGTATTAGCATCATGGTGCTGTGGGGGCAACGAGGGATGGAGAGGAGGGCAGAGTGGTGCGATGTTGAGGGTTGTGGTTTTTGCGGGTTGCTGTTTGAAGTTGAGGGAGCGGGAATTGCCTCCATTAAGGGGCCTCCGGGAAAGGGGTGAGGAGGATAGGACAAGGGAGGCGAGCGACTGGTGGCTGTTGCGTGCTGGTGCTGGTGCAGCGGCGGGCAGTGTCCTGTGGCTGTGAGCGACGATGGACGAGTGCTCTATTGTATGCCTATGTGGTGAGCTGCGTTGGCAGGGGGCGCCTGAGGACCTTGATGGAGATGTAGGTATGAAGGCCGTCCTTCCGAGCCCAGGGCTGCCCGGAGGTTTTGCGCTTCGGTCCAGGGCCCCACGTGCCCCCTCACCTTGCCCTACCGTACTTGGAGCCGCGGCGCCGTGGGGATCATGGTGGTTCCTAGGAGTGGAGCGGCGAGCACAATAAGGCTGTTGTATACGGCACTGTCTTGCCATTTGTGGTGTGTGGGGGTCGCCTACCGATGTCAGCGACGTGCTAACTGCCAATGCACGCCCTGCTGCGCCCCGGCTGTCGGTGCCAGGGGAGTCGCTGCTCCCGATGCCGGTGGGGCGTAGGGCTGCAGGTCGGGGGAGGACAGCTACCTCAAGTGTGAAGGCCCCGCGCCCCGGCGTCCAGGGCCCCAGGGCCCCAGGGCCCATTCTGCCCTGTTCTGCCACTGGGGGTTTGCGACAAATGGTTTGCGACGTCCATGCAACCAATAACCAAGTGCGTCTGCCGTAGGTGCGTCCCCCGGCCGCCCACACGCAACCGCCATTAGAACCTAGTGTCGTTGTATAGTGGAAGGGATTCGGGGCTCGCTGATGATTCTCAAACGTTGTGATGACGCGCTCTGCCTCGGGGTACCCTTCCTCAGCAGCCTCCCCTGTCCCACAGATGCATGGGACCAGGGAAGAACTTCCTTGCCGTGTGGCAGCACTTCCTTAGAAGGTTGGTCGGTTGCCGTACAGTGACACGTGCTGGCATGGAAGCACTAGGGCGCTGGAGGGCTCCCTTGCGCGCCTGCTTGCGCGGTTACAGCATTCCCTGGTAAGCATGCTGCGCACACAGGCGGGTGCACGCCGCTACACTACAATATGGCCGTCGCGGAGTACGCATACGATAATGCATCGCATGATGCATGCCTGCGGCACAAGGCTCATCGGGGTGGATGGGAGAGCGGCCGGCGAGGCTTGCAGGCGAGAACCCTGCAGCAGGAGTGCAAGGACTCCCCGCGGGACTCCCCTGCACATGGCCTGGCGCTCAGCAGGGAACAGCGTCCCTGCGGCTCACTATAGCTGCCGCCGCACGCTGTTGCGTATGTCACCGCACGCCAATGGATGATACCAAAGCCCATTGATGGACAGAACACATATTAGATTTGCGCCTTCAAGTCGCCAGTCCACGAAGGGCGGGCTTTTCGCGCAGCAATTGCGTGCCGACCACGGCCGACCAGCGAAGCGACTTAGCGAGGTACATGGCTTGAGGGAAACGTATGCCGATGCCCCAGTAGCATATGTGGCGTTTTCGTAACCAGTGCGTAATGAGGCAGTGCGTAATGAGGCAGTGAACACCCGGGCCGAAAAATGCGAGGGCGTTGTTAAGGCCTACCCAGAAGCTCTCGTAAGGGGCACCCATATCCTCCCGATGTCTCAGCTTGAGATATACGGCGAGTACTGTACTGGGAGTTGATACATGTGTCATATCGCTCCGGGAGCACAGCACCGGCGGTTACTGGCGGGCGTGTACGTCGGGGGGAGTCTGCCTAAGCCACTCACGGCAGACAGCAGGCTGTTTGACCAGTAGCTGCAAGCTAGACTTCACAAGTTTAGATATCACTTAGCTACGACGCACTAGATCGATTTGTCCCTGCACTTCATACGCGAGCGTGCACCTCTACGAGGAGCATAGACCTGAGGCCGAAGGAGTTTGTAGCAATACCTCCTCCTGATCGCTGTAGAGGCTTCTTTCCTCAAAGAAGTGAGCCCTCATACACGGTCTCTGCGACCCAATTGCCTACGCCTTCGTCATTACTGTGACAGGCGCGAATAGCTTAGGGCACATACGTATAACCTAACGACATTTCTAGCGCTACACATCTCAGGCGGGCGATGGCTAGCGGTATCAGATGCATATAAGTAGCGGCAGCATGCGGATGGCAACAGGCAGCCCGTTGGGTACGTGCGCTACGCCGTCAGGGCAGAAGCCTGGTGACTTGCAAGCAAACAAGTACAACGCAGTGCCGCTGGCGTGCTGGCTTCCTTCTCCATCGGAGCCATCAGTTGTCAGCAGCAGCGTACAGGACGAGGAGGGTACGCCGCTCTGTACCCTCCCACCTATGCCCCCATGCCCCTCCTCTCCCTCTCCGCCTGCCCTCGGCCACACCCCCACCATCTCCACGCCTGAGCCTCAGCGCTACGGAATCAGCAGCTCCACCGGCCAGCGTGACTGCACCGGGTTACACGCGTCACGCGAAGCAGCACCAGCACCAGCTACAGGTGTCACCCTACCCGTGACCGCACCAGCCCACCTAGACGGCAGCACGACGCAGCCGGCAGCCTGTCATACCACCTCTCCCTCGTGCGCTCACGTACCCAGCTTCCAATCATATCCATGCTTCTATGCATCCCCCGCGTCCGCCCGAGGGCGCCCCTGCATCACCCCCTGCCGCCCCACCACTCCAGCCTCCAAATGGCCGGGGTTAGCCACGCTCCGCACCAGCCTCAGCCCCATGCTGCTGGCCCTCACGCTCGTCTTAGCATCTAGCTGCGCACTGGGCTCCTCCGCGGCGGCAGCCTCAGCAGCTTCCAGAGGCGACACAGCCTCCCGCTCCAGGGCTCTCGCCTCATCCGGCTTCTCGTCCTTTCCCCTCACACGCGACGCGGGCACCCACAACACCCTTGAAGCCGCAGCCGCGACGACAGCCTCCTCTGATCGCTCTAAAGCGGCGGCATCAGGTATTAGCAGCGGCGGGGCACGCGAAGCCAACGCTGCCGGTCAGCGCTGGGCTCTAGCGGACGCAGACAGGGGTGGGGACGGCGTGGACAGCGAAGACGCCGTGCTGAGGGAGGAGGTGCAGACGCTGCGCAAGCGGCTGGACGAGGTGCTAGACGCCATCGAGAAGCGCAACAGCGAGCGACGCAGCCTGGCGGCAAAGGGCAAGCGCGCCAAATCCCCCAAGCCCTCCAAGCCCCCTAAGGCCACCAAGGCCCCCAAGGGCAAGAACAACAAGAACCAGCCTCCCCCGCCGCCTCCCACCGCCAAGCCCTCCCCCGCACCGCGCCCTCCCTCGCCCCGCCCTCCCTTGCCCCGCCCTCCCTCGCCCCGCCCTCCCTCACCCTCGCCCCCGAAGAAGAGCCCTCCGCCCCCCGACATCGTGAACCGCGACGATTCCAGTCCGCCGCCGCCGCCGCCGGCGCTGGCGAGCGAGCGCTCGCCACCGCCACCGGTACGGCGGCCTCCGCCCCCCCGGGCCGGCGCCGTGGACATCCCGCCGGCGCCGCCGCAGGAGCCCACATGGCCGCCGCTATTCCCCTCGCCGCCGCCGTCGCCCCCCATGCGGCGGCCGCCCATGGAGGTGCTGCGAGCCGTGGGGGAGTACCGCCAGGTGCGTGCGAGCCAGCGTGTCGTACGCCGTGCTGAAATAGCAAAGTACATAAGTGGGCAGAGGTTGCGAACCAGTGTGTGCATGTCATGGCCGGGGGTTAATGGTTGGTTGTCGTCGGGGAGGTCAGCTTGGCGTGATGCAGAGTACGGTAGAATGGGAAGTTAAAAGTTGCTTGACGGCGGGGGTGGGTGGGTTGTGGGCTCTGGCGGGGAGCCATGTTTGAGGCTCCAAGGCCCTGCTGAAGGTTGCGTGCCGTGGGGGAGTACCGCCAGGTGTGCTGGGCTTGCGGTGTGAAGTGCGAGGCGTCGGCGCAAACTGCAGGGGTAGACGGACTAGCAAGTGGTCAAAAGGGTACGGCAGAAGGTCTGCAACCAAGTGCGTGCGTTGCGGCCTGGTGTTGGCGGGGCGTGTGGTTTGGGGCTGGGGTACCGTGTGAAGCACGAGGGTTGCATGAGTGGGGTGGCAGGAAGCGGGTAGGCCACGGCTCTGGGCTGGGGATGTCGCTCTGGGCTCTGCGGACGCGGGCACCGTGTGGGCTTGAGCCGCTTGAGGCTGGCTGCATGGGAGTCCACGGGCAGTCTTAATGCACAGCCTGGGACGCTACAGGAGGCCCTGCTGCAAGCCAGCTGGGCACGGCAGCCGGCTGTGCGTCATTTCCGGCTGCAGGGCCTTGGTGAACAAGGACGGGGCTGTGCGGTGTGGTGCGTGGCGCATGCAGACCACCCGTCCCCCGCGCTGCGCGGTTCGGGGAGCGGGCCAAGCCCAGCGGCGCAAGGCGCACCTTCTAGCCCGCCCCCACACAGTCGTATCGCACACCGCACACCTGCACAGCCGCACTCAGCTGCCGCTCCGCCGCCCTGCCCCGCCGCCGCAGGTTGGCATCAGCAACGTGGTGGCTGTGCACATGGTGCACGTGCCGGGCTCCGACAAGTACCTGTTCATGGAGCGGCCCAGCGGGTACCACCCCTTCGACAAGAACTACATCGCGGGTGGGGCGGGGCGGAGGGGCCAGGGTGGCGCGTGCTGCTGGAGTGGGGTGCTGGGATGGGGCACCTGGGGGGCATGGGTGTTGGATGCTGACAGCGCGGCGGCGCAGGAGGACCATCCTGCAAGCACTGTGTTGCTCAAGCAGACGGGTCCTGCGAATGTCTTGTGGTTTAATACCAGAGGGCAGTTGATACGCCTCAGCGGTGCAGATGGCTGTGTGCTGCTACGCGCCCCTCAGCGCCCCTGACACCACCCCTTCCCCCGGCCGCAGGCTACTACGACCTTGCCGCCAACCGCTGGGAGAACGTGTTCTCCCCCGACGGCCTGTTCTGCTGCGGCCACACGCTGCTGGCCAGCGGCGACGTGGTCATCGTGGGGGGCCACCAGGCCAACGCGGGCTACCCGGACGGCATGAAGAGTGTGCGCGTGTTCGACAAGTCCACCACGCGGCTGGAGCTGGTCAAGGTCAACGAGATGGGGTGGCGGAGGTGGTGGGTACGGGGAGCGGGGGGGTTTGATGCTCTTGGGTGGTTGACCTCCATGCCTTTTGCTGTTCCCGACCGCTGCATGGTACCAACAACCTGCCTGCCTGCGTGCCCGCCTGCCACGTGCCCTCCAGGTACCCCACCGCCACGCTGCTGCCCGACGGCCGGGTGCTCATCATGGGCGGCACGCAGGTGGGGCAGGGAAGGGATGGGTAGCCTGCAGCTTGCTTGTGGGGAAGTCTCCAAGGGGAATAATGGAATTCCTAAGCCAATCAGCATGGGCGGCACACACGTGGGGTAGCTGCGGAGGTGGGGAAGGAGGGGTGGGGGGCCTGCAGCTTGAGTACGGCATCACGCCTGTGCTGGCCTGGTGCCGATAGGCGCATGACCAGGGCGCAGGAGCATCGCCGTTGCCACCGGCTGCCTCGTCGCTGCGCTCAACCTAGGGCTCACAAGCTCCCACCTCAGGCAACCAACATCCCAACCCCTCCGCGCGACCTCCACGCTCCGCAGGGCGTGGGCGCCGGCACCGCCAACAACCCGTTCTGGGAGCTGTACAACCCCGACGACAACAGCGTCACGCCCTTCGCCATGCGCACAGGGTACCTGGACGGGGCCAAGCAGGTGGGCGTGGGGAGGTTTGGACGGCGGGTGCCCGGGCGGTGGCTTGCAGCCCTCGTGCCGGATGGCTGCAGTGTTGGCTGCATGTTGTTTTGCGGCACATGGCAACGCGGTGGGGCCCTCACGAGCTCCAGGACTGCCTGCAGCCTCACGTCCGTTGATTACGCCCCAAGATGTGCAGTACCATAACGCTGCTGCTGCAGGACCGTCATTCTGCCCTGCCTATCTCACACCCTCTCGCCCCCTTGCGCACCCCACCCGCAGGTGTACTACCCGTTCAACTACGTGCTGCCGTCGGGCCTGCTGTTCACGTTCTGCGGGCGCGGCGGCTGGATCGTGAACTGGCAGCGCAACGAGTGGCGGCAGAACGTGCCGCGGCTGCGGGGCTACGCCACCACGCAGTTCCCCTTCACCGGCACCAGCGTCATGCTGGGGCTGTACCCGGAGAGGGGCTACGAGGTGGGGAGCCGCACGCACACTGCTATAGTATGATGCCAGTCGTTGATCATGTCTGCACATTGCCTACGCGGTACGATGTGCATGTCGGCACATGCACACAGTACGCCCTGCCAACTGCAGCGTGCTGGGTACCACGTCCTGCCCTGTGCTGGGTACCACGTCCTGCCCCGTGCTGGGTACCACGTCCTGCGCCCACTTGGCCGCCCCGTCACAGGTCGAGATCATGCTGTTTGGCGGCCAGAACGAGCAGGCCACCAAGGACATCACCATGGTCGCCTCCAAGAACGCGCAGCGGCTGCGCATGGCGTTCGACGCCGCCAGCGGCAACTACACCTTCTTTGGCGACGACTACGACACGTGGGTGGAGGAGCCCATGCCACGTGGCCGTGTCATGCCGGACGCCACGCTGCTGCCCAACGGCAAGGTGGTCATCCTCAACGGCGCAAACGTGAGTGCCGTTTGTGTAGCAGGTGACCACAGGGTCTGTTGCACAAGCCCGTACAGCATGGCAAGGCTGTTTCCGGCTTCCCTGCACACTGTCATGTCACGCTTGGCGAGTGACCGTGCCCTGGCACTTGCGAGGGTGTCACAATTCTGGCCCAGGTTGGGTCACCAGAAAGCTGAAGAGATGGGGTTTGTGATCATGGGGGAAACGGCTGAATGCGTGCACGTTGGCGCAAACAGGTTTACTGGCAACCCGCACTCGCCTCATAACGCCCTTGCCCCTCCCTCCCTTGTCCCGTCCGCAGACCGGCCTCGCTGGCGACTCGTCGGGCGGCGGCGAGTCCCGCGCCGACTACCCAGTGCTATACGCCGAGATATACGACCCAGACGCACCGCAGGTATGTCGTTTGGCTGTATGAGTCGTTGCCTGACTTGAGCCTACGCTGCGATATGTAGCCCCTACCGCCAGGTGCCGGTGCACATGCTCGCTGTTCTGTGCAGTACGCCGACAGTGCCGCGGCGGACTGCGTCACGGCCATGGCGAACTGACACTTGCTGCCCCTCTCCTTTGCGCCCGGTGTTCCCGGCCGCGCTCACCCGCTCCGTGTCCCCTGCTGTCTCCTCTCACTCCTCCCCCTTCCCTCCCTTCCCCCGCCCCGCCCCCCAGGGCCAGCGGCTGACCCGCATGGCCTCCACCCCCATCGCGCGCATGTACCACTCGGTGGCCGCCCTCACCACGGACGGCACGGTGGTGGTGGCGGGCTGCGACCGCTGCTTCAAGTTCAAGGTGGAGGACGGAGTGCCCTTCTCGCCGTCGCCCACCAGCAAGGCAGAGGTGGGGCATGGCTTGGGGCTGGTGGCTGCGGGCTGGGGCCACGGCAAGGACGCTGGGTCGCTAGCCCCACCACGTGCAACCCCGAAGCAGTTACAGTTAAAGTGCGCCTATGCGCGCCCGGTCAGCGCGGCCATGGCAAGAAGGAAGTCCTGGTACACCACCCACTTGCCCACCGTTCCACACTGACCCGCTACCACCGTGCCCCCTGCCCTCCTAAATGCCCGCTCCGCAGTACCGCATCGAGGTGTTCTCGCCGCCTTACTTCTTCATCGACGAGCTTAAGCCGCAGGTCATCAGCACGCAGGCCGACGTGATGGACTATGGCGCCGCCTTCCGCATCAACTACTGGTTCCCTGGAGCGTACGACGAGGCGCCAGCCGCCGCCAGCAACGGCCGCCGCGGCAACAACGGCGACGGCGCCATGCGGCTGACACGTGCCGTGCTGGTGGCGCCGTCGTCCTGCACGCACTCGTACAACACGAACCAGCGGCTGGTGGGCCTAGAGACGGTGTCGGACGACCCGACGGGTGGTGTGCTAGTGGTGCGGGGACCGCCGTCGATCAACCACGCGCCGCCGGGCATGTACATGCTGTTCCTGCTCAACGGGGAGGTGTACGGCAAGGCCGCGTGGGTGCGCCTGCCGCGCATGTGAGGATGGTAGTAATGTAGCGCGATAGCTGGGGTAGTTAGGTAAACTTAAGGGCGTTGCCAGGTGTGTTATTGCTGACGCATTGGATGGTGGTGCCGCATTGGGATTTAGGTGGGTGGATGTGAGTTAGTCTTGGGGCCCATAGGAGGCGCGAGCAGCGCTGATGCTAAATATAGAAACGGATTCGTAGTCCGGGACCTGTTTCCTGTAGGAGGACGGGGGAGAAGAGTCCGCAGGATGGCGCACGCGGCCGGGTGGCATAGCCGCGGTGATTGCTAGGTGGGCAACGGTAGCAGCGAAAAGCTATAGCAGTCCCGATGAGGGATTGGCCTAGAGTGCTCTACCGCCCCTTTCTACTGCTTTCTTCCTTGCTATGCAATCTGCTGTTGCTTTTGCTGGTCCACGTATTGCTAGTAGGGTGCGACTGCAGCACCGCAGCGCTGTGTCCATGGTAGAATGGGAGCATGGCTGTTGCCCTAGGCTTCATGATACTGCTTTACGGAGATGTCTTATGCGTCATTCATGAGCCTGAATCTGCGGTTGGCTGTCAAGGGCCAACGTTTACGCTTAGAGAACTGAAGAGGTGTTCGTAGGTTGCGGCCGTGGTATGGCGTGCTGTGGCAGTGTGGCATGGCCCCGACATCCGACCTGGTCGCACAGAGTGTGCGGTGGTCAACGGGACCCGATGTGCGGTGGTCAACGGCGCAACACAAAGACTGTAACACGTCGTTCATGATCACAAGACACACGGCTCAAAGTTCCAATTTAAGTGGTAAGGAGTATTCAAAGGAAAGCGGCTGGGGCTAAGGGCATCGTGGGGGACTTGCCTGTGAGCTCCGTACCGTTTTCCTTGCTCCGTACCCGTCCACGCAGTGCCGTACAAGACAGCACAATCCGCGACACCTTGCGGGTCGAGCGCTTTGGGTGCAGGTGTATACCGCTTCAAGGCATTATGGTCAGTGGGGTCGTAGGGCGGCAGGGGCCTGACCAGTCCATGCAGCTTCCCTGCCGTACCAGGTAGGCGCCAGGCCGGAAAGTCCCGCCTGGCGTGACACCGCTCGGCCATACGCCCACGATTGGGCACCTTTAAGGTAGGTTATACGGGCTTTGACTTGTATAGTAGTACTAGTCACTGCTCTTTGCGTTTGTGTTGTATCCGTGCCAGACTTCTGCGACTGGAAATCCGCTACACGCTAGCTACGTATCGTGCACCAGCAGACGCAGCGCGGTTCAGGCCCCTCTGTCCACTAGTTCCAGCGTCTAACATCGTTGCTGGGTCGGCTTTTGGACCGAAGGGGCCTGAATCTACCAGTCGTTCTCACATAGCATGGCCGCAATTCCAGAACCCTGCATCACGTGCGGAGGCGATGACTTTGTAGAATTCAAATCTGAGGGTGACCTCGTCTGCAGGGTAGGCTCTCTGGGAAGGGCAAGAAGGACATCTGCTTGTGGGCGAAGCCCCTTGAACAGCTGCCTGTGCAGCCAGCCCCGTATGCCTCCATGGCTCTCACGTGGCACATCTATATGACATGTATGTATCGTTGTGTCGCAGCACTGCGGAACCGTGAAGGAGTCCCACCTCATCGATGAGCGCTCGGAATGGCGCACCTTCAGCGACAAGGTACGATAGGAGCCATCCGGGCAACACAAAGCTCAGCGTCATCAAGGAAATCTACAGATTGAAGCGCGCGTCCGTCCGTCCTGCCGTGTCACACCAGACTGTTGGGGCTTCTCCCTGGACGCTGCGGACACACCTGGGCAACACCTGACAGCATGGGTCCTGTACAGTCGTGAACCATATGCGCAATCGTGAACCGCTCTGTCCTACTTCCCCCTTTATCCTGCTGAAGGCCGCTTTGGCGCCCAACGCCTCCCACCGCCGGGACATACACCGGTTCCCACCTAGTCTCCCTCCCCGTGCCCCCTTCCTCCCGCCCTGTTACCCAGGACAAGGACACCACGGACCCCAACCGTGTGGGTGGGCCCACCAACCACCTGCTGGAGGGGCTCACCACCACCATCGGCCGAGAGCGGGTGCGTGCGTGGCTCCTAGAGGATTGCGGGTGCCCGCGCCTGCGGCTGCAGCTGCAGTGCCACTAACCCACACACGCACGCGCACCCACAGCTGCCCGCCTGCACAGCTGTGTGTCTGTACAGATGTCCGCCCGCTTAGACAGGCAATAGCTGCATGTGCACCGCCATGACGGGCAATGCACGGGCGTCTTGCCACTGCCCGGCGATGCATGCCCTTCTTACCCCATCCCCCCGCCGCCCTCGACACTATCCGCAGCTTTCCCACCTTGATCCCCAACTACCTTGCCCGCCCTCCCCTCGATCTCCGCCCCGGCCCCAGAACGACGGCGGGCTGTCCCACGCGCTGAACCGCATCCACGCGCGCACCAACAACCCCGACCGCGCGCTGGTGGCCGCCTTCAAGGAGGTGTCCACCATCTGCGACCACCTCAAGGTCAAGGGAGGAGTCAAGGACAGGGCGTGCGAGGAGTACAAGGCGGTGGTGGAGGTGAGGCAGGGGTGTATGGCGAAGGTGGATTAGGGCGGAACGCTAGGTTACCGTGAGGCCAGTTACAGCGAACGAAGCTACGGGTGCCAACGGCCTGAAGGACAGTACCGGCCAAACCGCACGGATGTATTTGGATTGGGCGGGCTCTTGCGCCCCGATAAGCAAAAATAGTTGACCGAGGGTTACCCCATAAATTGAATGCTGATGGGTTGGGGCGGCGCTATGTGGGTCGGGCTCTTGTGGCATCTGCTGGCGAGCCCACACGGCGTCACGTCGTGTTGTGCCGCTTGGCGCCCCCTTGCATTTCACACCTTGCACAGCTGCTACCATTGCTGCCGTCACTGGCGCAGCCATTTGGACCTACACATTGTCATATCGCGTTGCTGCAGCTTCCTGTTTCCACCGTCCGCCCCTTCCTTCCCTCCCTTCTCGCTCCCCCTAGGCTAAGACGCTCAAGGGGAGGTCCGTCAAGGTACGGAGGGAAGCGGGCCCGGGGCTGGTGCTGGGACGTACCGGTAACGCACGTCTACCACATTGCTGTCGCACCATGCTCGCTGTCCAGCAATGTCGGTAGCTGTACCTCCGCTGTTGGTAAACATCTATTGCAACCAACTTGCAAGTGACACCCACGAGTGCAGGCAACAACAAATTACGTCGCACCACCAGTAACAGTACGCATGGCCCCCGCACGCACGCACGCACCAACCACCAATGCCCTCCCTTCGACGCCCCCGCTCTCCCCCCCAGGCCCTCGCCGCCGCCTGCGTGTTCCTGGCGTGCCGCCACGAGAAGCAGGCGCGCACCTTCAAGGAGATCACCGCAGTCATGGGCAGCGACGTGAGCAAGAAGGAGATCGGACGGTGCTTCAAGGTAGGAGGTGCCGGCGGGCTAGGGGCTGAGCGGGCCCTATGTGAAGGGGGAGGGCGGCCGCGCGGAAGGGGCATCGGGGTTAGGTGGGCAACAACAAGTGTTGCGCAGCAATGGAGCATGTGGGTAGTGGGATTCATTGGGGTGTAATGTACTTCTGAGCAGATGCGTATCAGAATGGAACAACCCGCCTGGTGTTGTGGGGCTGGATAGCGCTCAGAAGGCCGCCACGGTATGTTTCTCCCTTTCTTGCGCGTTCACCAAGCGAGGTGCCGTCGTACCATACTGAGCCCTATCACACTCCCACTCGCCCCGCCCTTGGACCCCGCAGGACCTGCAGCAGCTGAAGAAGGAGGCGCTGATCAAGGGCGGCGCGCGGGGCGACGCGCTGGCCTCCTCCATGAACCAGACCGTGCAGCACCCCAAGGAGTTCGTGGTGGGTGCGGGCGGGGGCGGGAATCAACTGTGGATGCGTGGGGCAACGGGTTTGCTTGGGGCGGCCCTCATGGTTACAGTACCTTAACTGCTTCCCAGCCTTCGTGTAGTCGCCGGCCGGTGCGCTGATGGTGACAAGCATTCACGTGGACCCTGCCTGCTCTCACTGCCGCACTGCCCTCCTTGCACCGACCATGTTGCCGCGCTGCTCGTGCAGCCCCTCGCCAACCCTCACGACTCGTTGCATACCGCCTCCCTGCCGTACGCAGCTGTCGTACTGCAACGACCTCAAGATCGACTTCAAGGTCAAGAAGGCGGCGGAGCAGATCGCCATCAACGCCAAGCCGCAGGTAGGCACGTGGCACGGCTGGGTACCCCGTGGCGGGTCGGGCTCTGAGGAAATGAGGCACCGTCAATGATGTTCGTGTTACGCGGGCAACATATGAAAGTGCCCCGGCTCTGCGGTTGGTCGGTGGGTCGGTCGTTATGGATGACGACTCGGGTCCACGGGCGTCTATCAACGTGCAGGCCCCTTGCTGGTCCGCCACCGGCCTCCCGTTCCCAACTTGTCGTCCCCCAGCGACAAATTGCTAGACGTCGACATGCTTTCCCAATCGCAAACCCCTTGCCCGTTACTAGGACCGCCGCGTGGCGTGGGACGGGCGCACGCCCACCTCCATCGCCTCCGCCATCGTGTACATCACCGTCATGCTGGAGGAGGTGCGTGGTGGGGTGTGTACCAGCGGGTGCGTGACGTGCGCTTGCACAGGCTTAAGGAGGCGGGGTGGGACGAGGTGCGTACGCCTGCTAGGCTGAGCCTTGTTGGTCCGGCGCCCATGTGCACGATGTCCATGCCCGTGCCGGCACACATGCACTAGGCACGCTACCGGGACGCTGCCGGGAGCTACGCTGTCTTCGGGGCCTCCCTCTTCGAGGCCGTCCCCCCATCAGACCTTGAGCATCTGGTCACTTCGTACCGTGCGCTGTCCCCGCACACATGTACATATCACGTATCCGCCTGCCTTGCGCTACCGTGTCGCCCGCAGCTGCGCAAGGACGACGAGGCGGTGCGCGCCGCCGCCGCCGGCACCGCGCCGCCGCCCGCCGGCTCGCCGTTCGCCCGCGCCCGCGCCATCGCCGACACGGCGCTGCAGCACGTGGCGCTGGTCAGCAGCGTGGCGGAGACAACCATCAAGGCCGCGTACAAGGTGCGTGTGTTAGCGTGGTGTGTATTAGCATGCCGTGGGGTGCGGCGCTGCAGTAACACGTCGCGCTTGCCAGCGAGCTCGGCGAATCCACAATCAAGGCGGCGTACGCGGGGGTGATCGCGTGATGGCATCTGCACGTGTCTTAATGTGTGTCTATCAGAGCCAAGTTCGGTGGGGTAGGTGCCGCACAGTTGCAGTGGTCAGGAGGGGTTCAGCGGTGTGCGCCTGGCAGTGTGGGTTGACGACGGAGGACGGCCTTGTATAGTTATTGGCATTGCTGCATAGCGGGATGTCGGCCAGCTGCGGTGTATTGCTGACCAGCAGCGTCTACGGCCCCTGTCCGCAGCCACCACTCTCCCCATCATGCCGCTCACGGCACAGCACAACGGTACTTTCCGTCGTGCACGCGCTGTCGCCAACGCCCCCTGTCCGGTGCCCCAGCTCGCCTCCCCATCCCGCCTCCCGCCTCCCTCCCCCCTCCCGCCCACCCCCCAGGACCTGTACCCCGTCATCCCCGAGCTGCTGCCCCCCAAGTGGCTGCCCGCCGAGGACGTGCCGCACCTCATTGCCCGCCTGCCCAACCACGACGGGAGGGCGGCGGGCGGGGCGGCGGCGGCGGCGGCAGGCGCGGGGGCGGCGGCGGTCGCGGCGCATTGAGGGCAGCCGTCTTACTGCTTGCCACGCCTGCCCCTGGCCAAATGTCTCTTCCTTTATTGCCGAGCACAGACATGGTACGGCAATCGCAGCAAGGACACTAGCGGCGGCAGACGCTGCAGTATGAGTGGACTGGACAGCTGGCGTTGGGCAACCGGCCCATGGCCGCCCCGGCTGGCGTGAAGGGGGTGCAGGGGCCGGCGAGGAAGGGGTTGGGAGGGGGATGCAGGTAGAGCGCCCCGTGCTGCCGAAGACAGCGCGCCAAGCGCAACAGGCGCGACAGCGCTGCGGACGGGGGGATCCGGACGAGGGGGTGGGAGGGGATGGGTTCGGGAAGATGCGGCGGACAGAGCATCAGGGAGAGGCGGAGCGAGGTTGAACGCGAGTGTAGGGCCTTCTTTCCCTTGGAAGTTGAGAAGAGTTTAGCCAGTCATAAATGGTGGGGTACGCTTCAAATGAGGCATAGGCTCTGCAGCGTCAATGGTGGAGTGACGGCGTGGCGGGGGAATGGAAGAGTATGACGGAGGCGGGTTGGACAACTTGCGACCTTTTTGAAGGCTTTTGACGAGTGAGATGCCGTACAGCTGTGATTGAGTAACAGATGGGCCGTACAACCAGGCGGTTTGAGGTGATTCTAGGTAGGGTTCGCATCCGCCGTATGGCATGGCACAATGGCGTAGTAGTGTCCTGGCGCACAGGCCAGGCCGCCTGCCTGCCTGGCGCCGCACGGCTGTGGATGGGGCAGTTGGCAGCACGGGTCGTCAGCGCCAGGCTGTTGCGGTTAGCAGCAGCAGCCCCATTGGCGGTGTGTGGTTGAGCCTCCTCTGCGTTTGTGGCTTGTTCAGGGCTGCCTGGGTGTATGCATTATTGTACCTGAACCACTGAGGCGGGCGGCTCAGGGGAACAGCGGCGGGGCAGGTGGCGCAGTGGGCAGTGCCAGCGGCGGCGCAGGGAGCTGGCGCCACGGCTGCGTGGGAAGCGGGATTTGGGATACGCGCGTGCTGTGGTGTGGTGTGGTGTGGTGGCGGTGGCGGTGGTGGTTCGGTGGCGGCTAGCTCCTAGCTTCTACGTCCTACCATAGGACTGGGCGGAGCAGGGCGGCGTGTCAACCTCGGGGCCTCAGAATCGAGGGGACGTAAAGCTGCAAGTGCATGACCTGACTTGCATGAACCAGAACCACCTGGACTGTAACACAAAATGCCAAAAAAACCCGAAGGGCACGTGTCGTGGTTGCCAGCACCGCCAGTTGCCTGCATGCATGCGTGCATAGTCGCACACAGTAGCCCGGGCGTTTGTGTATGCACGCATTGTGGCTTTACACGCGTTCAACCCAATGGCTGCAACGATGGGTGGCTTCATGGCTACCTGTGATCGTGAAGCATGGCATCGGGGAAGTTAGTGCCTGGTTGCCCGTTCAGACACTGCATCGCAGGAACATAGCTCGCACGTGACCGTGCACATACTTTACTTCAAAGCTAAGATGACATGCACACCTGTAATCAGTTGTCCTGCCAGGCTTTTGTAGGCCTCCAAGCTCTGCTGCACTCCGCCCGCGCCGTTTAGGTGCAAGGCGCGAGGCGCAGCTTGGGAGGATGGCGGATACTTGCCAGAACCTGTAAGCAATGTGGCGATGATCGCAGCAGAAGCCTGCATGCGTATCGTTTGTGTAGGAAAGGGAGCCTTTGTGCAGAGAAGGACGTCCATGCCGTTCTCTTCGGCCCTGCTCGCAGCTTCGGCTTCACTCAGTACAATGGAAAGTGCGAGTTCTTTGGCAAAGGTATGCCTGGTCTCTCACTGGCGCTTTTAAGGAAAAATAGTCCGAACGCATGTCAAGTGCTTGGCACCGTGCGCTGTGTAGTTTGTAGTCATCCTGGCAATAGATAAATGACATCAGCTATGCTATGTTTCTGTTCACGAAGCTCTGCACCGCCTTAGCTCACGTGTATCCACGTGGCCCAGCCTTCAAGCCTTGCCCCTCCTGGCCCCGTCCCGCACAACACGACACACCCCGCTCCCCAGGCCCAACGGCGCTTCCGGAGGTGAGCACAACAGTTCGAACATACTGTCGGCAGCCCAGGCTGGCCAGAGCATGCTATCCTCAGCCCCCAACCAGTGACCCAACACGCTGAGTCCCGAGTCCCGCTACGGCCTGCACGAAGGTCTTTGCAACCTTGGTCCCCACCTGATGAGCATGCCCCCCCTGCCCTCCGGTGCCCATGGCACATGACGGCTACCCTGCACCCACACGGTACCCGTACGCCAGGCCCTGAATGCCCACAGCCACGCTCCACCCACGCTGGCTGACGGCACCTGCCCTCCCCCCCCCCGCCCGCCCAGGGTCTGGGCTGGTTCATCCTGGTGGGGCTGGGGGCGCTGTTCGCGTGCGTGCCCACGGCACTCATATGGCTGGACAGGTGGGGTTGGGGCTTGAGGGCGGGGGGCGGAGGGTGGGGGCTGGGGCTGCGGCCGGGAGTGGAGGGGTGGGGGTGGTGGGGGTGCGGGTACAGTGTGACGCATGAACACAGGGTGGGGGTGGGGTGGCGGGGGATGCGCAGGGCACTGGTTGGGACCACGGCAAGGGGAAAACACACTGGGCGTCGCTGCACGTTACGTGCCACCACCATGCCTCACTGCCCATCCCAATCCACATTTCCGCACCACCATTCGCACCTCTAGCCACAACCAAAGCATCACCCGTCACCCATTCCCTCTACCGCATTTCCGCCCTCCATTCTCCCCACGGCGGCGCCGCCTCCTATTTACCCCCTGTCCCTGTCCCCCAACCCCCCCAACCCTCTCCCATCACCGCCGCCTCCCTCCGCTAGGCACTTTGGCGGCTTCGGCCGCGACTCTGAGTCCTTCTCCACCGCCGGCCGCAACATCAAGGCGGGGCTGACGGCGTGCGACATCGTGGCCAAGTGGACGTGGGCGGCCACGCTGCTGCAGTCAGCCAACGTGGCATACACGTTTGGCGTGGCGGGGCCGTTCTGGTACGCGGCAGGTGCGCGGGTGCCGTGAACCGAACGGGCTTGCCGGGACCGAGTACTGAGATTGCAAGGCACGGCATTCGGTTTTCTGGTGCCCATGCGGTACTGGTCGGCGTGCGGGGCGGTGACGGTGCGCATGTGGGCCCGCTGTGGTCCTGGGGGTGCAAGCGGTGGGCTCACTTTTCCACAGGGACAAGTCCAGCATGCCTCGGGTTGGTAGGGCGCGGCCAGGTGCGGGCGGCTGGAGCTTGTAAGCGCGCGGTAGGCCAGGCGGTTGGCGTGGGTGGGCACGGCTGGGTGGCGCGGTTGTACGTGTGGGCGCCCAGCCGCCTTGGCACGCCCTTTGAGGAGCAGCCCTCTCCGCCATGCCCTTCCCGCCTCATGCGACCGTGGAACATGTGTGCTGCAGCAACGCAAAATTACTCCCTCCACCCCGCACCCTCCCCCACACGGCCCCGCAGGCGCCACGGTGCAGGTGCTGCTGTTCGCGGTGCTGGCTGTGGAGGTGAAGCGCAAGGCGCCCACCATCCACACCTTCCTGGAGATCATCCGATGCCGCTGGGGCACCACCGCGCACGTGGTGTTCGTGGTGTACGGCTTCCTGACCAACATCATCGTGACCGCCATGCTCATCCTGGGCGGCGCGGCGGTCATGGAGGCGCTGTCGGGCGTGTCCGTGTACGCAGGTGGGGTGAGGATAAGATGAAGGGGGTCCAATGCGAAGTAATGCACACTTTACTGGACATCGGTGTGGAGTAGGTGGGGTACTGCGTGAAGCGCGAGGAGACCGTGTGAGAGATCAGGGAAACGCAGAGCGCCGGGACGCCAACGAGGGTCCGCGGGGGAGGGCGACGGGGGCGGCGAAGTGGGGATGGGGTAACCGCAGAGCGGCAATGGGGATGGGGGGGGGGGGGGGGGGGGGTGGGGGCGATCGTGAGTGCGGCGGTGCATGAGGGCGTGTGGGAGAAGGGCCACGTCAGGTTGCAAGCCACTCGCTTGCCGTCTGCTTGCTTGCCCTTTCCGCGTCCGCCTGGCCTCCGCGCCCTGCTTTGGCCCCACCCACGAAACCCTGCAACTCCACTGCAAGGTCCCACTAGCGAGCTGTTACTGGCCATGTCACTCTCATGTCAGGTTTTCCTCAGCCGCTGTCGTCCTGACCTGCAACGCCTCCTGTCCACCCTCCCTTCCCCTCCAGCCTCCTTCCTCATCCCCGCCGGCGTGGTTATCTACACCGCCGTGGGGGGCCTCAAGGGCACCGTGGTAGCGGAGTGGCTCAACGTGTGCGTCATCTACATTGCGCTGCTCATATTCATGTTCCAGGTGGGCAGCGGTAGGGTGTGGGACGGCGGGGGCGGTGGCGGCGGGCGGTGTGCGAAGCGGGGGTTGAGGGGCGACGGTGAGCACGGAGCGCCAGGCATGGGACGCGCGAGGCGGGCTGCGCCCCAGGCGTGCTGCTGCAGCGCTTGGGAGGAGGAAGGGGGCTGTGGGGCTCAGGACCCTAATGCTGCTGGTGGAGCACTTTTTGCTCTTGCTTCTGTTGGTCCGCAACCGTGCACACCGCTGTCACAGCTCGCCCGGCCGGACGTACAACATCAGTGCAACATTTGTTATACAGGCGCTGGAATACCGTTGTCGGACCGTCCTCACCGGCCCCCGCTCCCCCCAGGTGTACGCCACCAACCCCGACCTGGGCTCCATCTCGGTGGTGTACCAGCGGCTGCGGGCGGTGGAGGCCAAGCACCCCGTGGCAGACAACATGGGCGGCAGCTACGTCACCATGTTCTCAAAGTCGGGCGTCATATTCGGCATCATCAACATCATTGGTGGGTGGTTTCCAGCGGCTTGACTTCCACCAGAGCGGAAGCCTGGTACTGCACAATGGCGCCGACGTCGTTGCGTGCCTGCCCCTTACCTGCCGCGCTGGCCCAACAGCTCGGCACGGGCGCCAGCCATCCTGGCAGTCGCACCTTAAACCTACACGAACCCTTTTATTTACCCTGCCAACACCCAACACCAGGTAGCTTCGGCACGGTGTTTGTAGACCAACATCATAAGGCATGTGCACCCCATACCCAACAATCCTTAACCCCCACCCTGTCAACCCCCACCCATTCCGTCCCCAAACAGGCAACTTCGGCACTGTCTGATGGACCAGTCCTACTGGCAGCTGCACCCCACGCGCACGTCCCGTCAACCGTCACTCCATTCACCCACATCCCTTCCTTCCCCCACCAGGCAACTTCGGCACAGTGTTCGTGGACCAGTCCTACTGGCAGCTGCACCCATAACCCGCACCTCTGTAACACACACTCTCTTAACCCACATCCACCCACCAGGCAACTTCGGCACAGTGTTCGTGGACCAGTCCTACTGGCAGCTGCACCCATAACCCGCACCTCTGTAACACACACTCTCTTAACCCACATCCACCCACCAGGCAACTTCGGCACGGTGTTCGTGGACCAGTCCTACTGGCAGGGCGCCATCGCCGCCAAGCCGTCCGCCACCTACCGCGGCTACCTGCTGGGCGGGCTGTGCTGGTTCGCCATCCCCTTCACCATGGCCACCACCATGGGCCTGGGCGCGCGCGCGCTGGACCTGCCCATCAGCAGGGCGGAGGCCAGCAAGGGGCTGGTGCCCCCCGCGCTGGCGGTGCACCTCATGGGCCAGGGGGGCGCCTTCCTCATGACGCTGCAGCTCTTCATGGTAAGGGGTGGGGTTTTGGCGGGGTATGATCAACAGCGCAAAGTCGTGAAGCACCAACTGACTTTACGAATTGGTACACGTTCGAGTACCGCATATGTACTGCGAAAACGCGGCGCACCAAAGTTGGCGGTGAGGCTGGGTACGACACAGCAGCTGCTCCTGTAACATGAGCCCACAAGCACCGCCACCTCCCCTCCCCCAGGCCGTTACCGCCACCGCCTGCGCGGAGCAGATGGCGGTCGCCACCATCGTGGCGTACGACATCTACAAGCCGTACATCAACCGCAACGCCGACGGCCGCACCATGGTCCGCCTGCAGCGCGGCGTGGTGGTGGGCTACGCGCTGGTGTCGGGCCTGGTGGCAGTCATACTGCTCAAGCTGGAGGTATCCCTCGGCTGGGTGTACCTGTTCATGGGCATCGTCATTGGCTCCGCCGTCTTCCCGGTGGGTCGCTGTCCCCTTGGTCAAACGGATGCCCTTTGTCTTTGAGCAGAGAAGTGCACTGGGCCTGTGTCCGCTGGTTCGTCCGAGGCCGCGCCGTGGTGCTGGTTGGCTCTCTCCGGTCGACGGGGGTGTGCAACAGGTGCAGGCGCACGTGGCATGCACTCGACCACTCGTGCTGCTACGCCAAGACCAGACCCGGCAATTGGCACAACCCTCAAGAACGTCACCTGCTCTTCACCCACCCCACCGTGTGCTTCCCCTCCCCATTCGCCTTGCTGTACCTTTTGCCCATATCTCTCCCATCTCCCATCCCCCATGAACACAAGATCGCCGCCTCGCTCACGTGGGCCAAGTGCTCCTCCACCGCCGCCTGCGTGTCGGCGGTGGTGACCACGCCCCTGGCCCTCATGACGTGGCTCATCACCGCCTCCAAGCTCAACGGCGGCGTGCTGAGCCTGGAGACCACGGGCCAGGACTACCCCATGCTGGCAGGCAACCTGGTGGCGCTGGTCTTCTCCATGCTGCTGTGCATAGCGCTGTCGTACGTGTTCCCGCAGGTGGGCGGGGGTGGTGGGATGCAGGAGGCGGGGTCTGGGGTGCAGGGGGCGGGTGGTGGATGGAGTGTTGGGGGTGAGCGGGTGCCGGACGTGCCGGCACAGCGGGGGCTGGACGGGGGGTACGCGTAGAACGCAGGGAAGCCGTATAAGGCGTCAGGGAAGCACGGAAACGCTGGCGGTGGGTAGTGCAACCCCTTACGGTGCAAGCACTGAGTTCTTGATTGCGTTGCACGCTGTTCAGTATCCTGCGGGAACGTCGGTACAGACCTGATCTCTACCTGTTTCCCCAACATGCTATACGCCACGTTCTCGGTCGCCCGCATCCCCTCATACCGTCCGCCATCCCGCCCCACAACGCTTTTTGCTACGCCCCCGCCCCGCCCGCCAGGACTTTGACTGGGCCGAGCTGCGCAACATCCCCGTCATCGAGTCCGACCCCAACTCAGACCCAAACACCTTCGACGGGGACGACTCGCCGGGTGGGTGCAGCGCACACCGGTCGGAAGCGCCAGCCACACACAGCACGGCCCTGCCCTGCACTGCCCCGCCCTGCCTCAGCGGGACAGCCTGCCCCCAGGCCAGCAGGGTTCCAGATACTCCCCTCGCCAACCCCTGCGCCTCATAGCATGCCCGCTCGCTTTATGCGATACCCTTCGCCCCAGCGCGTGCATCTCTTCACACCTCGGGCAACAGCGCCACTTGTGTGCCCTCTTAAACAGGGGCTCCCCTGCTCTTAAACAATTTACCTACCCCCTCCTCGCCTTTTGGTGTCTCCTCATCTTTGTATGTCTTACACTGTCTCTTCATGGCCGCCGCACCCCTGTCTCCTCAACCCCCAGAGGCTCTGAACCGCGTGATCCGCTTCACGTGGGTTACGGGCGGCACCCTCACGCTGGTGCTGCTCATAGGCTGGCCCGTCATGGCGCTGCCGGCGCAGGTGAGACGGCGGGGGAGAGGGGGCCCGAGCAGCGGTGGCCGAGGGACGCGGGGCAGTGAGCAACGGACAAAAGGGTAGCGTTGGGTGGGTCCAGCAAGCGGTCGAGCGACGGTGGGGAAGGTGGGGTGCACTCGTGCACAGGGGCCTGCACGGTGGGGTTATGGTGGGATGCACAGGGGCCTGCAGCGGTGTGCGTCAGGAGTGCCGCAAAGACACGCAGGAGTTGGTTCGGGCTCAGCCTCGTCGCCGTGTCCGTTGTGTCACCACGCTGCCGCGCCGCCGCTGTTGGGCACCACAGGTGTTCTCCGAGAGCTACTTCACGTTCTGGGTCATCCTGGCCATGCTGTGGGGCATCGTGGCGGCCGCCGTGTGCATCGTGCTGCCCGTCATAGAGGCGTCGGACGTCATCGTGGCCATATGGCACGGCAAAAAGTACTCGGCGGCAGCGGTTGGTGGCTACAGCGGTTACGGTGGTTACTACGGTTGCGTGGAGGACAGTGCGCACGGCGAAAAGGCGGCGTCGCAGGGGCAGCAGGCCGGCCACGTGGCGGACGCGGGAAAGTACTCCCTAGGCGGACCGCAGCAACAACTGCAACAACAACAGCAGCAGCAACTGCAGCAGCAGGAACCACAACGACAACGCGGCCCGCAGCAGCAACGTGTGCACCTAGAGCTGACGCAGGCGCTCAACCCTGCGGCCGGGCCGCGGGGGTGACGGCCCGCCAGCCAGTCGTCACCGACACGTGTCGGGGGCTGGCTGGACCCAACGCTCCTTACGGTGCCGCTGGCGCGCACTGGCGCTCGGGCCCCAGTCCCACCGGCGTCAGCCTGTAGCCTGGGGTCGTCGGACAGCCGCCCGGCAGCTTGTGGGCCGCGGCGGGGCGAGGGCGGCAGTTGGCGGTTGGCAACTGTGCATGCGGCACAGCTGGTACCTGGGCCGCCAAACCGCGATGGCCACGCGATAAGGGTACGCAGCTGTAACCGCAGGCGCGGCCATGCCTGTGGTGCATTCGCACGCTTGCCTCGACGCAGGACTGGAGGAGGCTGGCCGGCCGGCGCTCCGCCGCTCCGCCTCGCTAACACCCGCCGCCTGCCGCGTACCTTCGGAGTATCAGCCCCTCTCCGCGCGAGAACTCCTCGCCCCCGTCACAGCTGCGCCCGCCTTCCACGCGCCGTGTGCTGGAATGTGTGAGAGTGTGGGAAGGGGCTTACCAGGACCCGAGGCCACATGGAAAGCCCCCAAAACGACAGGGGACGGTGAGCAAGGGGCCCTGCCAATCGGGTGTTGCGCCTTGTGCGTCCTCGCGGTGGCTGACCAACACAAATAACCCATGCACCATGCAACTAATTGCAGTATCGCCTGTATTGGGCCTTGGGTGGTGCACATGGTTACGGGTGGCCTTCGTGTCACATGCCGGTGGTAAGGCATTCGGCATGGTCGTGCATGTGGTGGCTGGCTGTTGGGTTGGTTCGGGTTGGCTAAGCATACGCGTCGGTTGCTCACCGCACGGCACGTGGCACGGCGCGGGCTACGCGGAGCACGGTGGGCTTGCGGACAAGGCGACTTGGACGGTCAAGTGGTGTGGTGTCGAGGTCATGACGCATCCTGCATTTGATTGATGAACGTTATTTATGCACGGCAAGGGCGCACACAGTTCCCGCATCAAGATAGTAGCATGGCGCATCGTCCTAGTGCTGCATGGACTGCAAGGCACACCCTGGAATAGGGGCACGGCCATTCAGGATACCTGACGTGTTCATCCCTTGCCAGGTTGTGTTTTTTGTGTGTGTTGAGGGGCGGCATACCCCACGGGATCCTTCCGTATGACAATGTATGGACGTTGTTGCTGCGTTGGTACGGTGGTGGCAACATGGGACGAGGCATACGCATCGCTATACAAACGCAGGCGATACATGAGCAATGAAGCATAGCAAAGTGTGCTTCGCCGCCGGGCAAGGGGAAGGACGGCAGGGAGCGATCAATACTTTGCCTGCGCGTGGTGTTAGCTGAGAAGCGAGGTGAGTGTGCTGAAAACGTGAGTACTGGGCGTGATGTGACATCAAAGGGTGGCGCGACCAGGGGAGTGGGAAGACGGAGGCATACCAAGCCTAACGCATGTCGTACCGTGTGATGAGTTTTCACAGAGCAGCGTTCTTTGACTCCTCGTGAAGTGACTGGTGATTGCGCAGTGCCGTAGGGCACGCCTGTGCTTGACCCCAACACAACGCAGTGCCAACAAACCACGCATGCGCAGGGTATGCCTGACTGGAGTACCAGAAGCAATGGACAACTCAACTCCATGTGCATCGGCCTACCGGGTACGGGTCGGACTGCCTGTCTGGTGGACAAACTTGACTGCACGCGGGAGGCACGCGATCCAATGTGGGACAGCGGTGCCCAACGCCGACACGGTGAAAGGTGGGACCTGGCTTGTAACTGACCGCAAGCCTGCCCATGCCTCTGCCCATCCTACGGTGGTGCTGCTTCTGGGTTTATGCCCCATCAGCTTGGGGGCTGGTACCGGCAATGCAACCACCTCTTTCCCGGATGAAGGCCTCGCACTGTCGTCTGTCGTCCTCAGGACTGCCTGACCTGAGGTGCTTCACCTCTTCACAGTACCGCTAAACGCCGGCAGCCGGTCCGCCCTTCGTTAGGCGCTGCCACTGTCCATGTCAGCTCTTGTACCCATAATCGCGTTGGAAGCAATACAGTTCGCCTGCAGCGAATGTTGCCCAGGTGTCCGTCACGTGCGCCAGCACGCGGCATCGGTTTGCCTAGTCATAGGTGTACGGCGGCATGAGGCGAGTCCCAAGACTCGCGAAGGCTAGCATTCTCCGGAACTTGAAACTGGACATACAAGTTTGTTCCAACAGTATCAAGAGCTGAGTTGTTAAATCTCCAATACTCCTCTCGGCTTCCTTTGTTGTCGGGAGAACACAAGGGACTGTAACGCTATGGCCCCGAACCGCGGAGGCCGGCTGGCCTCCTGGGCTCCGCCGCTGCTCCTAGCCTCGGCGCTCCTGTTGCTTGTGTCGAGCGCCAAGGCTGGGCGCCTGGATGCGCAGGTATGGGCACATAGGTGCGAGGTCCTAGTCCTAGGTTTGCGGGAGCCGCAGGCAGCCGGGAAGCACTGACGTCGACCGACCCATGGGTCACATGGATTGGGGCGACAAGGGAAGTCATACGCGACAAGGATGATCACATATAAAGAGTCTATTGAACTTGTTAGCTGTATTTGATAAAGAAGGGCGGCTGGAAGGAGCGTTCCTATGGCGCGGACTCGCGTCAGCTCGCGCTCTGACGCACGCACGTGATCACCGTTCACCTCTTGATGAACCGGTACCTTGGGATTGTAGACAATAAAAGCTCATGACAAGATGGTCGGAAAGCCCTTTTCGCCCTGCTTAACCGCTTGACCTTACGCCGCTGCCCGCTGCCCGCTGCTGGAACTGCAGACCGAGCCGTTCGGCCGCGCTGATGCTGGTGGGGCTGCCGGAGTGCGCTGGGATCCGCCCGGCTTCTGCCGCGGCAAGGACTGCCCGCAGTTCGAGGTGCTGCAGACGCGGGGGGACGTGGAGCTGCGGAGATACGGGCCGGGTGGGTGCGGGTGGCAAGGCACCGTGGGGTGAGGCCACAGTAGGAACGGTTGGGGGGCCGTGCGGCCCAACTGCCGGGCTTGTGCCTACCTCGCGCGGCCGTCGTCCCCCGTGCCTACCTCGCGCGGCCGTCATCCCCCCCAACCCCTGCCTTTCCACCATTGCCGCCGCCTAGTTTGTGCGGTGACCACTCCGCTGCGTTCCCGCCTGCCCTTCACATGCCTCCCCTTCCCCCACTCATTCCCCAGCCCACTGGATCAGCACCAACGTGACGGGCACCAAGTGGAGCGAGGCGTACGACGAGGGATACGAGGTGGGGTTAGGGGCTTAGGGCAGCGAGCTTGGTGGGGGCAAATAGCACTTCGACTGACGGACTTCGTAGTTCATGGCATCAACGGGGTTGTAATCCAGGGCCGATATGCACTCGATGGACTCCCCAGGCCACCGGGCCAGTACCCACACACCGGGCAAGTACCTCCTGAGCTAAACACTCACGTGCCCCATCTCACCCCACCTCCCCCCTTCCCCACTGTTGCCCCGCAGCGGCTCCAGAAGTACGTTGGCGGCGACAACACCAAGAAGGCCAAGATGTCGCAGACCAACCCCTCCTTCACGCTCTTCCAAGTGGCAGACGTGCAGGCCCGCACGCTGCAGGGCACCTACACCATCGAGTACTTCGTGCCCTTCGAGCTGCAGGTAAGGGCGGGGCAGGGTGGGATGGTTGTGGTGATGGTGGCGGCACCCACAGTCCCACACGCCGCAGCTCGCACTAGGGATTGGACTGAGACTGGGAAGCACGCAATCACCCTGCTGGGCTACCGTCCCCTGTATCCAGTTGGCACTACGGTATCGGTACCGGTACTAGGCTCGCACTGTGCATGCATGCATGTGCACACCGCACCACACGCCCGGATACGCACGTGTCCAACCCCGGCCGCTGAGCGACCCGCAAGGCGCGACCTGCCCACTGCCGCGCACACGTGTTGCCCTGCCAGGACAAGTCCTTTCAGTTACCGGCTGCCGCCTCGTTCTTTCCCCTGTCCTCCACTGGTGCTCGTCCACCCGTTTACGCCCCCAGGACGAGCCCCCCCAGCCCACCACCCCCGAGATTGGCGTGCTGCGTGTGGAGCAGCAGGACGTGTGGGTGCTCACCTTCGGTGGCTTCGCCGACGAGCAGGACGTGGTGGCCAAGGTGCGGGGGGCCTGGGTGGCTGGCGAATGCCCTTGCATGCCTGACACGCTGGCAGGAACTTTTGCGCGACTGCATGAGGACTACCTTACCCCTTAAGCGTAACTCCAACTGCTTCCGTTCATGCTGCCCTTAAGCCCGTCCCGTCGCCTCCTTGCGTCCGCACCGCACGATACGGCGTTGAATTTACCGTACCTATGCCTGATCATCGCGCAGAGGGGGTCGAAGCAATTATTTTTGGG
>VFQN01002582.1_pt1 | contig 27626 bp, 24 predicted proteins | sample 3512371 | NCBI WGS metagenome assembly VFQN01 (sample SAMN10412370, study PRJNA504923) | tailings metagenome | isolation source: Replicate 2 from Balatoc abandoned mine | place: Philippines: Itogon, Benguet | collected 2017-08-28
AGAATCCATGACAGCAAGGGGCCGGTCACCGCCGTGGTCGTCAGGGCCATAATCACCATCATGGCGAACAGGGTCGGACTGATAATTCCCAGGTCGAGCCCGATGTTCAGGACAATCAGCTCCATCAATCCGCGCGTGTTCATGAGCGTGCCGAGCGCTGCCGAATCCCGGATTGACCAGCCGGTGAACAGGGCTGCCACAAATGTGCCACCGAATTTGCCAATGGTGGCGACCAGAATAATCACTCCGCACCAGACCCAGTCATTCACGCCATTCAGCAGGCTGATTTCGGTTCGCATGCCGGTACAGGCGAAGAACGCCGGCAACAGCAGCACGGTCACCGGGGTTCTGAGGCGCAGCGTCAGTTCCCGGGCAACCTGGCTGTCATGCGGAATGATCGCTCCCAGCAGAAACGCTCCGAAAATCGCGTGAATCCCGATCGCTTCCGTGGCGAGTGCTGCCAGCAGAATGGTGACGAGGGCGATGGAAGTGACCGACGACGGGAGTTCGTCCTGCAACTCAGTCCTGCGCGCTAGCAGCCATTGAATGGCCGGTCTGGCGATCCAGATCATAAACGCAATGAATCCAGCCGCTCCCGCGATCACCCACACTGCGGTGGCAGCGGTCGTCTGGACAATTCCCACCACCAGAGCCAGCAGACACCAGGCGGTCACATCGTCCGCTGCCGCACAGCTGAGTGCCATGTCCCCCAGGTCAGTGTTCTGCAAACCCCGATCTGCCAGAATCCGGGCCAACACCGGAAACGCCGTAATCGCTACAGCTACCCCCAGAAAGAGACTGAAACTGCTGAAGGGAACCTGCGGATCGGCGTAAAGGGGATAGAGGACAAGAGCGAGTACGGCCCCCATGACAAACGGCAGCACGATACTGACGTGAGAAACTGCGACTGCAGTATGCGCTCTCCGTGCGACTCGCGTCGCATTCAGTTCCAGTCCCACCAGAAACATATACAGCACAATGCCGAGTTGCGCAATCGCCTGTAATGCTGCCGGCACCAGTCCCCGGGGATCATCTGTCGCCGACGGAATCAGCATCTGCATAGCTGCGGGTGAAAGCAGGCCGAGTAATGAGGGCCCCAGCAGAATGCCTGCCGCCATTTCCCCGATCACCGGCGGCTGCCGCAGAATTCGCAGGAGTGGACGCAGGAGTTGCCCCAGGACCACAACTGCCGACAGGGTCGCCAGGACATGCAGGATGACATCTACCTGCAAGTGCGATTGGGGTGAATTTTGCGGTCGCGCAGACTGCACTTCCGGAGCCTGCAGAGACTGCCCCAGCAGTTGCACCATTAGCAGCCCACCGACCCCGCCCACAAGTAGCAACAGATAACCTGCAATTCCCCTGGCAGTGAACTGCGAGCGAAAATCGGCAGCCGTTACGCGTGTGACCGGTGATTCCTGGGACAGGGAGGGCATGTTAGCTCCTGCGGACACCACAATTTCCTATTATCGCAGCCTAAATTAACGTCCAAACAAATAATGTTCAAACACATTTCGAGCAAAAAAACAGCCTCCTGCTCAAGCTGTCCAGTTAAAAGATGATGCGGCGTGGGCTCTGTCCACCGGAATTCTGGATTGCAAAGCCGAACGGATCCGGATGACGAACCGGGACGAGAATCAGAAGGTGGGCAGAGCCCACCCTGAGCAAAATCCATGGGATGTAACCCCTGGCATTCAGCGTTGCCAGACGATCAGGTGCGTGCGACTGCTGGTGCCAGTGGAACGGCGAACCCGCAACACCACACTGCTGGTGGTGTCGGCTGAGTTCAGCGCCAGTTCCAGTTCCTCGACGGAGGCCACCGGCCGGCGGCCGACTTCTTCCAGCACGTCATAGACCTGCAGTTCTGTCGATAGCTCACAGGTGGGATCGACCTTCAGGATCAACAGGCCGCGGGTGGTGTCCGGAAAGCCAATCTGCTCCGACAGATCCTCGGTCAACGGATGCACCGTGAGCCCCATCTTGCGAATCTGGGCTCCCATTCCCGGTTCGGTCGGGGCTTCGCTGGTCTGGTTCAGGTCGCTGCGATCGGCGAGCGTAATCGTCAGTGTAATCTGCTGTCCGCCGCGCCAGACCCCCAGCTTCACCTGTCGGCCGATCGGTGTCAGGCTCACCTGATTGATCAGATGATTCTCGTCCTGCACATCAATGCCATCGAAGGTCAGCACCACGTCGTCGGTCCGCAGATCCGCCTTGGCGGCAGGGGTGCCCGGATAGACCTGCGTCACGCGGGCCCCGCGAACGCGATCCAGCCGCAGCTTGCGAGCGGCCGAGATATCAAACTGCGGGTCCAGCCGAACGCCGAGGTAGGCGCGACGCACGACGCCATGTTCCAGCAGTTGTTCCATGACCCGTTGGGCCAGGTTGCTGGGAATGCTGAAACCGATGCCCTCATTGCCCCCGCCGCTGGACGCGATCGCGGTGTTGATGCCGATAACCCGACCGTTGATATCAATCAGCGGCCCGCCGCTGTTGCCGGGATTGATGGCGGCATCGGTCTGCAGGAAATCCTGATTCAGCACGTCGGCTGAACCTAACTTCAACTGGCGTCGTCCTTTGGCACTGATAATCCCCAAGGTGACCGAACGGCTCAGTCCGAACGGACTCCCCATCGCCAGTACAATGTTGCCGATATCAACTTCATTGCTGTCGCCCCAGCGTCCGGGAACCGCACCCGCTGCCGTTACTTTCAGCACTGCCACGTCGGTGGCAGAATCACTGAGCACCTGATCCGGCTGGATTTCACGTCCGTCGTAAAGTTCGATGTGAATATCCGCCAGCTGGGCGCCGTCAATCACGTGACGATTTGTGACCACATACAGCCCCGGCCTGGTCTGGCTCGACATCAGCACCCCGGAACCGGTTTCCTCAACCCGACCGCGGTCAGCGACCTGCCGTTCACTCTTGATATGCACGACGCTGGGCGTGGCAGCGTTGGAAATCCGGGACAATACGCGGCTGAACTGTTGCAGGGGAGCGGCGTCGCGAATCAGATCCTCATACGGCGTCTGCATGGCCGCGTTGGCCTGATTGGCATCCGACTCTGTCCGGGGCCAGATCGACCAGCTCAACCCGAGTACAAGGCCGGCGGCGAGCGCCGTTCCGCCGATCCACCAGTTTGTCCGATTCGACATGGGGCCTGTCTCGCTCGATTGCAGGAGGTTCCTCATCGGGGACTCTCGTCAATTATGGCCGGAATCTTGACGGAATTTCCTGGAAACGCTGTCTCTGACAAAAAAATCAGGTTTTGAGATCCCTCTCGCGGAAAGATCCCTATTCTTGCAGGAATCGCGGGTTTAAGGGAATGTGAGATTGAAGGCATCCCGATCCGGCCGCTTTCCGGCAATTCGCATGGTCGCAATTCCGACCCCTTCAACCCGGCCACGACCTTTTTCGGCCGGCTACGGTCCAGCACTCCGCCACGGAAGGACAACCGATGACAGCGGTACTTGAAAAGCTGATCCGCCACGATGCCTGGACCACCCGGCAACTGCTGTTGCTCGCTCAACCGCTGTCCGACGAGGAACTGGATCGCGAGTTTGACATCGGCCTGCGGACGCTGCGTCACACCTTCCGGCACATTATTCGTAACATGGAAGCCTGGCACGACCTGATGAATGGCGGAGTGCCCCGGACGTCCCTCGGGACAGAAACACGTCCCGCAATCGCCGAACTTATGGAACGGCTGGATTATGTCACTCCAGGCCTGCTGGCACTGGTGGACTCTGTCACCCAACGGGATGCGGAAGAGGCCGAATTCGTGGACATTCTCGATTCACCGCCACGTCGCAAGCCATTGACGACCGGCCTGATTCACCTCGCCACTCACGGCATGCACCACCGCGCACAATGCCTGTACCTCCTGCGTCAGCTGGGAGTCAGAAACCTGATTGAAGGCGACGTTTTCAGCTGGGAACTGTCGTTCCTCGAAATCGAGGACTGGCCGCTGGCGGATCGGGATGACGGGCCGCCTTCCGGATATTGATATGAGAATTGCATAAAACTGTCGCCGGTCCCGGTCGCACAAGATTGCCCTCGGGATTGCGATCATGGCATGATCGTCAGGCATCCCCGTTCAGTCACACAGGAACTTCTGCCATGCCCCTGCATCTTGCTGCGTCCAATCGCCGTGAATTCCTGACCCGGACTGCCGTCGGCATGGCGGGTTTGACCTTGCTGAAACCCATGTGGGGAGCAGAAGCAAGCCATGATCCGAATTGCCTGGCGTTGCTCTCCGACACTCACATCCCGGAAACACCCGACGTCGAAGCCCGCGGCGTTAATATGACCAACAATCTCCGGCAGGTGGTTACCGAGGTCGTCGCCTCGCCAGCCAAACCGGCGGGAGTTGTCGTGAACGGGGATTGCGCTTTCCTGAAAGGCCTGAAACAGGATTATGCGAATTTTTCGCAGTGTCTGACTCCGTTTCACAAGGCAGAGTTGCCGGTCCATCTGACGCTCGGGAACCATGATCATCGCGACGTGCTGTACGAGGTGCTCACCGAAACAAAGCCGGCCCAGCCCCTGGTTGCCTCCAGGCACGTTACGGTGCTGGCGACACCACACGCCAATTGGTTTCTGCTGGACTCGCTGATGGCTACTAACGTAGTCACGGGAGACCTGGGTGACGCGCAGCGTGCCTGGCTGGCCACTGCCCTGGATGCTCATGCTGACAAACCGGCCATCGTGATGGCGCATCACACGCCGCAGTTTGAACCGCCCGCAGCCGGTAAACCCTGGGGTGGTCTGCAGGATACTGCCGAATTCATGCAAATCCTGCAGCCGCGCAGGCACGTCAAGGCCTTCGTCTTCGGTCATTCCCACAACTGGTCCACGACGGAACAGGACGGACTGCACCTGATCAATTTGCCGCCCGTGGCTTATGTGTTTGGTGCAGGCAAGCCGAACGGCTGGGTGCTGGCCAACGTCGGCGAGAACGGCATTCGTCTGGAACTTCAGACCCTCAACAAGGAACATCCGCAACACAAGCAGGTCGTGGCACTGACCTGGCGAGCCTGAAGCAGGAGAGAGCGGGGAATACGAGTTTTCCCGACTGGTTTTCCCGAAAGGCGAGACGCAGGCACATGTGGATGCACACCAGCAGCCTTCCCGCGCAATACTCCTCAACCACGCCTCGCCGGGTGAGACATGTCAGCATGTTGCTGCTGCGGCAGCCTGTCGTCATCCGGCTGGCTGCCGTAACTCTGGCAGCCCTGCTGTTTGCGAGTACGACCAACGCACAGGTTCCCGCTCCCTTCCGGATTCAGGTCGTTGACGACGTCACGCAACGGGGCGTTCCGCTGGTGGAACTGGAGACGACCGCCGGTCGGGTGTTTGTCACCGACAGTGCCGGAATCGTGGCTTTCATGGAACCCGGCTGGATGAATCAGGAAGTCTGGTTCACCATCCGCAGCCACGGCTACGAATATCCGGCCGACGGATTCGGCATGCGGGGAGTCCGGCTGAAAACGGTTCCGGGACAATCTGCGACCCTGCGCATCAAACGCTTGAATATCGCAGAGCGAGTTTGCCGTCTGAGCGGAGCCGGGATCTATCGCGACAGCGTGCTGGTCGGCGATGTTCCCGCCGATCAGGCATTGCTGCTGCGGGCGAAAATCACCGGTTACGACAGCGTGCAAGCGACGGTCTATCAGAACCGTCTGTACTGGTTCTGGGGCGATACGAACCAGACAGGCTATCCGCTCGGTAATTTCCACATGACCGGAGCGACGACACCGCTGCCGACGGTTAAGGAACGAATGGGCGATCCGTACGCCCTCAGCGTGTCAGGGAGATCCGGCAGCGGTCCGTATCATGGCCTGAACTATGACTACTTCACTGATGACCGGGGGTTCGCTCGCGGCGTGTGCCGGATGGCAGGGGAGGGACCGACCTGGCTAGACGGCCTGACTGTGCTGACGGATTCCGCCGGCCGCGAGCGAATGTATGCCGCGTATGCCAAAATTCGCCCGCCACTGTCGACGTATCGCCGCGGGATCTGCGTCTGGAACGATGAGCGGAACGAATTTGAACCGGTCAGGGAATTTCCGGTCGATACGGTCAACGCTCCGTTCGGGCATCCTCAGATCTGCACCCTGGACGGCGTCGACTTCGTGTTGTTCGGCGATCCATTTCCTGCAGTCCGCGTACCGGCAACAGTGGAGGACTTTCTGGATCTGGAACAATACGAGGGGTTCACACCGCTGAAACCCGGAACACGCTGGAGCGACAAACAGCTTGAACGCGACCCGGCAGGAAAGATCGTCTATGCCTGGAAACGCGGCACGCCGGCGCTGTCACCGGCAGAGGAGCGTCAGGCAGTGAAGGACGGACTGCTGCAGCCTCACGAAGCCCGCTGGCAGCTGCGCTCCGGAACACCGGACCAGTTCATCGAAGCGCATCGCGGCACGGTCTGCTGGAACTCCTGGCGCCGCAAATGGGTGATGATTGCGACGCAACTGGGCGGGAGTTCCGTTCTGGGTGAAGTGTGGTATGCCGAAGCGCAGGAATCTGTGGGACCGTGGGGCAGGGCGATCAAGGTCGTGACCCATGACCGCTATTCCTTTTACAATCCCCTCCAGCACCAGCAACTGGATTCTGCTGATGGACGTTATATTCACATCGAAGGCACGTATACTCACACCTTTTCCGGTAATGAACACCGCACGCCCGACTACGACTATAACCAAATCCTCTATCGACTCGACCTCGCCGATCCGCGCTTACATCGCGATAATTAGATGATCCGGAAATCTCGCTTGCGGGTTCGCGATTCATCCTGAGCAATTTGAACCTCGAATCGCGAATCCGCCAGCGATCTTCAACGCGGGGGAATCTCTCCAGAGAACGAGGGATCATTCGAGATAAGTGGATCCGGCTGCGGCGCGATCGTATTCCCCGGCGAGTTTGCTCGCGAGTTCCGCCGTGAGTTTTCCCTGCTCAACCTGCACTGCCAGCTTGCGTCGGAAGGCTTCCACGAGCATCGCCTGATCGTACCGGGCGAAGCTCAGCATGTCCGAGATCCGGCTGCCCGGAACCAGTTTGGTGATCTGGTAGCTGCCGTTGTCGCCGATGACCACCTGGGCCTCGTTCGGCAGTCCGAACAGGTTATGGAAGCTGCCCATCACCTCCTGATAGGCGCCCACCAGAAAAATAGCCAGATAATAGGGCTCGCCGTCCCGCCAGGCCGGCATATTCAACGTCTCGCGATCATCCTTGAGATCCACGAAGTGACTGATTTTCCCGTCAGAATCGCATGTCACATCGACAAACGTCGCGAAGTCTTTCAGCGGTTCATCCAGACGATGAATGGGCACGATCGGAAACAGCTGCCGGATCGCCCAACTGTCCGGAGCTGATCGAAACAGTGAAAAGTTGCAGAGATATTTCGCCGCCAGCACCTTCTTGAGCTGTTCGAATTCATCCGACGGAAATCCTTCTTCCTCGGATTCCCGCAGGGCACGGGCACAGGTTTCCCAGAACAGCAATTCTCCCTTGGCCCGGTCTTCGAGACTGATCAGTCCCATATTGAATTGTGTATGCAGGGAATCCTTCAGTTCCAGGGCGTCGTGATAGTATTCCACATAATTCTTGCCATTAACGCCGTCACACAGATCCTTGAGTTCGCTGATGACCTGCGGGTCATCCACATCGACCTGCACCGAAAGTTGTTCGTCGGCGAAAGTTTCAATTTCATCACGAATGTTCGTGATGAAGACGCTGTGATAGGCCGTCATCATACGGCCGCTTTCCGTGACAATATTGGGATGCGGCACATGCTCGTCATCACAAATGGAACGAATGATAAACACGACGTCGTTGGCAAACTCCTGGACCGTGTAATTCATCGACGATTCGGTCCGGGTATGCGAGCCGTCGTAATCGACGCCCAGTCCACCGCCGATATCCAGGAATTCAATGTTGGCACCGACCTGCCGCAGCTTCGCATAGACCCTGGCGGCTTCGCGCATCGCATTCTTGACCCGTTTGATATCAGTGATCTGGGAGCCGATGTGCAGATGCAGCAGTTTCAGTTGTCCGTCCAGTTTTTCCTCTTGCAGCAACCGCACGCATTGCAGGATTTCCGACGTCGTCAGGCCGAACTTGGCAGCTTCACCTCCAGAAGACGCCCACTTGCCGGAACCGCGCGAGTAAAGTTTCGCCCGCAGTCCGATCAGCGGGCAGACGCCCGTGCGGCGATACTCCTTGAGCACCATCCGCAGTTCATTCAGCTTTTCGAGAACAACAACCACCCGTTTCCCCGCCTGGGTGCCGAGGCAGGCCAGCCGGATAAACGTCTCATCCTTGAACCCGTTGCAGATCATAAGCGTGTCCACCGCCTGATCCTGGGCGAGCGCTGCGTAGAGTTCCGGCTTGGAACCGCACTCCACACCCACGCGGCAACGGACGCTGTCACGCAGAAATTCTTCCACAACTTCCCGCCGGGGGTTCACTTTCATCGGGAACACGGGGAAATGCTGACCGCCGTACTGGAATTCCGCGATGGCGTGCTGGTAGGCATCCGCCAGCTTGCGTAACTGACTGGTCAGCAATTGGGGAAACCGTACCAGAATCGGCGGAGCCACTTTCCGCTTCAACGTCAATTCATCGACCAGTTCCTTCAGATTGACATAGCGGGGATCGCCTGGAGCAGGGCGCGTCAGCAGACAGCCCCGCGCATCAACCTCGAAATACCCGGCCGACCAGTTTTCGACACAGTAGACCTGCTGAATCTGTTGCAGTTGTTCGTCGTTCATACTGTCTTCCTGCCCCGCCTGCCCATGCCGGTTGGTCGCGAGCGACCGGCGTCGGTGCCGCCGCGCGTTATAAGCCATTCCTCACTGTCCCTGCGGACGCCACGAGGACTGCGGCGTCCGCAACTGTCCCGAACAGTATTGAGCGATCCCGTCCCAGGACAAGTTGCTTTCCGGGCCGACCCGCCGGGTTCTCGCTGAGATCCTGCGGGATTCGGCGAGGCGGGTGATTTCGCTTTCCAGGCAAAATCCCTCGTTTTTCGCTTCAAAACTGCCTCTCAGCCACTGTCTTCGGTTCGCCTCAATTTCTGGCTTTGCTGCCGGATTATCAAGCGTCGCCTCAAACTTCGGGCGGGTTTCACTGGCGGTCCAGGTGCGTATCCGTGCCGATATGAACGGCCGTACAAAATATCAACGGCATGGCATGCCAGTTGCCGTGGGAAAAGCACACAAACATCAACGCACGTTTGAACAACCATTGACCTCCAGATCCGCTGCCGGATTTCAGGAGGAAGGATTCAACGGATCATTCAACCTTCGTCAACTTCAGTTTCCCGGGAGTTCTGATGTCTCGATCACTTTTCCCGACCCGGAATGAGGATTCATCGTCCTCGCGGACGGCAGGATTCACATTGATTGAATTGCTGGTGGTCATTGCGATCATCGCTATCCTGATCGCCCTGTTGCTGCCGGCTGTGCAACAGGCGCGGGAAGCGGCACGGCGGACACAATGCCGCAACAATCTGAAGCAGATTGGCCTGGCCCTCCACAATTATGCAGGAACCTTTGGTTTCTTCTGTCCCGGCGGAGTCGCCAAATCCGGCCCGTCCGGAACCAACTGGTGTACGACCAGCGTCGGTTCCTATCGGGGCCGTGCTCCCTGGACCGTGCTGATTCTGCCCTTCATGGATCAGACCAGTGTCTATAACCAGTTCCGGTTTGAGGAAGAGTTTACCGTCCTGGGAGATGCGGCTGTCTACAAGGGTTCGGCAACCAACGATGCGGCCTATAACATCAAGATGCCGCTGTACTGGTGTCCTTCTGATCCGCGGGCCAACGCGAGCACGAATATCGGCAACTATCGCGGGGTGCAGGGTGGAGGCGACGGTTTACATGACTGTCTGGCGCTCACCAGCATTCGCTTTTATACGAATGGAATCCTGTATGTAAATTCGAGCGTGGGCTTCAAGGATATCACAGACGGCACCTCCAATGTATTCCTTGTCGGTGAGAGTTTCTACAACCCGACGCTGCAAAATACTCCCGCCCAGCGTGCCCAGGGCTGGGCATCGGCAGCCTGCACCCAGACCGATGGCGCCCTGATGCCAACGCTCGCGTCTGCCTGGAAGGGGATTAACTCCTGGCCCAGCAACCCGGAAGTTACCAGTGCCCTGTACATCATGTCGGACTATTTCAGCAGCCGGCATGTGGGCGGCAGTCACTTTCTGATGGCCGATGGATCAGTCCAGTTTGTCAGTCAGAACGTCGACAGCACCCTTTTCCAGAAGACCGGAATTCGAAACGACGGCTTGCCGGTGGGTGGCGCGGCATTCTAGGGCTCGATTTTCCAGGCAGTGCGTTCCAAACGCTACCTTTCTGCCAGGCATCAGGGAATCGGGCGGAAAACAACACGGACGACACCGCCAGAACGACTCTTCCCGGACCGCGTGCAGATTCTCTCCGGCAGTCGAATGTAACAAGACTCACTATTAAATTTTCTGTCATTCAAGGTTGTCGCGCAAGAGGCCCCCAATGAGGATTGAGTTGATCCGTCGTCAGTCGCTAATGAACCAGCAGTTCTTCCGTATCCTGACACCTTTCCGGTTAGTCGCTCTGGGACTACTGCTCCCGGTTTTGACCGGTTGTTCTTCAGGTTCTGATGAACTGACCCGTTATTCCATCTCGGGCGAGGTAACTTACGAGGGCAAGGAGATCCCGCTGGGAGAGATTTTCTTTCAGCCCGATTCTGAAGCGGGCAACAGTGGTCCGGCGTCTTCGGCCACGATTGTCGATTCCCGGTATTCACTACCCGAGGAATTCGGTGTGCTGGGAGGGGCATACGTGGTGAGAATCTCCGGTTTTTCTGCCCCGGGAGGGACGGCCACAGGACCGCTGGCACTACGAGGACCTCCAATGTTCCCTGATTTTGTCACGAAGGTCGATCTGTCAAAGAGTGACATTCAAAAAGATTTCAGCGTTCCGAAAAAGTAGCAATTTTTTCCTGTTATCCCTGTCCGCTCCCTCTTCTCCCTTTCCGCTCAAGGATGTCGAACCTGATGCTGTCCGCGCTGCCTTCCGCAGAGTATTCCACGATCTTCCCACCCCGGCGACTTCGCCAGGCTTCACAACACAAGCCGATGAATTCAGGCTTCACGCTGATCGAACTGCTGGTCGTCATCGCGATTATCGCGATTCTGATCGCCTTGCTGCTTCCGGCAGTCCAGCAGGCCCGGGAGGCGGCACGCCGCAGCCAGTGCAAGAACAATCTGAAGCAACTGGGTCTCGCACTCCATAACTATCATGACACTTATAATTGCTTTCCGATTGGTTCCCAGTTTGCTTACAAGGCGAACTGACGGGCGTCCATCCTGCCGATGCTGGAGCAGGCGACCCTGTATAACACATTGAATTTTTCGCTATCGTTCTCCAGTGGAGCCAATGCCACGGCGTTGTCGGGAAAAGCCCTGGATGTGTATCAATGCCCGTCGAGCACAATGATTCCCTATCCCACTGCAACCGGAAATGGATCAGGCACCTACAATAATGCCAACCAGCTTCAGGCACATCACTACGTCGGAGTCGCCGGCGGCTACCTCGCAGGCTGGACGCCGGCTGACGCACAGATCACCACTTCCTATGGAGTGATCACCGACAATGGATTGCTGGCTCCCTTTCGAGTCCGCCGGATGCGTGACTGCACGGACGGCACCTCCACGACCCTGATTGTGGCCGAACAGTCTGGTCTGATCGGTACGCAGCGTTACGACATCCGCAGCAGCTATTACGGAGGCTGGTGCGGCGGCAGTTCTCACGCCGGACCGCTGTCAACGATGCCAGCAGGGCACTGGGCCAACTCATTATCGACGCTGAGGTATCGCATCAACTCAACTACGGTTACCACGGGCAGCAATGTCACCTATGGAGCCAATACGCTCTGGACTTCGTTTCATGCCGGCGGGATTCATGGCTTGCTCGGAGATGGTTCCGTCCGGTTTGTTAATGACAACGCGGACATGCAAACGCTGCTCCGCGTGGCCGTCATGAATGACAGCGAACCGGTCTCCGAATTCTGACATCATCGTTCGCAACTTGAATACCAGTCCGTCGGGGGATCGCCCCGGCGGACTCGTCTGTTTTCATTTTTCCCGATCTGACAATCATTCTGGACGTCTGCTGCCGTGAACTGTTTTCCGATTCCCTGCGTGCCTGTGATGATCCTGTTCACCTGCGTAATGCTGACAGGTTGCGGGTCCGGCGGCGATGCGCATGAAACCGGCTCATTGAGTGGAGTCGTCACGGTCCGGAACGCGCCAGTTTCCGGCTGCGATATCAATTTTTTCGCCGCCGATACCGGCACCGGGATGATGGCAACACTCAAGGACGACGGCAGCTACAAGATTCGTGACCAGGTCTGGACCGGTACGTATGTCGTCTACTTCACGCCACCGCTGCCGGAAGCAGTCGAACACTCGGGACCAGGCGTGAAAGCTTCCAGCCAGGATTTTCAGAAGCTGGTTCCCAAGCCCTATCGTACGGAATCCACGACTCCGTTGACGGCAGAGGTGAAACCCGGCCGCAACACGTTCAATTTTGAACGGCAGCAGTAAGGCAGATGCCGGAGTTCCTTCAGCTTCACCGCGAGTGGTTCCCGCTCCTGCTCAGACAGCGATGATGAAAAGACCGGATCATCCCGGGACGCAGGCTGCGAATCGGACCAGATCCCTGCACTCAGACTGCGGTCCTTCGCTTTCCGCAGTTGCAATACCGCGACAGACTCCCCAGGATTTGCGACAATGACCTGATTACATTCAGTCCGCGTCCTGAAGGCCCGTTTCCATGCGAGACGTCTCATGGCTGAATCTCGGGCTTTTCGCCGTTGTGGCCGTCCCGTTACTGTTCTGCCTGTTCATTGTAGTACTCGCGAAAGTCCATCAGCGACGTCGACACGAATTTCTCACCGGTGACGGACAGCACCTCGTGGACCCGATTGCTCCGACGGCACCGGCACCGCCGGATTCACGACAGCAGTTCACCTGGCAGCAGTATGCGTTCACAGGCAGCGTGCTGGCGATAGCTGTAGCGATCGTCCATTACATCCAGACCTCGTTTCCACGCGAAACGGTTCACCGGCTGCTGTCGGTAGCCCCCTTCTGCCTGGCAGCGGTGGTGATGTTGCTGATCATTTCCGGGACATTCTGGTTGCGTCGCTATTCAAGAATCTCGGCGAAATCGATCGCACTGGCCAATGCCGGAGATGTGGAGGCGGCCATCAGCATGCTGGAGGCGTCGCGAGCGAAATTCGGGGATGAGACGGGCGTGCTGAATGATTTGTCCGTCATGTATTCGCTGCAGGGTGAGTGGAACCGGGCTCTCGAACTCGTGGACGCGCAGCTGGCGAAGACGCCGCAACTGCCGCACCTGTACTCCAACCGTGGCTGGTATCTCTACAAACAGGGACGTCTGGAAGAAGCAGAGGCCACGTTTCGCAAGGCTGGCCCGGGTCTGAATGACGATCCGGTCCAGCTCTGTAACTACGCAGAATTGCTGGTGGCCATGAACCGGCGGGCAGATGCCCGCCAGATGCTGGAGGCCGCTGGCAAGGCCCTGTTACAGATCAAATTTATTTCCTCCGAGGGTCGCCGCCAGCGTGAGGACGCGATTGAAGCCGTGCGGGCACGACTTGGCTTCTGAGTGATAAAAGAGAGCAAATCACGGGCTCATCGAGCTGTCGCTGATGGCGGTTCCTCGATCACGCCGGTAGTGAATTCCGGATTTCCTCCGGTAATTCCGTGATGTCGTGATACCCCACCATCTGCACCTGATCGCTGTGTTCGCGGATCAGATCACGCAGACGATTGAGGCTGGCACGTCGCCACTTATCATGATCTGCCCGCTGGCTGGCGAACGCATCAACGGGATGGTTGTGGTCGAACAGTTCCGCCTGCAGGTAGTACGCATCTCCCACATGTAACAGCCAGCGGTCTGCCTGGCGGACTGCGACTCCGCAATGCCCGCTGGTATGACCGGACAGCGGGATCAGCAGAATCTCGACGTCCGGTGCCACAGCCACCTGCCGCGTTTCCAGCCCCAGCCATGAGTGTCCCTCGCTGGCGTGTGGCTGCCACCGGACCGGGGGTGCGAAATGGGCGGTAACGTACCGGAAGTGACCGGATTGAATCTGGTCCAGTTCTTCCTGACTCACATGCACGGTCGCATCCGGAAAATCCGCCAGTCCCCCCGCATGGTCGGGATCGCCGTGCGTGAGAATGATGTGCCGGACATCCTGCGGAGACAACCCGAGGTTTTCGATCCTGCGGACGGCAGTATCTTCCTCGTGGAACTGGAACCCGGCCAGATCGATCAAAGGTTGCCCCAGACGACCGGCAGGATCGCGGACATCCTCCAGACCGATTCCTGTATCAACCAGAATCAGCCCTGCCGCAGATTCAATCACCAGACAGTGACAGACGACGGTGGGATAGCCTGCCACCTGCAAGGTGCCGCAATTGATGTGATGAAGTTTCATCGTCAGGGACTCCGCCTGCCGTCCCGTGCTCGCCGGGTGCCCATCGCGAACCGCACGCTATTACGGGGTCATCCAGGATTAGGGGGTCATCCAGGTCGCCAGCGGCAGGGCTCGCCAGAGGACATATGCAACCGGACCGGAATACAGGATGGAATCGAGAATATCCAGCAGTCCACCGAAGCCGGGAAACAACGTGGCGGAATCCTTTTTACCAACGTCGCGTTTGATCAGCGATTCGCATAGATCGCCCACCAGTCCAACGGCCCCCAGAATACAGCCATAGATGGCGCTCCAGTACCACTCCGGAGCTTCCCAGCCGCGGCCGAAAAACGGGGTCGCAAACTTTAACCACAGCACCCCGAAGAGCGCTGAGCCAATTAGTGCGCCACCACCGCCCGCCCAGGTTTTCCCGGGCGACAGATGCGGCACCATCTTGCGTCGTCCGAACAACCTTCCGAAAGTATACGCCCCGATATCGCCGCCCTTGGTCACCATCAGCAATGAGCCCAGAACCAGATATCCGGCAGCGTCCCCGGCCACCCAGCGCAGCTGGGCCGCCACTCCCAGCAGCACGCCGATGTAGCTGACGATCATCAGTTCAGCACCCAGGGTCTCCATGCTGCGGCCGGGTTCGCGATAACGCCAGGTTGCGGTGGCGAACAGGGCCAGCACGGTCATTGAATAAGCCAGCATCACCTGGGCAAGCGTATTCACTTCTCCAGGCACCTTGATCGGGGCGGCCCCGATGCGCCCGTACCAGCTTGCGGCGGCCACCAGGACGCAGCAGACACAGACCACAATCCGCTGGGGAGCAAAGGAGCGGGTGGCCAACAGGTCCACCATTTCGTTCGCGCCGCGCAGCGCCAGGATCACGACAAATCCGAGGAGCAGGGGGGCAGATGCTCCGAGCAGCGAGTCGAGGTAAAACAGCCCAAAGACCGCGGGGATCAGGACTGCGGAGATAATCAACCGCCAGATCAGCATAGGATCCTGCTCGGCCCCCAACTTGCGAGTGTGGTCCCTGGACCGACCTGTAAAGGACGAACATTGTCCGTTAACGAATCAGAGTCGTCTGCGCTGGATACCCCGGTAGCGAGGACAGGTTTCATGCCGTAGCATCCTTGCGCAAGCCGCCGAACCGTCGATCCCGCCCGGCATAATCACGCAGGGCTGCGTGCAAATCCTCGACCCGGAACTCCGGCCAGCAGCGCGGGGTGACCCACAGCTCTGCATAGCTGATCTGCCAGAGCAGAAAGTTGCTGACCCGCATTTCCCCGGCGGTCCGGATCACCAGATCCGGATCGGGCATCCCCGCAGTATCCAGGCTGGCAGAAATGTCGGCTTCCGTCAGATCATCCGCCGCCCGTGCTCCGCTGACCACCTGCCGGGCCAGACGCTTCACCGCGTCGAGGATTTCCCCACGACTGCCGTAATTGATGGCCAGACAGAGCCGCATTCCGGTATGTGCTGCGGTCAGCTGGCAATTGAGATCGATTTCCCGCAGGACGTCGTCCCCGAGTTGTTCGCGGCGGCCGATGACGGAAAATCGCAGACCCTGCCGCAGGATTTCTGCCCGCTCCTCGACGAGATACTGCACCAGCAGTTGCATGAGCAGCCGCTGTTCGGCTTCCGGCCGCTTCCAGTTTTCACTGCTGAAACAATAGAGCGTGAGCTGTTCGATGCCGAGACGGGAGCATTCCTCGACGATATCCCGCACGCTGCCGACGCCTCGCCGATGACCTTCAATACGCGGCAAACCACGGCCCTGAGCCCAGCGGCCATTGCCATCCATAATGATGGCGACATGTCGGGGAATCCGCGCAGCAGTCAGATTCCAGCGGGCGAGTTCCGCCGCGGTATAGGGAGCATCCGGGGATGGTCGCAGACTCGGACCATCAAACGACGGCAGAGAATTCATGGGCTGCATTCACTCCGTCGCGTATTCTGCCGCATTTCGGCAGGAGTACAAGTCAGGAAACCGGCAGACGGTCAAAGACCCGCAGTGCTGACCCGGGCACAACTTCAGAACCGCGGATCGTATTCCGGAATCCAGCGGGGTTTACGCCACGACCGTCCTGTCCCTTCCATCCGGATTGCCGGCTGCGTCGGCCCCGGCGGCCGTCATCAGTTGCAGCTCTCCCGGCGGACTCTCAGGGAACAGTCGCGAGCTTCGACCATGTAACATCCGCCAGGTCCACATGGCTGGCAGCCAGCAGTTGACGCGCCGCTGGCTGCGGACATTGCGTCAACGCGAGCGCGGCGGCAGTGCGTTCGTCGGGTCGACCGGATTTCAGGGCCTGTTCCAGTTCGCCCAGTGCGGCATCGCTGGCGAACGGGGCGACACATCTCCAGAGCTCAAGGGGCACCGGGCGACCGGCGGCACGGCGTTCCCGGGCAAAATCGGTGAGCATGGCTGCCAGCTTGGCATTGGTGCGGCGATCGATACCGACGATCTGATCCAGCGAGACGCCGATAAACAGCGACTTCAGGATCAACTGGTTCCACTGGTCGTCAGTCAGCTGTTCGGACGGGAACGGATTCCGATGGGCAATTGCCGTGAAGACCGCCGGAATATTGGTGCGCATCCCTTCGGCGCATCTCAACTGATGCGCCGGCTGGTGAGCATATAACGGCAGGCCCTGATACAGGGCGATCAATTCCTGGACCTCACCCGCGGCGAATAACTGGTCCAGAACCGACACGAGCCCTTCCGCAGAGTCCACACCGAACTTCAGCACCAGCAAAGTTCGCGCTGCCTGGTCAACCGTCCAGAACCGGGGATCCCAGCCAGGTCGCGACGAGGAGGCGGACTTGAGTTCCGTCGGCGTCAGGTTCAGATCGGCCTTGCCCAGCTTGCGGGGCACCAGCCCGAATGACAGAAACAGCGTCTTGCGATCGCCGGTTCTAACCGCATCCAGTTTTTCCTCCAGCCAGGTCTGGCCGGCGGCCGGAAGCCGTTGCTGCAGCCATGCGGACAGAAGGTCAACGGGAGAGAAGGTGGAGCTGCTCATGGAGAATCCACTGTGGATCAGGGAGGAGGCGGGCAGGGGTGCAGCCCGGCAGGTCTGTGCGTCAATGAAAGGTCCGTGCGTCAATGACGGCGCACCGATCTGCCGGGGAAAGACCTTCACGTCGCTGGAACCGTTCGGCCGGAATCAGCCGTGACGTCCACAGCCCGACGGGTTGCCGCAGCAACCGGCCATCGGCAATGAGGGCATGGTGGATGTCTGCGGCGTGCCGCCACTCACGGTGCCCAGCAACCCACCAGAAATCAGCCGTTCGACGGGTGTGTCCACGGGCGTTGGTCCCGGGGCACGCTCCAGCGCCGCACACAGTTCTCCCCAGGTCGTGAACCGCTCCGTCATCCGGTGACGTACTTCCAGCGTTTCGCCATTCTGCTCGCAACGATATTGATAAGTCAGCATTTCCAGTCTCTCTGCCCAACGCGGCGGCATCCACGGTCACGCGGCGTTCACAGCCATCCCCGACAGCCGCCATAACTCCAGTATGCCGGTTGAGCGCCCGGCGGAAAAGGCGCAGGCGATCCGGGAAAGGACCGGGCAGGGATCAGGAAGACTCCGGGCTGAATCACCGCTCGGGGACAGGATGACCGGCGCTTACTTACCGGCAGCCTTCAGATCCAGTTTGAGCGGACTGCCATCCCCGGGAATGGCATGCAAGAGCGTTGTCGATTCTGGACTGGAGTAGGCAGCAGACAAGGTTTCGACGGCATCCGACTCAATCGGCGGCGTCGGGTCATTCACCGGCGGGACCGTGCCATCGGGCCGCTTTCGCAAACTGACAGTGAACTTGTACTCACCCGGCGGCAGGCCAGGTTCACCGCGGACATGCTGCAGATGGAACTCGCCGGCGGCATTCGTACGGGCACTTCCGCCCAGACCTTCCGTAGCACCCACCGGAATGGCGGTGACGTCCGCATCGGGCAGCGGCTGGCCATCCAGCGTGACGACTCCTTCAACGGGTACCACCGGAAGTGAGATATTGGCGCTGCTCCGACTGCAGCCTGCAAATCCGCTGATGAGCAGTAACAGGCACATTGCCGGGAACGTACCGCAAAAAGATCCGTAACTTCGCTGCTGCATGGAAGTCTGGTTTCAGTAAGTTGGGACGGAAGTGCAGATCAGACTGACCGGAAATAGCCGTTTACGCCACCGTCAGGACGGGATGGGTCAATCGACTCACTCGTCGACAGCCGTACAAGAGGAAAACCTTAACCGACGGCATTTCTTTCGGACTATGGCATCTCTACCGTACCGCCGTCACTCATGGTCGCGAGCATGCGCAGCAGGGTGAGATTGGTGTTCTGGGAGATAAAACGCACCGAGCCATCTGCCAGTGTGAACTGGGCTCCGCCGGTATGCAGACTACCGGACTGCCCCCAGCTGGCCAGCGTGCCGACATTCTCAGACCCCGAGACCACGTACCAGCGGTTAATCCCGGTGCTCTCCAGATCGATGCCGGTCATCACCCAGCCGCGAAAGCCCCAGGCTGAGGTGCGTCCGTTGTAAACATCGAGTGTGGTTTCCCCGATCATGATGGTATTCGAGGTGCCATCCGTCACCATGGCGATCCGGGTATTGCTGTTTTCGCCGAACATCCGGCGAATCGTGGGAGCTGCCGCGTTCCAGTAATTACAGCTGAAATCGCCGCGGGCCGTGATGAAATCGTAGTTCGTCTTCACTCCGCCGTTCCCGTTCGCCGTCCCGTAGCAGGTACTGACTCCGAGATAGGGATTGCCAGCGTCCGACGGACATCCGAATGCCGGAATCCGTGTGTTCATAATCGCGGCGTTGTTGGTCGGCGTCCCGGCCAGAGTTCCGGTGGAGTTGCCGGTATAGCTGCAACAGCACCCCGTGGTCAGTCCCTGCATGGCACTGTTGAAATCCAGCCGGCTGGTCATCGTCGTCTGGTCGAGGTACGGCAGCAACAGCGTCAGGCCGTTCAGGTTCTTGATGCTACTGGTTCCGACATAGGTCGAACTCATGTTGCACCAGCCATACCCGATGCCCGCAGGGGGAAATAACTGGTAACTGCTTTCGTAGTTGTGCAGGGCCAGTCCGATCTGCTTGAGATTGTTGCGACACTGGGTTCTGCGCGCGGCTTCCCGCGCCTGCTGGACAGCGGGTAACAGCAGGGCAATCAGCACCGCGATGATGGCGATGACCACCAGCAACTCAATTAGTGTGAAACCGCGGGTTTCTGTCATAAAACGGGACGCGGAGCGACTGCCAGACTGGCCCGACCGACGGAGCGACATCGAACGACCCTTTTTTGAGGACGAACTACGAACGAAAGGGGAAAGGAAATGAATGCAGGACAGTTTTCGAGGCGATCTCACGAGCTCAGCACGCACGTATCGCCTGATTTTGTGCGACAAATCCAGAACATCTGCGATCACGTGAACACATTACCAATCGTTGATGAAAAGTAGCAAGAATAAACAGCATTACTTACAGATCACGAGGTGTTCACCCGTGGCGACTTCAGATAATCCGTATAGTGCTTTCCCGTGCGAGCCGTGGCAAAAAGCCTGGGTTTTCGGTGGACCAATTGACGATCGGCCCAAAGCACTCGAATAGCGGGACTGATCCTCAGCGGGTATACTTTGCCCTGACAAATCCTGACGCCGGATCTTTTTGCGGTCGCATGCTCCCATGCTCGATTTCCTGAAAAAGCTGTTCACTGCGAAGCCCCGGGTGAAGAAGGTTGATGTTTCAAAGCGGTTTTCGCTGGAAGCCCGGACCGGCCAGGGCAGTATGTCCAAGGTCTGGCGGGCGCGCGATCTGACGACGGGTCGAACAGTCGCCCTGAAACTGCTGGATTTCGACAAGACCAACCGGTTTGAGGCCCGTTTTCAGGGCATGAAAGTCAAGAAACCGACGGAGGGGGAGGTCGCCGTCCAGCTCAAGCATCCCAATATCGTCAAGACGCTGGAATACGGCGTGGCGACCACAAACGAACCCTACCTGGTGATGGAATTCATCGAGGGCAACAGCCTCAGCTATTACTGTGGCCTGCAGAATGACGTGATGAAAAAGAATTGCCTGCGATTCATGATCGAACTGGGCGAGGCAATCGAACATTTTCACCGGCAGAACTGGATTCACCGCGACATTTGCCCGCGTAACGTCATGATCGACAGCGACCTGCAGGTCAAGCTGATTGATTTCGGACTCGTCGTCCCCAATACGCCGGTCTTTCAGGCTCCCGGCAACCGCACGGGCACTGCGAACTATATGGCCCCGGAACTGATCAAGCGGCAGCGGACCGACCAGCGGATTGATATCTTTTCGTATGCCGTCACCTGTTTTGAAATGTGTTCCGGTCGATTGCCCTGGGAAGCCGGCGAGACTCTGGAAGCCGTCATGTCACATATCAATGCCCCGCCGGCGGATCTGGCAACGCTCGTAAAAGACCTGGATCCCCAGGTGGCGGAAACGATTATGAAGGGGCTGGCAGTCCGGCCGGATGAACGCTGGAAGACCATCGGAGCAATGCTGGAACCGTTGCGAGAAGCCGCTGCCAGGAAACCCGCCTGAACTATTGCCACACGCGAATTTCCGCGCATCGACACTTGCCAGGCGTGGCACTGGCCGGACCGGACAATTCCGGAATCTGATCGTACCTGCCGCTTGCTGGCAACAGCGGATCGCTGACTGGCATTTTGCAGGTGTTCAGACGGCTTTTGACTTGCTTCCTGCCATTGTCATCTGTGCCATGGTCATCCCTGTCGCTGCCATCCCGGCGAATGGCGCGAATTGCCACGCCGCCAGCACTCATCCCGAACGTCTGTTGAATGGAGTCACTGAGTTCTGATGTCGACTGTTGCTCCTGCTCACCGTGCTGCCGGCGATGGTTTGAATCCTTCCCAGCGGGATGCGGTCACCACCCTGTCCGGTCCGTTGCTCGTCCTCGCAGGAGCTGGAACCGGCAAAACGCGTGTGATCACCTATCGCATGGCAGAACTGATCCGGACCGGCGTGCCGGCCGACCAGATCCTGTCGGTCACCTTCACCAACAAGGCGGCGAAGGAAATGCAGGAGCGGATGCAGACGGTGCTCGGTCGCCGGCTGAAAATCCGCCCGGTCATTTCCACGTTCCACGCCTATTGCGTGAAAGTCCTTCGCGACGAAATCGAAACCCTGGGTTACCCGGCGAAGTTTGTGATTTACGATCGCGGCGATCAGGAATCCGCCGCCAGAAAGGCGTTGCGCGACCTGCGCGTGCCGGACACCTCGTTGCGCCCGGGCGATTTGCTCAGCTACATCAGCAAGTGGAAGACCGCCGGAGTGCTGCCGGAACAGTCGCGGGATTTCGTAGAAGACGACCGCGGCTGGCTGGCGTCGTCCGGATACCGGCGCTATCAGCAATCGTTGCGAGCCGCCGGAGCGGTGGACTTCGATGACCTGCTGATGCTCACACTGCAGTTGTTCGAGGAGTATCCGGAAGTTCTCGAGCGACAACAGCAGCGCTTCGAGCATGTGCAGATCGACGAATATCAGGACACGAACGAACTGCAGTTCCGCATCATCGCGGACCTGGTGCAACCTCACAAGAACCTGTGTGTGGTCGGCGACGACGACCAGTCCATCTACGGCTGGCGCGGAGCCGAGATCAAGCACATTCTCGGCTTCCAGCAGCAGTATCCCGGCGCCAAGGTCGTCAGGCTGCAGGACAACTACCGCTGCACCACCGAAATCATCGCAGCTGCCAACCGGCTCGTGCGGCGGAATCTGGGCCGGCACGACAAGTCGTTGGTGGCTCACAAAACCGGGGTCAATCTGGCGTTCAAGCCTTACCCGGACGAACAGGCAGAGGCGGAAGGCGTGGTGCGGGAGATTGGCTATCTGATCAACCAGCTCAGCGTGCCGCCGCGCGATCTCGCCATTCTGTTCCGCACGAACGAGCAGCCCCGGATTTTCGAGTCCGAACTGCGGCGACTGCGAATTCCCTACACACTCGTCGGCGGGCAATCGTTCTTTGATCGCAAGGAAGTGCGGGATCTCATCAGCTATCTGAAAGTGCTGTGGTTGCCGACCGACGAAGTGTCGCTGTTGCGAATCATCAATACTCCCACGCGCGGGATTGGCGATGCTGCCGTCGAGAAAATCCTGACTCGTGCGGTGAAATCGGGCAAGCGGTTCTGGGATGCCATTCCCGAGGCGATCGCGGAGAAAGAGATCACACCGAAGACCGCGAGGGCACTTCAAGACTTTCACGCCCTGCTGGCCCGCTACCGCGAACGGGTCCAGCAACCGGGCGTGAGACTCACCGACGTCGTGCAGCAATTGCTCGATGAAATCGATTACGACAGCGAAATCCAGAAGCAGTACAAGGAAGCCCAGCAACAACTGGCGCGGTCGGCCGTCATTGAAGAGTGCGTCGAGACCATTCGCGAATACGAACAGCGTTCGTTGCGGCCGTCGCTGGAGGAATTCCTTGAGCAGACCACCCTGGCGGGCCGGGAGGAAAACTTCGGCGAGTCCCCGGAAATTGAAACACCGGCGGTCAAGCTGATGACGTTGCACAGCGCCAAGGGTCTTGAGTTTCCACGGGTCTACCTGGTCGGGCTGGAAGAGGGAATTCTGCCGCATCAGCGTTCGGTGGACGCCGGGGACCGGTCGGCGATTGAAGAGGAGCGGCGACTGGCCTACGTGGGAGTCACCCGCGCCAAGGACGTGCTGACCATTACCTGGTCACAAACCCGCATGAAATGGGGCAAGCGGCGGGAATCCATTCCCTCCCGCTTCATCCACGAAATGCAGGAAGACGAGTAAAAATCCCCATAAACGACTTCGCGCTCGCTCCCTGACGTATCTCAGCCACGCTTGCGGTTTCGCGATTCCCGGACACTACTGCCCATGCCCCTCCTGACTCTCGAAACCAGCGGTCTGCAAGGTTCCATCGCGCTCGACGTCGATGGCCACGTCACGGAGCGCAGCCTGGCGACGGCAGGCCGCCGTCACGCCCAGACGCTCACCCTGGAAATCCACGAACTTCTGAAAGAGCAGGGCGTCACTCCGCGGAATCTGAACGCCGTCGCGGTCAGTCTGGGCCCTGGCAGCTTCACGGGCCTGCGCGTGGGGCTGGTGTGTGCGAAAACACTCGCTTATGCCCTGAACTGCCGGCTGATTGGCATCGAAACCTATCACTCAATTGTCAATTGCATCCCTGACGCTCGCACTCCCGCAATCGGAGAGGCCCACGTCTGGACCGTGGGCGATGCCCAGCGCGGCGACCTGTTCGTCGCAGAGTTCGTCCATCATTCCGCTGCCTCCGGCTGGCAGCGCCAGGGAGAATATCGCATCCTGCCCGGCGAGGACTGGTTGACGACATTGCCGTCGTCAGACCTCGTGCTCGGTCCCGGCCTCTCCCGCTACCGCGACGTGACCTCGTCGGCCACACTCATCGACGAGACCTGGAGCTTGCAGCCGTCCGCCACCGCCCTGGTTCCGCTGGCCCGCCAGCGTCTGGAATCCCGACAATTCGACGACCCCTGGACCATTCTGCCCATCTACCTGCGACCCAGCGCGGCCGAAGAACAGCGGGCAAAAACGGGCCTGCCGCAGTAGGGTGGGCTCCGCCCACCAAGGTCGCTCCCTGACGCAGATTTACCTCCCAGCCGTTGCCGTCCAACGCACGGGACACACCTTTGAACTGGTGACCGGAAAACTGGTGGGCAGAGCCCACCCTGCCTACCATTCCATAGCGGTTTCATGGAGATCGTCGAACTTCAGGGCTCCGTGAGACCGGCAGCCCCAGGCTGGTCCATAGTGACCGCGAGTTATGTGGTCACGAAATGATGAATGGGGCCATTCGACAGGACAATTGACATAGCCGTGTTTGACTGGGTTGTAGTGGATGTAATCAAAATGTCGTTCAAAACCGCACACATGCTCGATGGTATGTTCCCAATACCGTGGCTGCCAGATACCGCGGTCATTTCTGCGTTGGCGGCTTGAAGAAACGGGTTGCTCTGCGCCTCCCTGAGCGATCCAAGCTTTCGTAAATTCCTTCTTGATCCATCCCCAGCGTGTGGGATATGCGAAATCTCCAGGTGGAAGCGACCAGATCATGTGCAGATGATCGGGAAGGATCACAAAGGCCTGGATCTCAAATGGCCACTTTTTTCGACAATCCTTTATCTTCTGATTCAGCAGACTCCGGGCTCCACAGGTTTCAAAAAGCGGCGACCGGTCACAAGTAACAACGGTAAAGAAATACGTTCATCCCGGGACGAAGTAGCGCCGGTAATCTGCCATCGATAGACCTCGTGTATGAATGGTGGTCATCCGGGCGGTGGAACTGGCTCCGCCGGGAGACCGGTTTCAAAGTGTCCAGGGGCTTGGCGGATCTGTATGCCATAAGCCCGGCCCGTGCTGTTGCGATACAGTCTTGCCGATGGGATCTTGAGTGGGAAAGTTTCTTGCAGGCAGTGGTGGGCGGAGCCCACCCTACCGGATATCATCCGATGTTGATATCTCGACAATCCCTGCAACTCAGGAGCGGACTTCATGCGACGATTGGTTTCAATGCTGGCGATGGCGACGTGTCTGCTGGCGGCGGTCACGACCTCTGCGCAGAACAGGACGAAAATGGCGTTCAACTCGGCGGAAGACGCGGGGCCGGATTTCGTCATCCAGGGCGAATATGCTGGCAAGCTTGGGGACAAGGACGTCGGCGTGCAGGTCATGGCTCGTGGCGACGGCAAGTTTGAAGCCGTCCTGCTGAATGGCGGCTTGACCGGCGCGGGCTGGGACGACAAGGAAAAGATCAAGCTGTCCGGCAGCACCACGGACAATATCACGCGCCTGTTCGGCGAAGGCTATGAAGCCGCGATCGTGGACGGACACCTGGCGATCAATCAGGGAGATGCCCGCGGCACGCTGAAGAAAGTTGAACGGACCTCACCGACGATCGGTTTGAAAGCTCCCGAAGGTGCGATCGTCCTGTTCGACGGTTCGTCCGTGGACGCGTGGAACCCCGGGAAAATGGCGGAAGACGGACTGATGGGCGTCGGCACCCGTACGAAGGACAAGTTCGACAGCTTCACCCTGCATCTCGAATTCCGTTCGCCGTTCATGCCGTATGCCCTCGGTCAGGCCCGTGGCAACAGCGGCATGTACCTGCAGGATCAGTACGAGTGCCAGATCCTGGATTCCTTCGGGCTGGAGGGGGCGGACAACGAGTGCGGCGGGATCTACAAGAACGCCAAACCCCTCGTGAATATGTGCTATCCCCCCCTTTCGTGGCAGACCTATGATGTGGAATTCACCGGAGCGAAGTTTGACAGTGACGGCAAGGTAACGTCTCCGGCCAAATGCACGATCGAACACAACGGCGTAGTGATTCACAAGGATCTGGAACTATCTCCCACCCCGGGAGGCGGCCAGCACGACCAGAAGCCCGGAGCCCTGTTCCTGCAGGACCACGGCGATCCGGTGCGGTTCCGGAATATCTGGATCATCAGGAAGTAACGGGTTTGAATCTCGTGAAAAATGCGGCCCCGGGACAGCCATCCCGGGGCCGCCCGAATCGCAATGGCACTGACATGGCGATATGCTTGGCAGCCGGAAGCCGCACTGATCGTCAGTCGCGGAGCAATGGAATTGACGGAGGAACCCGATCGATGTCGCTCACGGTTCAACGGTTGACCTGGAGTCTGGGAGCCATTGGGGCACTGTCTGTTCTGGTTTTGGGAGGAAATCTGACCATGGCTGAGCCCGCTGCCGGAAAACCGCTCGTACATAACGTGTATTTCAAGCTGAAAGACAGCACACCCGCGAACGTCGCGAAGCTGGGCGAAGCCTGTCACAAGTATCTCTCGAATCATGACGGCACGCTGTATTTCGGCGCCGGCCCGGTGGTCGAGGAATTCAACCGCCCCGTGAATCAGAAAGATTTCGACATCTGCCTGTGCGTCGTCTTCAAGGACAAGGCCGCTCACGACGTTTATCAGACGCATCCGCGGCACTTGCAGTTCATTGAAGAAAACAAGGCGACCTGGGACGTCGTCCGCGTCTTCGACAGCTGGGGAAAGTAATCCACAGTGTCGGACCGCTGGCATCACCACATTCGTGCGGTTGACAGGCGACGGTCAGGTCCGCGCGTGGTGATCATCGCGCGAAGTCAGGAAACCGGACACACAGGCCCGGAATGCCAGCGGGCCTGTAGTGAATCATTCCTGACTGCGTGAGTTTCACTCATCGTGTCGGGTGGCATCGCGCAGGCGACACCCGGCACGAAGTCGCATTCTGCAGTCTGGAGCGCTCCTCAAACCATCAATTTCTGCGGCAATCGAAAGACGGGGCCAGAACCATGAATTCGAGTCAGAGTCGTCACGGGCGCGCGGCAGGCAAGACAGCACTTCAGGCATCGGGATTTGTTGCCGCCATCGTCTCAGTTCTGTGCCTCTGCACTGGAACGCTTTCAGCAGCTGACCTCAAGATTACTCGCGGGAAATGGGAAACCCTGTTTCAGGCGCGAAGGCAGGTCGGTCAGCAGCCGCTGCCGGAAAACAGTCCGGTGAAAAATCTGTTGAAACTGGATCTGAAAGGAGCCGACACAGATCCCTTTCATCTCGGGCCATTTGTCATCAACGGTGAATTCAGCACAGAAAACGGCTTGCTCACACGCACCGGCGGCAGGAATGCCGCGGTGGAACTCGTTTCCGATGTTGAAGGATTCGAGCTGGAAGGTCGCATCGCGGCAGCCGGTACGGGAGGCTGGTTCTGGCTGCTGGGCTGGGATCAGGGACATGGCTATGCGTTGTACAACCCGACGCTCCGGACCAGCGGCAGCCCGTGGATCATCAGTGAGTTCCGCGGTGACCAGGGAATCAAGAGCACCATCGTTGAAATCAATCGCTGGGAGTGGAGAGAACCCGAGACGCTGAAGATGTCGGTCATCGACTCACGACTCAATCTGGCTGTCGGCACTTCCATCATCGCCCGCGACGTGGAACTGGTGAATTATCACAACGGTTCCCTGATGATGGGCAGGTATGATACCCCCTACGGACCGCGAACGGTCCAGGTACAATCTCTTCGCTTCCGCCGGGTGACCGTTTCCGGCGACTGACCTGCGGG
>VFQN01002583.1_pt1 | contig 27622 bp, 38 predicted proteins | sample 3512371 | NCBI WGS metagenome assembly VFQN01 (sample SAMN10412370, study PRJNA504923) | tailings metagenome | isolation source: Replicate 2 from Balatoc abandoned mine | place: Philippines: Itogon, Benguet | collected 2017-08-28
AAGCGCGTGCTGTAATGAGCCTGGCGGGTTGACCTGGTTGATTGTTCTGCTGCCGTCCCAATGGGCTTTTGCGGACCAAAAAGTAATGCTTGCGGAGGCAGCCTACAACACAGGGAATTCCGTTGGTACGGGGGGCAACAGAGAAGTTCGAGGTACTTCCCTCGGAAATTGACCCTGCATTGCTATGGGAAATGCACCCCCAAAAATCCTGTACTTTTTCACTGCTGTTGAATTGTCAGGCTCAACAGGACAGCACATACAAGATTGCTGAACTACACCATGCACATGGAGGGCAGAGGGGCATGCTGCTGATGGAGGGACTGCTGCTGCCCGGCACGTGCCTGGTGGGTAACTGAACGCACGGCAAAGGCACACGCGACCGCCCCATCCGCTCTCCTGCAGCCATCTGGAGTGCCGCTGTTGCTGTGGGGCCTTACCCACCACCCCTGCCCCCTGACGCCCGGATGCGCCCGTCCCTCCCTGCTCTCGTGCAGGTGTCCGCGTGCACTGCCTTGCTGGTGGCCCTGGTCAGCCCTTACCCTTACCCGCCACCCTTGCCCCCTGGTGCTCGCATGGCCCCGCTCCACCCGTCATGTTGCAGGTCTCCGTGCGCACCGCGTTACTGATGGCGCTGGTGAAGATGCCTCCATGCGCCACCAGTCCACCCCTGACCCACCCCTAACCCACACCGTACGTCTGCTGTCTCCCGCCATGTTGCAGGTCTCCGTGCGCACCGCCTTACTGATGGCGCTGGTCAAGATACCGCTCAACGTGACATGCAGCATGGGCACCGGCATGTCCGACAGCGTGCGGGGGGCCCTGCCGCTGGCGATTAGAATCGAGCTGCTCGGCCTCGTCACCACCCTGGCCTGCAACACCTACCTGCGGGTGTGTATTAGGAGGGAGCGGTTGCGCGGCAGCCGCAGCAGCAGCCGGAGCGCGGGGGTGGCTGGCGTGCTGGCGGGGGCAGGGGCGGGGGCGGGGGCGGGGGCGGGGGCGGAAGGAGTGGGTGCGCGGGCGGGGGAGGTTGGGGGCGGAGAGGCGGGGGCGGGTGGGTTGGGAGGAGCGGGGGAGAGGGAGGGCGCGGAGTGGCGGAAGGGGAAGTGAGAGGCTGGACGCGGTGGGGTGGAGTAGCAGGGGCGGTGGGGAAGGTTTGGGGCTGGGATTCGGGTCAGGATGGTCCTTGCAGTAGCGGATTGGGGGGGCGGGGGGCGGAGTACACGGTTTGGTGCGCTGGCAGAGCGGTGCGAAGGTTTTCGGTGCTTGGCATTGACGCCTGGTATGGCATGCCAGCAACAAACGTGGTTGTCAACATGGCATGCCCTTTGATGAGGTGTAGCGGGTGGGGGATGAGACAGGTGACTTTTGTCGGGGCGTGGTGGGCATATGCAGTACCGGTATTGCTGGACAGGCGATTTGCCTGCTGCTGCTGGCTGCTGGGTCTGAATTGTGCGAGCTGTGAGTTCGGGGTCCGCTGCCACTGGAGGGCCTGTGTGCGTAGGCCTGTGTGCGTAGGCCTGTGTGCGTAGGCCTGACGCACAGCAGGGAAGTCATGTAGTGTGGAAGGAAAGGGGGGTAACCTGGTGGTACGGACAGGTGGTGCCGGCGTAAAATCACCCTTCATTGCACCAGTGCTCGTGGATGTGGCTTCGGGTTGCTAGGGTGGCTTGTCGGGTGGCTTAGGGACGGCAGGGTGGCGACCAGGCATGCGGTGGGGTGACAGGGTGCATTTGCGGGAATGTACGGCAGCAAGAGCAGTACGGATGGCGAAGTTCGGAGCAGTAGGAGGAGTGCGGAGCTTAGCCACTTTGGATTGTGGCCGTACCGCCAGCCCAAACTGCACAGCCTCTGCTGGCGTCACGACTCACGAGAGCATTTACGAAGTGCGGAACGCAATCAACGAGAATCGGAGTCTGCCATGTGGTAGCCTATGCTGCCTGTCTTTGTTGTCGGATCATGACATCGAAGATTGCTTCTGTGCGATTTGCTACAGCTCGTAGGCTCGTGCTGTGTACTTTGTGCCTGAATAAGGAACCCGTTGTTGGATGCGGGATGCTGAGTAACCGCATCCCTCCTGCCATTGAGGAGTCCGTGGGCCTTTTCAATAGGGGCTACCCTCTGTGACTACAAAGGTTTGCGGCAGCGTTGGTAGTAGTGGTTGTGCATGTTCACGTTTGTTTGTCGGATAGTGCTTGGTGCAGATTGAGGTGCACGTGCCATAGTCCGTGCTTGCGTGTTGCGGTTCGTTTGCTCGTGGTTTGGTGCTTTGTTTGATGCCATAGTAGGTTGTTGCTGTGTCTAAGCTGTGTGTAAGCACAGGCAGTGTTGCTGTGTCTAAGCTGTGTGTAAGCACGGGCAGTGTTGCTGTGTTTGGGTATCGGTGCCCATGCCGTTCCACAGCAGTCAGTCGTTGTGCAGTACTTCGGACGCCAGGAAGGCACTCTCCATGTTAGGCTTGGTATCGGGCAGCCGGAGCCGTGTTGCCGTGTAGTGTCGTACAACACATTGCAGGGGAGGTGCCCTGGGCAAGTCAGGGAGTCTCCCCTGGCGCCGTATTGCAGGTGCTGCACTCGGTCTTGAAGGTGTAGCAGGATGCGGTGAAGAGGAGGACATCGCAAGCACCCGAGCAAAGCTAAGGTCACTAGACCGCGAGGGCACGGGCGGTTACAAGGGAGGTCAGTCAGTCAGTGTTACACGGCGAAGGTGCTGTACCCTCCGCAAGTGCAACGACCCATGTACGAGCCGGAGGCTCCAGGGTCTCCATTCGTAAAACCAAGAACGTTTTGTCTTTTCGACCAACTTTGCGATAGCAGGCCAGCTAGCTTCACCTGATCACCTTCGAACATCAACTCCCGCGTACTCCATAGGGAGATCGTAAGCAGACCTGAACTCAGAATACACAGGACGCTCCATCAAGGGAGGTGGTCTTTGAGGTGCGCACCCTGCACATCCCACCATGTATGACGAGCTGGGGAGCTCCCCTGGTGACGACCGCACTGGAGGAGGTATAGAAGTGCAATGCGTTGCTGGCACTCCCAGCTGGAAGGGGATACCGCACACGGCAGGAGGGCATGCTGCTCGCGTGTCGTGCACGGTGCACCTGGCCCCTTACCGGTACCCGTCGAGCAGCAGACTGTGGGAAAACAGGGGACGAGGGGAGCCCCCCTTTGTGATAAACAGCACTTGCGGTACAGCACTACAGCTGCGTCCGCATCCACGTCGGATTGTGAGTTGCTCTGTTGCGCACCGTAAGCGCTGTCAGCCTGGCACAGCAGTGAGGGTCTGAGGGACGGCGCGAAGCGGGGCTGCCAGGAAAGCTCACCGGCATGCGTGCCGGCACTAGCCCGTACTGCTTGCCTGCCGCTGCCGGGGGCTGCCGTCGCAACAGGCTACGTTAGTACGTTAACCTTTGCCCCTTTCACTTGAGCAGGTGGACAGCGCGCCAGCGCCTGCTGTGCACCTCCTGTTACCGGAGCTCGTACGCCAATGCATCGGACGCACGGGAGATGGACCTAGAGGACGCAGTTCCGGTTGCAATGGGCTGCCCCCGGCGAAGATTAGGAGCCCGACTGCCACGTGGCACGTGCCAGTCCGGTCGTGGTGGGACACTCCATGCCCTGTGTTGGACGTTTCCTTGTTGCTGTACGGTACAGCAGCGCTACATTATAAAATTCTAACAGGTGTTGTCGGACCAGTAAGGATCGTGTGGCCACACCACCTGAATGCAACATAATATGTCACAATCGTTGGGTAGTCAGGGATCCAGGCCTCAGCGTCTGTACACGATATCGGTCGGGTGTCTGGTGGTTGCCATGTTATGCCCAGTTATGCCCCTGTGCCACAGCTCCAATCCCTAGACTCAATTTCTGCCGTAACCCCTGGCCGTAACAGTCTCCACGTACCAAAAGGCTTTTTAGAGTTTGGCCTGTCGCCATCACCAGCCGACCGACACGCGCGACAAGAATGCGGGCGTCGTACTATGGGGCCATGCCCTACCACGGTAGCGCCCAAGGGAGACCCCTAGCAAAGCCCATCTGCCCACGCCCCATGGGGCAACGATGACGCGTGACCGCATCGTGTCACCACCCGCGCTAACCACTACCGGGTCCTATCCACCCGACCAGCTTAGTCGCACACGGCGCGTTCGCCCACTCAAACGAATGCGCTCTACCCACAGCACTGCCACGCAATGCGCGCGCAGACCCGTCACCAAACCCCAGCGTTCACCGGCCCTTCTTCTCCCCATCCCCCGCCACTTTCCCGCCCGCCGCCTCCTCCTTAGCCCCCTGCTGCTCCCCACCCTTGCCCCCCTTCCGCCGCCGCGTACCCTTACCCTTGGCCCCCTCCTCCTGCTCCTCCTCCGCCTCCACCTCCCCAGCCGGCTCCTCCTTCACCTCCTGCTGCTGACCGCTGCCGCTGCCACCAGCGCCCTCGATCGCCCCCTGCGCCGCCGCCCCCTCCTGCCCCTCGCCCTCTTGCCCCTCCTGCCCCTCGGGCTGCTGCTCCACCCAACCGAACTCGTTGGCACGTGTCTTGTCCACGCGGTAGACCCAGCGCTGGTAGAGGTAGATGAGGAAGATGACGTCGTCACGGAACACCGACAGCCTGCGGCAAACACGGCGGTGTAACAATTGCTTAAGGTCACACCAGCCCAGCAATATCAGCAACTTGAACTTAATTTGTATCAGTAGGAGAGCAGTAGAGTAGTACGGTGAGGGTAGGTGGTGATCTAGAGTGAAGGCGCTCCTGAGCGCTGGCAGTCTCAACGCACGGGCGGTGTGGTGATGGCAGTGGGGCTGATTGGGTGCAAGGAACTACCTCATGAACGGTGAGCAGACGAGTGGGCAGTGACAGCTGGCAGCGCTGCGAGGCCCTCTCAGGGATAGCACCTGCGGTACATTCGGTAGCACCCGCGGTACGTGCGGTAGCTACCGCGGTACGTGCCGCCCTGCTTGTACGCCCTTGCCTGTGCACCCACCTGTGCAGCAGCGGCATCTTGATGACGAAGGCGAAGAGGTCGTCGATGATGGTGTTGAGGAACTTGTACGTCATCTGGCGCCAGGGGAGGTGCGCCACGGACTTGAGCTTGTAGTTGAGGTACAGCTGCAGGGAGCGAGGGGAAAGGGAACAGCAACTTCATGGTATCATCTCATGATAAACAGCGTCATCAGTATCGTCAGTCACGGACTTGAGCTTGTAGTTGAGGTACAGCTGGGGGAGAAGGGAGGGAGACGAATTGCAAGAGGCGGCATTTCTGGTTAGGCATTAGAAACGAGGACATTGTCGACTTGAGCCCGCATCTAAGCTTGTTGGATACTAGATATAATAACTTGAAGAAGGGAAGAGCGGGAAGGGCGGCGCATGCGGGCGGATTCAGGGCGCATGGAGGCCTGCGAGTGGCATGCAGCCTTGGCCGTGCAGTGTCAGGAAGGTGCCGCTGCGAAAGGAGGTGTGGGTTAGCGTGTGGGTTAGCGGGTTGCGGGACAGGTGGCTTCAGGCAACACCAAGGGAGTGGAGAGCCTCCCATGTGCGCGTTCTCCAAGTGGTCCTCCCCTCACCTGAGGGCACCTGAGGACCGCTTTCACCGCCCCTCCTTGCACTCCTTAAAGTCACGTCCACCCATTCCGTCGAACAAAACATTCTATGAAGAAGTACATTAAACCATTCCTCCCTCACCTGGGGGCACATGAGGATGAAGCCGAACATGTAGACCGCGCCCACCAGCGACGACAGCACCCAGCTGTACCAGCTCTTGTGCGTCTTGTAGAACAGCGCGTAGATGGAGTAGCCGATGACTAACGGGTACAGCGCGTATGACAGGTATCGCATCGCCTCGGCGTCGTACTGCTTGGTCTTCTTGCTGCTGTACGACGCCCTGTTTTGAAAAGGAAGTATACCGGTAGTGGATAGGGGGGTATTGGGCTTGTAGTGGAATGTCTGGTACATGGCTGGTCGGTAAGGAACTGGGACTAGCGAACAGGGGACTGCACGGCTGCACGTAAACTCTAACCGTCTTCGACTGTGCCTGACCTCTCTCCAGTGAAGCATGCGGTTGTCGGCTCGCCAACATGCAAGGTGCGACAGTGTATTAACAGTGTATTAACCTCGCCAACATGCAAGGTGCGACAGTGTATGTGAGAATGTGACCCACCTGTCCTGTAGAGATACGTAGGGGAAGCGCGTCCAGTCCACCTTGACGTCGAATGCCTTTGTCACCTTCCACAGCTCAATGCCGGTGCCCAGCACCGATGACATGAGCACCACGAAGGAGGTCTCGTTGTCGAACAGGTACAGGCAGATGACCACCTGGGGAGGGCGTGGGTTAGCAGGTGTGTATTAAGGACGTGGGTAAGAGGAGGGTTGAGGACATGAGCACCACGAGGGAGGTGTTGTTGTCGAACAGGTACAGGCAGATGACCACCTTGGGAGGGCGTGGGTTAGCAGGTGTGTATTAAGGGCGGGGACGTGTGGAGGAGGAGGAAGTGAGCACCACCAAAGAGGTGTCGTTGTCGAACAGGTACAGGCAGATGACCACCTTGGGAGGGCGTGGGTTAGCAGGTGTGTATTAAGGGCGGGGACGTGTGGAGGAGGAGGAAGTGAGCACCACCAAAGAGGTGTCGTTGTCGAACAGGTACAGGCAGATGACCACCTTGGGAGGGCGTGGGTTAGCAGGTGTGTGTAAGGGTATGGACGTGTATATAACATGTCCACAGGTTAGATGAGTACCGCGCACCTGGCAGAATGCGTTGATGGCAACGGTGCGGGCGGACAGTCCCTCCATGCTCTTGTTGTTCTTCCAGAAGCCGATGTCGTTCTTGAAGGCCAGCAGGTCGAACACCGTGTGCAGCAGCGACACCACAAAGGTGAGGCCCTGGGGGAGGAGGCGGGCAGCAGTTCCACTTAACCTTGTAGTATTAACTGCTTATGCAGCGGTGTGCAACAGCGATACAACAAAGGTCAGGCCCTGGGGGATGGGGAAGGGGAGCGATAATTTGCCTTTAGCCTTCAGCTGTTAGTATTCCCTGCCTCTGCAGCCGTGTACAGCACAGCCGGCTTAAGGGGCAGCTTGGCAAGGCGCCATGACCCACGGGTCAGTGGTCCGCCTGCTCGTGAAGAACTAGCAGACTGCTGCTCGGTGATCTGCGCAAATGAAGGAGCGTACGCAAACAGTGCAACAATGGAAGATGTCTTCCTATGGCATTAACACAACGGCCCACCAGCAGGTATGGGTTGCCCTCCAGGAAGACGCGCTTGAGCTCGTCGCTCTCCCCGTCCTGCGCCATGCCCATCTTGATCTGCATGCCGAACGACTGCTCCATCTGCAGCGGCAACACAATGTACGGAGTGCATATGTCAACTTGGGCTGAGTACGCCATCCTGCAACACGGAGGCACCTTAAACTCGCGACCATGCAATGTGAGCCACACGCACACGCGTGGGGCGCCTGAAGCTGCAACAGATTGCTATGTGCGTCTGCACCAGAGGCACATTACGCGCCTGCCTCCCTAACCCACACCCTTAACACACACCTGCATCAGCAGCTGCCACCAGGTCATGGACGTGTACGACAGCTCGAAGTGGATGGGCGTCGAGTCCAGGGTCTCGTTCACCTGCATGCAGCATGAAAGAAAATTCAAGTCAGCAGACAAGCAGATACTTCAAATCGGAGGGAGCGCCCTGCTTGCACATGCACGACCTGCGCGTCAAGGTCAACATGTACATGACTCTCCCTTTGTGTAGCAGCACCGGCAGACTTGCAACCAAGATGGGACACGCCTCCCCCCAATGGCTACTACCTGAGGTGCCCCCAGCGACCCTGCGGCTTATGCACCTCGACCTTCTTATCCCGTTGCTTCCATTGGATGCCTCCCACAAGAGATGACCGCAAGAACCACAAGGCCTATATTCAAGAAGTACGGTTCACTGGCAACACAAGTCCCTTGAAACCAGGCACAGGACCAAAACCACGCCAGCGCATGCACATGCTGAAGGGTGTATGCACATGCTGACGATGAGTAGACGATCAACTGCTTGGGAAACACCACAAACCCAGCCGGTTCCTAGGTCGCTGCTAGCACACATGAAGCTGAGTCACCTGCAGACCCTACAAACCCAGTCGGAGCTCCACAAGCGCATCTGCACCTCCAGCTTGTCCATAAAGGCCTTCTTTGCCGCAGACTCCTTGGCCAAGTCGTACCATCTGTCCTCAGCCTTGCTCAGATGGTGTCCATGCAGGTGCCGGACCTGAAGGCCAGCCTGAGCAAGGCTGAAGACAGATGGTACGACTTGGCCAAGGCGTCCGCAGCAATGAAGGCTGCGCATCCCGGAATCGGTACATCGAACCCCGAGCCCAACCGCGTTGCGCGCCACCCATGCCAACCAAGCACCCTTAGCCCTTAGCCCTCGAACGGCCTTCTTGTAAACCAGGCGGCCTTTGTACCCACCTGATATACTTGTGCTTGAGGAGCTGTAGGTTGGTACTCTAGTATGCTTTGCCGTTGCCGTCTACCAGCATGCACAGCATGCAGCGTCAACACCCACCTGCACATGCTTGTCCTTGAGGAGCCATACATCATGGGGTTGGTACTATTACACTGCTATGTCACATCTACTTTATAAGCGGCATACCCAGTACGCACCTGCACATACTTCTCCTTGAGGAGCCAGAAGTCGTTGTTGAACAGCACGGGCAGGAAGTTGCCCGCGGGGTTGAGGCGAAGGTGCTCCACCAGCTGGGGAGGGACTTGCCTGGGGGCATGCAGAGCGCGGATCAGTACTTACAAAATAGTCGTATCATGAGCATACGAAGTGCAGGTCAAACCAGTAGTGCGAAGGTGCCCCACCAGCGGGGGAGGGACTTGCCTGGGGGTATGCAGAGTAAGAGTTTGCCATTACACTCTGGTCTCTCCACAAATCCAGTACACACGAAGTGCTCGGGCAGCTGCGATGGCTCGCATGAGAAGCGGGGCAAAGGTTGTGCCAGTGTTCGGGCATACCCTGTACAGATCTCCTCTCCGCGCAAGAAGGGACTCCTCAGCACCTCTGCTGTCTCGCGTCTCATACAACACCCCGTTCCCCCCCGACGAACGGCGGCAACACGTTCACCCCCTGCCCCGCCCCGCCCTGCCCTCAGCAACATGCCCCACACTCCAGCACGCGCCTTGTAAGGGCACACGTGAAAACGCAGGGCATTGAACCACGTGCTGCCAAACGCGTGGAGGCGTCCACCACCTGGAGCGTGCCACCAAAAAGCCGTACTCGAACAGCAACCAGGACACAGCCACTCACTTCCTGTTGATTGTCGTGAAGGCGTCCACCACCTGAAGCGTGACGTTGGGCCTCAGGAAGTTGAGGATCTCACGGGGGGCGTCCTTGTCCACCTGGGTTGGTGGGACAAAGGGAAGGCAGGGACCTAATGCGCTTGTGCGTGTTAAACCGTGAGGATTACCTACAGGTAATTGCAGCGGGTGACGCGGACTGTGTCCCTGTCCACACCACCAACTTTGAAAAGAGGGAACGAGGGTGATGGAAGGTGCAGCACGCCTCGGGGGTCAGGCGGCTACCCCAGGGCACATAAGCGGCCGCCCTTGTGGCCCCGCAAGCATAAGGGAGAGTGGGGATAGAGAGCCGCGGCCAAACCAACAGGAGGAACTGTACCGGTTTAGGAGGGAAACGCACAGCTGCAGCAGAAACGCAGCGGCTCACCTTGGGAACGTCCGCTGGGTTATCGGACAGCAGGTTGACTCCCGTGGTGTTGCGCGGCCGGGGCCGGTGCGAGTTGAGCTCTGCAGGGCGCGAGAGGCGAATGGACCGGCCATCAAACGCCGCGCGCGTACAAAGCTTCGGCAGCTTGCCGCCTACCTCCTACCTCACACAATCACGGTTGCGCAATGTTTATCCGTGCCCGCATGTGCTGCTCCTCATGGTAGGTGTGGTAGGCACCAAAACCAGCAGGTCGACGGCGTGACGTGTTTGTAACCTGGACACACGTGCATGCTTTGCCATACCACCAAATGCATCAGAATCTCATGTTCCAAACCCACACCGGTACACGGCACTTACGATATGTGTAGTAGGCCACGCCCAGCGGGTCGTAGCCCGGCTCGTCGGGCATGAGGGCCTCCCCTGCTCGCGACAGCGCTACGTGCAGGTACACGCTGCCATTGTTCTTGACGGCCTGCGGATGAACAGAGCGTCAACCAATATGAACTATTGTTTATGTACTTCCGGACCCACCAGCTTGGTTTCCATACTTCCGGCCCACAAGCTAGTTACCAAGGATGCATGATAACTGGTCAATGGGCGCTGCTCCGGCCCAGTGACCCGCCCAGGGACCCACCTCCAAGGGCTCATAGGTGTAGGCGTACTTCCGCTATTTGTGCGCTGCTCAGGCCCAGGGATCTCCCCAGGGACCCGCCCAGGAACCCACCTCCACACGCTCGTACGTGTAGCTGTACTTCCGGCCCACCAACTACTTTGTCACATGGCTGTGCAGCGCTCGAGCCCAGAGACCCACCTCCGGCTCGTAGGTGTAGGCATACTCCCGTCCCACCAGCTAATTACCGCAAAATGATGATAAGTGGTAAATGTGCGCTGCACAGGCCCAGAGACCCGCCCAGGGACCCACCTCCGAGGGCTCGTAGGTGTATGTGTACTTGCGGACCTCGTCCGCCGCCCCCAGCCGCACAGCCGTCTCGCTCCACACCAGCTCGGTCATGTCGAACCGCAGGCCTGTGGTGGTGGCGATGAGTGGCGCAAGATTGGCAGCAGCAAGACGAGTAACAGCTCAGTCATATCAAACCGCAGGCCTGCGGTGGCGGCGCTAATGTGTGTGAGATGGCAACAGCAAGACGAGCATGCAACAACAGTTTGGCCATGTCGAACCGCAGGCCTGTGGTGGCGGCGACGATGTGTGTGAGATGGCAACAGCACGACGAGTATGTCCTAACAGTAAGTTGAGCATGTCCTGACAGTCTGGTCATGTGGAACCGCAGGCCTGTGTGGGTGGCGGTGAAGGGTCCAAGGCCGGGATCAGCATGATGTGCATGTGCTTGAACTGGGTTGAACTGGGTTCAGTGCCGACAAGTGTACCTTCGCATCACCCAAGGGACAGCCCGAGCTCATGACCCACATCGCGCACATGAAGCACCCCATGCAGCCCCTGCCGCCTGCACCAACCCACCGCCACTTTGAAGCAAGGGCACCCCCATGCTCGCCACTGCCTCCCATAGGGCCCACGCTGCCCTATGCTCGTCCCCTTGAGCGCCTCATTCGGCCCTAGTACCATAAGCCAGGCCAACGGCTGGGATGGGGTGGTGGTGGTCCCCCGCCACGATGGTCACCACATGTGGGTGCCTGCTGCCCCATGGCCCTGCCTTGTGCACCAGCAGCCCAGAAGCCACAACACCGCCCGCAGGAAGCACGTGGACGCCATGCAACATGGACACCCCTAACCCCCCCTGCCCCCCGCGCGCGCCGTACAGCGGCTAAGCCCATGCCGTACACGCCCGTACCATGGTAGTACGGCCGTTCGCTGATGAAGACGTACAGGTCCATGGGCGTCCCCTTTTCGAAGGCGGGGTACATGTACGGCGAGGGCTCGCCACCCGAGAACCCGCCCTGGGCAGGGGCGCCCGCCTTGTTGGGCGGCGGCGGGGCGTTCTTTCCCTTCATCATGTTCATGAAGTACCACATGACGCCCATCCGCACGATCATGCCTAGGATGGAGCCCAAGCCCCCCTGCTGCTGCCGCTGCTGCTGCTGCCCCTGGCCGCCGGCCGCGCCCCCGGCAGCTGCTGCTGCGCCGGCGGCACCGGCGGCCGCAACCGCCGTTGCGGCTGCGTTTTGCGACATGGTCGGCTTAGAGGCGGTCCTGTGGGGTGAACACGGGGGGTGAGGGGCGAGGACGAAGGCAAGGTTTGGGGCTGAGCTGGGAGGGCAGAACTGCGGCGGGGCCTGTGGATATGGGTGCCGTTCAGTAAGGGACGTTGGGGGCTGGTAGGTACCGTAGGATAGTTACGGGGATGCTGCATAAACGCGATAGTTACCAACTACAAACGCTCGTGCAGTACCGAGGTGTTCGGGCCGCGATCGGCTGCTTGCCTGTGGCTAGAAGACTGCGGTTCGGGACCGTACCCCCGTGCAAATGCTTTCAGATCTATGTACTCGAGCGCTTCAAACAGCTTGTGGTCCCAACAAGGAGGCTACAGCGTGTCGTGGCCCTTCACATAGCGTGATGCCAGCTGTGGACACCGAGCAGCGGAAACTGAGCCGACAGACACGCGTGCGCCAACTCAGTTGTTAAGAAGTGCGTTTGGTTGCGCAAGCGCGACGCACCTGTAGGTCGCTGCTGTCGCACAGCCTGTCTCACTAATATCTTGCCCGCCCGAGGCGGCTACAGAGCTGCTTAAGGTCTATGCTTGTAAAAGTACAAACGCCTCCTTGAAACTGGTGATTCTACGAGCTCTGCACAACTGCTACCCTTTGCCTGCGAGAGCTTGTGAAAAGCTCCAGCGACAACACACCGTTGCTATGTGGAGCACAATGTTCCCAAAAAAATGCTGTGAAACCAGCTTAATAGTAATAACAGACACAAGTACTTACTTTCTCTGGAGTGATCTGGGTGCGAAAGGAATTGGCGGGAGCGCATGGGCATGTGGCGGTGTCCCATGGGGCAAAAAACCCTGGACCAGCAAACGGGCCATGCTGCTGTGAGGCTATTTTACAGTACTTAATACCATATACATGGCGTACCACTCGCGTTACAACGAGGAAGTTCCAGGGGTGCGACAGTTGTGCGGCATCCAGCTTGTACCTATCATACCGCAACAAACTGCGACAACCTCACCATCAGACCCAGACGATACATCCTCAGTAGACCCTGTCGAGGAGGCTCTCGTCCTGTTCCGGGCAAACTCGCTGTTCCGGGCTTTTGACGTGCGCGGGCCCGGCGACAAGCTTCTTGTCTACCTGCTACTGTTCATCAGCAGCTGCCTAAGACGTGCGTCTCTTGGCTCGCAGCGACCCTCAATGTTTGCGCCGTGTTTGTGGGGCCGGGGTCAACGGGGTCGCAGCCGTTGGGCACACGTGCCGTCTGTGCCAACGCGCAAAGCCCAACCTCCGCTTCCGCTTGCAGCGTACCCGCAAGGGATTGCCATACGCGCCGAAAAGACATTAGCTGTGCGGCACAAGTGCACTTCCTCAGCAACATCCCAAATCGGACAGACACAGAGCTGCTTCCCCTTACCGCCTCCACCCCCACCTCCTCCACGCACCCTTCCTTCGCACCCACACCCTACCCCGGCACGGTCACCCAATCTCGCCCCTGTCGCACCTCACCCGCGCTCCTCAGGACTGGCGGAGCGCAAACCCCCACCGTCAAAGGAGGAAGCTCGGCAGCTGCTGTTCTCGCACGCGCACGACCGCTTCCCGCTGCCAGGACAGGCTGGCTTCCCCTTGGGCGGCCTCATGGGCGCGGCGTCCGGGCGCGATGACGAGGGTAAGTGGACGATTGTCCGCAGTGCAGCTGTACGGCAGTGCGGCAGTAACCGTACGACGTGTGTCGTACGGCAGATGCTCCTGCTACCGTGTGGGGTGCGGGTCTGCCGTGTGGCAGGCAACTAGATGGTGTGGGGTGCCTCGTGTTGCCTTTGCGCGACGGGTCTGCGGGGATCACGTCACATGATGAGATGGAGGGGATGGAGAAGGCTAAATTTTGCATGAGGCGGTTGCAGGGGGGAGGCCGCAGTGGCTATTGATGGTGTCCTCTGCGCTTGGCAGGGGCACGCCGTGGCATGGCGAAAGCGCGTGGCCGCGTGCTGCCCACGTGGATGTCTTGACACGTGTGCCCCCCCTGGTGGTGTGCCCCGTGCCCCTACTCAGAGGCCATTAGGCTGTACATCCGGCAGTGCCGCGAGGAGACCGGCCGGCGGTTGGTGGAGCGGTTATACGCCAACGACGCAACGACCCCCAACAAACGTGGGTGGCTCACGGCTCGGGCCTTCCTGGATCATTGCATGCTGTCGACCACTGCTACACACCTTCTTGTGCTGCTACTTGGTGGTCGAGGGTGTGCGCTGTCGGGATTCCGGCGTGTGGAGTGAAGCTCGGAGCTGATGCTATGCCCATGCACTACACATATGGTAGCACCGCGCATCACCACCTCAGTAGCCTCACCACAACCCCTGCCTGCTGTGGTTAGCATGACCTGATGGGGCTTGCCGAAACCTGGAGCAGCATGGCACGGGGGGCTCCGGCGCTGCAGCAGTAGCAGAAGCCAAACATGCCTGCCTGCAGAACCGCATGTGCTCCTGATGTGACACCGGTAGTTCACTCCGTGGGGCTCATTGCAGCTTCCAAGCACCCGCTGCTGCTGCTGGTAATGATGCTGCGGCTGCTGATGATGATGATGCGACTGCTGTTGCTGCTGCTTGCATCTTTGCGTGCTTAACCCCTGCATGCAGACTGGCTAGCCTACGCACACCGACGGTTCATGGACCGTGCCATGTGAGCCAAGGATCGCTTGGGCCAAGCAAACACATGGCAGCATAGTGCGCGAGGCGGCAGCTGTGCGGGGGAGCAGCCTTGGCGCTGTGGCTACCGGACTGGGGAGTGGACTGTGCTAATGGGGGCGCGGAGGCATTACGCAGGTGCTGTGAATACAGTGTCCTGCGTCAGACAGGCCAAACCAAGTGGCCATTAACCCCCTCAGTACATTAGTCATCAGTCGCGTGTTCTCTGGATCTTACGAGGACAAGCATTACTGAGGTTTGTATTGTAAGCGCTGCGTATTGCGGTGGGAGCTGTGGCCAGCGCAAGTGGTGAGCTTAAGGTAGGGTTGCAGGTAGGAACAAGGGCAGCGGGCGCAGCGGCATACGGCGCGGAATGACGACAGCTTTTTATAATGGAATTGCAAAGCGCTAGCGTTGTTCCTCCTGATGTGTCGAGGCATGTGTCGTGCATGAAACGCGGTGTGTCCCCTTCCGATGACCATCCTGCCATGACGACTCTTTATGGGTGCTCGTTCCTGAGTTAGGCGCCTGGATGCATACTTACTGTACATCTACAACAGGATACTTGCATTTGATTTGGAGTAAATCTGCTCGGGATGCTCGGTCTGCGCTTAATGTGCCATCTGAAGCCATGGCCGCGGTAGCCCGCGAGGGCCAGGCCAGTCGGGGCATACTCCAACCCTAAGAGGTGCATGGAGCCTCCAAATATACGTACCAGCATCCTCGTTGTTGGGGCAGGCCCAGCGGGACTATGCGCAACACGAGCCTTGCTCGACGCCTGCTTCAGCGTCGTCTGCATCGACGAGCAGGAGTCTGTGGGTGGCTCATACTGCCATCATTCGCAATGCCATAGTAAGTGGTCGGCGCTTGGTCGGGACCTCACACTGCGCAGCCGGTTTGCCACTGCCTCGGTCCGCTCTTACCCAAGTTGCGCGGTTATTCTTACTCATAGGGGCATCCGGAGCTTTTGTGTTTTCTGATCCTACTTTCTTGGCGCCGCTGCCGGACCCTGCTGAGGTAGAGTCGCACCGCGAACTCTCACGCTGACAAAAGACAGCCGGGGCGTAGAACAACAAAAACCGCAAAAAATATTGCTTGCCATGTAGTGCACTTCGTACCATAGTGCGTAGTAGCTGCTCTACGTGGGTTTTTGCGTTGTCGTAGACCCACACTTTGCACTGCGACCCAACCGCCCTAACCCGGCCAAAGCCACCTGATGCACTAATCCACATGCATCTCGCCCCCGCCGACAGCCCGCGGACGTCCAGCGCTACCTCGCCTCATACGCCAGCTACTTCAACATCGATGAGCACCTGCGGTTGGCCTGCCGCCTGGACCACTTGGCGTTCGTTGCGAGGGACGGTCTGTGGCGCGCGACCGTGTACGACAAGGCTGCCGGTCAAAGCTGGGAAGCTACCGCCGATCACGTGGTCCTCTGCGTGGGGCACCCCAGGCGCTGCACAGTCAATGAGGACGTCGGAAGCCAGCAGGCGGTGCACGCGTGCTGCGTGACACCCCAAGAGCTGCTACAGGGCGGCTTGCCAGTGACGGTTGTGGGAGACGGTGAGTTACCTGACGCAAAGCACGACTGCAATCATATTCAGCAGGGAACCTGTGTAAACCCGGAGCATGTGTGCCCCTTAAGCAAATTCGTTTCGCCGTGAGTGTCCATGTGTGTGTTTCCCGGTGCAGGTCTGCCGGCGATGGACACGGCGCAGGCTGTTTCGCTGCTGCTGGGCGGAGACAGGGTGCGGCTGCTGCTGTCACAGCCCCTGCCGGCCGGGCTCACCAGCGTGGGCACGCACCAGCAGCAGCAGGTGGGTCCCAGCTTAAGCCTTCCCGGTGCTTGCCTACCTTGACGCGCGCATATGGCAAGCACGTTGGTCTCCAAGGACTTTGGGCGAGGGAGTGCCCCTGAGTTTGGGTGCTGTGCACCGCTGCACAGCTCAGGACGGTGCTTGCCTCTGGGCCTTCGTGTGACTGTTTTTTGGCCCGTGCGAGGACTGGTGGGGACAAGTGGGCAGCGCGCAAGAGCGGGCGCGCGATGTTGGCTGACACCGCATGGGCAAGGAGGCATCCAATCGCACCCATAGCATGCTGCGTGCGCGCGGCCAGTCGCGCTTACCGCTACTCGCCCTGCCGTGTTCGCCGCGCCCACAGGCACCAGTACACAGAGACGGCGCCAGCGCTGCTGCCGCCGGCGATCACCCTACCACCACCACCACCCCCGCCGCCACCACCACCTTCGTGCACATCCTCGGCACGCAGCTGCTGACCGAGGCGCGCCGCCGCACCCTCAGCGCCTCGCTGCACCCCCACTACACCCTGCCGCCGCCCGGCCTGCTGGCACGTGCCGTGCGCGCCCCCGCCAAGCGCCGCTTCTGGGCACACGTCAAAGGCAAGGCCACGGCGCTGCTGCGGCCACCCCTACGCCCCACAAGGGTTGCGGTGGCAGCAAGACCGACGCAGCCCTCGCACGCACCGGCTGCCAGCTGCAACCAGCTCCCTGACACGTGGCAGCATGGCGCGCAGGGGTGGGCTCCACAGCAGCACGGTCAGCAGCAGGGAGAGCAGCAGGGTGGGGAGCAGGTGCAGGAGCAGCAGCTGGTCCTGTACGCGCCCAGCCTAGCCGACCCGTGCTACCTGCCCTTCCTGGACACGGAGCTGCGGCGTGCGCTGCTGGGGGCTGCAGAACCCCTTATCCCTGACAGTGCAGAGCGGGGTGCCGAGCCCGGAGGGGCAGCAGCAGCTAGCAGCGGCGCCGGCGGCGGCGGCGGCGGCGCTGGCGGCCTCCCTGCCGGCGTCTGGCACGTGTCACTGTACCGTGGCATGATGCACCCGGAGCTGCCCGGGCTGGCGTTCGTAGGGTGGCAGGTGGGAGAAGCTGCAATGAGGGCAGGGGGCCAGCCAGCTCAGCTGATTGGTTTTCCAATCTTTTCAACTCGATGAGCTCTCTGTCTGCCATGGCTGTTTGCTGCCATGCGCTGCTGCTTCTCTAAACGTCGCACATCTGGTGCCTCGTCCCTCGTCCCGTGCCCGCCCGACCTCCCTGCGCTTGCCCCCCATGCAGGCTGCTCCCTCCGCCACCCGGCCGCTGCTGCTGCAGCTGCAGGCGCAGTGGCTGGCGGCGCACCTGGCCGGACGCCTGCTGCTGCCGGTGCCGGAGGACATGCGCGCCGACGCGGCGGCACAGGCCACGTGGCACGCCTCCTGCCTGGCGTCGCACCTGGCCTCCCCTGGAGCCTCCCTGGCCAGGTCTCACGAAGAGCACTACATGAACCAGCTACTCGGGGACCTCCGCGGCATCGTCCAGCTGCAGCCGGCCACCAGCACACGTGCCATCAGCGTGCCCGTGCCGCTGCCCGCGCCGCGCACGCCCGCCCAGTCGCACGAGCCGCTCGCAGGCGCGCACCCAGGGGAGTCCTCCGTGCCCCACGCGTCGCCCCAGGCACGTGGCATGATGCCCGCGGACGGCAGCACCTCCGCGCGCCTGCTGCTGCGCTGCTTCGGCAGGGACCAGGTGCACTGCCAGCCTGCAGACGCGGACCCAGCCGACCCATGGGTCACCCCTTCGCAAAACCCGCAAGCCGCTCACCAGCTGCCTTCCCACGCCGCCCAGCACGCCGGCGGCACCCAGACCGGCCCCCTAACACCAGCCACGTCATGCCCCCTGCCATCGCTTAGCCGCCATTACACGTCTGCCCAGCTGCCTGACGCGCTGGCCGGCCCTGTGGGCGCCTCCTGGCAGCAGCAGCAGCAGCAGCAGCAGCAGCAGCACCAAGGACCGGGGCAGCACCGGAAGCTGCAGCAGCACCGGCCGACGGAGGTCAGCGAGCCGCTGCCCATGCCAGCGGTTGGCAGCAGCAGCGGCGCCGTCAGCGGGCCTGAGGACTCCCTTGCCGTTGACGCCGCCACCACCTTTGCCCTGGGCATGGGGCTGGGTCTAGGCGTCCGCCGGCCGGCCCCCACACCCCCACGCCCCACCCTCACCGCCCGCCTCAGCTACAGCGGCTTCAGCAACAGCAGCGGCCTCCTTCGGCGCATCAGCACGAATATCCTGTCGCTATCCAGGTCCCTGTCCCGCCCCGGTGGAAAGCAGCCGCCCTTCCCCGGCTCCCCATCCTCCTCCGCCTCCCTGCCACGCTTTGGCGCGTCGCTCCGCCGCTCCTTGACCAGCGGCGCGCCCCTGACTCCCGAGCAGTCCACAGCAGCCGCCCCGCGCGTCCCCATGCGCGCTTCCACCTCCACATCGTACCGTACGGGCAACAGTATGACGAGCGGCGCGCCCTCCGCGACGAGCCCTTCGCCTCCTCGCTCCGGCCGCCTCCGCCGCAGCCTGTCCATAGCCGGCGGCGGCCAACCGTCAACCGCCGGGCTGCGCAGCCCGGAGCGGTTGGTCCTGTGCGTTACGTCGCCCACCATTGCGCCGCACATGAGTGCGAAGCTGCGTGCCCTGGACGAGCGTTACGGGGGTTCCGGAGCGGTGGCGGCGGAGGATGCAGGGGAGGCTACCCTGGGGCCGCCGGCCGAGGCGGCTGCACAACGACGAGGTCTCGCCCAGCAGCAGTCGCTCCGTTGTCACATGACCTTTTCTGCTTTCGACGAACCAAGTGATGGGAGGTGAGGCGCGGATCAGTGAGCTATTGGCTTATGCTTAGCGCCGGTGTTGTCGTTGCACGCCTCCTGAATCGCCACTTGTTCGCTTTCTCCCTTTCTCATTTTGGTACGCTTTTTGGCATTTGTGTTACATTTCAGGTGGTGTGGCCACACGACTCTGTAGGATTACCGGTAGTAGGGTTGGTAGGCAAACCGTACCGGTGTTTAACACTATCAGCCCCTGACCACGTGGCGTCATGCCGTCCCTTGCACCCGGGCTGTCCCTTGCTGCAGGGACCCGAGGTCCGTGCTGCCTGGAGCGGCGCAGCAGCCCAGCCTCCAGCGGCCCCTTGCCCCCGAGTTCCCGACGCCCGACGGCCCCGCCTTCGCCTCCGGCCACCACTCTCACTCTCCCCCGCACTCCCCCATGATCACTTCGGCCAACAATACCATTGCGAACGCGGGAGGCGACTGGGAGGCAGCCACGGGCCCCAGCGCTTCCAACTTCACCAACATCAACACCCACACCTACAGCCGTGCCCTAGCACACGGCCGCGCGTCCGCAAACCTGCCCGTCCCGCAGCCGCTGGTGGTCGCAGCTGCAGCCTTGACACCCGACCGGCCCGCTCCATTCAGCGCCCACCACCTCGTCGAGGCAGCCGCACCAGGCTCCGGGGGGAACGGAGCGGTGGCAGCAGCAGCAGCAGCTTTTGCTGCAGCAAGGCCAGGGGCAGCAGCCGAGAGCCCGAACCGGGGGCCAGGCCGGGCGCTGCAGGCACCTCGGAGCTGGACCTCGCACACCGTGTCAGCTGGGACCAGCTTCCGAGGAGCGGGCTTCCTGCGTACCCTGTTCCCCATTGCTGGAGCTGGTGGGAGGGCGGGAGCTGGCGCAGCCGCGGAGGCAGCGCCAGGGCCCTCGCCGCCTCTGAGCCCGACGCCTCTGAGTCCCCAGCGCAACGCCGCCGCTGCCGCCGCCGCCGGCGACATACCACTTGCGTCGCCGCCGCCGCGCACGCCGCGCGCGTCTCTTACTGGCGCACTTAGCCGATTGCTGCCCAACCGTTCCCATGCGCCGTCCAGCAGTGGCTGTGAGGCCACTGCAGCTGGGAACACCAGTAACGCGGCTACGGACACGCCGGATAGGCGCTTTGTGTCGCGGGTCCGCAGCGATATCCTTGTGCAGCGTTACAGCGCAGCGACCCGTGGGTCGGTTCCGGGCTACGGACCCACGGGTCAGTCCGCCGGCGGGCGTTCCGCGGATGGTCGCCACGTGCCGTTCGGCGGGCGCAGCCGTACGCCCAGGGTCTCCGCGACAGGTGCCGACCGACCCGTGGGTCACTTTCAGCCGGGGACGATTAGCGGGCAGCTGCGACGCATGTCGGAGAGCACGGGCATTGACCTAGGGCTTCTGGTGGAGCTGGTCAGCGATGATGGGAGCAACACGTCGCCGTACCTCTCGCCCGAGCTGCGGCTGCGGCAGCAGCGGACGCAGCAGCAGCAGCAGCAGGGCCCCACCAGCAGTCTGCGGCGGCACCAAACCGGCGCCCCGCTGTACCCGCTGCAGGCAACCCAGGAGGAGTCGGAGGAGGGCAGGAGCAGCGGGAGCAAAAGCAGCAGCAGCGGCAGCGACGAGGATGGCCTGCCGCTGTCGGCGTCCCCCGGCCCGCTTCCAACCCTGTTAACCCACGTGCCTCAGCAGCTGCACCATGCGGACCACCAGGGTGCGTCAGAGCAACAGAATGAGCAGGGACCACAGGAGCAGGAGCACGAACCAGAGGAGGCGAACGGCGAGCAAGGGGAGGAGCTGTTGCTGCCCCCCGCCTCGTCCATCCCCGGCCCAGAGTCGCCCGCCCCCGGCTCCTCGCCACGCCAACAATTGCGCTTGCCCGCACTGCCTCTGCGCCTGCGCCTGCGGCAGCAACTCCAGGACCAGAGCCCTGTGCACCACCAACACCAACCGCTGCAGCCGCCGTCGCCCGCCGGCAGCCCCGCCGCAAACGTGGCGGCGGCGCTGGTGGCGGCGGGCGCGAGCAACGGCCCTGGCGGAGCCGCCGCCGGACGGCGGGCGACGGCGGGGGTCCTTCGCGCCGCTTTTGCCAGCCAAGTAGGACAGCCGGGGTCGCCGGCGACGGCCGCCGCGACCCATGGGTCACCCTCGCTGCCGCCGGATGAGGTGCTGGGTATGGCCGTGCGGGGCCCCGCGGACCCGCACCCCTTCCTGCTGGCGGCTGAGGATGCTGCTGCGGGGATACCGGCAAGCCGGCTGGAGTTGACAGATGCGGGCGGCGCAAACTGGGAGGCTGTTGTGGCCGTGTCGGGTGGGCCACGTGAGGTGGTGGGGGCAGCGGGGGCGGCGGCGGCAGCGGCAGTTGGAGGAGCGGAGCGGCTGGGCGCTGCAGGTCCTGTAGGAGCTGTCGCTGAGGCGGTTGCGGCGGTTAGTGGTACCGCACCGGCGGCGTCGTACTCTCAGTCGCCCTTCATGACCAGCGCGATGGGCTGGAATGGGCCGCGGCCGGCACCTCGACCCACCGTCCCGCGGGTCGGTGGCGGGAGCGAGTACGACATGATTGACCCGTGGGGCGTTGTGGCGAAGTGGCTCGCGGAGGCTTCGAAACCTGAGGAAGCTGAGGGGCAGCAGCAGCAGCAGCGGGAGCAGGAGGAAGGGTACCATCGGCAGGGGCAGGAGGGAGCAATACGGCTGGAGTTGGCGTTAGGAGTGGCTGAGCAGCTGCAAGGAATGGCTCCCATGCTTGTGGAGGGAAGGGGCTGGAGCGGGAGCGGGGTGCGGGGTACGGGTGCGGGAACAGCAGCAGGCGGCGGCGGGAAGCAGCAGGAGGAGGAGGAGCAGCAGGAGTGGCAGCCGGGCATGGCCCTCGGGAGCCTACGCGTGGGCCCGGAGCTTGACGGCGGTGCGGACGTCAGTGCAGCGGAGGCGGCGGGTGCCGGGTTTGCTGCCGCAGGTGGCCACGGCGTAAGCCCGGCAGCACGGGGCGGCGCAGGAAATGAGAACGAGGGTGAGCATGGACTGTGTGGTGAGTTCGTGCTGCGGACGTCCAATGCGCGCATGCTGTGGACGAGTGAGGCAGCAGGCGGGAGCAGTGCAGGCGGCGGCGGCGGCGGCGGCGCAGGGGAGCGCCGTACGCCGCAGCCGCCCCCTGGGTGGCTGTCACGTGCCACCTCCGGCCAGGCCGGAACTGGTGGTGGGTCCGCTGTGCTGTCGCCTCTTGGCACAACGACCCATGGGTCAGGTGCAGCTCCGGAACGCGTTGCTGTGGGCCACGAACGTGGTGAGCCGGCTGCAATGGACAGGGGCCCCAGCGTGCCTGCATGCGAGTTGAGCGGAGCTGCTGCTGGTACGGATGCTGCGGCTGGTAAGGATGCTGGCGCTGGCTTCCAGGAGGCGTCCTGCGAGCAGGTCCTGCGCCAGAGCGATCAACGCGCGTCTTGCGTCTCCGCTGCTGCGAAAATTGCAGCGTTTGCCGTCCCTGTGAACAAGGGAGGCTTCAGCCTCGACGGCACCCGCTATAGCGGCGGTGGCGGCGGAGGCGGTTGCGGTGACGGCAGCAGCGGAAACCGGACAGGAGACAGCAACCCGTCCAAGAGGAGCAGCGTTAAGGGCTTCTTCGGCCTTGCGTCGCTGTTCACGCGCAAGAGCCACGGCAGTGGGAACAACGGGCCAGAGCAGCCGCACAAGCACCCCCAGCTGCAGCAGGTGCAGGAGCTGCTACACCAGCAGCAGCAGCAGCAGCGCCGAAGGCGGCAGAGCTGCCGCAGCAGCTTTGACCGCTCGTCCATAAGCATGCTGGACGCCGCCGCAATGGCGGCAGCCGTGCCGTACAGTGACATGTTTCGCAGGACGAGCAACGGGACCATGGGGCCCATGACCCATGGGTCGCAAGAGCTGGGCCACGGGTCGTCGGCATTCGGCCGTGCGAAGGACGGCTCCAGTGGTTCCGCGTCTGGTCCCGGAGGTCTCGTCGGTGGCCGTGCGGCGGCCGTAACCTCGCACGGAAGTGGTGTTGCCTCGCATGCGAAGGCCATCGGCAGCTCGGCGGCAGCGGCTGTGACGGTGACAACACTGGCCGTGGCAGCGCCAGCACCGGGGGAAGCGCCCGCGGACACGTCGGTCGTGGAGGGATGCCTGGATATGGACTTGGTGCTGACGCTGCGTCAATCGTACTCGACAGCAGCAGAGGGAGCAGGGGAGGGTACCAGGGGGGCTGCGATTCGAGGCAGCCGGCCGGACGTCCGCCGCGGGCGCAGCAACAGCAGCGGCCGTTGCGATGCGGTAGGGGAGGAAGGGGAGGAGGAGGCGGAGGAGGAAGACGAGCTGCAGAGGATTCTCCTTGGCCAGGGCCGGACTGCGCAAGGACAGGTGCAGCAGGCGCAGGCGGCGCAGCAGCGGCAGCAGCAGCAACACGCGCCGCCGGCGATGCGTGCATTTCCTGCTCCGCGCGTGTCGAGAACCGGGGCTGCTGCCCCTGCTGCGCTGGACCCCACAGTCTCACCCTTCACGCCTCCCAGACGTCAACCCCAACAGCAGCAGCAGCAACAAGACGCCTCCTCCTCGCGCATGGAGCCCCTCCTGTCCTTTCCACCCGTGCAACAGCAGCAGCAGCAGCAGCTACAGCAGCTGCGGCTCCATCCGCCTCAGGACCACCCCCGCCCCGAGCTAGGCCAGGAAGCAGCAACCCAAGGCGACGGCAGGACCAGCCCTGTGTCTCCTTTTACGGCGCAAATGCAGCCGCGCCCATCGCTGCAGCTGCAGCTGCGGCAGCTCGCGGGCATCAGCGGCAGGTCCGCCGGCACCACCGCAACCGCCACTACCGCCGGCGTAACGATCTCCTCGTGGTCTCCCCTGTCAAAGCTGGCCCGCAGCGCCACGTGGGTCAGCAGCGATGGGCTGCCCACCGCGCCTATCAAGTCGTACGGCAGTGAGGTGTTCCCTGGCGGCAGCGGCAGCGGCAGCGGCGGCGGCGTGGCGGCGGCGGCGGGGGGCTCGGGAGGGGCGCCCAGGTCCCCGGGTGGCTACGCCGCTGCCGGCAGCAACGCTCCTGTCACGCCTAAGCGTGCGACGGCGCAGACCGGCACGCTGCTCACGGGGTCGACGCTCCGGTTTATGCGGTCGGAGGGGCCAAGGTGAGAGTGGCTTTGCGTTGCTCAGGCACGGTACCGCGCCACGTGGTGCGCTTTGCGTCAGCCTGTGCACATGAAGGACTTGGAACCCCGGCCTCACAACCCACTGCGCCCTGCGCCGTGGTAATGCACTCGGCACCGGCAAAACTGATAACACAAGGCGATCGGCACAGCGGACCAGGTTGACATGACTGTATGACATGGGTTGTGTACTGCTGTTGCCGCTTCCTAATGCGCATGGAAAACGAACATCCAGGAATGACAGTTGTTGACTTGATTCTGCTGTTGCCGCTCCCCCGTGCAGGCGCTCCGCGACCACCCAGCTGTCCGACGACCCCGCCGACCTCGCCAGCTCCCTGCTTGGCTCCCCCACCATCACTGCCACCCCTAGCCCCGCCTCCCTCAGCGCCCGGCCCCCCGGCCGCCTCAGCGTCGGCGTCGGCCCCACGCACAGCAGCCTGCTGCTCCACCCACCACAGAGCAGGAGCAACACCGCGCAGTCGCCCTTCCACCCCAGCGCCCGGTCCAGCCCCCGGGCCGTGCCCACGGGCCGTTCCATCGACCTAAATGCGGAGTTGCTCAAGGCGGCGCAGTGGTCGGTTGCGCAGAGGGAGCAGCGGGAGATGTACGGCAATGGCGGCGGCGGCGGAACTGCTAGCGGTACGGCCAGCCGGCTGCAAGTGACCGGGTCGGAGGCTGCTGGGCCGGTGCCGAGCAGCGGCAGCGGTGGGCTGGATGCACGGCCGCGTATGTCGTACAACGGCGGTGGGGTAGCTGGAGAGGCGGCAGGGGAGTTCTCGCACAGTGCGGCACTGTCATCGTCGCGGAGCGCGGTGGTGGGCGGGATGGTGGGCGGAGGCCGCGGGGTGTCGAGTACGGCGGCTGGCCGGAGTACGACAGATAGCATCAGCGAGGAGCAGCGGGTGGATGCGTTGCAGCGCTGCGGGAGCGAGGTTTGGGGAGGCAGCCTGGGGCAGGGGCAGGGGCAGGGGCGGGGTGCGGCTAGGAGTGAGCGCCGCGGCCCGGCGTGGGCTGTGCGGCAGGCGAGCCAGGCGCGGCAGGAGCAGCTGGTCAACCAGGTGGGTGTGAGAAAGCGTGTGGGTTAGCGTCGTGCACGGGCTGTTGACCAAGTATCGGTGGAGGCTGCATGGTCAAGGTGGTTGCTGCTGGTCCGCGTGCGTGGGATGTACGAAGGACCGTGCTGGCGCCTGCATGTACCCAGACAGATAAGCCAAAAGCAGGGCCGCGACGGCTGGTGCCCCGTCCTTCCATTCCTGTGCATGCGGTGCTGACCACTCGCCCTGTGCTGGTTGGTACATGTGTACGTGCGTGCAGGTGTCCACATGGCTGAAACTGGCACTGGAGGCAAAGGCCGCAGGCCAGCCGCCGCCGCCCCTCCCTGCAACCGACCAACTGTCAACCGCCAACGGCCTTGCCCAAGACCGGAGCAACCGCCCAACCTTTGATGTGGGCACGACCGGGGCGGGCGGGTCGGCCGCCGCCGGGGCGGATGGGGCACACGCGATGGGTTCTATGTCGGAGGGAGTTTTCTTGGCACCGGGAGTGGAGGAGTGGAGGAGCTGAGGGGAGCAGGTGGCGAAGAGGCTTTAATGGGCGTGGGGAGGTGGAGGCAAGTGTTTTGGCGGGTGTGCGCAGCAATCGCGCGTGGCCTGCCGGTATTCGCAGCTGTGCTTGCCCTTGGCCCTCCAAAGTTTTGTATGCATGGCAGTTGGCGCGAGTAGCTTACTATATTCCATGTGATGCAGCAGATAATACGATGCCCTTAATTTATAGTGTGTCGTACACGGCTCGGACGTAGGCTTCGCGGAGGCCTGCTGTGGTATGCACGCATGAACATCAAAAACCCAAAATCCCTATTGAGCACAGGCGGTGGTGCTACCTTAGGTGTCCACAGGATGTGTACCGCAAACGGCAAGCGTCGGTCAGCAGCCTTGGGCTGTCTGTTGATTGAAATCCATGTGTTCGTATGTTGGCCGCTTGCCACATATTGCGGAAGCAGGATGGGTCGGAAAACCAAGGGCAGAAGCGCATCAGTATCGAGACATGTTGGGTGCCGTGAGTTGCTGTGAAGAGGTGTAGCGATGCGTTTTATGAGGTGCGCTGTCGGCTCAGAGATACTATGCGTTTGAGTACATGCGGTCACAAGATGCCTGCAAAGAAGAAGTTGAGTGGAAAGCCTCATGGGAAGCAGCAAGGTTTGCGTGACAGCTTAGGGGCATGCTATTTGCTATCTGTGTTTCAAGCCTGGTGGAAATGGCTTTATGACGGGGCTGCTATGGTATACGGTGTGGTGGGCTGTTGGTACTAGCTCTGGCGGCTCAGCTTAGGTGTGTTGCTACAGGTTGCTGCTTTGAGGGCGTTAGCAATTGCTTGGCTGGGTTGACATGGCCGTTTTAGCATGACAAAGGCAGGTTTCTTTGGGTGGTACGGCAAAAGTACGATGCTCATAAAAATGGTAGCCAGTACTGCCGTGTACGTCATGCAGCGATTGACGTTCGTACGGGAGCAACAGGCAGGTTGCAGGCACAGGTCGTTTGCTGTACGGGTGGGCGGAAGCATGGTACACCTGTTTCGTGGTTTTTGGTGCTGGGCGTTGGGCGCTCCTGACGTGCAAGCTCTTGCATGCAGCAAGGTGCTTTGCAGCATAGCCCACTAGCCCAAACCTGACCAAATGGCCGACGACAGTGTTTATACCGGTATGTTGTAACAGGGAAGGATGGCATTTATAACAGCGATTTATATGTGCCTTGTACCAGGGGGGGCTTTCGGCCCACAGGGCTTGCAGTGGGGGCCTCCCGGCTTTCATTGCTGCCAGGTGACCCAGGGGAGAGCGGAGGCCCAGCAGGCCGTCGCACGCAATGGCAGAGCTCGCTGGGTCGATAGGAGATGCAGGAAGCAGTAACGAGTGTAGCATGGAGCTACTGGGAGATCCGGCTGATGCCAGGGCGGGATCCTTTGCTGCACTCTGGGTGCTGGGTGCGGGACGCAAACGAGACAAACGCAGCCCCTGGCCTTCGGCCTATGCTGCTGGCCCTGCACATTGCTTCATGAACAGGCTAGCTGAATACACCACACTCCTCATGATTAGTCTTTTGTGGCTGTGCAGCTGCTCACAGACTTATACCGTAGGCCCTGATCAGCTGACCACACACAAGCATTCCTCATGGGACCAGACACCGACTCGTCCTTGCACCATTGCTGCACGTTACATGCGACAACACAAGCCCAGCTCAAAATACTGCAGCCGATGTCAGTCCTATAAGGGCTCGAGGCTGGCAACTTGTCCGCCATGGCAGCGCAGGTGTATGGATTTACAGTTTTGGTCCCCTTCCAGGGCCCAGCCCCGTCCCACTCGGGAG
>VFQN01002584.1_pt1 | contig 27620 bp, 36 predicted proteins | sample 3512371 | NCBI WGS metagenome assembly VFQN01 (sample SAMN10412370, study PRJNA504923) | tailings metagenome | isolation source: Replicate 2 from Balatoc abandoned mine | place: Philippines: Itogon, Benguet | collected 2017-08-28
ACTGAAAAGGCCAGGCCCTGGCATGCACACGCCGAAAAGGTCAGACTCTCACCACTCAGGCACGCACACGCCGCAACTGCGTTGAGCTTCGGTCCCCCCCCCAGCCCGCCGAAAAGGGCGGCTCGTGTAGGTAACGGGGGCGGGGACGACAGGGGAGCTCCCGTAGGCGAGGGCGCCGCCGCTTGACACGTGGGTTAGCGTTGGCACCAGCCCGCGGCAAGGGCAGCGCAACCTCGGAGCTAACTGGATGGGCTCAAGAACGATACCATGATAAGGTGGTGTGAAGAGGGCAGAGGTGCTTGGGAATAACCAAGTGTAACCAACATGCGTTGGGGATGTGGTTCGTCGATGCCGGCCATGTTGGACCTGCAACAAGCCTGCAGCTACAACAGCGCATACTGTACAATCCCTTGAGTTGGTTGCAACACTCGGGAACGCTTTGTCCAGCGCCGACACCGCAAGCCCTGAAGCAGTCAAGCGCCAGGTCCAAAGCAAAGCCAGCGCTTTACAACGAGATCGACCACAGAGACTTTTTTTTTATCGTTGGGTTACCGGTAAGTTGGGCTTTGGCCACATCATCGGCCTGCTTCTCCGCCGCAGAACGCAGTGTTGGCCTTCCGGAACAGCAACCCCGCAGCCCGGTGACTCGCATCGCAAGCAAGCGATTAGCAACGTCAAAACTGTCGAATACTTCATCGTGCAGCTGTTTGTGGTGGCCGGCGCTGACCGGCGCTGACCAACCCCTAACAACTCGCTCCGCCTACTCCCGTCCCCAGGTTGCACAGCCTTACTAAAATGGCTAGCGTCAAGCACTCCGACGTACAAGCACGCGACCTGCAGCGCCTTCCCACAGCCCTCCTGTCCCATACCTTGTCTTTCCTGCCGCCCAACGAGCGCACCCTCACCGCCCGCTTCATCTGCCGGGATGCAGCCGCAGCCCTCGGCGACGCCGAAGCCCACACCGCCTCCCTGTCCCAGCCGCTGCCGCCCCACGCCGTGCCCTGGGCCGTGGAGGCAGGGCAGCAGCACGTGCGGCAGCTGCCCTTCCGACACAAGTTGCAGCTGATGTGCACGGCAGCCGCCAGCGGGAGCAAGGTGAACCTGGAGGTGGCGCTGGCGCTGCTGCAGCCCAGCATCTTTCCCGAGCTGCTTCAAGACATTCAACACGATTGTAGATGGCGCGCTTACCACTCAGAGCCAGCCGTGACAGCAATTGAGAAGGGCCACCCGCAGCTGCTGGGCTGGCTGCTACACCGCTGCCCGGCGTTGGTGCATCCGCCAAGCGTGTTAGTGGCCGCAGCACGTCACTGCGACCTGGCGGGGCTGCAGGCGGTGTGGGAGCAGCTTCAGGCCTCTAGCTTCAGCAGCTGCAGACAGGACAGCGGCCTCCGCCCTGCCCTCACCGTCTCTGAAATGGACGCGGCGGCAGGGTCAGCCGCCCCGGATGCTGTGGCCAAGATGGAGTGGGTCATGGCTGAGAGCGGAGGCCACTGCAGTCTGGGCATGAATGTCGCTGCTGCAGCAGCCCGCTCGGGGGACCTGGGCCGGCTGCGTTGGCTGCGAGACCGCGGCTACCAATTTGCTGAGGGGAGGGGCTGGCTGCTCCAGTGGGTGCTGCTGGGCGCAGGCACATCTGCGGTGGAGTGGCTGGTGGACGAGGCGGGGTGCAGCCTGCTGGCGCCGCCGGAGGACCAAGAGGAGGAGATGTATTGGGGTGGGCTCGTGAGGGCAGCTGCGTACAGTGACGAAGGAGTGAGTCGCGTGCTGTGGCTGCAGCAGCGGGGCGTGCCGATACAGCGGGGGTTTCGCTCTCTGCTGGAGGCCTTTGGCACCATGCCGGTCACGGCCGGGGAGGTGCGGGTGGTGCGCTTCCTGCAGCAGAGATGCGGCTTGGGAGCAGAGGAAGCAATGCCACCGGACCGCGAACTGACGGCCGGGGCAGCGGAGTCGGGGAGCATTTCATTGGTAGAGGAGCTGCGGCAAGCCGGCCTGGAGTTTGACTCGAGGGCCTACTCCTTGGCCGGTGGCCGCGGTGACTTGGCCATGATTAGGTGGCTCGCGCTCGAGGCGAAGGTGCCCGCTGGCCACGTGTCCTTGCGGGACCTGATCGAGCAGTGGCCCACGCGCACGCCCTCCCACAGCCGTGACCTGCTGCAGGCGGTGCAGGTGGTGGTGGGTGAGGCGGGGTGCAGGGAGTGGGACGCTGGGGAGGTGCTGTTGCCGGCCGCTGCACGCGGGGAACTGGCCCTGGTGCAGTACCTGCAGCAGCAGCACAAGCAGCGGAATGAGTCAGAACCATTGCCGGGCTGGGAGGTCTTCAATGCTGCGGCGTCGTCGGGCTGCGAGGCGCTGCTGGATTGGCTGGCGGGGCAGCACCGGGTCAGGCGAGGGTTGGGCTACGGCTCGGCGGCCACTAAAGGCGACAAGGGCACGCTGGCCGCCCTGCGGCGGCTGGGCGTGCCTTGGGATGCGGGGTTCACGGTGGCGCGGGCGGTGAGGGAGGGGTGCTGGGTGCCGGTGCTGCGCTGGCTGGTGGAGCAGGGGGCGCCGGTGGGCACTGGGGAGGAGATGGAGCAGGCGCTGCTTTGCCGGGGGGGCAAAGACCCGGGGTTCGATGTGGAGGCGATGCAGCGGTTGGTAGCAAGCTCAGCGTTGGTAGGTGGCAAGGCGTAGTGTCCTCTGGCGTGTACCTCTGCAAGGACTAGTAGCAAGGCGTAGCTGGCCGCAGCGGGGGGAAACGAGGTACCGTACTTGGGCGGCGGCCAGGTACCAGCCTTGTACGTACGGCGGTTTCGACTGGCGCCTGAACGGTCCACCCAGGCGCAGGTCTCCCCGGTGCACACGTAACCGTCTCCCCTGCTGGTTGCCCGGGTCTCCTTTTTGCCCTAACTTCCGCATTGCGCATTGCTGGGGCGAAATTCTGGTACTGTGGGCTTGCGCGTGGTGTGTGTAGTGCGTGTGTCGGGTGTACAGTGGGGGATGTGATAGTGCTGCGGTGTGTAGGTCTATGTGTGGCTCAGCGGGGGCGGATTGCTGTAGGATTGATGCAGCATGCGCAACAACGCACGTTGGGGAGACTAGGGAGCGATGGCAGAGGTGGTGTTGGCGTGGGGCCCACGTACGCACTGGTGCAGGCTGCAGGAAGAATGGATGTCAACCGTGGTCACCCGCCATGCTGCACGTTTGCTCATTGGCCAAACAGCATGGCCCAATGGGCCCGCGCATCCAGGTGCGCAATCCTACATGAACATTTGTTCTGATAGGTGTGGTCGAGACCAGTCTGGACTGTAACACAAAATGCCAAAGGAAACGCACATCCAGGGGGTGCGGATCCGACTTGGCGGCTCGGTGGAAGGTGCCAGCCAGTGCCAGCCCTGGCAAATGGTACCGTACTGCCTGGTCATGTTGTGCTTTGTCACGTGGCGCACGGGCACATCGCTGGTGCAGCACGTGGCAGAGCGGTGCCAGGATAACAGGAAGGGTACAGGGGACTCCCCTCATCCCCTGGTGCTACACACAAAACCCCTCTGCTTACCGGGAGCCCACGTGGCAGGCTCAAAATCTAACCGACAATGTCCAATGAATGGAGATCTAGTAAGTGACGAAAGTTTGTTTCTGGCACCTGAGCGTGGGACCGTCCTCTCGACTGGCAGGGGACTGAGGTGAGCGGTGCAGCCGCATCAGCCAGCCATGCGCATGCAGTGGTCAACTACTGGTCGACTGCCCAAGCTGCAAGCACAGAGCATCGGCCACTTAACGCCAAACAGTCTTGCCGCTGCTAAGAGCTGCAAAGACGTAAGAGCTGACAGCCGAAGCCCATTGGCGCGAAATCCAAAGCGAGGCTAGCGCTCGCGACGGTCAACACAAAGGCTTCCTGTGCACCATATGGTAAGGATTGAACGATGTGATCGTCCTGCTCGCCCGCCCGAGGAGCTACTTTTATCGGGCGGATGCGGGATGGGCCTAGTCAGGGAACGCCCGGCCGAGACCCCGCAGCCGGCGCCTTGTGACTGTTTACCTATATGACGTATCCGAGACAGCATAGTGCGCACCACAGTCCTGTTACGAGCAGTCCAGCAAGTGTTCGTAGTGGCCCCTACCTAACGACCTGCTGCCCGCACCGTGGCCCGCACCCAACCCCCACCGCAGGTTGCACTCCTGCCTTGGACCTCGCCGTTCGTCAGTTCATCCAGATGGCAAGCACTGATGCCTACGTAAGAGCACGCGGCCTTCAGCGTCTTCCTGCAGCCCTCCTGTCCCACACCTTTTCCTTCCTGCCGCCCAACGAGCGCACCCTCACCGCCCGCTTCATCTGCCGGGATGCATCCGCCGCCCTCAGCGACGCCGAAGCCCACACCGCCTCCCTGTCCCAGCCGCTGCCGCCTCATGATGCACCCTGGTCCGTGGAGGTGGGGCAACAGTATCTGTGGCAGCTGCCCTTCCAACGCAAGCTCCGGCTGGTGAGCACGGCTGCCGCCAGCGGCAGCGAGGTGAACCTGGAGGTTGCGATGGCGCTGCTGCTACCCAGCGTCTTCCCCGAGCTGCTTCAAGACATCGAATATGATGTTGGACGGCGCTTTTCGGGCGCAGATGCAGCCGTCACGGCCATCGCAGCAGGCCACCCGCAGCTGCTGAGCTGGCTGCTGCACCACTGCCCTGCGTTGGTGCACCCACCGCGTGCGATGGAGGCGGCAGCACAACATCTTGACCTTGCGGGGCTGCAGGCTGTGTGGGAGCAGCTTCAGGGCGCGCGCTTCAGCAGCTGCAGCCAGGACAGCGGCGTCCGCCCTGTCCCTAATTTCGCAGTCATGAACGCCGCAGCAAGGTCGGCCACCCCGGACGCCGTGGCCAAGGTGGAGTGGATCCTGGCTGAGAGCGGAGGCCGCTGCGGGCTGGGCGCGTCCACTGCTGCTGCTGCCGCCCGCTCGGGGGACCTGGGCCGGCTGCGCTGGCTGCGGGACCGGGGGTGCCTCATGGCGGAGGAGACGTGGTGGCTACTACCGAATGTGATGTTTGATGCAGACTTGGCTGCGGTGGAGTGGCTGGTGGACGAGGCGGGGTGCAGCCTGCTGGAACCGCCAGAGGGCCAAGATGAGGAGTGGTACTGGGGCTTGCTCGTGAATGCAGCTGCATACAGCTCCGATGGCGTAAGCCGCGTGATGTGGCTGCAGCAGCGGGGCGTGCCCATCCTGCAGGCCTCCCGCATCCTGCTGGAAACGTTTACCCACTTGTCCATTACGGTGGGGCGTGTGCAGGTTTTGCGCTTCCTGCAGCGGACGTATGGGTTGGGGGCAGGGCCAGGCTTCCCATCAGAGCAGATCATAACGACCGGGGCGGCGCAGTCGGGCAGCATTCCGTTGGTGGACGAGCTGCTGCAAGACGGTCTGGAGTTTGGCCCGACGGCCTACATCAGCGCCAGTGGCTGTGGTGACCTGACCATGATAACATGGCTGGCGCGCGAGGCGAAGGTGCCCGCTGACCACGTATCACTGCAGGATCTGATCGAGCGTTGGCCCATGAGCACGGCCGCCCACGGCCGGGACCTGCTGCAGGCGGTGCAGCTGCTGGTGGGCGAGGCGGGGTGCAGGGAGTGGGACCCTGTGGGAGCGCTTTATGCGGCCGCTTCACGCGGGGACCTGGCCCTGGCGCAGTACCGGCAGCTGCTGCACGACCAGCAGCCGCCTCCGCCGCAGAGGCAGGCAGGACATCTGACCATTCGGGAGGCCCTCCATGCTGCTGCGAGCGCAGGCTGCGAGGCGCTGCTGGAGTGGCTGGTGGAGCAGCACGCGGGCTGGCTGGCCCAGGCAGCCTGGTGCTACGAATACGCCCTTACGAATACGCCCTTATGGGCGACAAGTGCACGTTGGAAGCGCTACGGCGGCTGGGCGTGCCGTGGGGCCAGGGGGGCGAGGTGATGCGGGCGCTGCGGTTGCGGCGGCCGCTGCCTGCGCTGTTGTGGCTGGTGCAGCAGGGCGCGCCAAGAGGCTGTTCGGAGGACGAAGAGGTCGAGGAGGGAGGGGACTGGGAGGAGGACGGGGATGAGGTGGAGGAGGTGGACAACGGGGAGGTAGAAGGGGAGTGGGAGGAGGATGGGGAGGAGGACGTGTAAGCTGGTGAGCGCTGTGGTGGCTGGGTCGCGAGGCGGTATGCTGGTATCACAGCCATTTTGCCTCGGAAACGGAACAACACTTGCTTTTGATGGAGGCTTGGCACACGCTGGGCTGTTGGCGCTCATGTGTGCAGCAGTGGCGGGGGCAGCAATGCACGCAGGAACGGCGGGCCGGTACGTGTTGCTTCAATCACTTGCGTCGTTGCGTGGCACGGCGGGTGCGAAGCCGTGCGTCATGCATGGGGCCTGCACGGGGCAGAAAGGGTAACGCTTGTTTCTTTGGCCGCCGCGAGCTGTATCTGGGTACAAACACCGTGTGCGAATGTCGGTAGGTTCTGCTGTTGGGGCATGGAAGGCGTGGTGCGTGCTGATCTCCGGCGGCATGGGCCGTTCCTTGCTGCTGCCCCTGGTGCATAAGAGACTGACATGTAGCATTGGCGTCGCGGGCGCAAAAAGGTGCAACTGTGCGTATCCTGCTCTCGCACTTTGGTGCTGGCCGTAGTGGCTTAGCTACGGACGGCAAGCATGCCAACCGCTGTTGTAGTGCGGGCAGCATGGTGAACGGGCGCGTGCTGTACCGTACTTGCCGTACACGTATGTAACAATCCAATGCAAGAAGCTGAGCTTTGATACTATCCAGGGTATCGACGGCGACTTTGCCGTGTGTTCTTGTACGCACGTAGGGTAGCACGTGCGTGCGTGTGCGGCGGGTGTCAATTTTGAGCGCTGGGGTGTGTGGGTTCAGGTGGGTTGCGGTATGGCGTATGGGTGGGCTGCTATACGCTGCTGTGCGGGACAAGCATTGGAAGCTTAGATAGTGGGGCGGCGCGCTGCGGATAGTGGTTGCAGAGAATGTGCACGTACGAACGCCGTGTGTGCGTGCCTGCCATGGCGGCAGGGGGCAGGGGGTGTGCGATACAGTGTGAAGCGAGGAGGTAAGCGCCTCGGGCGCTGGGAGGTGCACCCCGACATGCACCTACATCCCCACGCCGGGTGCGCCCAGTCCTGCGGGCATCAGGCTTGCGCACGGTACCGTAGGCCAGTGAAGAAGCTGCACGGCAGCTGCAGCTGCAGGTTACCTGCAGCAGGTAGGAGTGCTAGTGTTGCACCCGCCCAGAGGGCCTGGTGCCGTTTCGCTCTCTCTCTTTTGGTGGAGATGCGCGCGATGGGGCCGACACGTGTGATTAAGGTTGGAGGCTTGGAGCGCAGCTCCTGGGAAAACCGGCAAGCCTACAGTGCGCTGCTTCCAGGTAATGCTGCTCTGGGGCACCCCAGAGCCCAGATGAGGGCGGGCAAGATCACTAATTGGCTCACTAGTTATTATACCGCATTATTCGTCCTTATAGCCCCCTGGCTCTCCTGACGTACCCCATGGGGGCCTGTACCGTAACTGAAACTGTATCACTTGTGAGCGCGGCTGGGCTGGGCTTGGACGGAGTGAGTTCTTGGTTGAAGTGACTGAGCAACCAGGAACGGCCGCCCCTGCTGCGACAAGAAGAGTCCACACACAGTGCTGTCTCAGGCTGCGCACACCGTTGCCTCATCTGGTTACAGCCAGAAACGCTCATGCGCGCCTGCAGGCGCCAGCCTGCCCACTGCATCCACCACCGCACGTTTCGCCACAGCTAGGCGGGCCCCAAAAGGAAAATTTATATTTTATATTTTGAACGAACGAAATGTAAGTGCATCGCAGAGAAAATAACCCAAACAGCCAAAGCACAGCACATGCTAAACACCCAGGGCAGTGCACCTTCACCAACCGTACACGTGGGACCATGCGTTTAGCCGCGTCGGGCAAACGTTGTTGCGACAAACCGCGCGAACCATTACGTGACATGCCAGCCTACACCAAACATCCACGTCTACCAGCAACCGAAGCGTCCACCCCTACACCATGTCCCTTGGTGGATAACGAAATGGCAGCAGCAGCAGTAGCATTCGCAGTAGCTCACAGGGGGGTCGCCAACCGCCCCGAGAAGCACACAATGCTCCTTTGCCTCAATGAAATAGGCAATTAGGTTTTCGCAACAAGTGCACCCAACGCAGCCATTTTTATGTTGACCATCCGTCTGGCAGCCGGCCGCACCACCCTCATTATTGGTACAGGAATCGACCAGCGGTGCCTTCTCTTTTCCCCTCAACAGTCACAGGGCTGACGTATTAAGCAAGACACAAGACACCACTGGGCCTTTGCCTCCTTCCGCGTCCGCAACTCGCGCGCGCGCATTCACTTAGACCCACGCGGCCACAAGAAACTACGTTTATACTGATACTGAAATACTACAGCACGAGTGTACCTTTATCAGCAGCGGCAAAACCGTGTGCGGACCACAGACAGCGGCCCGCAAAAAAGCGGCCCGGGCAAAAGAGCCCCGCAAAATCATTAAGGCATGTACCCACGTGGCTCGGTGCGCATGGGGAGGCACAAGTGAGCAGCGGCGGGAGGGCAAAGCACAAGCGCCCGGCCTCCGTCCGCCGCCAAGGCTCCACCGCACGAGTCCTTCTTGATCAAGAGCTCACACAACCGCAAGCAACCAGTACCGGCACCCATGACGCGATTCTAACACCACTTGAACCACTACCCGCGAACGAAAAGCGATCGCAAACTGTGCTTGCGGCATGACCGATATACTGTTGATGCCTCACGTGGCCTCACCTGCAAACGTGCAAAGGGCTGTCCGACCAGCCGAGCCCAAAATGGCTTCGCACCGCCCGAGCCTCCCAGTCACCCTCAATTCTCAACGCGTTCGGCAAGACCCCGGGCCGCGCTGCGAATGCTCAGCACCTGCCCGAGCGCCTTCAGCGCAATCCCTCCACTCCGCGCCCAAAAACCGAGCGTCCTTCCACAACTCGAGACACAAACACGATTGCACAGCCGCCAAAGACGCGCCAGCACATACGGTACACACTGCGATACACCTTCACGTAGCGCCAATGGCCGAGACGGAAAGAGGCTCTAGGTGCCTCTTGGCCCGCCCTCGTTCCCCACAAAGCGCCGCACGCGCTTCACACGAACACACAACCCTGCTAGGCCACACCAGCATGGGTGGTCGACGCCGTCTGCTTTCTTCTCCCGGCAAGCCCGCTAAGCGGGGCCGCAAAACAGCCACACAAACCGTACCTCAAAAGCAAGCGCAGTAGGAAGCCCCCACATCCCTCGTCCGAGCGAATTTCTTGCCAATGTGCCGTGCGCACTGCAAGCTTTGTATGTGTCGACCCATCGCACACTCTGGAGCACACACAACTCACGTAACGACAGGAGCAGCTTGCTGTGCCGTCTTGAATTGCGGGCCCTCCCGCCTACACGTAGTTGCCTTAGTTGCGCAAAGCAAGCAGGCAAGTCCACTGCTTACGCCTCAAGAATGATGTCTCACGGAGCATCTTCTCCCCTCCTCAGCACCTATACCGCCTGACGCCTTCCTCACGCCTCTAAGTGCCACTCCCGTCTACCAACCGGCAGCGCGCCATGCCTGTCCCATGGCCCCACGCGTACCGCCCAAAGCACAAACACCAACCCACAACCGCCTGCAGCATGCCACACAGCCGTGCAAAGACCAGCAGCTGCCAGCCCCGGCCCCCACCTTCACGTGGCCGACACGTGGCACCACTACCAGCACCCACAGCCCTCGGCACCCATCACAAGCATGGTGGCATGGCCGGCACGCGCCCGCCCCCCGCACCACACAACATGTAGCGCGCACGAGGGGAACGGATATCAGCACGCCCCAGCATGCGCCGCACCATAGCAACAGGTCAGCAGCCGTTCCCATCGCGTCGGCTCATGACTGCAAAGAATCCGGCAATGGCAGGCCAGCGGGTACGCTAGTCGCTGGCACCCACGTGTCAACCACACGCAGCCGCACACGTCGCGTGCGCGCCAGTGCAGCTTGCACACCCCAACACGCCCCCACACACACTGACAGACAGTGCCGGCGCCACATGGTGCTCAGCTCTGCGTCTTTCTTTGTCTCTCCGCGGAATGGCACGCACTGCTTGTGCGCACACGTGCATTTCCGGTGCGCTGCTGCTGGTGTGCAACGCACAGGCCGTGGTGCACGGAAACAGTGACGGTGGGGAGACGTGCCGCCAGTGCACGGTACCATGAAGCGTCCGTCGTAAGCGGCAGCGCAATCCAGCAAGCCGCCAATCCTGTACCCCACGCCTTTCTGCACTCAGGGTGCACGTGCCGAAATTCAGCGACCTCGCACCAGCTCACATGGCAACCATGCCTGCCCACCACAACCATTACGATGACCACCGACCCGTTTGTACCAAACCGGACCGCCAATAAGTTAGCCAGTTGGCGGTTGCAGATGGTGACCAACCAACCAGCACGGGCGCCGCCACAAACTCCGATAATCACTATGAACCCCAAAACTGCGCTCCGCCCTTCGGCTCCGCGCTGCGGTGAATGTGGTGATTGCGGGGCGCCCGTGTAGCTCTCGCCCTCTTGTGTTCCATTCCCCCCCGCCCAGGAGTCACAACTCGCACCGCTACCTGCCGCGCCATCGAAGCGCGCATGCAACATCCGCTCTGTGCGGGCAACAGCCACAGCCTCAGCGTCCCAGCACCCCTCAAGCACCCCCGCTCTCCTCTCAGTAAGCGCACATTCGCTACCCCAGTCCTCGATCCTCAATCCTCTAACCTCTCGCAACGAGCATGCAGAGGGGACTGCACCCGCACCGCTTCCACCGCCAACACTGCAAGTTGTTGGCGCCAACCGAAAAACCGCAAGGCCCCCGTACCGTACTGCTGTACTGTCGTACTAGGCTAGTCATTTAGTTAGTCTACGCTCCGCCACACCCGGTGCCCCATGAACAGGGCCACCGGAGGTTAGACGAGCAAGCAGGTACCGTCCGGAAGCCATGCGGTGGAAGATGGAAGATGTAAGCAGTGCACGCCAGTGCACGCCAGTGCAAAGGCCGTCAATCTTGACGCCCCCCAGAACTAACTGCCAAGCTGCCGGTACGACTTGCCGCAACATGCGGCCTGGGTCGTATGCAAAAAGGATGTTGTTGTATACGTGTCTCTCTCTCTTCCGGCAGCATCAGTACTAGGGACCACACCGCCCCCGCTCCTAGTGCACATTGACACCGTTCCCCAGGGCCCACACCGTCCCGGGCGGCCATACTCCTGCTGCCAACCACAGCTCCCCTCCATCACCCACAAGCGCCTGCAACCCGTTTCTCCATAGGCATCCCCCTATTGTCTCTCACCCGATGTCCCTTTCAAGCTGCAGCCTGCGCCAACGCAGGCCAGCCCTGGTGCTTCCGGCACCCACAGTCCTCTGCATTTCTCATCTCACCAAACGCCTCTCTCTCTCACGTCACGACAGCGAGCCGGCTAGCTGCGCCTGCAGCAGCACGCTGCTCCATGCGTCCGCGCCCGCGCCGCCCGGCCCCATGTGGGCCGCGGAGCCCTTTAGCGCGTCCATCATGCCGCCGGTATGCTGCTGGTGCAGCAGCGCCGCTGCCGCCGCCGCCGCCGCCTGCTGGTGCTGCTGGTGCTGCTGGCTCTGCTGGTGCAGCAGCGACGTCGCAGGGCCGCCCAGCCCGCCCAGTTGGTTGGCGGTTGCGTACTGCTGCCCGCCGTACGCCGCCGGCCCGGAGGGGCTGCCGCCAAAGGCGGCGGAGAAGTTGTGGCCCATGGGTCCGCCCAGTTGCAGCCCGCCGGCAGCGGCACCTATGGCGGCGGCCTGCTGCGCCGCCGCCAGCTGCTCCAGCGCCGCCGTCGTCGCCGCCATCGAGTTGAGGTCCAGGCGGCCGGCCTGTACGGCAGCGGCGGCGGCGGCGGCCTGGGAGAGCTGCTGGCCAATGCCGTTGGCCATGCCGCCAAACTGCAGGCCCGCCAGGCCGGCAAGGTTGCCGTACGAGCCGTTGGAGGCGCCGTTGCCGAAGGGCGCTGCCGTACGCAGGCCGAGCAGCTGCGCGACTGCGAGCTGCTGGTGCAGCTGGTGCTGCTGCTGCACAGCAGGCGGGGGGCCCGACGGCGACATGCGCACGTTGAGCGTCGAGCCGCCGCCGCCGCCAGCGCCACCGCCGCCGTGCTGGCCGTTGGCGTTACCGCCGCCGCCGCCGCGGCGGCGGTCGTTCCCGCCACGGCGGTGCCCGCCACCGCCGCCGCCGTGCTGGCCTCCGCCGCCGCTGCCGTGGACGTTGATATGGCTACTGGCGCTCTGTAGGGGCGAGGTGGACTGGGGCACGTCAGGGATGCCCGATACAGGGCAGGAGAAGGCCGACTGAAGGGAGGATGCGGCGGCAGCAGCCATGCCGGTGCCGCTGCGCCCGCCGCCGCCGCGCCCGCCGCCGCCGCCGCCGTGGGCGATCATACCACTCTCCGTACCGTGGCGGGACACGGTGTGGCTGCTGGCTGCGCTCGCCGCCGCGAATGCCGTGGCGGGACCGTTGCCGTTGCTGCTACCGTTGGCGCCGGCGGAGGAGCCGGAGACGATCGAGGTGGTGGAGATGGTGCGGGCGGGGGGCGGCGGCGGGGGGTTGCGGGGGCTGCCGTGTACGGCGTTGTTGGGCACGTGGTGGCCGGTCGCGCTGCCGTGGGAATGCCCCTCGGCGGAGCTCGACCGGGCATCCGCGCCGGTAGGGGGAGGCGGCGTCTTGCAGCCTGAGGGGGTAGGGCCAAGGTGAGTGTGGGGCAAGCGGAGTGGGAGTGGGAGGACAGTTGAGTGGGCTGGGGCGGTGGGGGTGAGAGCTGCACAAAGGAAACGGAGGACGTGGGACAGGCTTGCTGGCTACCCACAACACTACATGGACGTTTGTTGCCGGCCGTACGACACACATGCTCCAGGCAGTAAGATGCAACGACGTGGTTGCCAGGTAACCAATGACAAACAGCAGTATGCGTTGAAGACAAGGTACAAGCAAGTGTCTCATGCGTCTGCGTTTCGAGGTAGCCCCGTGTCAACAACCTGGGTTGACACAACCACCTTGCCAACCATTACGCGGAAAGTCGGCCACCTAGGCAAAAGGACCTGGGCATGCCCACGTATTGCGCTGGGTCCCGTGGGGTGCAATGCGGAGGTGAGTGCATCCAGATCAGGGAGTGGAACACACCTGCTGGCCTCGCCCGCGCAATCTTTAGCATCTCCTCCGCTGCCGCTGGCCCCTGCAGCGCGCACAATAGCCGCTCCTCCTCCTCCCTCGCAGTAGTTGGGCTGTTCCCGTCTCGCGACGTGTCCTGGTGTCCCTCGCCAAACTCCTCGTTGCTGTCCGAGCCGGCGTCATCGCCCACGCCGCATCCGGACTCGGAGACCTCCTCGGTTGAGCTGCCGGTGCCCTCACCAGAGCTGCACAAAGTACTCGAGGACAGCACCGCAGAGGCGCAAGCCGAAGTAGAACCGGACTGCCCCGAGGAGGAGGCCGCTGCCCTTGCCGCGGACTCGATGGCTTTGTTCTTGGGCGCCTTGCGCGGCTTGACCGTCGCACGCGCAAGCGCAAGCTCGCACATTAGCTCACGTGCTTTGGTTGCGACAGATGCCACAGTCGCGGCGTGGCGCGGCTGTATCATGGCCAACGACACGGGCGGGTTGGGCTCCTCCTCAGTCTGCATAACCCGCAGGTTCGTCAGATACGCCGCGACCACATCTATGCAGTTATTTCCTGCCTCGGCGATGTTCTGCGGCAGCAGCGGATCAAATAGAGGAGGGTCAGGTTCGAGACTAGGGGCTTCGGGACCACTCAGCCTTTCATGACGCAGTCAAGGACAGTTGATGCTTGCTGAACTGACACGAAGAAAGCAAGAATGCAGGATATGGGAAAAGAAAAGCAGCCAGCGCTGACGAGGACACGGCCGCGACCGAATCGCATCCACGCACAAGTTGAGTGTCCCAAACACGTTGGATTTCTGGCTCGCGAACTTGACACAGACCTGTTGGAACTCAGGGAAGTCCGCGTCTTCGATGCCTAATAGCTGCTGCGCCAGGAGCAGCGGGTGAGGAAAGACGCTCCCGCACAGCGCAAACAAGACCTTGGCGCAGAGGAGGTCGTGCGTGTCGACCGGCCCTTGCAGCGGGCATCTCGCAGTCGAGGGCAGCGCTTCGGAGGCGCAGGGCGCCTCGGCGCCGGTCTGCGCTTGCGGCAAAATGACCGAGATGCTGTCGCTGGTGCAAACTGGGAGCGCTGGCGCTTGTGAGCCCTCCTCGCCAGCGCCAGATAGCGCTGCACCCGCTGCGTCTAGAGCCATGCCGGCCTAGCAGCCACTGCGCAGCAAAGGTCACCGGCTTGGTCAGGTGAGCCGACAGTTCCTGGACGCCCTATTAGTAGAGTGATGGTAACTTAGTGGTAAGCTCTTCTGTGTTTGCGAGCTTCCGGACACGTCTGGAGTCACGGTAGTGTGAGCGACCCGAGAGGTCTTGATATTTTTGCAGGTGTGGTGGTTGACAATCTTACCAGACACCGCACAATCCCAGCTGAATTATTGCGTTTTTCAGCTTGTGCGTTTCGCTTTAACGCAGCTCATTCAGGTTGCTCGCCACGTACCAGGCTGCTGCAACGGAGCGCAGCAGCTGATGTCGGGAGCTTAGAAGTTATGTGTCAAACCAATGTGAACGTACTCGAGTGGCAAACGTTGTACCTTAACCAAGCAGGGAGTGTGTGTGGCAACTGAGAAGGACGCGTGCGGACCGTGTTGGGCCGTGAAAGACGGCAGGTCGGTCCACGCTAGGTGTAGGGTACGCAGAGTCCCCAGGCTGGGTCGCCGCGATCCCCGGAATGGGGTCCCCGACTTTGCGATGTTGGCGTGAAGCCGTGCAGCCATAATGAAGCTTCTCCGCCCGGCCACCTCTTTGATATGTCATCAAGTGCCTGGAGCCGGCAGGGAATCCTTCATTATGGCTGCACGCGCACAAGCGAGAACAGAATGTCCATGGGGGTCTTTCGTCCCGACAGGCACCTTAGCGCCGCATAAGAGTGGCCGCCCTTTCGTCACACTACTGAATAACGTTATGACAGGCACGAATGCAAACTTTCAGGGCTGGAGAGTGTCATTTCACTGAGCAGGCAGGGGCACCTCGCGCCATGCCGCCCGAGTTCGGCCGCCTGGAGGGCCCCTTGAGAGAAGCGCAACACATTTGGCTCCTATGCGATGTATGTGATGCCTCTGCCTAGTTCCAACTGTTACTGCTCCTGTGTAAAAAGCTCTGGAACACCGGCATGCCCCTCCATTCTGCAACATTATGGCCCTACGTGGGGACATGTAGCCAAGAGTTGACTCCCAACCACGCGCCCCAAAGAGTGCAACTTCATAGCTTCCAATTGCGCCAGGAATCTCACAAAATGATGCAGTCTACGCAACGCAATAGCATGTTTACTGCATGGGGGTGGTTCCCGGCCTGGTGCGGACCCCAGCCTGGGGACTCTGTAGGGTACGAGGTCGTGAGCTCTTGGTGCAGGGGGAACCATGAGATTTGCAGGATTGTCTCAGTGGCATTGCTTCATGTGTTTCGGGGGGGACCTCCAGGGTTCTCTCCTGGGTCCGAGTTGCGGGGCGGAGGCGAGGAAACGGTAACGAGCTGCAATGCGTTTCCAATGTGCGTATGCTCAATATAAAGAGTAGCATAATGTTGCGTGAAAGAATGTTTGTAGCTGTGGGAAGGCAGGCCTGTCGTTGTCGGCGTGCGAAAGCCGACCCGAACATCGTTGACGGTGGCGCACAAGCACCACAAACTCGAGCATGTGATGTGGAGTTCTAGTCGGTGTAGTAGTGCCCTTGCTTTGCTGGGGCTGCAGTGGTGATACCCTGCCTCCTGGCCCTGCGACGCTGGCACGTGGCAGGTAGGGGCAGGCAGCGGCGACCCCTCGCCTCGCTTAAAACTGCAATGGCAGTCAACACTGGAGTAGCGGCTCTGGTTTATCACCAAACCAACACCCTCCTTGGCCTTGCCCTGCTGGCTGCTGCTATTGCTGCCTTCAGCTGCCTTCTCGTGTTTGTGCACGAGCAGGTGTCCCAGGGTGTCCCGCCCGGTCCCGCATTTGCCAGCCGGGCAACACTGTGCAGGACACAGTGTCGTGCTTGCGACTGGCCTCCCCTCCTCGCTCGGTAACGCTGCAATGAAGGGTTCCGCATGGTTACGCACAGCATGCGCACGCATAGGCGCATGGCGTAATGCAGGCAGCAGCCGATTTGCGATGCGGCCCAACCAGGAGAGGCATAGTGCATGGCAGTGTGACACACGCGGGAGACTGCTTACACCCGGGGCACCTGGCTGCACGCTCCAGATGGCCAGAGTCAGGGCACCAAGCGGGAGTTCTGACGGACCGGGAAACAAGCGCAGCGTGCGAGCCGCTCCAAGCCTCCGGCCGCTGGACAGCCTCCACGCTCCAGTACATTGTACACCGTGAGCAGCAGGGGCTACCACAGAGCCTGTCAAGTCCCTGGGCCACGGCCCGCTTTGCCATGACCGGGCCCCCGCACCCGACAGGCGCCCGTGCTTCCCACGCGGTTGTTGCAAACAGCTGCTTTCTCCCCTGCCTCCCTGGCTTGCCCGTGCCTGCACGTGGCCACGGAATCACGTGCGCGTGCAGGACAACGTGCACGTGCCGCCCAAGCGTCCGGACACCAATTGACAACTCGCCACACCGAGAGGCACGCCGTCTACTGCACAGCATCTATGACCCTGGGCCCACTACTGTAAGCCTCCTTCCTCTGTTTCCTGCTAGCACACGCCGCGCCGCGCAAGCCATCTATGCCATTCAGGGAGTTCCTCCCTGGTGCCCTCCAACCGCCGGCCGGCACTCCTGCCTACCTACCAAGAAATCCTAGCAAAGCTTCAGACACCACCATCAACGTCGGCCTCCACACGTGCTTTTGAGTGTGCTGTACGAGCAGCACATGCCGTACACGCGCCCCGCGCCACACCTCACGTCCTCCCGCCTCCACTTCCGCTTTCACTTGGCCTTCTTGCCGCGCCCCGCGCCCGCGCCCTCGCCCGCCTTGCGCTTCCCGCCCTTGCCGCCCGCTGCGGCGCCCTCCGCCGCCGGCGCCGGCTCCTCTACAGGCTTGGCGCTCTCCCACTCGGGGCACTCGGCCAGCTGCGTGGGGAAAAGCAGGAGGCACGGCATAACAGTTGAAGTAGTTCGGCGTTGTCGGCGCCGAACGCCAAAACGTATGTTGACAACCTCCACAGGCGTGGCGCTCTCACACTCGGGGCACTCGGCCAGCTGCGTGGGGAACAGCAGAAATAGTTATAGGCGCCCAATGCAAGTATGTTGACAACCTCCAACCACCTGGCGCTCTCCCACTCGGGGCACTCGGCCAGCTGCGTAGGGAAAAGGAAAGGCAGGTACATTAGGAGCAGCACTTTCTCGGCATGGCGTTAAGCCGACTCCAGATAATGAGGTACACCCTTCATCGGCTTGAAGCTCTCGGTCCACCAGCTTAGGTACGGTCAACCTTTGAGCACATGTAACCCTTATATCAGCTCCGTAAGCTCCGTCAGACCTGGTGGGCATACGGAGCTTATATCCCCGAGGGCCCAGGGGTCGAGGGGGACATATGGGCCGGCCCAAGCGAAGCCCCCAAGGTGTGTAGCGCCCGAGGGGGCGTAGCGCCGCGTCTAGAGCCATGCCGGCCTAGCAGCCACTGCGCAGCAAGGTCACCGGCCTGGTCAGGTGAGCTGACAGTTCCTGGACGCCCCATTAGTAGAGTGATGGTAACTTAGTGGTAAGCTCTTCTGTGTTTGCGAGCTTCCGGACACGTCTGGAGTCACGGTAGTGTGAGCGACCCGAGAGGTCTTGATATTTTTGCAGGTGTGGTGGTTGACAATCTTACCAGACACCGCACAATCCCAGCTGAATTATTGCGTTTTTCAGCTTGTGCGTTTCGCTTTAACGCAGCTCATTCAGGTTGCTCGCCACGTACCAGGCTGCTGCAACGGAGCGCAGCAGCTGATGTCGGGAGCTTAGAAGTTATGTGTCAAACCAATGTGAACGTACTCGAGTGGCAAACGTTGTACCTTAACCAAGCAGGGAGTGTGTGTGGGAACTGAGAAGGACGCGTGTGACCGTGTTGGGCCGTGAAAGACGGCAGCTCGTCCGTCCACGCTAGGTGCAAGGTATGAGGTTCTGAGCTGTTGGTGCAGCGGAAACCATGAGATGTGCAAGATCGCTTTAGTGGCATGCTTCATGTGTTTCTGGGGGGACTGTTGTCCTGCAGGGTTCGCTCCTGGGTCCCAAGTTGCGGGCCGCAGGCGAGAGGTAGTCGCGAGCTGCAACGCGTTTCCAGAGTGCGTGAGCAGAACGGACGCGTAGTACAATTTGATGATACAGTGTATCTGCAGTTTGCAGTTTGCAGCCATCCCACGCACGTACCCTGGGGTGCTCCGGGTCCACCAGGAAGAGCGTCAGCCCGATGCCGCACGCCACCTGGTGCGTGTGGCCGCCGTCCAGGTACTCGCACTGTACGACAGTACGGCAAGGGTACGGCAACTGTCAGACAACAGTACGGCATGTGTGCTGCATACGGCAGACAGCAGTACGGACACAGTACGACAGGGGAGGGCGGGGCGAGGGTTGTTGGCGACACGGGGTGCCAAGGCAGCAGTTGACCCCCTTGTCCGTCAGCCTGCTTCCGCTGAACATATGCAAGCGGACGTTACGGCTGTAACGCTCACCTTGGCGCGGTTTGCGCTGCTCTTCTTGTTGGGCCCGTATCCCAGCTCCCCATTCGTCCCCCCTGTCTCACCCCGCTGAACTTGGCCAACCCGACATTACGGCTGTAACGCTCACCTTGGCGGGGTTGGCGCTGCTCTTCTTGTTGGGCCCGTATCCCAGCTCCCCGTTTGTGCCCGCGCCCCAGGTGATGACGCTGTTGTCGGCGGTACAGGCGAAGGTGCCGGGGCCGCACGCCAGGTGCCGCACGTTCCAGCCCACCAGGTCGTTCACGGGGATGGGGTACCTGCAGCACGTGTGGAACGGGGGCAGGAGGGGTAACAAGATAGCGGCGTGAGTGCAACGGAAGTGTTGACGTGCCAGCCCACCAGGTCACTCACGGCGGTGGAGTACCTGCGACATGGGGTGGAGGGTTCGGTATTGCAGCAGCCGTTTTAACAAAGAGCAAGCAGCGAGACAGTGCTTGGACCGCGCGCAAGGGTGCATGCGTGCCCCAGCACTTGGTCACGTTGACCTGAGTAGAGTTTCGAGAAGCACCAGTTCCGCATGTGGTTGATCCTAGAGCTTGCCCCGGAACTGCGCCTGCCCCCCGCAGGAGTGCACATATGTGCACACCCACGCTTCCAGTTAACCCACATCTGGTTGTCTCCGTTGACCTTGAGCTTGCCCCAGCAGTGCACCTGGTTCGCCACGCCCGTGCAGAAGGAGGAGGTGCCGCCCGCAGCCAGCTGTGTATTAAGGGCAGGGAGGGCGCGGGGAGTGAGCAGGTGTGTAGGTGTGCGCTAAGACACAGTGCAGCTGCCCCGCCACGCCCGAGCAGCAGGGAGAGGTGCCGCCCGCCGCCAGCTGTGTATTACGGGCAGGAAGGCGAGTAGAGAGAGCAGGTGTATAGGTGTGCGCTAAGGCACAGTGCAGCTGCCCCGCCACGCCCGTGCAGCAGGGAGAGGTGCCGACCACGTCCGTTCCAGAGGGTGCAAAACGTACAAGGGGGGATGTGTGTTGCCCCGTGAACCCACAGCGCGGTGCGCAGGGCGTGCAGGAGGGCCACCCGCGGCGGTGCAAAGGTGCAAGGGGAGCAGCAGGTGCGCGGTGGTGCGAGGCGGGACTCATTCCCCCCAGGAACGCAGACCAGCTGTGCGGTTACCCAATGCTCCCACCGACCACTGCGTCCGCCCGCGGGCACCAGGTTGCGCCGCGCGACTTCTTGACCACCCCACTTTAACCCACTTTCTCATCTCGTGCAGGCACCAGCGGAAGTTTCCGTGCTTCCCTGACGCCTTACACGGTTTCCTCGCGTTTCACGCGAACCACCCCGTCTAGAGGGTGAAGATCAGCTGCATCACCGCACAGACATACCAGGTATTACCAAAGTTAACACACGTGCCAGCACACTCACCACTGCGTCCGCGGGCACCAGGTTGCGCCTCGTGAACACCTCAATCTTGCGCGGCTTGTCCTCATCCTGCTGGATCTGCGTGTGGAATACCATCCGGTCGTGTGTTAGCTGGTGTGTATTAACACGGGAATAAGGTGGTGACTAAGCTCTTGCGCGGCTTGTCCTGATCCTGCTGGAGGTGCGTGTACCGAGTGGGTGAGTAATACACACGGGCTAATACACACTGTGTATCAGCCCGTCGCCTGTGGTCTGAATAGGAGCAGACGGGGGTGATCCAAGCTTGTGCGCCGCTTTTCCTCGCCTCCCTATATCCAGGTGCTGCAGGGTGGAATGCGTATGACCCAGCTCCCTTCTCCCGGCCCTCGCTGCTCCGCTCCCCATGCCAGGTGCACAACCATGAGGTAGGGCACACGCAGATGCAATTGGTACCCAACCGTGCCCTTCGTTGCCCAAGCTGGAGGAATGCGGTGCTTCCACCCCAGTACAGACGTAATCCGATGCGCAATCCGATCCCCACGCACCTTGTGGCCCAGTCGGCCGTACCCGCCGTTGCCCCAGCTGTAGCACGAGCCCTCGTTGTCGTACGCCAGGCAGTGCTGCTGCCCCGCCGCCACCTTGAGCACCTTGACGCCGTCAAGGCCCGCCACGCGCCGCGGCGTGGGCACGGGCTCGTACAGGATCTGGATGCTGGCTGCACGTGCACGGTACGGCACAGGCGGTACGGCAGGCGCACCAGAGGGTGAGTCATGTGTACGCCGCCGCGGGTCGCTGCATGGGTTCTGTGTGGTGAAGTGACTCGGGGACGTGGCAGTTGAGGGGTTGTGGTCCGGATAGCTATTGCTAATCCCTGCCGAATACTAAACCCTGCGAATGCCGCATGCGTGCGATCCCCGAGCCCATGCGTTTCACTCATTACACCGTACTGCAGGCGCAAGGCGGTACAGCCCAGGGCGTCCCTTCTCCCGCTCACTTGGTCCCAAGGCCCAACAGCCCGTTGCTGTACTTCAAGCCCGTTCGTAGACCCCCGGCTACAGCCCGCCTGCTTCATCAACACATTCGGCGTTCCAAGATCCTCGATGCACCACCCGTAAGCCCGTGCCGTATCGTGCCCGCCCCGTACACTCACAGTCCTTGGCGTTGTACGAGTGGTCCACGCCGTCGCCCAGCACGCCGTACTGCCCGTGGCCCGCCGCCATGACCTGCGGTCAGAGCAAGGGGGGGCGGTTAGCGGTTGAGCGTGACGCAACGTGCATACGGTAGTGAGCGGTGCATGAGCAGCAGGTCTTTGCACCCTGCATATGCTGTTGTCATGCTCGCACTTCACCCCAGTGGCCAGCGGCCAGACCAAGACCGGCCACCCTCAGCTGCATAGCCACAGAATGCGCTCAGCAGGGTTGCCGAGAGGGTATACAGGGGTTTTGGGTACCACAAACGGATACAACGGCACAAGCTCGGCCCCTCACCCTTCCGTCGCACAGCCACAGCGTGAAGTCGATGCCGCACGCCACCTGTGTGCACTTCTCCACCACGCAGCGCACGGGGGTGAGCACCAGGTCTGGGGACAGAGAAGGAAAAGGGCGCGTGTATTACAGCAGGGTGTGTATTGGAGTCGGGCGCAATTGACGTTCTCCACCACGCACCGCACGGGGCTGAGCACCAGGTCTGGGGACAGGCAGGGGCAAGTTACTCTTAGATATTTCATCTGGTATGTGCATGTGCCAAGTATGTAATTATGTGCATGTATCCAGGCCGCATGCGACCTGGCAGCATTTAGCCCAATGCGCAGCGCAAGGGCCTCAGCACCAGGTCCGGGGGTAGAGGAGGGGGAAGGAGGTGTGTATTGGGGTAGCGTGTGCATTAGGATTGGGCAAAGCTGACGATCAGGGCATTGGTGGTGGCCAGTTGGCGTATGCCAATGTCCACCATACAACCTTTCATGTGCGGTGCAACGAAGGCAGCCAAACATACACCGCGGTCCGCAATAGCCCCTGTCTCCTGGACCATGACCCGCGTCCAGCGCCCCCTGCCTCCTGCAACCCTGCACTTCCCCGTGTTAAAATGGCCCGGACCAGGGCCCGACACCTTGCCCATGCAACGAAGTCCATGCCCCCAGCCCTCGTATCACGTAGCTGTAGATGAACCAGCGTTGAGGGCCGGCTGGTGTATCAGTGTGTCCCAGCACGCAAGCTCCACTTCTACGCTCATACACTCTCACCTTCCTTGGCGGGCGCCTTGAGGGGCCGCACGCTGCCCATGCCGCATTGGCCCTGAATCGCGTAAGCAGGAATGGCAAGTGGGGTACAGGCACTGGTAAGACAGTGAAGTAAGGATGCGTCCAAGTACTGGTAAGTAGGTGTCACATCAGGGGACTTCAGGACGCCGGCGCTAGGCTGCGTCGGAGAGGGCAGATCCAAGAAGGCCTGTCAAACTGTGCGGTCCCAAGCGTACCGCGTCCCTGTGCCACACAAAACCGTGGTCTCCGCCTCTGCGTTGACGTAATCCATACAAGTACATCCCGTGCAAGCGGCCTTGTCGCAAACCTTAAGCCAGCGCTACCCCGCCGGTTCCTGCCCCGCCCTGCCCTGACAGTATACCAATGGGGCGTACAAGACGTCTCCTTACGTGTTTGTTGACGCCCCATCCATATGCCAGCGCTACCCCGCCGAATCCCTGACAGTACACCAATCGGTCGTACAAGATTTTCTGCTTACATGTGTGTTAACGCCCCATGCGTAGGAGCTGCCGTCCTTGGTCACGCACGCGCTGTGGTTCTTGCCGCCGGAGGCTGCAGCGGATGCGTCGGGGCAAGGGAGGGAGCAGGTGAGTGAGAGCAAGGGAGCCGGGCGTGTGAAGCACAGCGGTGCACCGTGCCGGGCTGGGAACGCGCCGCGTCCGCCGCGTAAAGTGGGGCAGAAGATCGATCACACACAGGGGGCCGACGGAGCCGAGAGTGACAAGCGTGGAGCTCATATTGGTGCACGTCATAAGCCAAAGCATTGGCCTACAGGAAGCAGCCATGCTTACCACAACCACACAACTGCAGTGCACACGAGGACAATTGGGCTGCGCAGCTGGTTAGGCCAGGCGATCCTGCCGTTGCAGGGGTCTATCAGTACCGTACCCAGCATTCCCACTCAAAACAGCAGCACGCCCTGTGGCCCCGCCAGCCACCCCCGCTCAACGCACAGCCCGCAATCCTGCCGCGCCGGTGCAAATCCCTGCACTGGACAGCCCCGCGTTGACCCTTAACCAGCGGAAGTGCAACTCCCAAGCACTCGTGTGCCATCCAGGGTAGTCACATCTCCCCTGCGCTGGACTTACCGTTCGCCACGTGCGCGTTCCGCAGTGTGCATCCCCAGCACCCACCTCCCGTGTCACAAACACGCCGTGCCGGGGCAGCCGTGCACACCACACACCAGTACGTGTGCATGCGACTATGTACGTAGTAACAGTGATTCGAAATCATTTGAATGCCCAGCACCCACCTCCCACAACGAACATGCCGTCCAGGGCAGCCACCTTGGTGGGGACGTTGCGCTGCGCCAGGTCCCCGTGCCCCAGCTGGCCTTTCTGCAATAGGCAGATGCAAGAGCACGTAGGCTGTTCAGGCTCTTGCAGATTTGTTAATAGGCCTCTGGAGCATACGTCAGCTGTGATGGATGCGCCTTGGGGCGGGTGGCCGTGCCGAGGCGGGGGTCAGGTGGTGTACCGTATGTCGGGTCGCGTTGTGTGGGGTAATCACCAGGCATAGGTCCTGCGCATGCAACCATATATGCGAGTCCCAGCACACGTACCTCATTGCGGCCCCAGCTGTAGAGGTTTCCCGCAGAGTCTCCCGCGAAGCAGTGGCATGCGGCAGGCCCTGACGCTATAAACATGATCTTGACATCCTGTGTGGGACAGAGTGACATAAATAGTTATCAGTTCTGCACCTAGCTAAGCGGTTGCGCGGAGGGTTTGCGCGGAGCCGACACACCGAGAGGGCCTTGAGCTTGGTTGGGCGCAGCAGGTTGGGGTAGTCGGAGTTCCGGTCCAAGTCTTCCTTTTTCGTTTTGCCACCTGTGCGTCCAAGCTGGAAAGGCAGTATCGCGAAGTGGGTTGTTCTGGCAAACGAGGCTCCGGCATGGCGCCAAACGGCATATCAGTTCCAGCGGAGGTCCTGAGTTGTCAACTGCGACTTGGATCGTGATCACTACTGCTTCCTCACTTGGGCATAGTCCGTCCCGCCGCAGTAAAGCAGCACTCCGCCTTCCCATGGCTTTGCCGGAGCTGCCCCTGCTGCTTGAGCCATTTGTATAAAGGTTATCACGTAGTTGGCTGTGGAGCTTTACTGCATATCCCTATGAAGGCCACGAAGAACCAAACGCCGGAACCCATTCGGTTAATCGGTCGGTAGGTGGTCGTGCGCAGTCCACCTGCTGCGCTACGTGCCGCTTCTGAAGCGAACGCAGGCGTATTGCTTCACTCTCCATTCCTTGGGAGCTGCACTCCGCGCTTCTAGAGGTTTGCGGTTCTCGGCGTCCAGCGCACAGCGTGGCCCCGCAGTCGTGTCCTCATTCGCTGCTGCAATGCAACTTCCCAGCTCCGCACCTGATGCCATGCGACGTGTCCGTGAACGACTTACCAGGACAGTACATCTACGGCTGCAACGCTGCTGACGCCGTACACGTTTCGGTTGGGGCAGGTGCGCAGTCCCATGGGTCACGCCGTAGCACCCTCGCCCCACTGAACCCGGCCCTCCAAGACCTCCCTGCATCGCCAAGTCCCAAGTGACAGGTACAAATAAGCAGGTAGGATTAGTTTCGATGCCATTATGAGTCACAACGAAGCTCAGTAGGCTGAGTTCCGTCACAGGCATCAACATGCAATAGGCATCCTCCCGTACGTGCGTGGGCACGAAAGCGGGAGCAGGAGGCCTGGGAGCCGAGCCAGGGCGGCAGGGGAGCTGAGACCCAGAGCACAGTAACAAAGGGAAGGTCGTCGCGAAACTGCAGCCGGCAACCGTCAGGTTCGGCCACCTGGCTTCAGAGCTTTGTCCGACGACAGCTGCTTTTTTTTGACTGCCGACGTGAGGTGCGCTTGCAGCCTGCCTGCCGTGGTCCTGTGCCTCCCCTCGTGTCTCCGTGCAGCCGGTGGCAACAGGTGGCAATGCGAGCAGGCAGCTCGCTGAGCGTCCCAGGGCATGCGGGGGTCCTCGCTGCCGGCTATGGTAGGTTATGAGTGCGACGGCCGACGGACACATCGTGAGAGCACGCTACGCTACGGTACAGTACGCTGCATGCGACTGGCGCATGCTACGGTAGCAAGGGTCAATGTGTCGCAGGAGCGTGCTGTCGTACAGCCGATCTACGGTGGGGGGTCGAAGTCTCATGGCTTGTTGCAAGGCAACAACATTCCTTCTCTAAGGAGCGGCTGGGTGCGCGCGTGCGCTTCTGCCTGTTGCTGGAGGGGACGCTGGGCATCGGGGCTTTTCGGTACCGCACGTTGTAGCCTGTTGCATCAAGGTGTAAAGGGGTGGAACCAGGGTGGAACGCCCGTCGTCCGCAGAAGCGGACTAGTGCGCAGCAGAGGGCAGACCCAAGCCCAAGATGGAACCGTGGTCATGTTCCTCAAAGTTCTGCTGTTCCAAATGCGATGCCTACTGGTTCAAGCAGTGGTTCAATCTTCAATCTTCAATGTATAACGCTTAGTGCGCTCCGGCTGTGTCCGTGCTCCAACCTCCAAGCCCTGGTGGGTGTCGGCTGGTGCCTCAGCCCGTTGCTGTGTGTCGCCACTGCGTCCCTGGGTCAGCCCACATTCATGGCTGGTCACGACCTTTGTGTAGATGTGTTGCGGTACGGTGCAGTGACGTACGGTACCGGTACGAGGTTGGCATGTCGGAAGGAAGTTACAACGGCCTTGGTCCGCGGTAGTGCGGATGGCAAGGCTCTGGTACAGAGGTACATGCATACGTTCCATACATGCATCCGTGCATTGTGCCTAGGAGTACAGATTTAAAACGAAAAAATTGAATGAAGCATGTAATGCACAGAAGCATGTAAACTGCTGAGGCAAGGAGGCAGGTTTAAGACGCACCCTCAGCACTACCAGCAGGCCACGTAGCTGTGTGTTGTGCTGGTGCTTCTCACCCCGCTCCGCGCCGTCCCCAGGCAAGCAACCTGCCACGTATCGCGGAAGCACAACCTCTTGCTCGAACCTCCCCCCTGAATACGTGAGGTAAATTGCATCCAGCGTGCAAACTTGCCTAGGCCCACCGGTAATACCGTACACCCGCCTCCCGCCACAAGACAAGCCCCTGATACAGCTAAACCGGTACACCGGTGTCTCAGACTACCTTCCATCTAGCATGGACAGCCCGCAAGTATCCTTCGCGGCGCTCGATACCTCCACACGCTGCGATGCGGTGTGGAACAGACCAGAAGCGCACTGTGCCCGCAATCTACTAGCAACCACACTGCTCGCGCACCGCCGTACGCCTTCCACCCGGGTCACACCAGCCACCCTGTATCATACTGTCACAAAGCCGTTCCATCAACCCGTTCATCCTCAATATATTAATACCTGACAAACGAAGCAACTCACATTGCCATCCTGACATTGGCCCGGCCCTGCGGCACTTCAAGGTGCCTGCGTCGAACGTACACTGCTCACCACTCAGTATCGGGACCTCCGTGCTCAGCCGTGCGAAGGTCCAAAGCACCATTCAACCAGCCCGAGCCGCTCACGCTTGTTGGGCCAGGAGATGAATGTGCAGCAATGTGCGAATCCTACTAAACCCACATACGAATGCTCGCATGCACGCAGGGACAAGGGCCATCGGCCTGCACACCTGCCCGGCATAGGCAGGCTTTCCGCCACAGGATCGCATCGTGCCGCGCACACTTCCAAAACATGACGCTAGGCAGTGCAAAATGAGTGCACGCAGTGTCATGATGCAAATGCATACATGCGCGCGCGTTCGTCTTTTCTTGCAGGGCCGTTAGGTTCAAGCTTCAAGGCGAAGGGCCTCCGTGCGTGGGTGCATCGTGTACGGTAGGTCCTCCACCGTCCCAGTCGCACACCTTAGCATAGCCCTAGAGCGCGCAGCATGCGCCCTTCAGCAACACGCGCGTGCCTTGGTGGCACGTGGCAAAAACACGCGCGCGTACACAGCATGCACAAAAACAGCACGCGCGTTTTCGGCTTAGCGCTGAATACCGTATGATAAACTATGGGCGACAAGCAGGCAAGACATCCCATGCAGGCCGTATGACAGGCCACAAGCAAACCCGCTCAAAAAAACCGTACCTAGCAGCGCAACATAAACGTGCAACGAGGTCCACAGGCGCACACTGTACCAACAACCCTGCGCAGCTGTTGCCCCACTGTTGTTACTACGGAGCTGGTACGGGTAGCCTGCAGCAATGCCAACCCACCAAGCCTAGCCACGGACGTCAGAGTAAACGGATGCCAATACGACGAGCACCACTCTGCAAGCATCCCACTGGACAACACT
>VFQN01002585.1_pt1 | contig 27617 bp, 31 predicted proteins | sample 3512371 | NCBI WGS metagenome assembly VFQN01 (sample SAMN10412370, study PRJNA504923) | tailings metagenome | isolation source: Replicate 2 from Balatoc abandoned mine | place: Philippines: Itogon, Benguet | collected 2017-08-28
CCAGTCCGTTTGAACACTCCAAAGAGGTAGGTACCTACCACTGCGCCGCCTGTGGCAACCCTCTCTTCCAGAGTGATACCAAATTCGACAGTGGCTGCGGATGGCCCAGCTTCTACCAGCCCATCTCCAAAACCAGTATTATTTATACCCCTGATAATTCCCATGGCATGCGTCGCACCGAAGTGCAATGCGGTCGCTGTAAGGCACACCTGGGGCATGTTTTTGAAGATGGCCCCCCGCCAACCGGCCTGCGTTACTGCATTAATGGGGTAATCCTCGACTTTGCAAAAGCCAAAGAAGCCGAAAAATCCTACAATGAGAAGTCTGGTAAGCAGTAATAAGGACTAAGTGTTTTTCCCATTCGTCGGGTTAAAAAGTCAAGTTGTCGAGTAAATATGAACGATAGCCGAACTCATTCTTTTAAGTCCGGATCCCGCTGCATCTTTACATCATGAAGCAGCAGTAAACGAAATTGTCTCGGTTGTTACATTTGGACAAATTCTGGATCTGGATCACTAAACACTACTAAAAAAACAAAAAGCCCCTCTGGACGGGGGCTTTCTTGTTTATGGTTGGTTCTTCCAGTTATTTTACTTCATCCAACTCCACTTTCACCGTCACTTCTACCTCCTTTCCTACTACCAGTCCGCCGGTTTCAGTTGCCCGATCCCATTTCAGATTGTAATCAAAACGATTGATCGTAGTGGTTGCCTTGAACCCTGCCTTACGGCCACGGCCACCCGCAATTACTCCCCCATACGATACCTGAAATGTTACAGGTTTGGTCACGTCACGAATGGTGAGGTTGCCTTTCAGTTCGTACTTGTTATTACCCAGCGGCTTCATCGATGTGCTTTCAAATTTCATGGTAGGGAACTTCTCCACATTGAAGAAATCATCACTCTTCAGGTGGCCATCCCGGCGCTCATTATCGGTATTGATTGAATTCACATCCACCGTAAAATTGATCTTCGCATCAGAAAAATCATCCTTGCTGTTCTCAACTGTTCCATCCCACATCTTAAAGGTTCCTTCTGCTTCCGATACTACCATGTGCTGCACGGAGAATCGTACACTGGAATGAACTTTGTCCAGTTTCCATTTGGTTTGCGCAGTTGCACTCATGCCCAGCACCAGGGCTGCACCCATCATAAGCAGGTTTAATTTTCGCATATTAATTGGTTTTATTGGTTAAACACTAAGGTACACCTTTCATCAATTTCCGAACAGGGTTCCAACATTATCCTTTAATTTCCTTGTTCAAATTGAATCGCACATGACACACTGGAGAAAAATTGGACTGGCAGGTTGCCTGCTGGTTGGTTCTGCTTTGGTAACTACGGCGCAGAAAAAAACTGCTCAAAAAGCGCCCGCCCCAACAGCTGCTGAAACTGTTTCACTCGACCAGTTCAAAAACTGGAAACCCCGGAATATCGGTCCGGCTGGTATGAGTGGTCGCATCACCGCTATCGATGCGGTGGTAGATGACCCCAACATTATTTACCTGGGCTCAGCTTCCGGCGGAGTCTGGAAAACCATCAATGGCGGCCACGAATGGAAGCCTGTTTTTGATGAACAACCGAATATCAATATCGGGTCGGTAGCTATCCAGCAATCAAATCCCAATTTTGTTTGGGTGGGTACCGGCGAAGGCAATCCCCGCAACTCAATCAATATTGGCGAGGGCATTTACAAAACCATCGATGGGGGTAAAACCTGGAATCGCATGGGCCTGGAAAAAACCAGGAATATCCACCGCGTTCTGATTGATCCAAATAACCCCAACACAGTTTACGCTGGCGTGATTGGCAACCCCTATGATTTTCACCCTGATCGCGGTGTGTTTAAAACCACCGATGGGGGTCAGTCCTGGAACAAGATCCTGTACACCAACGACAGTTCCGGGATCGCTGATATGATCATGGATCCCTCCAATCCGAATAAACTTTTTGCCGCGATGTGGCAGCATTACCGCACACCCTGGAGTTTCATGAGTGGTGGTAGCGGCAGTGGTCTCTATATGACCCTCGATGGTGGCAAGAACTGGAAAAAGCTGGGCAAGGAAAATGGCCTGCCAGAAGGTGATTATGGCCGGATTGGATTAGCCATTGCGCGCAACAACCCTAATGTGGTATATGCCCTGGTGGAAGCCACCAAAAACGGTTTGTATAAAAGTGAGGATGGTGGTTACAACTGGAAACTCGTAAACAGCAATCCAAGCTGGGTTACCAACCGCCCCTTCTATTTCCAGGAAATCGCAGTGGATCCACTGAATGAAAACCGCCTCTGGCTGATCTACCAGATGATTGCCAAGAGTGAAGACGGCGGGAAGGATTTTGAGGTAGTCATCCCGTATAATGGGATCCACCCCGATCACCATGCTTTCTGGATTCACCCCAAAGACAACAAGTTCATCATTGATGGAAATGATGGCGGTATCGGTATCACCCGCGATATGGGTAAGAACTGGGTCTTTGATGAAAAGCTGCCAGTCGGACAATTCTACCATATTAATGTCGACAATGAACAGCCCTATAATGTAATGGGCGGTATGCAGGATAATGGTTCCTGGCGTGGACCTGCTTACACCTGGATGAGTGGCGGTATCAAAAACTATTTCTGGGAAAACCTCTGGGGCGGTGATGGCTTTGATGTGATGCCCGATGCCGAAGATGCCAACTGGGTCTATGCCATGAGCCAGCAGGGCAATGTGGGCCGGTACAATGTGAAAACTGGTGAGTCCTGGTTTATAAAGCCCGCAAATCCTAACCTGAATACCATCCTGCGTTTTAACTGGAATGCCGGTATTGCCCAGGACCCCTTTGATAAAAAGACCATCTATTTTGGTAGCCAGTACCTGCACAAGAGTACAGATAAGGGCGTTACCTGGGAGATGATCTCCGGTGACCTGACTACCAATGATTCCAGCAAAATTGACCAGAATAAAAACGGCGGACTCAGCCTGGATATCACAGGTGCCGAAAACCATTGTACCATTCTGACTATTGCCCCTTCTGCCAAACAGCAGGGGGTGATCTGGGTAGGTACGGATGATGGCAATGTGCAGCTCACACAGGATGGTGGTAAAACCTGGACCAACTTCCGTGGTAAGATTCCCGGCATGCCGGTTGGCGCCTGGGTGCAGCAAATCCAGGCCTCCCGCCACAATGCGGCGGAGGCCCTGGTGGTGGTGAATGATTATCGCCGCGGTGATTTCAAACCTTATATTTTCCGCACCACTGATTTTGGCAAAACCTGGACCCGCCTGGTGGATGAGAAAAAAGTAGTGGGATATGCACTTTCTGTAATCCAGGACCCCACCGAGCCCAACCTGATTTTTGTGGGCACCGAGCAGGGCCTCTGGGTGAGCCTGAACAATGGGGCCAGTTTCCAGCAGTGGAAGAATGGATACCCTTCTGTTTCCACCTATGATATGGTAATCCAGGAGCGCGAAGCCGACCTGGTGATTGCTACTTTTGGTCGTTCTATTTGGGTGCTAGATGATATCCGCCCCCTGCGCAAACTCGCAGCTAATAAAGGGATGGCACCCAAATCTGCCCTCACTGTTTTCCCGGCTCCCACAGCAGTTCAGGCCGAGATCCGCAATGCTCCGGGCTACGAATGGAGCACCTGGGGTATCTGGGATGCGGAGAACCGCAGAAGAGGTGCAGCGCTTACTTATCATGTGGACAAATCCCGCCTGGATACAACAGCTACTAAAAAAGCCGATAGTCTCTGGGTGAAAATTTACGATGATAAAAATGAGCTGATCAGAACCCTAAAGTGGAAGGCCGACTCAGGTTACAACCGCAACTACTGGGGCTTTGAACAGAAAGGTTTCCGTCGCCCCGGTTCTCCCAAACCCCGGCCCAATGCTCCGGAGCCCGGCGGCGAGCAGGTTTTCCCTGGTACTTATAAAGTGGTAATGGAACTGGCTGGTATGAAAGACAGCACAATGGTAACGGTAGAAAGTGACCCCCGGCTGGGAGATCGCAAAGAGGTGATCCTGGCCCAGCGCGCCCTGAGTGAGCGCCTACGCAAGAGCAGTGACAAACTGATTGATGGTATGGACCGCCTGACTGAGGCAGAGGACCTGACCAAAAAGATGGAGGCACAATTAAAGGACATGACCGGCAAGGAAGCTGATACCCTGCGCAAGGCGGGTAAGCAAATGCAGGAGGAGATTAAATCCATCCGGGAGTTCATCAATGGCAAAACAATTGAGCGCCAGGGTTATGGTCGCCCGCAGCAGCCACCTACTCCCATGAGTGTGCTGATGCAGGCGAACCGTTATATCAGTGCCAAGCCAGTGAAGCCTGGTGCGCAGGAAGAGCAGTTGGTGAAAGATGCGGAACTCAAACTGGGTGAGGCAGTAGAGAAGATCAACAGCTTCTTTACAGGTAAGTGGGCGGAATACCGCAAACTGGTGGAAGCCAATCCGGTGAAACTGTTTAAAGACTATCAACCGATTCAATAAGGAATTGGATAAAATTCAAAGTCCCGCTGGAGTTAAAATCCGCGGGACTTTTTATATAAAGAAGAGCAAACCAACGGGCAGTCCTCTAGTATCCTAGTTCATTCAATTGTTGTTGGGTGAAGGGCTTCTCCATGATCCGAAGCCTGGCCCTGTCCACATTCTGCGGGATATTGGGATGAAAGGCACTGATCAGGTGCAGCTCGAGTTCGGGATATTTTTCCAAAATCTCAGCTGCATGATCCCACCCGAGTCCATCGGGTAGATTATTATCCAGAAAAAGAACATCCGGATGCAGGGTTTCCAGTTTGGCTAAGCCTTCCTGCAGGGTGTTTGCGATCGATACCTCATACTGTTTCCGGGTGAAATAGATCTTCATCAGCAAACACAAGTCTTCTTCGTCATCTACGATTAGTATTTTCTTGGCTAAACCCATGTTTAAACTTCCACAAATAAATTGCCACAAATTTTTACGGTGGATAAGGGGTGAATCCTTATCCTGATGGGGATCATTTTCCCCATTGTAATTGGCCTCAAATGCAGGCTGGGGCTAAAATAGGTAAAGTTTAAGCTGGCATGAAGTTTTGACCTACTTATTCAGATTAAAATTTATAACCAGTAAAATTTATACCATGACAAACACATCAAAAATCGTATTGGGCGTATTGGGCGCTGCAGCCGCCGGAGTAGCTATCGGAATGTTGATTGCACCTGAAAAAGGCAAAGACCTTCGTCATAAGATTGCCGACAACGCAAAAAACTGGGTCGATGAACTCGGCAGCTGGATGAATGATAAAAAATCTGAAATAAATACAGCTGCCAAAAAAATGTCTGCCAAGGCAGAGGATGTTGCACATTCTATGAGCTAAGCAGTAGGGTCGCACTGTCGGGTTGGGCAGTGCGACATTTTTTTAACTCCAGAATCATACAGCATGGATGCATTAAAATCAAAAGCGGCGGATTTGCTGGAGCAGGGTAGCGATTTGCTGGATACCTATTACCGGCTAACCGTTGTAAACGCAACTGAAAAAGTTGCCAAAGCCAGTTCGGTAAGTGTGGTTGCCATGGCGGCTGCGATATTCGGGCTGATTGTGATCTTCTTTGGTGGCATCGGCCTGGCCTGGTGGATTGGAGAATCTATGGACAATATGAAAGCCGGATTTTTTATTGTAGGCGGGATCTTTTTACTTCTGCTTGTAATGCTGATGGTGTTTCGCAAAACGCTGCTCGTGCCGCTGATTCGTAACCAGATAATTCAAGCTATTTATGACAAATCCGATCAGAAACCACAATGATTTGCTGGCAGAAAAGGCCCGGTTGAAAAGCCTATTGCTGGTGCAGAAAAATCAGCTCAGACGCAGTTGGGAAGGAATTGAAGAAGAACTGGAACCGGCTACCAAATTGCTGGGATCTCTGAGTTTGTTCAGTTCCAAAAAATCAGATAATCCTTTGTTGAAACTGGGGATGGATCTCGGCATAGATATGGTTATGCGCAAAACCCTTTTCCGGCAGGCAGGGTTCCTGACGAGATTAGGCGCACCGATCCTGGTCAGGAACCTGGTAAGCAACCTTCTTGATAAAAAGGGTGCAGGCCTGCTGGCAGGAATTAAATCCATCTTTAAAGGGAAAAAAGAAAACGCGACAGCGGTAGCTTCTTAAGGAATCTGCGCCGTACTGAACCAATAAGAGCGGATATCTTCTATTGTTTTTACCAGGTTTTCAAAACCTACAGGTTTAACCACATAGGTATTTGCACCCAGTTCGTAACAACGATTGATTTCATTTTCGTTCTTGGTAGTTGTAAACACAATCACGGGGATCTTCTTAAAACGGGGATCCTCTTTGATTTCCTTGAGCACTTCGCGCCCATCTTTCTTTGGCATATTCAGGTCGAGCAGTATGAATCCGGGTAGGGGATGTTCGGTATTGGCGTCCTCTGCTTTGAGGTTCCGCAAATAATCGAGCAGCTCCACACCGTTCTCCACAAACTCCAGTTTCCCCTTGAACCCATTTTCTGCGAAAGCGGTTTCAAGCAGGAAGCGGTCATCTGCATCGTCTTCTGCTACCAGGATATAAACTTTACTCATATTAAATAAAGGTACAAACAAAGGGCAGTGTTGAGCTGCCCTTTTTAAAGAATTTGCATTACCCTTTGCGTAACATCCCTGAAATAAGTGATATCAGGAATAATACGATAAAGATGTAAAAAAGAATTTTGGCGATACTGGCGGCACCTGCTGCAATGCCACCGAATCCGAATAGGGCAGCAATCAGTGCCACTACCAGGAAAATGACTGTCCAACGTAACATGATAATATGTTTTAGGTGATTAAATAAGGCTCCACCCATAAGTTTAAATTATCATGCCACCCGACTGTTGAATCAGTTTTTGGGGAAATACATGGTGAAGGCAGCGCCCCGGTTCACCACCGCATGGGCATCTATCACGCCATTGTGGTTGGCCATTACCCGCTGACAGATAGCCAGGCCAATCCCTTTACCCGAGCGCTCTTCTTGGGTATGCAGCCGCCTGAAGAGCTGGAATACCTTCTCTTTGAAATCATTTTCAAACCCGATCCCATTGTCTTCAATCGTGATCGCATGGTATGCTTTCTGAAGTGTTGGAAGCCCTTTCACTCCAATCTCATTCACATTCACTTCTTTATGAGTGATTTTGACAACAGGTGGTACTCCTTCTTTATGATAGGTCAGGGCATTGTCCAGTAAGGCATGGAACATCTTTTTAACCTGGGAAGGATAGACTTCCAGATCAGGCATATCGCCAATTGAAATGTTGGCCCCGGTTTCCTCAATTCTTTCCTGGTCCTCTGATAGCACTTCTTCCCAGAGTTTCCGCATATCCACAGGAACGGCTTCTTCTTTCCACTCCAGCAGGTTCATATAAGTCGAGATATCTTCCAGCATTCCCTGTAATCGTTTGCCGGATACATCCATACGATCCAGGATCATTTTGCCCTCGTCATCCAGCTTTTCCTTTTGGCGGATGCGCAGCCTGTCGGTGAAGGTTCTGATCTTCCTGACCGGCTCCTGCAAATCATGGGAGGCTGCGAACGCCAGCTGGGACAATTCATCATTGCTTTGTTTGAGTGAAAGCAACTGTTCCTGTAACTCCTGCTGGAAGCGGAACCGATCCAGCATAGCTTTTACCAGGAGGATAAAAAAGCCCAGAAAGATAATACCCACGATGGCGGCAGCAGTCCGGAAGGTGCGAGAGGTCAGCTTTGTAAAACGTTCTTTCTGCTGAAACCGCTGTGATAGCAGACCAGTTTCTTCGGCTTCCATCAGATCCAGGTTTTCGTGAAAGCTGGCCATCAGGTCGCGGCCTTTGGCTACGCGCTGTAAAATGGACTGCTGCGAAGAGTCATTATCTACTGAAAATTCCAGCGTTTCCAATAATTGCAATCGCATATTAAGGGTACTCCGGATCATCGCCAGCCGGTTTTGCTGCCTGGGATTATCAGCTACCTGTTCACTCAAATCTGTTAAGACCTTATTGTATTCCCTGCGAACTGAATCCATTGGTACCACATAACTACTATCTCGGGTTATGACATACCCACGCATGGAAGTTTCCGCACCCGATATCAGATCACTCAAACTTTTCAGACCCCCGATTACTTTATAGGTATGCTCCACCTGGTTGGAATACCGGATCATGGCATTCATCCGCTGAAAGCTGAGCAGGCTGAAAATCACCATTACAATGAGTGTGGTGGTGAATCCAATCATCAGGTAAAGGAAAAGATTGCGCTTCATGGTTATAAATTCCCCGAATTGGGGAATATTGGCTACAATGATCTAAATTTGGTTATCCACACCCCGCTTTTCTGATAACAAATTTAAAAGTTTAAGATTCTCTAAATCAGGTTGTTAGAAAATAAATTTGAAATCTGTTGAACCCTGTGAATTCTGGCTTTTGGATTGATTTAAACTAACTGTTAAACTCTTGTTTATGATCAGCCAGAACCAATCACAACAGCAGACACAGAAAATCTTACCGCAACAGATTCAGTTATTGAACCTGTTCCAGTACAACAGCCAGGAATTATTATTACATATCCGCCAGGAACTGGAGCAAAATCCTTACCTGGAAGAAGTGGCAGAACACAAGGAGGATGCTGGTTCAGATGAGTACAATCGCGAAGCAGCAGCCGATTATAAGGATTGGGAAGAGTATGCGGATAATGATGTGCCTGATTATAAAGTGGAATACGCCAATTATTTCAATGAGTCGGATATGCCAGAGCGTCCGTTGGCTGCCCAGGTAGATTTTCGGGAAGCAGCCAAACGCCAGCTGGATTTGCTCAATTTATCTGACCGAGAAACAGCTATTGGTAATTACCTGATTGATTGCCTGGAAGAGACAGGCCTGCTTGAAAAAGATTTGGAGACCATCGCGGATGATTTCTCTTTTTCACAGTTCCTCACTACTCCGGAAGAGATTGAAGTGATATTGAAGTATGTACAGCAACTGGAGCCGCTGGGTATTGGTGCCCGTTCCATTGGTGAAAGCTGGTTGCTGCAGTTGCAGGCAAAAAAACAGAAAAGCCTGATGGAGCGAAAAGCCATCGAATTGCTGGCCAACTATTATGAAGAGTTCAAAAACCGGCGCTTTGAAAAACTGATGGATAAACTGGATCTGGAAGAATATGAGTTCCGGGACCTGGTGCTCTTTTTGAGCAAATTGCCCATGCGCCCGGTTGCCGGTGATGCGCATTCCCTGAGTCCGAAGAACAATATTGTTCCGGATGTGGAGATCAGTCGCAATGGTGAGGATTTCACCATTACCGTATGTGGTATTCACAGTGAGCAGTTCCGCCTGAGTGATTCCCTGCAGGATAATCTGGACCAGACCAAAGACAAAGCTGCCCTGCAGTACCTGCGTTCCAAAATGCAATCTGCGAATTGGTTGTTGTATGCGATCAAACAACGCAATGAAAGCATCATGAAAATCACCAAGGCCATTTTGCAAATGCAGGAAGCTTATTTCGAAGAGGGAGATATAAATAAATTGCAGCCGATGGTGCTGAAGCATATTGCTGATAAAGTGGGGCTGGATATTTCTACTGTATCCAGACTTACGTCTAACAAATATGCTCAAACGCCGTTTGGTACCATTCACCTGAAGGAGTTGTTTACAGAAGGAATTGAGAACAAGGAAGGTGAAGTGATCAGTAACCGTGTGATCCGGCATGCGCTGGAGGAAGTGATCGAGCGGGAAGACAAACGTAATCCGTATACAGATCAGCAATTGGTTGGCATCTTAATGAATAAAGGATTCAAAGTTGCAAGGAGAACAGTAGCAAAGTATCGTGATCTCCTCCATATTCCGGTAGCACAGGTTCGCGCAATTTGGGCTTAAAATAAAAACAACAACAGACCATGCAGAAAATTTTGGTAATTGATGATGATCGGGACATGTGCCTCCTCCTGAACCGCTTTTTGACGAAACGTGGGTTCCAGGTGGTAGAGCATTACAACGGCAGAAAGGCATTGGAACATATCAGCGCAGACAAGCCCGATTTAATTCTCTGTGATTTCCGGCTGGAGGACATGGACGGAAAGCAGGTATTGATCAAAACCAGGGAGATCTATCCCGACATGCCTTTTATTATTATAACTGGATACAGTGAGGTGAAAATGGCGGTGGAGATGTTGAAACTGGGCGCCTTTGATTATGTAACCAAGCCCGTATTTCCGGATGAAATTCTGGTAACGATTAAAAAAGCGCTGGAAAAGGAAAGCAGCCAGGCGCCGGCAGCAGTTGCAGCTCCTGCAGCTTCTGCAACTCCGGCAGTGCGCAAGTCGAGGCCGGCTGAAACAGATGATAAATACATTTTTGGTAAAACACCGGAAATGCTGAATATCCTGAAGCAGATCGAGCTGGTGGCGCCAACCAATTACAGTGTGATTATTTATGGGGAAAGTGGCAGTGGCAAGGAAGCCATCGCGCAAAAAATCCATGCACAAAGCAGCCGGCGCAATCAGCCTTTTATTGCGATTGATTGTGGTGCGCTCTCCCGGGAACTGGCAGGCAGTGAACTGTTTGGTCATGAGAAAGGATCCTTTACCGGTGCGCTGAACCAGAAGATCGGAAGTATGGAGCTCGCAAATGGCGGAACTATTTTCCTTGATGAAATCGCGAACCTGCCTTATGATATCCAGGTGGCATTGCTGCGGGTGGTGCAGGAAAGAAAAATCCGTCGCGTGGGTGGTAATAAAGACATTGAACTGGATCTGCGGATTATAGTAGCCAGTAATGAAAAATTATGGGATGCTGCCCGCAATGGTAAATTCCGGGAAGATCTCTACCATCGTTTTAATGAGTTTTCCATCAACCTGCCTCCCCTTCGGGAAAGAGCAGAAGACATACTCTTATATGCAAGGCATTTCCTGGCTGCAACCAATCGCGAGTTAAGTAAAAACATTGCTGATTTCTCACCGGAAGTGCAGCAGGTATTCAACAGTTACCCCTGGTTTGGAAACCTGCGTGAACTGAAAAATGTTGTAAAACGCGCGGCCCTGTTAACCGACGGATCTACTGTTGGTTTGCAGTCTCTCCCTTTCGAAATTATTTATCACCAGAAACTGTCAGCTGAAACAACCCCGGTTCCGGCTCCTTCAGTTGCTGTTGCTACTCCTGCTACTACTCCGACACCCACTGAAAATTTGTCCACTCCTTCGGTTCCATCATTTCATGAGAATAGTCTCAAAGCCGTAAGTATTGATGCGGAATATGAAATGATTGTAGAAGCGTTGAAGCAATCCAATTTCAATAAGACCAAAGCTGCCAAACTGCTGAATATTGATCGTAAAACCCTGTACAACAAGATGAAGCAGTACCAGCAATTTAATAATCTGTAATGACCGTAGAAACTGATTTGATCCCTATTCAGCAGCTCCGGCAATTGCTGGCATCGGGAGAAAGTAATGAAGAATTGGTGAAGCAAATCACCAATTTATTTCCGGCCCTGATTTATGTATATGATCCGGGCAAGGGAAAGATTCGGTATATCAACCGGAAAGTGTCTGACCTCCTGGGTTATTCCTGGGAGGACGTAGCTTCCTGGAAAGAGGATTTGTCGCAGTTGGTGTATAAAGAAGACCTGGCAACTGTTTTGTCGGAGCTGGATAAACTCAGTCAAAATGGGTCTGAGCATTGCTTCCAGTGCCGCCTGGCACATAAGGAGCAAAATTTTCGCATATTCAGGACTGTTGGAACTGTATTACGTCGCAATGACGATGGTTCCGCAGCCAGTCTGCTGTTGTTATCACAAGATATTACCGACCAGCTTAAACTGGAAGAAGAGCGCATCGCTGCCAGGAAACTGATGCAGGAAACGGAGCAGATGCTGGGAGTAGGGATGTGGAGTCATGATCTGCTCACAGGCAAATCAGAATGGTCTGATGGCATGTACCAGTTAATGGGCTTGAGCCGGCAGCAATACCCCCAGCTTCCCAACAACTTATTTTACGAACATGTTTGCCCGAAAGACCTGGAGCACCTGAAGGCTAAATTACAGTCGGCCATAACAACCGGACAGGAATTCCGGCATGATTTCTCTATTGAAAGAATGGATGGCCGACGCCTGTTTTTGAATACCATAACCAAACCGGTGGTGGATGAATCCGGCAGGGTGATCAAGCTGAATGGTATCAATCGCGACATCAGCGATCAGTACCAGCAGACCATGGAATACAATGCGAACAAGGAGTTCCAGAAGGAAACCGAACGTATGTTGAATTACGGCATTTTTATCTGGAATGCGGATTCGCGATTGATTTCCTGGTCGGATGGCTTGTTCCAGATCTTTGAATATGACCGGACTTCCCTTGTAACACCACTGACAATGAACTGGTATTTCAACCAGATTGTGGAAGACGATCGGGAGCGTGTGCAGAAAGTAGTTACAGAAGCGTTGGAAGAAAAGAAGGAATTTGAAATTGAATACAGCATACTAACGGGTAAGGGCAACCTGAAAATTGTAAACACCAAAGGAACAGTAGTGGTGGATAATAAAAACCACCCGATCCGGATGATTGGTAATACGCGCGATATTACCCATATCAAAAAAGTTGAGATTGATCTACAAAGAAACCTGCGTGAGCTGAACCGTTCCAACAAAGAACTGGAAGAGTTTGCCTACGCGGCCTCTCATGATTTGCAGGAACCCTTGCGCAAGATCACCACCTTTGGATCCAGGCTTTCCCAGAAATTCAGCACCCAGCTTGGAGACGAAGGGCAGATGTATATCCAGCGCATGCAGATTGCAACTGACCACATGCGGAACCTGATTGATAGCCTGTTGGAGTTGTCAAGAGTTACCCGCAACCGTCAACCATTTGAATCAGTAGACCTGTCGGAATTATTCAGTGATGTGTTGGGAGATCTGGAATTATCCATCGAGGAAACCGGGGCATCTATTGAAATGGGCTTGCTGCCTACGGTAGATGGTATTCCTTCCTTACTTCGGCAATTGTTAATCAACCTGCTCTCCAATTCCATCAAGTTTCATAAACCGGGTGAAGCCCCATTAATTGAAGTGAGTTCAAAATCCCTCTCGAAAAAAGAAAAAGAAAAACATTTTTTATCTCCCTCTTCCAATTATATACAGATTGATATCCGCGACCATGGCATTGGATTTGACCAGGAATACGAACAACGTATATTTCAGGTATTTCAGCGACTGCATGGTAAATCAGAATATCCCGGATCTGGCATAGGACTTGCCATTTGTAAACGAATTGCAGAGCGACACAATGGATTTATCAGTGCTTCCGGAAAGGAAGGAGAAGGCGCTGTATTCTCAATCATATTACCCGAAAAACAATAACCATCAATGCCCTTTACGAACAAACTGACACGTATACTCATCGTGGATGATGATGAGGATGATTTTTTTATTACCAGCGATTATATCCGGGAGATTGAAAATGCTCAATTTGAAATTGTTTGGGCGAACCAGTTCAATAAAGCGTTGGAATGGATGTGCAGCGGCTCATTTGATATTTATTTTGTCGACTATCGCCTGGGTGCAAAAACAGGCGTTGATCTGTTAAGGGAAGCCATAGCTGCCAAATGTGAGCAGCCGATTATTTTGCTAACGGGAAAGGGCAACCGTGAAATAGATCGCGAAGCTATGCGGCTCGGCGCATTTGATTACCTGGTTAAGACAGAATTGAATACAGAAAAACTGGAACGCACCATCCGGTATGCGCTGGAACGATCTTCTTATATCAACGCGATCAAAAAAAATGAACAGAAATTCCGTAACATCTTTGAACAATCACTGGATGCGGTTTTTGTTACCGATATGGAATTAAAGTTCCTGGAGCTTAACCCGGCGGCTATTACAATGCTGGGTATCAGCAGGGAAACAGCTACCCAGTTTGCACTTACTGATTTCCTGGTAAACGATGCGCTGCCCATGCATTTTAAAATTCTGCTCCAGTCTGGCAATGATATTCAGGACAAGGAAATTGAAATAAAGACACCTACCGGTGAACAACGCTTTTGCATACTTTCTGCATCTGTCGAAACAGATATGGAGGGTGGTAACTACGTGCAGGGAATATTACATGATATCTCTAATTTAAAAAAAGCGGAATGGCTGACTTTGCAAACTGAAAAGTTAGCTGCTGCCGGGCGCCTCGTGCGAACCCTGGCACACGAGGTAAGAAATCCACTTAATAATATCAGTTTATCAGCGGATCAGTTAATCCAGGAAGTAAAAGATGAAGAAAGCCAGTTGTACCTGGATGTGATTCGTCGCAATAGCGCCCGGATCAGTACGATCATTACAGAACTGCTAAACAGTTCAAGACCCTCTGAAATTGAGCTCAGTTCAACCAGCATCCAGGAATTGTTGCAGGAGGTAATTGACCAGGCCGCCGACAGTATGCAGTTGAAAAATGTAGAACTGGTAGTGAACTTTCCTCAACAGCCGTTTAATGTACTGGCTGATCGCAGCAAGTTGAAAATTGCCTTCATGAACCTGGTGGTAAATGCCATTGAAGCAATGGAGCAGGTTGAAAACGCGCAGCTTCTTTTAAGCCTTTCATCGGGTGATAACCAGGTAGTATGTGAAGTAACTGACAATGGCTGTGGCATTCCTGCCGACAACCTGGGTCGCCTGTTTGAACCCTATTATACCAGCAAAAGAAATGGAATGGGACTGGGGCTGGCATCCACGATGAATATTATCCAATCGCACAAAGGTTATATTGAAGTGCATTCCAAACCCGGAAAGGGAACCACTTTCCTGGTTCATTTACCAATAGAATAAAAAAGGGCTGCCAAAACTGGCAGCCTCTTTTTTTCGGGAACCGGACTCCAACCTAAAATCCAATGCCTATAAATAAACTGATATTACTGTTTTTGGTATCACGGAAAGCTTCTCCTGCCAGGGAACCGGACTTACCAACCTCTCTCAGCCCGAGGGTATAACGAGCGCCAATTGTAGTAGGTCCCAGGTCAATTCCAAATCCGGCGGCTACACCATAATCAAACCGATTCAGATTTTCGGGGTTCAATTCAGCGAGTTCTTCTACCGATCCGTCAGATTCCATATCGGTGATATTGGCTCCTGCCAAATAACTAACATATGGACCGGCATGAAGGTTGAAATTTTTTGCCAGATTGATCACACCCAGTACCGGCATCTCAATATAATGCAGGTTGGTACGATACTCTCCTTCTCCCAGGAGGGCGTTGTCATAACTGCGTTTACTTCCTTTGTTGGAGTACAACAATTCCGGTTGGATGGAAAAGCCTTTTGTTACCGGGAGCTTGGCATATACACCTGCATTTAATCCGGCTTTGAGGTTGTTGTCATTTACTTCATCGCTGTAAAAATTACTCAGGTTCAATCCGGCTTTGATACCAAATCGTGGACTCAGTCCGCTGCCATTGATTTCCTGTTCCTGTGCCTGTACCTGCTGTGCTGCAAACAGGCTTCCTGCTGTTACCGCTAATAGGGTGATTTTTTTCCAATGTGTTCTCATGATATACGATTTTATATCAGGAGTCCAAAAAATTCTGTGCCAGCTCAGTAGTTACCCATACTGAAACAGAACCGGCATTGCAGGGAAACTCAGCGCCGCCTTTTTCATTCAGGGTGATTTCTTCGGTCCGGTGTTTTGTCAGATCCACCATTTTTCTGCCTGCTTTGTGTTCACCCAGCTCCATGTATTTCCATCCATCTGTACCATTTGAAAGTACCACGGCGAATCCTGAATCAGCCTGTTCAACAGTGCCCGTCCGAACCCATCCAATGCAGTTCGGATGATCGAAAGAATCGTGCTGATCCCCAACCAGACTGGTTTTGCGGAGATAGAGCATGGCGGGCAATTCTTCTACTGCAGCCAGCCATATTTCGTGTTCATTGCCATCCTCTCCATGGTCTTTATAATGTGCTCCATAGAGGGCGGGATAAAAGACACAGGGGGTGCCCTGCATACGTAACAGGATCATCGCGTAAGCCAATGGTTTGAACCAGGCTTCAACAGGTGATTCGAGATCCTGAAGTGGTTGGGTATCATGATTATCAACAAGGGTAACTGCTAATTCGGGTATTATATTCACCAGTGAGTTGTCGAAAATATGCCGCAAATCATAGTCTTTCCCCATTCGTGAAGCCACAAAAAAGTTATGGTGCAGGGGAGCATCAAAGAGTTGCACGCGCCCGGAAGTTGCTTCCACATATTGCTTCAATGCATTGGCGTCATGTATGTTCCAATACTCTCCCACAATGAACAGATGATCTTTTGTAATAGCCTGTACATGATCCACCCATTCGTTGATCATTTTGGGCGACATATGTTTGACTGCATCAAGTCGAAAGCCACCAACATGCGTGGTTTCGAGGTACCAGCGACCCCAGTGTTTGAGTTCTTCTCTTACCTGGGTGTTTCGAAAATCGATGTCGGCGCTCATCAGGTAATCATAATTTCCCAGTTCCTCGTGCGGCAGTTCTTCCCATCCTTCTCCATACTCATTCTGAATAGAAAAGATGCCGCTTTCCTGGATATCTTCTGCCCAGTCGATGCCACTGAAGCAACGATGATCCCAAATGAAACTGGAGTAGTTATCACCTCTTCCGGGGAAGGTGAATTTTGTCCAGGCTTCTATTTCAAATGGCTCGCTGGTAAATTCATTCCGGTTAGCAGGATCCATTCTCCGAACGGTTACCTTCTCCAATTCATCAGCTCCTGCTTTGTGATTAAAGACAACATCTGCCACTACTTTAATGCCATGCTGATGACAGGCTTCGATAGCAGCCAGATATTCTTCTTTGGTTCCATACTTGGTACGAACAGAACCTTTCTGATCAAACTCACCGAGATCAAATAAGTCGTAGGTATCGTAGCCAACAGAAAATCCACCCGCTGCGCCTTTATAGGAAGGAGGGAGCCATACAGCATTGATGCCCTGTTTCGCCAATTCAGGCGCTTTCTCTTTTAATTGATTCCATAAGGAACCATCCGCCGGGTAATACCAGTGGAAATACTGTGCAAGGGTGATGGGTGTCATATAATTTGTGTTAACGATTAAAGGAAAAGATCTTCATGTCTCTTTCGGGATTGCCTTTCAATGCAGCCGTGATTTGTTCTGCAGCAAGCAGGCTGAACGTGATGCCATTTCCTCCAAATCCTAGTGCAAACCAGGTGTTGGGACGTTGGCGGATGGTACCTATATAGGGCAGTCCATCTTTGGTGGAGGCAAATGTTCCTGCCCACTGGAAATCAATCCGGAAAGGGATATCCGGAAATTTCTTTTGAAAGCTGGTCAACAGTTGCTTTGATTTGGCTGAAATTTTGGCGTCTCTTTTTTCAGGTGAATAGAAGTCGTCATCGAGTCCGCCGATCAGAACTCTTTTATCAGTGGTGGTACGCAGGTATAAATAAGGGTCTGCTGTTTCCCAGATGAGGCAGTTGCGGTACCAGAAATCCTGTTCGGGCATTGGTTCACTCACCATCGCATAGGTGGAGTGGAGTGTTTCCACTTTTTGGGGGATATAGTTCTGCGATTCATAACCGCAGGCGATGACCAGCTGTTTTGCCTTGATGGTAAACCCCTGTTCGGTTTGCAATTCAACAGAACGTTTTTGATGATTGATTTTCGTGATAGCGGTATTGTCAAATACTTTGGCTCCTTTCCGCAGGATGGATTGCAGCAGGTGGTGGGTCAGCCGGTAGGCATCTACTTCTGCACCCAGTTGAGAATAAAGGGCTGCAGGGGCTTCAAAGCCGAGGGTGTTTTTTACTTTTTGCTCATCCCACCAGCTCAACTTGAAACCATGTTGTTTGCGCAGTTTGAATTCTTCTTCCAGGTCTGGTACATCTTTTTTGAAAGATGCATACTGAAGACTTGGGCGATAGGTGAAGCCTGCCGCACCTTCAAATTGTTTGGCAATTTTTTCAAGAGCCACAATAGAATAAGCGCAAAGTTCATAGCTGCGAACAGCATCCGCTTCGCCAACTTTGGTGATTAATTCTCTGAGGGGCGTATCGATTTCATATTGCAGGAGGGCAGTGCTGGCGGCAGTTGATCCCATTCCAACATGACGTTTATCGCAAACAATAACAGAGAAGCCGGCTTTCGCCAGGTGCCAGGCACAGAGTGCACCTGTAATGCCGGCACCCATCACAACGATATCCGCTTTTTCATTTTGCACAATGGATGGGTAATTGCTGATCAGTCCATTTTTGAGTAGCCAGTAAGGGTTAGGGGAACGCAGGTCCATAAATTTTTTTATTGAATTGTATCGATTTCTTTTACTTCTTTTTTGATAATAAATACCGCAGTGTCATTGGGTTGGATACCGGAGCCGTATTGCATGGCAAATTCTTTCGTAAATGCTGCTCCGAAATAGAGGATGGCGGATGAATAATAAACCCAGGCCAGGATGATCATGATGGATGCTGCTGTGCCATAGGTGAGGCCATAATCAGATCTGCCGATATAAAAACCAATCAGAAACTTACCGATGAGAAATAACAGGGCAGTGAAGGAAGCGCCTTTGATGGCATCTCTCCAGGCGATATGCCCATCTGGCAATACCCGGAAAATGATGGCGAATAATCCTGTTATGACTATAAAGATGGTTAAAATATTCAGGATATAAAAAAGGATTACTGCGATACCGGGAAAGAGTTTGGTCAGCTGTTCATTCAGTATGTCGAGTGTTGCGTTAACGATTAGTGCTACCAGCAGAATAAAGCTTATTCCAACCACCAGCGAAAAAGATAACAACCGGTTTTTGATCAGTTTTAGCCATCCTTTTTCAGGTTTTGCACGGATGGACCAGATATAATTAATGCTGCTTTGAATTTCTGTAAATACACCCGTTGCGCCGATGACCAATACTATGAATCCTACGATAGCACCTGTAACTGATTTATCCGCTTTTTGGAGATTGGCAAGAATGCTTTGCAATTGATAGGCTGCAGAATTGCCAACGAGACCTTTTATTTGGCTGAAGAGTTTTCCCTGAAGGGCAGCTTCTCCGTAAAAGATGCCTGCAATGGAGATGATAAGCAACAAAACTGGACCAAGAGCGAATACCGTATAATACGATAAGGAAGCGCTGAGTTTGATGGCATCATCCTGAGCAAATGCTTTTCCCGCACTGCCAAGTAAGGAGCCAAACTGCCCGATTCCTTTTATGAACCTGTTTTCTGAAAGTCTTTTAAATAACTGTTTCATCCCATTTTGGGCATGGAAAGAAATTGTGCCGCGAATTATGCTGGTAATAAACTACACTATATACCCCTGGTGGGGAAAGCTTTCCACAAAACAACTGCTCGCCGGCTTGTTTTCAGGTATGTTGGCAGGCGGCACGTTTTTCTAATACCTGGATTCAAACAACACATTCATCACCATAAAAAAGCATGTTATGAGAAGCATATTGTATTTAGTAGCCGTTATCCTGATTATTGGATGGTTATTAGGATTTTTTGTTTACAGCGCCACCGGCCTTATTCATATTTTACTGGTACTGGCCGTGGTTTCTATTCTGTTGAGTTTTATTCGCAGGGGAGAAGTCTGAATGGAAGTATGAATTCTGAATTAGGATTTCTGAATTGGAAGAAGGGACTATAATTAATTGGCAGAATAGCAGAAATTAACAGGTTTCAGCTTTATTAATCCAGCGGGATGATAATGCTGAAGCCTGTTTGGTTTTTCCCTAACCGGAGGTTTGCGGTTTTTAATCAATAAAAAAAAATGGGTATGACTTATTTAGTCCATACCCATTTATCTAAGTTTTCCTTTGTTTCCCTCTTCCCGTCTCCCTTCTACTTTTTTCCCTCTTCCATTCCTCCCTTCTCCTTTGTCTACTTTTCCGTGCCCTTCTTCTTCTTTATATCCTCCACTTCCTTAATGAACTCATCCACTTCCGGATTGGAGTAAGCTCCATAGGCGTCTACCAACATTCCCTTTCTGCCATCATTGGTTTCAATCACATACAGAATGGAATTATCATCCGGATCTGTGATTCCTTCAAAGCGATAGAAATCAACAATATGAACCTGGTCGGGCGGATAGGAATGTCCGCTGTCCATGTGCTGGAGATGCAGGTCCTGTACCCCAAAATTGGCTGTATATCCTTCCGCAGTCATTTTTTCCATACAATGACTTAGACTTTTCATTTGTGCCTGGTTTGACCTTGGTTGCATATAAAAGGTTTTTTAGGTTTAAAAATGGTTCTTTAAAGTTCGACTATTCCATGGTTCAATTATTATTCCATCCCGCTTTATCCGGCTCCCGCACAGGTGCGCGATTAAAATTGGGGCGATTTCCCAAAAGGAAAGAGCAATCAGGATAATATTGAGGCAATTGTTCCACATCTGTAAGCCTGCCTGTGCCCATTTCCTTTGTCATTCCTGCTGGTATTATTTTTTCCCTTGTTCTGTAAAACCATCAGATATGAACAGCAATACACCTCTCGCCGAAAGAATGAATAGTTTTCAGTATGGATTATTCATGAACCTGAGTGATCAGGAGTTTCGTTTGCCTAATGGAATAGCGCGACTCATTCACGCTGATGAGCAGGGGAATTGCTGGCTTTTATTCCATACAAATCTACAGGATGCAGGTGCATTTGAAAAAGAGTTTCCAGCGCGGATCCGCCTGTATGAAAAAGGTAAAGACTATTATATTGAAGCGGGTGGAAAAGCTGTAATCCAAACCAGTCCGGATGAATGGGCTGCTTGTCCTGCTATTTCTTATGGCATGGCCAAGGCGCTTCGCTATCACGGACTGATTGTTTGTCTGAAACTCAACCAGGTAACAGTTATTTCCACACAACGGAATCACTTTCTGCAATCCTTCTATAACTGGATTGAACAAACAGCTGACTGGTTTATTGGAGAACCAACCCGCAAAAGAGCAATGGGAACACATGTTTTTTCATCATAAAAACGAACGATATGAAATCACCACTAATCATACATCTTGAAGAATATATGGGTGCTAAAATGCCTGAAATTGATTCGGTAACACAGGAAACTACCAACACTTCTAGTGGTATGGCAGGAAGACTGGCGCAGGGCGCGATGGCAGCCGGACTGGTTGTTCTCTATAAATATTCAAGAAGCATTGATGGAGCCGAATACCTGGCGAAGACAAGTCCAACGGATCTGAATTTAAGTCAGCTCCTGAATCAAAAACACCAGGTGTTGGTTGCACAACTCGCCGGTTATGCAGGCTCAAGTGAGATACAGGCAAACACGATGTTATCAGCAGTTGTCCGGGAAGCAATGTTTTTTGTTCACCGGGAAAATAAAAACCATCGGGAGGCAAGTGCAGTTCAAACCTATTTTGGCAACCAGCGCCAGGCGATTTTGGGTCATTTGCCACCTGAACTGGGATTGGGAGAAATAATGAAAGATGATACACTCGATGACCGCACTAATAAAATGGAAGGTCCTGTTTCCTCTATCGCTCACGCAATTGAAGATATATTCTCCTCATCCGGCGCGTCGAAAAAAAATTAATCTTCCTTAGACCAGATTTCGTAAATCGGATCTCCTTTGGAACTTTTTCCACGATGGTGCCAGTCGTTACCTTCAACTTTTCCTTCAAAGTTGAGCGACATCCCAACCCCGCTGGAATCACGCGAGAAAAATTCAATGTTCTCAGTATAACGGCCATCCTTAAACGTGTAAGTGCCACCCCCGGTACCAAAAAATTCACCGGTGGCGGTATTGATGGCCGCCCACTGAAAGCGATCACCTGTCATGATCTTGATTGTCTTTCGTGCAGACTTCTGAATGGTATTCATTTTGCCTCCCTGCTCGCGACCAGTTATTCTCCAGGTTGCATTTAAAGCGCCTCCGCCATTGTCGATGCGTGTCCACTTGCTGCCAGCAGTTGGCCAATCTATCTTCAGTTCTTTATTGGAAGCAGTAGCATTAATGCTAGTCTGTTTTCCCATCACACCTGGATCCGTACTATTGAACTCAAGAATGGTTTCCAGTTTTGAATTTGTATGTGAATAAGTTCCTCCTTCCGTATGATGGAACTTCTTTCCTTTCAAATCATAAATCGTATAGGAATAATGTTTGTTGGTGAACAGCAGTACATGTTTTAGTTGATCCTTTTCAAGCATCCAGGATCCAAGTAAAGCAGCATTGTTTTTAAGTGAGAAGGAACTAAACACAAGCACTGATAAAACAGCGATGGCAAACAATTTTTTCATAACTGATTATTTTTTCTTTCCACTAACTACCAGGAAGGCGCCAACTGCGGTTACAACTGCACCGGCATAAACGGGCCAGGAAATATTTTTCTTTTCTTTTTTGTTGATTTCAACAGGACCCAGGTCAACCACTTCTTTTTCCTGTGTAAAACTGAATCCACGGAAAAGAAACATAGCAATTCCAACTACAATCAGGATGATACCAAAGGTTCTCATGTTGTTATTTTTTAAGGTTGTAAATACTGCTTATAAGATACTGAATTTATACAAAAGAAAATCGCCTATTTAATCTGCTAAAAACTGGACAAAACAAAAGGATGGTAGTAACTTTAAAATATGACCATCGAGATACATACACCAAAGAAAGGGCTTGAGGAAACAGTACTGCGGTTGGTTAAACTCTCAATCATCCGTTTCACTCAGGTTTACAAAGGAATTTCACGTATTGAATGCACCATCCGGGAAGATTCAAAAATCAGTCCGGTTGATAACAAGGTCTGCGAAATAAGAGTAACCATGTATGGTGAAAATTTATTCACGCATTCGCGTTCAAACGATTATGCAGATTCTGTACGGGAAGCAATCAATCATTGCGGAGAACAGATCGCGCTGCTTGCCTCCAAGGAGAAAGAGTTGCCTGATAAAATTACCACCACGGTAAAAGTTTGATTTCGATGCGTTGAATAGATGATTGCCCGTTAAAAGGGCAGATCATCTTCATGTACCGGATCAATCGGTCCATTATAAGGTGGAGGTTCTGATCCAGCTTGTCCTTGCGCAACCACTTTCCAGGCTTTCACATCCGTATACCAACGTCCATTATATTCGCGGCTTTCTACATCGAATGACACCTGTACCGGATCACCAATGCGATACTGGCTCATATCAATTTTGTCGCCCCACACAGCTATGCAGATCTTTTTCGGGTACTGATCCCCTGTTTCCAGGATGAATTCCTGCTTTTTCCAGGTTCCATTTTTCCCCTGACCAGTCTGCACACCCAGCAGTTGTATAATTTTACCATTTACTTCCATTACTGTTTTTGCACAAAGAAAGGCAATTTCCTAACTTTGCGCCTCAATTCTTCCCATGAGCGACGCTATTAAACACGAATGTGGCCTGGCTTTCATTCGTTTACGCAAGCCCTTCTCTTATTACCAGCAACAATATGGAACGGTTATGTATGGGCTCAACAAGCTCTACCTCCTGATGGAGAAACAGCACAACCGGGGTCAGGATGGTGCTGGAATCGCATCGGTTAAGTTGCACGTGGAGCCGGGATATCCTTTTCTGCACCGAAACAGGAGCATAGAGCAGCGGGCAATAGCAGATTTATTTACTCAGGTAGGAGAAGAAGTGGCGGATCTTGAAAAATACCAGCCGGATATCCGGAAACACCCTGGTTTGTTGAAAGGGCATGTTAAATTTCTGGGAGAATTGTTACTGGGGCATTTGCGCTATGGTACGCAGGGGAAGAACAATGTGGAATTCTGTCATCCATTTATTAAGCGCGATACCATTCAAAGCCGCAACCTCGCACTCGCGGGCAATTTCAACCTGGTAAATACGGAAGAATTATTCGGATTGGTGAATATTGATCCGGGTGTATTCCAGCGCCAGAGTGATCTCGCAGCCATGATGGAAGTAGTTCACCATTTCCTGGTGCAGGAAGACCAGAAAAATCCGGGTCGTCCTGATATTGCGGAAGTGTTGAAACAATCAGCCAAATGGTTTGATGGAGGTTATCATTTCGGCGGACTGGTAGGCAGTGGTGAAAGTTTTGTGATGCGTGATGCACATGGTATCCGTCCGTCTTATTATTATATTTCTGATGATGTAATCGTAGCAGCTTCAGAGCGTGCTGCCATTCGTACTACGTTTAATGTGGGTGAGAATGAAGTGAAGGAGCTGATGCCCGGACAGGCGCTTATTGTAGATGTGGATGGCAATTACAAAATTGAGCAGGTGCTCGAAGCCAAAGAACGCAAGGCCTGTAGTTTTGAACGCATCTATTTCTCCCGTGGTAATGATGAAAAGATCTATCGAGAGCGTAGCCAGTTGGGTTACAACCTGCGTGATGCTGTGCTGAAATCCATTGATTACGATCTGAAAAATACCATCTTCTCTTTTATCCCGAATACTGCTGAAGTAGCCTTTTATGGTATGGTGAAAGGGATGGAGGATTACATGAACCAGATCAAAGTACAGCGGATTCTTTCCTGGGGTAAGGATTTCGACGAAGAGAAGCTAACGGAAATGATCAACCGTAAAATCCGGATGGAAAAAATTGCAATCAAGGATGTGAAGATGCGCACCTTCATTACCGAGGATGCCAACCGGAATGAAATGGTTCAGCACGTATATGATATTACTTATGGTACCGTGCGACCTCATGTGGATACCCTGGTTGTGATTGATGATTCGATTGTTCGGGGTACCACACTAAAAGAGAGCATCGTACGTATGCTGGGAAGATTGCATCCGAAGAAGATCATCATAGTTTCATCCGCACCGCAAATTCGTTACCCTGATTGTTACGGTATTGATATGAGCAAGCTGGGTGATTTCATCGCATTCCGGGCTGCCATTGCATTGATGAAGGATCGGGGCATGGAAGATAAATTGCAGGCTCTGCATGAGGAATGTAAGGAGTTGGCTCGCCTTGGACAACTGGATACCCGAAACCTGGTGAAGGAAATTTATCATCCGTTTTCGGCGGAAGAGATCTCAGCCAAAATCGGTGAGCTGATCACGCCACCTGAAATCAAATTCCCTGTTGAATTGATTTTCCAGACCATCGAAGACCTGCACCTGGCTTGTCCTACGAATACCGGTGACTGGTATTTTACAGGTAACTATCCTACTAAAGGGGGCAATCGGGTAGTAAACAAAGCATTCCTGAATTATATGGAAGGTAAGAACGAGCGGGGATATTGATTTTGGTCAAGCTTTCCCTAAACCTGGGTGAAAATCGCACCCATGGCTTGTTTTGGCAACATATTTGATGATTGAACGCTGACCGACCGTTTTTAATACACAACCTATGAGGGACCAATAAACAGGCCTGTTTATTTTCCATCTGTACCCATGTAAAACGGTTAATTTTATGGGATGAAAACCATTTATTTGGTCCGCCATGCCAAGAGCAGCTGGGGTGATTTGACCCAGCCAGATTTTGATCGTCCCTTAAATGAGAGGGGGCAGAAAAATGCGCCGGAAATGGCCCGGCGGTTGCTCGACAAGCAAATACAGATCGATGCATTTGTGACGAGTACGGCAAAGCGTGCCCTTCAAACAGCCAGTCATTTCATTAAAACATATGATCGCAATGTGGAGCAATTGCAGTTACGCGATGAATTGTATCATGCTCCACCATCTGTGTACCGGGAGGTAATTTCCGGCTTGCCCGATTCGATTTCTTCTGTAGCCATCTTCGGCCATAATCCGGGAATTACAGAATTTGTTAACTCGCTCACTTCCACCAGGATTGATAATATGCCAACCTGTGGAATCTTTGCCGTTCAGATGGATTCCAATCGCTGGTCGGATTTCCCTCTGGCCCGCAAAACTTTTCTGTTTTTTGATGCTCCTAAGTTGGGTTGATTGCCTCAACTGCCGCTGCGGGTGACACCCGACCGAAGGGGTGAGATAGGATTTGAGCAAGAGAAAAGCTGTTCTGGCTCTGGGTTTGAATCAGCTCTTTGCATGCCAGGTAGTGAGCAAGATATTCCTGTTCGGTTTGACCGGGAGTAGGCACCATCCAGCAGTTGGAATGATTGGGAAGCAAATCCATTATGCTGCTGTAGCCACTTCGGGTGAGGATACAGTTTGCATTGGCAATGGCCTGCGAAAGGGCGGCTGGTGATAAATGATTGACTGCCATCGCATTTGGAATGTGCACAACTTCCCTGTTATTAACCCGGTTCGTCTTCTTACGGTTTGTTTGACTTTCTGAATGCGCTGCTGGCAAGCCTCTCACCAACAGCAGCGACTGCCCGGGTGCCTGGGCCCATTGCTGAAGAATCAATTCCTCGAAAATTGTCCTTTGAGGTTCGGGACCTGATAACACAACCAACAATTGGATGGCAGTTCCCCGGCCTTCTTTTATCGCAGCCGACCTGAATTGAAAGGAAGATTTTGTGATGGTGGATTGGAAAGCAGGTAAAGACAGGTTTGCCAGGTCCGGAATATTCGCATTTTTTACTGCTGATGTAATACGGGTAAGCGGTCCAATGTATTCAACCGGAATACCTGGCAGTTGTTTGGGATGTGACAATTCCCCGGCCAGCGATTTCCCCATTTCTTTAAAATCAGGTACCCAGCAGGCGTTGAATTTTCCTATATACCGGTATAGCTGCTTTCGAACCAGGGCATCCACCGATTTTCCAAAGGGAGTTTTGATGCCCAGTTGATGGGTAATCAGATAGGAAGGGATCTTAGGATGCCAGAGTCCATACCGGTTATCACTGATAATTGCGTCCAGTGGGTGATTCCTCGCAAACTCAAGCAGCCAGCGGTTTTCAGCCCTTATCTGCTGAGCCAGATGGGGTAGAGAAAAGGCCAATCGGGTGATAGTCCCGGCTCGGTTTTTGTGGTAGCTAATTGAATAAGCAGGGATATCTACGATTGAAAGGGTAGGAAAAACAGCACGGATCAGGGCTGCCTGGGGTCCACTGGCAGCTACAACCAAATCAGCCTGGCAATTGTTAAGTAAATAGTTTAGAATAGGTATACAGCGGCTCGCATGACCGAGTCCCCATTCCATAGGAGAAAGCAGGATTCGGGCCCCGGGTGAAAATTTTGGGAGTAAATTCGAAAAATTGCTCAAACCGGGATACTTTTTTGTTGGAAAAATAGTTAAATTGTAAAGCTAAAATTATGAAGAAGACGCTGATATACGTCGTTCTGGCAATTATGATTAGTAGTATTGCGGTTTCCTGTAGCACCAGCAACCGTGCGGGAGGCAAAGGGTGTGGCTGTAATATGAATAAGGGTTATGTAGGCTACTAAAATCTGATTAAATGAAAGCGCCAAACAGAGACTTGTTAGTGCTGGTTAAGCATGCTCGCGACAATGAGGACGCGATGGAACGTGAACTGGTTCAACTCAACAAACTATTGATGGATGTTGAGACGCAGGAAACCTATTCGCACGTGTATGAGATCATTGACTGCAACAAGTTTCGAATATCAACAGATTGTAAGCGCATTATGAAGTTCATCCACAGCGGTGAACCCCCTTTCGTATTTCTCAACAACAAAAACTGATCAAAACTAAGACAGAATTTTCTGTCCTGGAGATTGAAAATAAAAAAGAGGCTGTCTCAAAAGGGCAGCTTCTTTTTTATGTCAAATTTTAATATTATAATATAGTTTAATATGATATTTTATACGTATTTTAGAGAATGGGTAAAAAATCAA
>VFQN01002586.1_pt1 | contig 27608 bp, 47 predicted proteins | sample 3512371 | NCBI WGS metagenome assembly VFQN01 (sample SAMN10412370, study PRJNA504923) | tailings metagenome | isolation source: Replicate 2 from Balatoc abandoned mine | place: Philippines: Itogon, Benguet | collected 2017-08-28
TCATGTGCTGCCGTCCTCCAGGGCGCGGCGGACAGCTACAGACCCGTAACCGCCCTCAGAATGGCGCTCTTTGGTGTGATGCGCTGGTCGGGATGCTTCATCCGCTGAATCTCTGCGTACCTCTGACTTATGGCAGAGATCGCCTGAAGAAATTCGCGTTCGATCCGCTGCATCTCGGCGATCAGATGCCGCTCCTCGTCGGAGACGACGGGCCGTTGAGATAGTGGGGAGGGCATTACCTACCTCCGATTCTGATTGTCGGACGCGGCGCGCATCAGCGAGCCCATGTCCTCCGGCGACAGGTAAGTGATCGTCGCCCATTGCGGCGGACGCTCTTGCGGCACGCGCAGCATCTGAATGCGCAGGCCGGAATCGTCCGTCGCCATCGCTTCGCCCTGCTGCAACTCGGACTTGATATCGAACTTCATAGCCGGCCTCCGATGCTGGGATGCTACACGTTGGCTGCGCCTTCGTCAGCCTCTCCCTCTGTGTCATGGCTTGGGCGACGATGTAGCCGGGGGCATGAGGCTCGCCACGATTAGCAAAGTCGGTCGGCCCGGCCACGCGCGTATCCGGGAAGAAAAGCGCTTGCTCAATCCGCGCATCCAGATCGCGGCTTCCGCGCTCCGCCTTCTCCACCCTCTCAATGAGGGCGGCAATGTCGCTATTCATGATTGTTCTCCTGCTGGAGGGCGGCGCGGCCGGCGTCGGTGATGTTCAGGGTGAAGTCGTCGCCAGACCAACCGGGTCCCCATTCCTTTGCTAGACCAGCTTGGAAAAGCTGGTTCCATGTGTCGGTTGGGTGCTGGTCGTCCGAGAATTCTTGGCAGCGCTCATCATCCGAGCAGATGACTCCGCCAACTTGCGATTGAAGGAGTTCCAGCGCCTTTCGCTGCGCCTTCGTCAGCCTATTCGTGGTCACGCGCTTCTCCTGGTTGCCAGAGGGTGCCGCGCCCCTTGCGGAGCGAGTTGATGACAAGCATGGCGCGTTCGGTGCTGGGGTAGGCGGCGTAGAGCAGCGCAGCGGTAATCACCGGGTCGATGCCGACATTGCGCCAGTACTCCCGCTCGTTCATGGAGTGCTGCCGGCGGTGCTCTTCCGGGCAGAGAGGCAATGCCCAGCGGTCGCTTTCCTTGGAGCCCTTGCCGCGCCCTGTCTTGCCTCGGTCGGGGTCTGGATAGGACACGTGTGCCGCCTCGACGGGCATTGAGCCGGTGACGACACAGGGCAGGGTGTGCAGCCAGTCGAGGTAGGACGGGTCCTTGACGCGCTTGGAGCCCTTGCCTGTAGGCTGGCGCGAGAACGCCTCTGGGTCGCGTGCGATGCGGAGGGCCATCACGCACCTGCCTTTCCGCGCATATCGGCATGCAGGGCGGCACTCTTGGCCTTACGGGCCTGTCCTATGGCCTTGGTGCAGTTTCGCCGTCTGGCGCGCTGCTCGGCTTCATGAGCCTTCCGCCATGCAGGCAGGCGGGTGAGGGACGGGTGTGTCTTGCGCCAGTACCAAGCGATGTCGGCGATCATCCGGTCGAGCCAAGTCATGACGCACCGCCGATCTGGTCGATGTTGCCGTGGTGAACGGTGAAGCTGTAGGCGACGACCCAAGGGTTTGCGGCCCAGCCGTAGCCGCGATCGGCGTTGAGGCTGTCCCAGAGGTTCGCGTAGGCGTCGACGGCCGAGACCGTTGAGGCGCTGTCCCAGTCGGCTTCGGCCACGCCGAAGAATCGGCCATGCTTCGTGATGCCCTCAGCGAGCGCGTCAGCCTCGCTAATCTCCTGCAACCGCTGCACGCGAACCTCGGTGACGATCAGCGTCAGCCGCGATGCCCATCTGGGCATGTGCATGCCTTGGCGGAATCGGCCCTCCACCCCAAAATCATCCGGCTCGCCCGTGGCGATGTAGCTGATGCCCGGATACTTCGTGTCGATCTCGCTCGGTGACTTCTTGTCGAGCCTCGCGTCGCAACGCCAGTGCTCGCGGACGTAGAGGCGGTCACCGGGGGCGTACCCGATGTGGGCAAGCCATCCGGTTCGGGTATGCGGCGCCTGCCACTCAAATGCATCGGCTTCCCAGAACCAGCCATCGCCATCCATGCGGCGGAAGCGGTCGGCGTTTTGCATCGCTCGCGCCAGGTCCTCGCCCCGGAGGCTCCAAGCTGGGCGTTCGGGTGTCGCAAAGACGCGAGCAGAAGTAATCACCCGGCGCGTCTGTGTCTTCCTGCCCTCAAGCAGGGCGCGGACCATGGGGGCGGAGAAGAGGATGGGGCGGTCAGTCACAGCGCCAGCTCCTTCGGTTCGCAGCCGACTATGCCGGCGATCATCTCGATGGCATCGGAGCGATCGAGCGCGTCCTTGCCGGTGAAGTCGTCACATGCCTGGCTGGCGTACTTGGTGATCGAGCGAGCCTTGTCGGTGGCGAGGCCGGCGGGCACGCCTTCCTCGGTGCGGACGCGGCCGGCCTCCTGTATGAGGAACTGGCTATCGCTCCCGATGACGTTGACGACGCGCGCCGCGAACTTGCGCAGCCGCTCGCGGTCTTCTGCCGACAGTGCGACCGGGGAACCCGCTGCCGGATCGTCCGGCGCTTCCGATGCAGGCTCCCCGGCCTGGTCCGCCGCACTGGCGACAGATTCGGGAGCGGCGGCCGAGGCGGAGCCGCCGCTCCCTGCATCCGAGGCGGGACGGGGATCGCCCTCGGATGGTTCGTCGATCTGGATTTCCTGCCCGCTGGCGAGGTTCTCGGTCTCGCGGGTCACGAAGGACTGGTCGAAGCCTTCATGGTGCTCGATGACGCCTTGCTGACGCGCTGCGGCCAGCCGATCGCGCAAAGTTGGCTGCGGGTCGGGCGCGCGGCTCAGGTCGTACAGATCATTGTCACGCTGAATCAGGTCGTGGATCTCGGCGGAGATCGGCAGGCGCTTGGCCAGCCGGCGGATAGCCGACTTCTTCGCCATCTCTTCCCACCACTGAACCCACGGGCCTCGGTCCTTGGAGCGCGAGACGCTCCTGATCTTCTCGATGTCGCGCGTGGTGAGCGTCTCGACGTAGACAGCGCCGTCCTTTGTCTTCGCCATAGCGAACACCTGACGGATGATGTCGTAGTCGGGATGCTCGGCTTGTTCGTAGTTGACGTGCTCGCCGGCATCATCGACCCACGCCCGGAACGTGTCGCCGCCATAGACGACCTTGGCCGTCAGCATGGCGATGTCGCCGGACTGGTGGAGCTTCTTGATGATGCCCTGGATCATCGGCATCCACTGGACCGCGTTGCCGTAGATGTCCTTCCCGCGGTCGTCCTTGCCGAGCTTCGTGTTGAAGACGACGAAGGCACCTTCGCGCTTATCCGGCAGAAGACCGTCCTGAGCGGCGCGCATTGCGGCTTCCAGCAAGGTCTTGCGGTCAGCCTTCAGCAACTGAGCATCGCCGAGAACGGCCGTCATCACGATCCGCTGAAACCGCTCAGGCTTGATGTGCTCGGGAAGAGCGGTGACGAACTGGTCGGCCATCCTTGTGAGGTCGTCCCGGAACTGCTTCTGAAGCGACACCTGCCGGTCGCCATCGATGTTTGCGACTTGGTTCATGCTGCGCTCCTGAGCTCGGGAAGTGTGGAATCGTTCTCGTGCCGGTCGCTCCACCATTTCGGGGCGGACCAGGTGAAAGTGCTGTCGGCATAGGTCGGCCAGTCGCCGGACTTCAGGCACTCAGCGAAGGTGTCGAGCGCGCGGCGGTTTTGGCGCATCGCCAGATAGACGTCGCCGTTGTCGAGCGGCTTGATGTTGTAGGCGTAAGGATAGGAGGTCTCGACGAAGAGAAGCACCGCCTCATTGACCTGCCGGCCGACGACCTCCTCGAGCGAGGTGATCGCCAAGGCCATCTGCTGCAGGTATCCGTAGTCGACGATCGACCGGGTGATCTTCTGCTGCGAGGCGTCCGAGCACGTCTTGAGGTCGGCGATGATGGTGTCAGCCGGGATACTGTCCGGCCGCGACTTCACCCAGGCGCCGGTCTTGTCTTTCGTGATGATGGAGCGCTCGACGCGGCCACGCAGGAGGTCGATCGCCGTCTGATCCTTCGACAGGCGCTCCGCCATCCTGCGGATGTCCTCGACCTGGCCGGGCAGCAGGACCGTTTTGCCTTCGGCCTTCCGTGCGGCAAGCCATTCACGGCAGACGGTCGCGTTGCCATTCCAAGGCTTGAATTCGCCCGTCTTGGCATCCGGATAGGTTTCCGGCCGAACAACGAAGTCATCGCGAAAGCCGTCTTCGGAAAGCAGGAGGGTGTGCACCGCTCGCCCGAAGTCGAATGCCGGCGTCGATTCCTCCGGCGGGCGATCCGGATTCATGTAGGAGGTCGCCCAATAGTGGAGCGGCGACCGCGCCTCGATCGTCCGCAAGCCGCTCGACGAGATCGACGGGCCGACGCAGAGATCGCCGTGATACGCGTCCATGCCGACCTTGCGCCAGATCCCAGGCTCGCTGATCTTCTCGCCGTCCCAGGTCCTCTCACCAGGCGCGCCGTTCAAAAGCTGGTCGGTCAGCTTGCCGATCGGCTGCATGCCATCGCGGTCGATGTCGGGGCGGTGGTTCATGATGCACTGCCTTCGCGAGCGGCGAGCATGGCGTCGGTAGGCTCAAGGAACAATTCTTCCAGCCGCTTGCGCCAGTAATCGCGACTCTCGTGCCACTGCTGTCCGACGCTTTCAGTGACGACAGGATCGCGGTGCTGTTCAATCCATTTGTCGAGATCGTCGGGCGTCGTCAGGTTGGCCTTGCGGCTCTGCACGCCTGCATCATCAAGCTTGCCGGCTTCGCGAAGCTCATAGAGTGCATTCGTGTATCGATCGTAGAGCCCGCGATAGTGCCCAGTCTCGACTTTGCGCCAACGGTAGTAGTCATTGCGCGACCGATGGTCTTCCTCTGCCTTGTTAAGTCGCTCGATGGCCCGCCCGATGGCGACTGCATAGACCTGCTGCTGGACCTTCGTTAGGAACTCGCGCCGGTCCTCGTCCGTGAACGTTGGCGACGAGTAGCGCTCCGACATCTTGTAGACCAGCGCAGCACGCGCCTCATCGTCAGCCATGATGCCTTCGGCAAGTTCTTCGGCCGAAATGCGCTCTAGGATGAAGCCGACCAAATCCTCGATGGGCAGCGTGATCGCGCCATCGCTCACGCTCATGTTGGGGAAGTGCCTGCCGGGATCGCCCGAAGCGTAATACTTACGGCGCGCGGTGACTTCGCCATCTTCCCACACCGTGATGTCGAAGTCGTTCAGCGAGTGGACTGTTGCTTTGCGGGGCTTGGTGACGCTCTCGCCGTCAATATCGATCACCATGTTCGTCTCGATGTGGTGATCGACTTTGAGCGTCGACGGGCGGTCTTGGTACCGGCTAAGAAACATCGGTTCATTCCCTTCAGTGCGGCGTATCGACGATCGCGGCCATGAGCGCGAAGGCGAGAACGGTGAGGATCGGGTGGCGGAGGAGGAGGGCGGTCATGACAGCAGATGCCCACGGCCAGCCGCGATAATGTCCCGGCGATAGGCGCTGTCGTCAGGCCCGCCGCTTTCCTTGAGGCGCTGCTGCTGATCCAGCCATGCGGCCTCGGCAGCGTTGTCAGCGTCCTGCTTCTGGCGGTCGGCCATTTCAGAAAGGGCCTTCGACAGCGCCTCTTCGAAGGTGTCGCCGTTACCAGACGCGCATGTGTGGTTGACGCCGTTCCAGTGGACGTAGACGCCGATGTAGGGCTTGGCCGGCGCGCCGAAGACGTTGACGCTGATGCCAGTGAGCCCGTGCTCCTCGCAGAGCTTCTTGAGGGTGACGTCCATCACGCAGCCCTCAGCGATTCGATCTGGCGATCGAGCTCGGCACGCTTCGCAGCGATGTCGACATGCGAGCCGGACGAGTATTCAAGACGCTCGCGGCGCTCCTCAAGCTGAGCGATGGCGCGCTCCTTCTGCTCCGGCGTCATGACCATAAGCGAGGCGGCTGCAGCGTCGTATTCGCGCTTGCGCTCGGCATAGTAGCGGCGATGGAAGCGGGCATCCTCAGCGCAAGCCTGAAGGGCGCGCTCGAAGTTCCAGTGGCGGTCCATGCAGCCTATCCAGGCGATGAAGATGGACCCGTCCTGTGTGATGGTGCGCGTGTCCTCACCGTCGATCGTCACCGTCCAGCGGCCTGGCGAGGTTTCCTCGAAGGTGATGCCGGGATCGTCAGCGTGCGTCTTGGTCAGAGCGTTCATCGGTCTTCCCCGTCAGGGCCGCTGATGTGCGGCGATGGGGATAGTCGTACCAAATGTACGATGTGCCTGCAAGTACGTTTTGTACGATTTTTGTTGCGCCGGGCAGATTGTACGATTATCCCTATCGCCGTCGGGCTGGTTTCGCGTTGCCCGGCGCCACGGGATGCCTACCCCGCGAGGGATGGCCTCACGGCAGAGCGGCTACGGCTGCGACGTTCGTGCAGTAGGGGTGCGGTTGTCCGCCCGTGGGCAAAGTCGAAGGACAGGGGCACAAGCGGCTCACCGGCAATCAGGTGAGAAGGGCGCGCAACGACAACGGGAGTCCGATACCCGGCGCGTGATGGCTCACCGGCCAATAGAAACGGGACATGAACCGCAGGTGGCACGGCCCGACATATGGGCAGGCGGGGATGCACGGATACCTCAGAACACTCAGTCGAGTGCTGAACGTGGAGTGACCCTTGGGCCGGCTTCGTTGCCCGGTTCCCAAGGGATTACTGCGCCGTTTCCTTGAAGCCTAGTCGTTGCTGATAAGGCGAATCACAGAGGTAGAGACCTTCACAGAAGATAATCTCAGACGTAGGAAGGAAGGGTGCTAGAGCCAGCCGAACCCGCGTGCGAGTAATCCGGCCATGCCAAGAAAGCCGACGATAAGTCCGCCCCATGTGACGCGGAAATCAGCGCGTGCGTTGTCCTTCACCTGGCGGATGTCCGCCTTGATGTCGGCAATGTCGGTCTGGATGTGTCCGACGTGGGCCTCAAGCCGTGCGATACGCGCTTCCATGCCATCAGATGTACCGCCGCCACTACCGGATTTCAATGAGGCCGATAGGCGATCTGCTTCGGCGATCGTTCGCCCCGCATCACTCACGAGCTTGAGATCAGCCGCCATCGCGCGCCTCCAGCGCTTTCGTGGAAGCGCGCTGCAGAACGCGCCGGCTTGCGTCATTGGCCTTGTCGAAGGCTTCGGAGACCGAGAGCTTCATACGCTTGATGCTTTCCGGATCGGTGAGCATCTCTGCCAGCATGTACAGCATGAATGCCTGCTGTCCGTGCGATATGGCCGACAGCAGGTCGTCCAGGTCGCGGGCGGTCAGCGCAACGGGCTCGTCATTGGCAATTGCTCGCACCCATGCGGCCGACTGTTCTGCGGTGAGCGGATACTCGTTCGGCCGGTCACTCATCATCCTGCTCCTCCCACTTCAGCAGCCCACCCGCGATCAGGAACTCCCGTATCGCCAGTGCGGCAGCTTCCTCGAGACTGATGTCACGTTCTGCGGCCAGCCGGCGGAGTGCCAGGCGCTCGGCTGTCGATAGAGGGGCGGAGACGGGCTCAGGCATCAGAGGTCCGTAATGACCCGGCGCGCGCGGCCGAACACGTAGAGATCGTCGCCGATCGGCATCGGCAGGTGATCCGGGTTCGTTGAATAGGGCTGGATCATCTCAGGGTTGCGCTTGTAGCGCTTGAAGGTCGCCGCGCCGCCGCCCATCGAGAAGACGTAGAAGCGGCCGTCAAGCAGCCGATCGTCTGCCCGGTTCACGAGGATTGTCGAACCGTCCGGCGCAACGCGGTTCATGGAATCGCCATCGACGCCCAGCGCCACCCAGTCGCCGGCCGGCAGATCAGCCACTGTCACCCACCGTTCGATGTCGGCAGCAGTGACGCCGGCCTGGTCGCGCAGATTGCTTGCGCTCACCAACGAGATGACGGGCACTTTCACCAGACCCGGAAAGGCAACGTCCTTCCGCTCTCCGAACAGTATCCAGCCGGCCTCGACGCCGAAGAGCTTCGCGTATGTCTCGGCCGCCTTCTTCGAGATCTTGCGGTTGCCGTTCTCGTGGCTGGTGAGCGTGTTCTGGTTGATTTCGCGGAAGGCACGAGCCGCCTCGGCCGGGCTGCCATATCCGGCATTGGCGCGCGCTTGCTGCAGTCGGTGCTTGGGCTCGACGATCATCAGTACAGATTGCCGAAAAAGCATCGTTCAAGGTGTACGATTTCAGGTTGACCATTGATCGTACGTAATGTACGAAAATGAGCTATGAATACGCCCGAGACCATTTCCGACCTCATCTCCAAGTGGGACAAGATCACTCAGTTCGCGGCCGACGTGGGCTGCGGATACGAGGCTGCGCGCAAGATGCGTGATCGGCAGAGCATCGCCCCGGAGCATTGGCCAAACGTCATCAAGGCAGCTGAAGGCAAGGGCGTACCGGGCATCACGTACGAGTGGCTGGCCCTTCGCCGCGCGACGGCCGGTGAGCCAGCATGAGCACCGTCACCCTCGTCATGGCGGGTCATGAGTTCATCGTCTCTGGCGCGGGTCTTCGCGTCGAGGTGGTGGAGCTCGCCGGCAAGAGGGTGATCCATACCGATTCCCAAGCGAAAGCATCCACGGACAACGGCGCGACTGGCGAGCCCATAGAGCTGGCAGCCGACAGCGTGACGGGAGATGCGAGTAGGCCGAGCGCTGGCGGTGGAACCGGCGAAGACGACGGACGGGATGTTGAAGCCATTGGTGGAGCAGCGTCCGTCGTCACCATTCACGAAAGCGAACCGCTGGCACCTCCTCCCGCTGGCGACCGCGAGGCCGGAAGCGAACTCCTCCCCGCTTCCGGCCACCCCAACATTGGGCCCGCTGAGTCCGCGGTTCCCGGCGGCGAACCGAGCGTACCAACTGAGGATGAACGGCGGGCGGGCCCCAGCAGGGATGCTGGTCATAACCGTCAATCCTCGGAAGCCGTCACCAATTCCAAGCCCCGCAAGCCTCTCAGGCCTCACTGCCAGCGTCCTACGCTGTGCGGCGGCTACGGCGAGAAGCATTGCGGGACGTGCCTCAAGCAAGCGGGGATCGCGGCATGACGGCGGCACCGTGGACGCAGGATGAAATCGCGCGGGTCGGCGAACTGCTCAAGGCCGGTCAGTCCGCGACGAAGATCGCGCTCGTCGTCGGCCGCAGCCGCAGCGCCGTCATCGGCCTCGTGCACCGCAACAAGGCGCTGAGGGACGTTGGCCTCAAGGGAAACGTGACCAGGCTGGCCGAAGATCGCATCCGCCAGCCGCGCGCGCCCCGCAAGCCGACGGCAGCGCCGAAGCACGAGCCGCTCGGAAGCAATCGTTTCAAGAAACTGCGCGAGAAGGCGACCGAGACCGAGCCGGCGCCCAAGGAACTGCCGCGCTGGACGGCCCATGCCGATGCGCCCGAGCCGCGCAATCTGTCGCTGGTCGATCTGGAATGGCTCGACTGCCGCTGGCCGGTGAACAATCCCGAGCGCGGCCAGGAGCATCTGTTCTGCGGGCATCGGCGCGCGTCGGGCTCCAGCTACTGCGCTCATCATCGCCTCGTGTCTGCGGGCCGGCATCTGGTCGCGGAGGCAGCATGACCGGCTTCCTCACCTTCCTAGGCGCGGGCGTGCTGCTCGTAATCGGCGGGGCCTACGCGCTGGCGAAGGTCGTCCAGCGTCAGCGCGCCGCCCATGAGGCGTGGCGCCGTGAATTCCTTTCGCCGGTTGTCGAGCATGGCTCGCCCTCGGCGCTTCGACGGGAGGGTCTGCTGTGACCCTGCCCATCCGAAAAGATCAAGTTGCACCGGTCGCTGTGCTTGGCGGCTCTCAGATCGGTGCATCGGTCCATATCCCTTTCCTGCTCTGCGATCCCGAGGTCGGCGGCTGGAACGCGGATACCTGGCCAGCCGAAGCCCACGTCTTCAACGCGTCTGAAGTTACGCGTGGAGATGAGCGGTGGGTGACAAAAGAGTTTCCGAAATCGGAAAGAGAGTTTCCGACATGAGTACCGTGGCGTTGAATGAGGCGCGCCAGTGGACGGAAGAACTGCTCGATGCGGAATGCACCGGCAGGAAGGACCGCGAAGGTCCGATCCGCTACCGCTTGGCCCGAAAGATCGGGGTGCCGGAAAGCTATCTCTTCCGGCTCCAGTACAAGGCGCACGAGATGACCGACGTCAAAGGCTCGGTCTATCGCGCGCTGATGGTGGCGCACCAGGCCTACGAGGCGGCCTGCCGTGCCAACGAGGAAGCAGCCGCCGCCAGCCGTGCGGAACGGCTCGAATTGAAAGCAATGAGACATGCGGATCATCAGGAGCGCGCTCGCAAGGGCGCGGGAGCGGACCATGCTCGAGATTGAGCGGGCTCGCCAAGGGCAGCCGAGGAGCATGGCCTTCGTCGGCATAGCGGCGGCTGCGGCCGTCGTCCTCGCCTTCTGCCTCTACGACGCCAGCGCCGAGATCGGCATCGGCACCCCACCCACAACGCAGCGCGCCACCGTCGGCGCTTGGTGACGAGGAACAACCGCGATGCGCAGGATCGACGTTTCGAAACAGAAGGCCATTCAGTCGGTCGAGCCCGGCCCGGCGCCGATCCTTCAGTGGCTGATGATCGATGATCTGGTCGTCGATGACAGCTACCAGCGCGATCTCAAGCCGGGCAACTGGACGGCTATCCGGCGCATCGCCGACGCCTTCATGTGGTCGCGCTTCTCGCCGGTCTTCGTCGCGCCGATCGAGGGCGGGAAGTTCGCGATCATCGACGGTCAGCACCGTACGCATGCAGCGGCAATCGCTGGCTTCAAGCAGGTGCCCTGCCAGATCGTCCAGATGGATCGGGAAGAGCAGGCGGCGTCCTTCGCTGCGGTCAATGGCCTGGTCACAAAGGTGACCATCTGGAACATCTTCAAGGCGGCTCTGGTCGCCGGCGAAGCGTGGGCAGTCGAATGCGCGCAGGTTTGCGAGGACGCGGGCTGCCAGCTCATGTTCAACAATGCCGCAACCGACCAGAAGCGGGCCGGCGAAATCTACGCCATCGGCCTGATCCGCGGGCATGTGAAGGCGGGCAGCGGCGCGCTCGTCTCGCTCGGACTGAAGGGCCTTCGATCATCTGAGTTCGGCCAGACGCCCGACGCCTACTCGAACGAAATCCTGAAGCCGCTCCTCGCCGCCGTCGCCGAGCGCCCATGGCTGCTTCGCCAGCAGGCCGACCTCTCACGCTTCATCGACCGCTTCGACATCTACAAGGTGCTCGATGGGGCAGGCGAGTTCGTCAAAGCGAAGCGCCGGCAAGGTTACGTCGGCATCTCGCGCTTCGACGTGGCCCGCGCCGAGATTGGCGAAGGTCTCGACAAGGCATTCCCGCAACGCATGCAGATGCCTGGAAAGCAGGCGGCCTGAGTTTCGCACCTATCATCCTCAAGGACCAATGCCATGCGAGGGCACGCCATCATGACAGTGAAGCTTATCGCAGCCGGAGGCCTAGCGCTTTTGGTCGGGTATTTCTTCGTCGGGCCGGTGCTGCAGTGATGGGGCAGAACATCTCCACTGCCGTCATGCAGCGTCGCGTCGAGCCGCACGATTCACTCGACGACTTTCCGACGCCACCGTGGGCAACTCGCGCGCTGCTGAAGCACGTGATCATGCCAGTCGTTGGCCCAGTATCAGATCAATCGTGCTGGGAGCCGGCCTGCAATCGTGGACACATGGCGCGGCCGCTAGCCGAGTTCTTTGGCGAGGTGATCGCTTCAGACGTCCATGACTATGGCACCGGCCATGTCATTCGCGATTTCCTGTTTCCCGGCGACATCCGCAATGTCGACTGGATCATCACCAACCCGCCGTTCCGGCTTGCGCAGCAGTTTATAGCCCGGTCGTCTGAGATCGCCCGGCATGGCTTCGCGATGATCGTCCGCAGCGCCTTTCTCGAGGGTGTCGGCCGTTTCAACGAGCTGTTCTCGGTCAACCCGCCATCCATCATCGCGCAGTTCACCGAGCGGGTCGTCATGGTGAAAGGCAGGCTGGACGGCAAAGGCTCCACGGCCACCGCTTATTGCTGGCTGGTCTGGATCAACGGCGAGACTGACACCCGATTCCAATGGATCCCGCCCTGCCGCAAGTCGCTTGAGCGCGCGTCCGACTATGCGGAGGCAGCGTGATCGCCATCAGCCTCACAGACATGCCGCCATCGGCAAACGGGATGCGCAGCCACTTCATCCGCGATGGCAAGGTCCAGAGCGTGAAGAGCAAGACGTACGCCTCATGGAAGAAGGCGGCAGCATGGGAGATCGCAGCGGCGCGCGCCGGGCGCGTTGATGGCCCTTACCGGCTGAGCATCGCCGCGCAACGCAACTGGCGGGCCAAGCGCGCCCGCGACATCGACAACATCATCAAGCCCGTCAGTGACGCCCTCGTGGCCGCTGGCGTGCTTGCCGACGACAGCCTTGCGGAAAGCGTCTTCGCGGCATGGGCCGACGACCTGGATTGCGCCGTCCGCATACAGATCGAGGTGATCGAATGATCCGAACAGCAGCAACCGAAGTCGCAGGCCCGATGACGAAGGTCGAAGCGCAGGCGATCACAGAACGGATTCGGAGCGCCGTGGACAGCCTCGGCGTCCTCGTTGAGCAGGCGCACGATCGGCGCGCTTGGAAGGCGCTCGGCTATGCGACATGGGAAGCGTACGTCTCCAAGGAGTTTGGCTTCACGCGCCAGCGGTCATACCAGCTTCTTGACCAGGGCCGGATGACCAAAGCGATAGCCGAAGCAGCCGGCGATTTGACAACAGATGTTGTCATTCCTGAAGCCGCCGCCCGCGAGATCAAGCCCGTTATCGAAGAGGTAACGGCGGACGTTGCGGCCCGCGTCGAGGCCGGGCAGGAGCCGGCTGAAGCCGTGGAAGAAGCCGTCGCCGCAGGCCGCGCCAAGGCTAAGGAAGAGCGCGCCGCAAAGAAAGTCGAGCACGAGCGCAAGGCCGAAGAAACGAAGGCGCAGTTCTCACCCGAGGTGCAGACCAAGGCCGCGAAGCCCGAGCCGCTCGACGCCGACGCGCTGCTTGCCGAGGTCGAAGAGCTTCGCGAAGCCAATGCCGCGCTGCAGACCGACGTCGCCCGGCTCACCGCCGAGATCAAGAAGTTCGCCGAGATGAAGGCCGAGTTCGATCGCGGCGGCTTTGAAGAGGTGATCGCCGGCAAGGATGAGGTGATCGCTACGCTCAAGACGCGGGTCGAGCGGGAAAGCCAGGAGAAGGTCACGAATCTCCGGTCGGCGGATATGTGGCGCAAGCGGGCTGAAGAGTCTGGCTGGTCGAACGACATCGAGATCGACATTCCGGGGAGAGCGCTCCATGCCTGATCCGGCGAAAATCATGGCCCGCGTCCGGGCGCTAGGCGCAAACGTGATGATCGACGGCGGCAAGTTGAAGATCGTCAACGGCAAGAAGCTGCCCGGCGACGCGTTGGCTTTCATCAAGAGCCATGCCGGCGAGATTGCGGCGTTCCTCGATCGCGAAGGCGAGTTCGAAGAGCGCGCGGCGATCATCGAGTTCGACGGGGGCGCGCCGCGCGAGATGGCAGAGCAGTTTGCCCGCGTCTGCATCGAGGCATCGAAGGGCCGGTGGCCCGAACCCGATCGCGCCTGGTTCATAGGCCGTTGCGCTCAGATCATCGATGAGGCCGTCGCAATTGAGCGGAGGGCCGCATGAACCTCTTCAGCCCACAAGCGCGCGAGCTCGTTCTTCGCCCATATCAGGAAGATGCCGTCGAGCGCCTTCGCGACGGCATCCGGCAGGGTTGCCGCAAGCAGATCCTCGTCGCGCCAACGGGCGCCGGCAAGACAGTCATGGCGATGCACCTCGTGCAGGAATCGCAGCGCAAGGGCGCGCGGGCATGGTTCATCGCCGATCGCGTTGCGCTGATCGACCAGACGAGCGTGTCGTTCGCCGACTTCGGCATCGATCACGGCATCATCCAGGCCGACAATCCGTTCACCGACACGTCGAAGCCGGTGCAGGTCGCGAGCGCTCAGACGCTTGCCCGACGCAAGGTCAACTGGCTGCCGGACCTCATCATCGTTGACGAAGCGCACTGCCGCTACAAGGGCACGATGGACCTGATCGAGCAGGCTCCGAAGGCCAAGGTGATCGGCCTGACCGCAACGCCGTTCACGGCCGGCATGGCTGACGATTGGGAAGGTATCGTCAACAGCGCTACCACGAACCAGTTGCTTGAGATGGGCATGCTGACGCCGCTGAAGATCAAGGCGTGCGTCTCGCCAGACATGACCGGCGCCAAGAAGAAGTTCAGCGGCGAATGGGAAGAGGAAGACGCCGGCTCGCGCGGCATCACGATCATCGGCGACGTGGTGCAGACGTGGGTCGAGCAGACGCGCAAGCACTTCGGCGGGCCGGTCAAGACGATCGTGTTCTCGCCATCGGTCAAGCACGGTTCCGAGCTTTGCCGACAGTTCGCCGATGCCGGCTACAATTTCCAGCAGATCAGCTACCTCGACGGCGGCGATGACGAGCGCCGGGCGAAGATCGCGGAGTTCCGCAAGCCCGACAGCGCGATCGACGGGCTCGTCTCGTGCGCGGTATTGACCAAGGGCTTCGACGTTGCCGACGTGATGGTTGGTATCTCGTGCCGGCCCTACCGCAAGTCCTTCTCCAGCCATGTGCAGGAGATGGGCCGCGTGATGCGCATCGCGCCGGGCAAAGAATTCGGCCTGTGGCTCGACCACTCTGGCAACTCGATCGCCTTCGCAGACGATACGGCTTGGCTCTTCGAATATGGCGTCGACAGTCTGTCGGAAGGCGCGCGCCGCGACAGCGAGGTCCGCGAGCCCACGGAGAAGACGCGGAAGGAGCGGTTCTGCGGCGAGTGCGGCATGCAGATGCCAGTCGGCTCGTTCACCTGCAAGTCCTGCGGATGGGAGCGGCCGCAGCGCGGCGAAATCCAGGTCGTGCAGGGCGAACTCATCGACTTCAATCTGGAGATCGGCAGCCGGTTTCAGCCCCGGCATGGCCTGCGCGCCGACTGCCTAAAAGACCCATTGGCGATATGGAACGCGGCCAGATCCTATGCCGAGGCTTCGACATCTAAGGGGCCGGACCATGCAAGGCAGTGGGCGGCTGGCATCTGGAAAGGCATCTACGAGCGCTGGCCGCCGCGTAGCTTCGACCAGGTTCCGGCAAACCCGGCAGCAGTGCAGCCCGACCAGTATTCGCTGATCGAGCGCGAGGTCCGGCGCTTCCGCAAGCATAGCAAGAAGGCGAAGGCGGCATGAACGTGCATGAAGCCATAGACCGCGCATGTGCCGAGGTCGGCATCCAGCCGCCGCGCTCGTATCGGCCCGGCAAATGGGCCAAATGCGACACGCTCGACGGCAAGTCGGGCAAGGGCGATGGCAGGATGATCGCCGACGATCTGAAGGTGACCGGCTGGAACTGGAAGACGGGCGAGAAGGCCACGATCTGGCTGAAGGGCCGCGCCAGCCTGTCGCCCATCGAAAAGCGCCAGTTCGCCGAGCGCAAGGCCAAGGACGAGCAGGATGCCAGGCGCCGGGCAGAAGAAGCCGCTCGCACGGCGCAAGCCATCCTGCAGGCATCGCAGCCGGCGGCGCATACCTATCTGGCCGGCAAAGGTTTTCCCGACGAGCTGGCGCAGGTGGTGTCGGCCGAGGACGTGAGGCGCATCGGCGGCGACTATCTCGTGCCGGACACCGCGCGCGCGGCGATCGTCATGCCGGCTCGCATCGGCTCCAAGGTCACGAGCCTGCAGCTGATCTGGGAAAGCGGCGCGAAAAAGTTCCTGGCCGGCGGCGAGATCAGCGGCTCCAGCCATCGCATCGCGACCGGAACCGACACATGGCTGTGCGAGGGCTTCGCGACGGGACTGTCTCTGCGGCTCGCGCTCAAGGCGATCGGCCGCAAGGACACTGTGCTGTGCTGCTTCTCGGCATCCAACGTCGCTCAGGTCGCCAAGCGCATCGAGGGCCGCTGCTTCATCGCTGCCGACAATGACAAGCCCATGGAGCAGTTCGGCGGGCTCGAAACTGGAGAGCACTACGCCAAGGCTGCTGGCAAGCCGTACCTGCTGCCGCCGGACGTCGGCATGGACATGAACGATCTGCACGTCGGCGCCGGCATCTTCGCCGTCCAGCGCGCGGTGCAGCAACTCATCCGCGCAAATCGAGGGATCTGATGAAGCCGAACCGCGAACTCTGGGTAGAGCGCATCCTGACGGGCTTCTCGGCTGTCGTCGGCATCGTCGCTGTCATTGGAGCGATCTACGGCGGCGTCATCGTGACATGGCTGGCGATGAAGCATCCGGAAGCCTTTGCCATCTTGGCCGGGGCCGCGCTCATCGCCGCCGCGCTCTACTTCCGAGGCCCGGTGCGCACCTACAACCTTCAGATGAGCCATCCTGAGACGGAGCGCGTCATGGCGGCCATCCTCAAGCTGACGGAGGGCAAGGTCTGATGTTCGCCCAATCATCCCGCACCATGGCCGGCGCGAAGAGGCTGGCAGAGACGAGACGACCGGACAGGAGCCGGGAAGAGGTGACGGTGTGCGTCAGGCGCGTGCATTGGGAGGGGCTGCCGCCTGCCAAGGTCGTGCGGGTCATCAATCCGATCCCGCGCGCTGCGAAAGCGAAGCTCGTTGCCGAGAGGCCGAACGCCTGGCGATATCGCCCGCGCCCGGTCTGGACGCCGCTGCGCTGTCCGCCCGACGCCCCGCGCAGCAAGCGCATCCTCTATCGCGTCTGCAATGCCTGGAGGGTGCCGCCGGAGGCCATTCTGGGCAAGGACCGTCGCCAGCCCTACGCCGTCGCGCGGCAGGCCTACTGCTACTGGCTGCGGCGCCTGATGAAGCTGACGTTGCACCAGATCGGCCGGATGCTTGGCGGGCTCGATCACACGTCCATCCTACTCGCCTCGCGCGCCTATCCCGCGAACCGCGAAAAGCACCGCAGCAAGATCGGCAAGAGCATGGGAGGCGAGCGGTGAGCGTCTACTACAACGAGTTCGATCCGGCCGCTGCGCACATCCTGCGCGCGATGATCGACGCAGGGGTGATTGCGCCCGGCGACGTCGACACCCGCTCAATCAAGGAAGTGATGCCCGATGACCTTGCAGGCTACACGCAATGCCACTTCTTCGCAGGAGGCGGGCTCTGGTCCGTCGCAGCTCGACTTGCTGGATGGCCTGACGACCGGCCTCTCTGGACCGGCTCCTGCCCCTGCCAGCCGTTCTCGGCGGCCGGGAAAGGCCTCGGAACTGATGATCCAAGGCATCTGTGGCCGGACTTTCATCGCCTCATCCGTGCCAGACGGCCCTCTGTCGTTATGGGAGAGCAGGTTGCGGGAAAGGCTGGCTACGGTTGGTTCGACGGAGTCCGCGCTGATCTGGAGAGCGAAGGATACTCCGGACGGGCGGTCGATTTCCCGGCTTGCAGTGTCGACGCGCCACACCAACGGAACCGGCTCTACTGGATCGCAGTGGAGCACACCGCGAGCGAGCGACGGGGAGAAGGGCGGCCCGAATATGAGCTTTGGGGCAGGTGGCCAACCCCCGCCGGCTCAGATGCATCAGGCGTCACCCAGGGTGACGCCTTCGGCTCGCGACTGGAAGGACAGCGCGGGCATGGCGACGGAAGCGGGCGACAGAAACCGAGTGGACCAGTTGCCGAGGCAGATGGCGCAGGCACCTCAAGCGTTCCATCCGACACCGCTCTCGCTGTCGTTCAAGGACAGTCATCAGCCGGGCACCAACCGGACCATAGAACTGATGAGGGCCTACATGCCGACGGTGACGGTCGCGGACGTGCAAGGCGGCAGGAAGACCAGGAGCGGGTCACGTTCGAACGAACCCCTTCTCAACGGCCTCTGCTTCGAAATGGAAGCTTCTGGTCCGACGCCGACTGGATCGAATGCCACGACGGCAAAGCGCGGCGCGCCCAATCCGGTATTCGCTTTCTGGTTGATGGGCTTCCCGGCCGAGTGGATCTCTGGCGCGTTGGAGGCAATGCGATCGTACCGGAAGCCGCGGCGGAAGTGATCGCCGCATTCATGGAGACTGTTGGCCTGCCGGAAAGGATCGCAGCATGAACCACTTCCGCGCCTTCGCCCATCAGACCGTCGCCGGCTGGCACGCCATGATCCGCCTGCCGAGCGATGCGGCCGCGCGCCCGATCCTGGGAGACGGCGGCAAGCCTCGGGTCTTCGACTGCGAGCTCGAAGCCCACAAGGAGGCAACCCGCCACATGGAGCGGTATCTGAACGGCAACCTCGTGCGGGCCGGGGACAGGGTCAGCACGGCTAAGAGCGCGGCGGAGGCTCTGTTCTGCTTCCCCGGCAAGGGCAAGGCCGTGGCGGTCGAGAGGAGGCGGGCATGAGCGAAGGCCTCAAATGCCCCGCCTGCGGCTCCATCAGGCACTACGTCACCAACTCCCGCCCGCGCGAGACGACGATCCACCGTCGGCGCAAATGCCGCCCCTGCGGAGAGCGCTTCTCCACATGGGAGTTCACGGAGGCAGACGTTCCAACCATGCAGACCGGATATCGCTCCATGGTGGAGAGCATGCGCGCCGCGGCGATGAAGATCGTGCAGCGGTGCGACAAGGAACTGGAGGAGCAGGAGTGACGAAGCCGAAGGGCCAACTCGACGCGCTCCTCGACGGGCTCGGGATCAAGCTGGTCCCGGTCTATAGGCGCCGTGCGGCAGCGCAGAGCCATGCCCGCGGCACCATGCACGAGATTCGCAACACCTACGGCGACGGCCACCTCGTATTCACCCTGCGGTGCATCCGCCAGACGAAGAACAATCGCGACGAGCTATGGTCCGAAACGATCGGCGCTATCTCCGACATCCTCGTGCAGCGACCAGACTGGGCAGAGCGGGCAGGGGAGCTTCTCGATGCCTTCGACACCATCCAATTGGGGGTTCTTCGCGGGAAAGCCGTCCAGCGCCGCCCCTGGCCCGTGCGCGCCACCCTGCGCACCCTTATCTATGAAGCACTCGAAGCCCGACTTGATCCTGAGGAGCAGCGCCTTGCCGTCTGAAACCATGGAATACCGCGCCGCGCTGGCCGACCTGTTGATCATCATCAAGGGCAGGTGCATCGAGGCGGCCGACACCATCGCTCATATGGACGTGCGCGGCTTGCGGCCTGCTGCGGTCCGATCCCTCTGGCCTGCGATCCAGATCGAGACCTTCGGCATTGGCGGCCATCATCCTGGCTATGGCATCAACGGCAACCGCGTCGCCTATCGTCCATCAGCCGCCGCCATATCGCGCGCCGAGGAGGTGCTGTATACGTGGATGCCCGCCTATGTGGAGCGCGACGACTGCCGCGTCCTGCTCGGGCGGTGGTCAGCATCTCAGGCCATGCGCGGCCGCGTCCATTCGTTCCGCGCCTACTGCCGCGAAAACGGCCTTTCCCGTAGTACAGCCGACCGCCGCGTAGACGATGCGCTCAAGGCAATTGCCGCCGCGATCCTTAAAAACGATCAATCGTTACAAGGGCCTAACTGGTCGAGGGTGGTGCCAATGATGCCGAATTCGACTATCCCTGCTGATAAGAAGGCGCCCGTCACGTCGTGGATGGCTCCAGACGGCCGACCCGGGCACTACGGCGGCGACGAAGAGGCGGCGTAATCAGTTTCAGCAGCGTGGGGAAGCAGTCATCCCGCCGGGCTCATAACCTGGAGATCGCCGGTGCGAACCCGGCCGCTGCAACCAAATCGCGAGGCGGCGCTTGCGTCGTGAAGGTTGGGGGTTCCCGGCCATCCCTCGCTACCCCATCAGGCTAGACGGTCGACCTCGGCTCAGACCTGACCCGACCGAGACGAACCTCGCAAGGACATGCGATGAAGCGAAAGACGATCCATGAGGTCCTCCGCTTCGACAGCGCCGCGCGAGGGCCCGAGCCAAAGCCGAACAAGCGTCGGCTGACTATCATGTCGGCGCTGGCCACGGGGTGGCTGCCATGGGGTGTCGAGTGGCATCCGTCGCTACCGCTGACCTGCGACTATAGCGACAAAGACTTCCGCCCGATCCGGTACGAGTTCCCGCTCTGCTGCGGCCATGTGCTCAAGCCGCGCGAGGCTCAGGAGTTCGTGGACGCTGGGCTGCTAGTCGAAGGCAAGACGCAGCACGGCGATGAGGGTCTGGTAATCACCGACGCCGGCCGCGTTTGGCTGGAGCGGCACTGGTAGCGTCGACCGAGACAATCACTGGAGACGGTGGATCCTGATGCCCAAGCCCGATCGCAGGTCGCCCGAGGCTGAAGCATACCGTCGTCTCTACAAGACCGCCCGGTGGCAACACATCAGGAAGGCGCAACTCACCAAGCGCCCCGTATGCGAGAGATGCAGGAAGCGCGGCAGGGTCACCATCGCCACGGTATGCCATCACGTCGACAGGGACAGCAAGGCGAACCCGGAGACGTTCTTCGCCGGGCCATTCGAAAGCCTTTGTGCCCCGTGTCACGACAGCGATGCGCAAGGCGAGGAAGCCAGGGGCTATAGCACGGCCATAGACGCCGATGGTTGGCCAACTGATCCCCGACACCCAACTCACGGCTGACGCCCGTCCTGCGCCTCGCACGGCCGAATGGCGGGCATCATGACCGGGGGGTAGGCGAAAAGTCCAGACCGATGTGCCTCCGGACCGGCGGGGGCTCTGCAAAACAGAATTAGTTTCGCGCGGCTGATGATTTGGCGCGGACCAATCGCGAGAATTGATGAATGGGCCTTCGCGGACCTGGCGCGACGCGAGCGCGGCTTGCGCGTGAGCAGGCGGAGCAGTCGAAGCGAAAACTGCCATGGCTCAAGAAGGGGCTGACTAGGGTTCAGCGCATCGTCGCGTTCCTCGAGTTCCTGCCGATCACGAAGGGCAAGCTCGTCGGCAAGCGTATGAAGCTTCTGCCGAAGCAGCTCAGGTTCATCGAAAGGGTTTACGGGCCGACCGGATCGAAGCGCACGCGCCTAGCGATCAAGTCTGAGCCGCGCGGCAACGGAAAGACTGGGCTGATCGCAGGTCTAGGCCTCTGTCATCTGCTGGGGCCTGAAAGCGAGCCTCGCGGCGAAGTCTATTCGGCGGCGATCGATCGGCAGCAGGCCGGCATCATGTTCAACGAGATGGAGGCGATCATCCTAGCGGTGCCGGAGTTCGCGGCGCGCGTGAATATGCAGCGCTTCCACAAACGCATGGAAGTTCTCGCCGGTGACGGCATGGGCTCTGTCTACGAAGCGCTTTCGGCGGATGCGCGCCGCGCTCACGGTCTGGCGCCTTCCTTCTGGGTCTATGACGAGCTCGCGCAGGCTCGAGACGGCGAGCTTTTGGAAAACCTGCGCACCGCAATGGGCAAGCGAAAAGCCTCGCTCGGGATGGTGATTTCCACCCAGGCGCCGACGGACGACCACCCGCTATCGCTGCTGATCGACGACGCGACCGAGGGCCACGACGACACGGTTGTTCTGGAGCTCGAAACCGCGCCGCTCGATGCTGATCCGTTCGACCGAAAGACAATTGCCGCGTGCAATCCGGCGGCCGGCATCTTCCTAGACCTCGACGACATCGTGAAGGAGGCTGAGCAAGCCCGCCGCGTCCCGATGTTCGAAGCGCGATATCGGAACCTGCGTCTCAACCAGCGCATCGACGGCAACGCCGAGAACCGCGTCGTCACCCGGCCGATCTGGGAAGCATGCAAGGCGGAGATCGACTTGAGCGATCTGAGGGGGCGCACATGCTTCGGCGGGCTCGACCTGTCTGGCAAGCACGATCTGACGGCTTTGGTCTTGGCGTTCCCTGACGGTCAGGCAGATGAGGGCTATGATCTGCTGTCGTTCTTCTGGACGCCGGAAGGCGCGATGGCGATGCGCAAGGACCGCGAGCGCGATCTGTTCCGCATCTGGATCGATAAGCGCCACATCACTGGCGTGCCGGGCCCGGTGATCAAGTTCCGCTACATGGCGGCCCAGCTGCGGGATCTGCAGCAGCGGTTCAATATCCAGGCGATCGGCTTCGACCGGTGGCGCATCGATGACTTCAAGGTCGACATGGCCGACGAGGGCGTTGATCTACCACTCGAGCCATACGGCCAAGGCTTCAAAGACATCTCGCCGGCGATCGAGTTCTTCGTCGAGCTCGCGCTGTCGGGCCGGCTTCGCCACGATGGAAACCCGGTCATGAACGCCTGCGTCGCGAACGCGATCACGGTGAAAGACCCGGCCGGCAATCTGAAGATCGACAAGGACAAGTCGAACCGCGGCGCATCGATCCGCATCGACGGACTGCAGGCGGCGCTGATGGCGCTCGGTACGGCGAAGCGATTCCAGGTGGATGGCAGCGGAGGCAGCATGGACGACTACTTCGCGAGCCTGGCAGGTGCGGCATGAACCTCTTTCGCAAGATGGCCGATGCCGTCCTGCGGCGCCTGACCGTTCGGGAGCCGGACGGATGGGTAGCGCCGGGCCAGATGGGAGACGCAGGCGAGACAGTTTCCGTCGACAGCGTCATGTCCTTGTCAGCGGTGTGGGCGTGCGTCAACCTGCTCTCCGGCACGATCGCCAGCCTGCCGCTGATGGTCTACCGGACGGATCGCAGCGGGGCGCGCATCATAGCTCGCGATCATCCGCTCTACCGCGTGCTGCACGACAGCCCGAACTTCGACCAGACCGCTGTCGACTTCTGGGAGTTCATCTGCGCCTCGATCGAGCTTCGCGGCAACGCCTATGCTCGGATCGAGCGCTCCGGTGGCCGCGTCACCGGCCTGCATCCGATCTATTGCGACGTATCGGTGCGCCGCCTGTCGAATGGCTCGCTGGAGTATCGCTGGACGGAAGAGGGCAAGGCCTACGTCGAGCGCGACGAGAACGTGTTTCACATCCGCGGCTTTGGCGGCAACCCGCTCGGCGGCATGTCGACGCTGCACTTCGGGCGCAACACGTTCAGCCTGGCTCGCGCGATCGACAAGTCGGCCGGCGGCATGTTCAAGAACGGGCTTCGTCCTTCCGGCGTGCTCACCTTTGCCGAGTGGCTGTCGCCTGAGCATCGCGCGCTGGCGAAGAAGGAGCTGGCTGAACAGTTCCTCGGAGCCGCGAACTCCGGCCGCCCACTGATCCTTGAAGGCGGCACGAAATGGGAGCAGCTGACCATCTCGCCTGAAGATGCGCAGATGCTCGAAAGCCGTGGTTTCTCGGTAGAGGAAATCTGCCGTTTCTTCGGCGTGCCGCCCTTCATGATCGGCCACACGGAGAAGTCGACAAGCTGGGGCACGGGGCTTGAGCAGCAGACCCTTGGCTTCCAGAAGTTCACGCTGCGCCGCCGGCTGAAGCGCATCGAGCAGGCGGCCGAAAAGCAACTGCTGACGCCGCAGGATCGCGCCGCCGGCGTGACTATCGAGTTCAACCTCGAGGGTCTTCTGCGCGCCGATAGCGCGGGGCGTGCCAGCTTCTACCAGCAGATGACAGCAATCGGCGCGATGACGATCAACGAGGTTCGCGCGCTGGAGAACCTTCCGCGCGTCGAGGGCGGCGACGAGCCGCGGATGCAGATGCAGAACGTGCCCATCACGCAGGCGGGCCAGGACGCGCTTCGCGCGCCATCAGCCGAGGAATAGGCGACATGAAGACCAAAGACTTCGCCCTGCAGGTCAAGGACCTGTCGGAAGACGGTACCTTTGAAGGCTACGGCAGCGTCTTCGGGAACGTCGATAGCTACGGCGAGAAGGTCATGCCGGGCGCGTTCGTCGAGAGCCTAGCGCGGCATAAGCGCGAGGGATCAAACGTCCTCATGCTCTGGAACCACGACAGCCGAGAGCCGATCGGTGTCTGGGAAGACCTGGCGGAAGACGCGAAAGGGCTCTGGGGCAAGGGTCGCTTCCTGCTCGACATCCAGCGGGCCCGGGAGGTTCACAGTCTCGCCAAGGCGAAGGCAATCGGGGGACTGTCGATCGGTTATCGCGAGATCGAGGTCGAGCCGGACGGCCAGGTCCGCCTGCTGAAGAAGCTAGACCTGTACGAGATTTCGCCGGTCACGTTCCCCGCAAACCGTCGCGCGCGCATCGAGAGCGTGAAGTCTGAACGCATGGAGGAATTCGCCCGCCGTCTGCGCGATGGCGACCCCATGCCGATCAAGGAATTCGAGGACATCCTGCGGGAAGCAGGGGTTCCGAAAAGCATGGCCACTGCGATCGCCTCGCACGGCTATGCCAAGGCCATTCGGAGTGAGTCCGAGGGCGAGAAGGCGAACGACGCTGTCGAGCTGCTGAAGGCACTCGCCGGCTGATCCCAACCATCGCTCTAGGAGAACCCCAATGAGCAAGAAACTCGTTATCTCGAGCGGCGCATCTCTCGCGTTTCTCGCATCCACCATCGGCTTCCGAGGCGTTGCTTTTGACGCAGAAGGACGATCCGGCGGCGGCTCAAACAAGTCGGCGGCCGAGCTTGCTGCCGAGATCAAGGCTGCGCACGAGCAGTCTCTGAATGCAGTGAAGGCCATCGCAGAAGAAGCGCTTGGCAAGGCCAAGAGCGGCGAGACCCTCGCAGCCGGCATCAAGGAGCAGGCCGACGAGGCGCTGACCAAGATGAACGGTCTGACCGAGCAGCTCGCGCAGATCGAGCAGAAGCTTGCTCGAGGCGGCGCAGGCGGCGAGGGCGAGGCGCAGAAGTCCTTCGGCGAGCAGTTCGTCGAGAACGAGGGCTTCAAGCAGTGGGCGGAAGGCTCCCCGACCAAGGGCAAGTCCGACGTCCGCTTCAAGGCGACCATCACGTCGGCCACGACCAATGCTGCCGGCTCGGCCGGGGCGGGCGTCCAAGTGACGCGCCTGCCGGGAATTCTCGAAATCCCGCAGCGGCGCCTGACCATCCGTGACCTGCTCACGCAGGGTCGCATGGATGGCAACTCGCTCGAGTATGTGCGCGAGACGGGCTTCACCAACAACGCCGCTCCCGTCGCGGAAGGCGCTGCCAAGCCCAGCTCGGACGTCCAGTTCGGTCTCGTCACTACCTCGGCGAAGGTCATCGCCCACTGGATGAAGGCGTCGCGCCAGATCCTGGACGACTTCTCGCAGCTCCGCTCTGTGATCGACCAGCGTCTCCTCTACGGTCTCGCCTATGTCGAGGAGGCGCAGCTCCTGAACGGCGACGGCACCGGCCAGAACCTGCACGGCATCCTGCCGCAGGCCAGCGAGTTCGCTGTCCCGGCCGGCACCCTCACGCCCACGCCGATGACGTCGATCGACACGCTTCGCATCGCGATGCTGCAGGCAGCCCTTGCCGAGTACCCGGCAACGGGCCACGTCCTGAACCCGATCGACTGGGCGGGCATCGAGCTGACGAAGGACAGCGAGGGTCGCTACATCATCGGCAATCCGCAGGGCACCGCGCAGCCGACCATGTGGGGCCTGCCCGTCGTCGCCACCCAGGCGATTGCGGCCGGCACGTTCCTGACAGGCGCGTTCCGCCTCGGCGCCCAGCTCTTCGACCGCTGGGATGCTCGAGTCGAGGTCGGCTACGTCAATGACGACTTCACCAAGAACCTCGTGACGATCCTCGCGGAAGAGCGTCTCGCTCTCGCCGTCTACCGTCCCGAGGCGTTCGTCACCGGCGACATCAACCCCGAAGTCGGCGGCGGTTAAGTTCGGCTCATGAAGGCGGGCGGCTTTGGTCGCCCGCTCTATGAACCGAAGGAGACGCACATGACGACGTATCGAGTCCTTCGCCAGCACTTCGGCGACAAGCATTACGCCAAGGGCGACACACGCGAGGCGCAGGCAGCCGACGTGCAGCATCTCGTCGATGCCGGCGTGCTGGCCGAAGCCAAGGCAGAGAAGGCCGAGCCCGCGCCGAAGAACAAGGCCGTGAAGGCTGCGCCCAGGAATAAGAGCGCCGACTGATGCACGCACCCGTCCGCACTGTCGCGCCGGCCACTACGCCGGTGTCGCTGACCGAGGTGAAGGCGCACTGCCGCGTCGATGGCACGGACAGCGACGGCGTGCTGACGGGGCTGCTTGCCGCCGCGGTCGACCATCTTGACGGCTGGACAGGGGTTCTCGGTCGCGCGCTGGTCACTCAGACCTGGCGTCAGGACTTCGACGGCTTCGATCGCCACATGCGCCTGCCTGTCGGTCCTGTGGCGTCAATCACGAGCATCACGTCGCGCAACGCTGCCGGGCAACTGGCGACTGTGAGCAGCGACGAATATGCGCTCAAGACGGACGAACTCGGCGCCTATGCCCGCTTCAAGGACGGCTACAGCTTCCCGACCGATCTGAACGAGACGACCGCTGTCAGCATCACCTATGTGGCCGGGACGGCAGCGGCTGACGTGCCCGCCTCCATCAAGGCGGCTATCATGCTGCTGGTCTCGCATTGGAATGAACATCGCGAGGCTGTCACCGATGGCTCGACCGCCGAGCTTCCGCTTGGCGTCAAGGCGCTGATTGCGCCGCACCGCAGGACCGGCGTCTGATGCGCGGTGCTGGCAGCCTCGACCGCCGAATTACCATCGAGCGGGCGACCTCTGTTCCGAATGAGCTCAACGAGCCGGTCGAGACGTGGGCAACCTACGCCATGCTCTGGGCATCGAAAGCCGATGTCAGTGACGGCGAGCGGAATGCGGCCGGTCAGGTCGGAAGCTACCTCATGAGCCGCTTCGTGGTGCGCCACAGCCCGGTGACGAAGGCGATCAAGCCTACCGATCGGCTGGTCTTCGAAGGCACTTGGTCCATCCACGGCATCAAGGAGACGCAGGACGGCCGCAATCGCTTTCTCGAGCTGACCTGCGCGAAGGATGCGGACTTGTGAAGACCACGGTCAAGATCGAGGGATTGCGCGAGCTCGACGCCGCGCTCGGCGAGCTTCCACGCGCCACGGGCAAGAACGTGCTTCGTCGCGTCGCGCGCACCGCGCTGCAGCCGTTCGCGGACGACATGACGGCACGGGCGCCGGTGGACGACGGGCATTTGCGCGACAGCATCGGCGTCGGCACGAAGCTGACCCGCCGACAGGCGTCGCTTCACCGCAAGATGTTCCGCGACGATCGCGCCTCGGTCGAGATGTTCGCAGGGGCAGGTGGTCTGCCACAAGCCACGCAACAGGAGTTCGGCAACGAGCAGCACCCGCCGCAGCCGTTCGCCCGCCCGGCATGGGACGGCAACCAGCGCGGCATCCTTGAGACGATCAAGACCGAGATCTCGACCGAGATCGACAAGGCCGCCAAGCGCCTGGCGCGCAAAGCAGCGCGACTAGCGAAAGGCTGACCGATGGAGGAAGCCCTCACTGCCTTGCTCGCTTCCGTCGCGGGCGGCCGACGCTATTGGGGCAGGGCGCCGCAGACAGCCGCGCGGCCCTTCATCGTCCTGACGAAGATCACCGGGCTGCGCGACTACCGCATGAGCGGGCCGTCCGGATACGTCCAGAACCGCGTGCAGTGCGACTGCTACGGCGCGACCTACACCGAAGCGAAGACAGCAGCCCGCGCGCTCATTGCGGCCGTCTCAGGCCATAGCGGTGGGGTCATTCAAGGCATCTTCGTTGACAGCGAGCGAGACCTCCCGACGGCCGACGCGGGAGACGTTAATCACCTCTTCA